>ODAI010189542.1_pt1 | contig 13374 bp, 13 predicted proteins | sample 1539321 | NCBI WGS metagenome assembly ODAI01 (sample SAMN02144231, study PRJEB22623) | gut metagenome | biome: sheep rumen | host: Ovis aries | place: New Zealand
CTGGAACTGGTACACAGGGTAGGGCAACCGCCAGTCGTTGAGCCAGTAGAGGCTGTCGTTCACCTTCCTGAGGGTGAAGGGAGCCTGCGCCATGAGCGAACTCACGGCACAGAGCCCTGCGGCGAGCACCCATTTCCGAAGATTCCTTCCCATTACGCCTGCAAATATACACATTTTCTTCGAAAGATGTATCATTTTCGACGGAAAAATTCACACAGCCGTCTTGTATTTCAGTTTCTTGAATGAATTATCTGTCACAACTGTCACAAACCCACGCGACTTCCACTGACGGATCTGCTCGGATGTTCCCTTCTCAGATAATCCACACATCTTACGCACACGTATCACGTCGTCGGTCGTGAACTCGTCGGGCAGCATCAGTAGCATGTTCTGAGGACCACGCTTCATTTCATAGGTGTCAGCTGAGTCGGCTGCTATCATCGCTCCGAAGTAGTTCATCTTACACCACAGGTCGTTCTGAAGTGACCAGCGAACGAAGTCCTCGATGTTCTTTTCCCACTTGTAACCGTTGGCCACGAAGAGCACACAGGCTTTCAGCCAGGCAATGACGCAGGCACGGTGAGAGAGGTCGTCGAACACGCGGCTCTGGGAGAGTACGGCCAGATCCTGGCACTCCTTCTGCAACTGCTTGGCCAACTTGAACGCCTGAGGGCAGTCGATGCGACCTCGGGCTGCACAAAGGTTCAGGATGAATGGCTTCAGCTCTGTGTCGAACTTGTCGTCGTAATTGCCGAAGACCAGCTGCTCGGCACCGATCTCGCGCTGTGGGATTGTACTTAAGCTGATGCGCTGGATGGGGCCATCGGTGCAGACTGACCTGAAGTACTTCTTCACCTTCTTAGGCGTGGTGCTGGCGTTCCAGTTCAGGCGCAGGGTGACAATCTTTGTTACTGACTGAGTGCCCGCGCGTGTCTGTCCATAACGGTTGTCTGGGTCGAAGGAGAGGCACATCACCAGATACTGATGTCCACCCTTGCCGTTGCCCTTGAGCGCATCGAACATCTGAATCTCGTTCACCTTCACGTAGAGGAAATGTCCCTCAGCCTCGTCCGTTCGCATGACGAGTGCGGCATTGGTCATGTCGCCAGTAATCTCCTGAATGATAAGGCCTTCGGGACGCTTGGCCTTGTCCTTGTTGGCACCCTTCGAGTTGATGTCGTCCTTCCAGTCAGCCTCGCGCTGCATATTCACGGCATCGCGCTCGCGGATATCGGCCATGATGTGGTTGATGGGCTGGTCGATGCACCCCTTACCGCTGCCCGAGTCGGCTACGAGACAGTCCATCAGTGTCGCTTCGTGCTCCACATTGTCTGTGTATTTGAATGTGGTCTGATAGAGGTGGGCACCCAGTGAGGGGAACACACCACAGGCCACAGCGGGCTTGTAGGCAGCAGGCACCTTCGAGGTGAGCAGGCGTATCAGCCTTGGCAGCTTCTCGGGCATCACGGGCGGCTGAGGCGCATTGAAGTAGAAGTCGTCTTTCTTCGACGTGTTCGTCTTTCGGTCTGCCTCATTCTCTCCCTCCAGCGCAGCAAGTACGTTGGTCAGCGAGCGAGGCATCCCCTCGTAGGTACTCTTCAGGGCACTGCGGATCTTGGCGCGCTTCTCCTCCAGGGGGAATCCATCGTAGCAGGGGATTACCTGGTCGAGCCAGTCGAAGTTGTTGGCGCAGATGTGTCGCAGCGCATAGGCCAGCTCGTAGGTCTTCGCATCGCGGTCGCCAACCGTTGGCTCAAAGCCGTGATTGTTCAGCTCCCAGTACTTCTGGATGATCTCCTCGAACGTGTGGCCGTGATACGTCTTCGGATAGTCCCTGACCTTCGGAGCCTCTGAGGATGTCGTCTGTGGCGTCGTTTGCGATGAATCAGCTGTGGCTGTGGTCTTTGCCTCGCCAGCTTCCTCCCAGGGCTTGTAGTGCTTGTTGTCGCTCTTGGCGCCAGAGGGAACCTCTTCGAGTCCCTCGCGCATGCGTACCTTTAGTATCTCATACTCCTCAGCGCTCTCCTCAACCGTCATCGAGGTCTCAAAGAGCTGGTCGTCGAGATAGGGCAGGTCGTAGGCGTCGCCACTGGTTGAGAACACCACGCGGCCGAGGTCGTGACAATTCGCGTCCATCTCCATCCTCAGCAGGCACGAGATGCGTACTTGGTTCTCGAGAATCGTCTTGCCCCTTTCGCGCTTGCATACCAAATGCCATCCGCCACCAGCCGAGCGTTCGAGCATCAGCAGGCCGATGGCATCCTTCATCGAGAGAATCTTCTCCTTTGCCTCCTCCGACTTGGCTGAGTCGTAGCAGTCGACATCGTAGAAGAAGTAGTCCGACGGATGGCAGCAGCCTGCCACCTTGCCGTCGGGCATCAGATCATTGTAGGCGAACTGCACAAGCTGCTTCTTGGCATCCTCATTGCCCATACGGGCGAGTGCCAGACTGGCGAGGTTGGCTTGCGAGTTGCGCAGTGCGAGGTATTCCTCGCGGTTGATAATTTTGCGGGCCGTCTTGTGGCCATTTACAATTGTAATTAAATTCATTAATAATAAATAGGTCTAATATTGAAAAATTTCAGTTATGTCGGCTAAGTCACATCCCAGGCCATTTCCGACTCGAACCTGGGTGATCACGAGAAGTATTGCGGTGCAAAGGTAGTACTCTATTCAAGCACCACAAATTTTCCCGTATTTATTCCTGTTAAATTTTGTAAACGAGCCGATGAGTCTCTGATTATCAAATGGTTACAAGGTAGATTTTGCGTTCGTCCAGTTTGCTTTAAGGGCACAAAAAAATAAACGTTCGACTGACTGTTTCTGCCAATCGAACGCTTGGGGGATTCAATCGAATTCCAATCGAATCCTAATCGAACGCCGCTATTCTTCAGCCTGCTTTTTAGCAACCCATTCGAGCACCCAGTAGCGCAGACTGCTGTACTCAGGCTTGGCGTAATTTCCTATGTAGCTCGAAAGCGTCTTGTTCTTCTTCATGATTTCTTTATCCGTCAGGTTGGTGTCGTGCTGCCCCTGCAGGATGAATGCTGCTATCGACAGGTTGCTCGTCTTTTCGCTGAACACTCCAGCCTTCTTCAGACAGCCGATGATGGCACCCTTGGCCTTCTGGTTTCTTGTGCTCATGCAGTCGTCGATAACCTTCCTGCCTGCCTCCGACTCAAGCATGTCGTTGACGAACGCATCGCGCCACTCCTTGTGGTACCGCTTCTTGTCGACACAGAACTTGTCGAACCAAGGCTCTTTGAGAAACAGTTTCAGCTCAGCCCTCACTTCGATGGTGCCAGGGTAGAGAGCTTCGCCTGCATCCGAGGAGTCGGCCGAGGGTGAGCAGCCATCAGCCGCATCGGTGAAGTAGGGGCTCTCCTTGCCCAGAATGACGAGTGTAAGCATGTAGATGTAGTCTGTCAGTTCAAAGAACTGCTCGGTTGTCTGGTTACTCTCTTTCAGGCTGAACATCACCTTGGCGAACTTCCGCCACGAGGTGTCGTCGTCTTTCAGCGTGTCCCATCGCTTCGATATCATCAGTCGCGAGAACTCCCTGATCTGCTGTTCGCGCTCCTCCTGTAGCTGGCTTACGAGCTGGTTGCGATCGGGGAACAGCTGCTGCCAGTCGATGATCTTGCGGAGCGACTGGGTGTGAGCGTGGAGCATCTCCCAGGCGAACCAGAGCTCGTGGTCTGAACGCAGGTCGCGGAAGAACTGCTGCCAAGGCCGCTGCTCGTCGCTGGTGAAGCGCTCATGGATCTCCCACGTCAGTCGACGGATGAGCCAGCCGATATCGAACAGTCGGTCTGCGTCCATCTGCAGTCGCTCGTAGCTGCGCTGACTGCTCAGTGTATTGATATTGCTGAAACTCATGGCCTCTCTATCCTATCAGGTGGTCGTCGTTATCAATCAGCCCTCTTGAGTATTTCGCATAGAGCCATTCCGTCAGATAGCCCATCGTGATGTTGTATTCGTCGGTGAGGTCGATGTCTACGTCGTGCTTCTTGGCGATGGCCTCAAGCTGCTTCATGACGGGCTTCTTGTAGGCGATGAATCCGTTGCGGCTGCGGATCACCGTCGGCGCAGGCAGGTTGGCCTCCACTGCCTGACAGATGTCGCGCGCTGCCTCGACACAATCCTTGTCGTAGTCGTGAGGCATCCATCCCCAGAGGGCATCCACCACGCGCATCTCGTCGTCGCTGAGCCCCAGTGCGCGCCCCTGCTGCTGATGGTCGCTCACGGTCTGGATGCAGTGGAGCACTTCGTCGATGTACTTGTCGCACTTCGCGTCCTGTTTCAGGTAACCGCCGAAATCTGTGGTGCAGTGCTCAGCATAGTAATCCTGAACTGCATCGAAGTGGGCCACCACGCGCTCATACTCCAAGTCGAGCATGATGCGGGCAGTCATCACCGCCAGGCGTCGGTAGGGCGTATCGTGGAGCCACTTCGTCAGGCGCTCGTTGCCCAGCGTATAGTCCAGCTTGAAATTGTCTGGATGCTGCCCCAGCCCAGGCTCCAAGTAGTCGAGGTCTGAGGGTATGTGGAAAATCAGGGCGTAGCCGAAGTCTGCCAGCTCGATGTACCATTTGGCCAGGGCACCTTCTTCCTGATAGAGGGGATTATCCAGGCGACGCATTCCGTCATCGTGCAGGAACTGCCCTACATACCAGTACATCGAGTCGCCATATTCCCGCTGACCCAGCAGGTCGTCAGCCTCGGCTACGGTGAACTTGCGACGCTCATCATCACTCATCCCCTCGACCTTGCTCAGGTCGACGTTCTTGAACACGCTCTTCTTCAGCAAGTCGTGCATGTATTCGACCGTTATCTCTTTTTTCATCTGATACCTTATTATATATATGTGCTGCAAAGGTAGTGCATTTCTGGGGAATAACCAAATTTTAGCCGTTGTCTTTTTCGATGCCCTCCACACACACCGTGACAGTTGTGACAATTAAAAAACTAATCGAATTTTGCTTAACTATATATATAATATATATATTATATATATAGTTATACTTTCTAAACAAGTTTTTCTTCGAAAAATAACTGTCACAATTGTCACAAGCCCTCACCCTCTCGCCAGCCAAGACACGATTACTCTGAATTAACCCCTGCTTATTGTGGAATAAGATGTAAGTATTTTTAGTTAACTGCCATCCTCCGATAGAATAGTAGTATTCCGCGCCCTGCCTATCCTGCAATCGTTCCCTTACTAGGGAATTTTTGCGCCCTAACTATCGCGCAAATCTCACCTCCATTCATCCTAATATCTAGGTCTCAAATCTTTCGCGCTATGTAAAAATAAATCACTAATGCCCTTTCGCAACCCTCCCCAACCATAGCCGCTCTGACCGCCAGCCCTTGGGAAGCTGCACGACGATCGTAGCCGACAAAGCCACCACTCGTAGCCGACTAAACGCCCTTGAATGATCCAAGTATTCATCGATTATCCCGTTATTTTGTTTATGACGGTTATTACGTATCGAGGATAATTCTTTTGTTGATCATGACCGTTTGTAAGGAGTGCGAAGATGCTCCTTGAGAATAGCCTCATTCTTCTCATTGTCCCACAGGCCTTCATCCCAGAGGCGATCCATTTCTTCATCGATTTTCTGGGCGTAGTACTTACAAACGAGGTTGTGTAAATCTTTCACTTCTTCCTGCATAACCTTTTGTGATTATCGATTACATATCGATGGCAAGATAGGAAGAAAACTTGAAAGTTCCAAATATTCTTCAATTTTTCTCTCGATACTTTATAATCTCCTTCAGCACCTCCCCGGGCGAGAATTGCACACTGACTCCAGTTGCATAACGGCAATTCTCCTTATCTTATCAAATCAATTCAGGACTCGCGCATATCGTGGCGGGTCCTGATTTTGTTTTTGCTGGCCTGTGACAGTTGTGACAGTTCTCGCGCCTGTGTAGTGGCTGGCACAAAGGTCAAGCAACTGAACCAGAATACAGATTTTCAACGGGGAAAATCAAATCCCAGTCATCGCCCCAAACTACATTTCCATCATCAATTACAAACGTTCGAAACAGATCAGGGTCAAGGTATTTATTGTACTGTGGATGCGGATGCTTGCGGATAAAATCACCTATGTCAACGACACTCTGATGGCCGTCGTTGAAAGTCAGTCTTACGCAAAGGTTGCCAGCGTCTTCGGCAGAAGTGACGTAAATATAATCCATAATTAAATTCTTTCTTTAATGTAGGTCGTTTTCACTACTTTCTTCATGACGAAGAAATCTATCCATTTCTCAACGATACGCTGCCAATATTTGTTGATGAATTCAACGGCAACTTTTTCGTCTTTGTTATCCAGAGGCTTCGCACCTTGTTTCTCACGGCGCACAATATCTTTCAACTCTCCATTTTCTATGATCAAGTCGAATACACACTCCGTCCCACTATGTTTCACATGGACATGTATCGGCTCATGCTCATTCGAAAAGAAGTAGAAAATGAAACCAAAATATTCAAATATCTTTGGCATATCTTTGTTATTTTTGGGGCAAATATACAAACTATTTGGATAACTTCCAAATAATCTGCCGAAAATTTGGAATTATCTTTGTTGTTTCAGAATCGATTCTTGGTTTTATAAAAATATTCGTCTGTAAAGATAGAAAGAAAACTCGAAAGTTCCAAATATTCATCGATTTTTCTCTCTCGATGTTTTATTATAATGTACGTGTGGGGGATTAGTTTTTTGCAAATTACTTGCATATTCAGAAAACATTGCTTATCTTTGCGTCACGAACTGTAATGTTGTAACTATGGACGAGAAGAATAACAGAAGGAATGACGGACAGCTGCAGCTGGAGTTGCCACAGGAGGTGGCGATGGGAGAGTATGCCAACTTTGCGATTATCACACACTCGAGCAGTGACTTCATCGTGGACTTTGCGCGCGTGATGCCTGGGTTGCCTAAGGCTCAGGTGAGGAGTCGTGTGATACTGGCGCCTGACATCGTGCCGCCCTTCAACATCCCTAAGGGTGAGGCCTGACGAGAGGAGGCGCGTGACAGTTGTGACAGTTAATTCTGCTTGGGCAGGGGGCAAAAAAAAGAGGGCCTTAGCGGACCTCCAGGTTGTCGTGCTTTGCCATCCAGGCGCTGAACACTGTTCCTGCTACGAGCATGGCTCCCATTTCCATTAGTGTAATCATGACTTAAATCTCCTATGCTTTTATAATAACCATTCTTTTCTGTTTTGCGATGCAAAGGTACAACTTTCTGGCTGACTTCGCAAGGGAAACCAGACAATTGTGCTCGAACACAACTTTTATTTGATACAGGTCAATATAGCATTTCCAAGTGCTTGCCACAGAGGGTCATCGGGTAGGGGAGCCTCGACGGTGATCGTCTGTTTTGATACAGGGTGGATGAACTCCACACGACGCGACAGAAGCGAGATCGAACCATCGGGATTAGAGCGCGGGGCTCCGTATTTGAGGTCGCCCTTGATGGGACAGCCCATCGCTGCGAGCTGGCAGCGTATCTGGTGGTGACGGCCTGTCATCAGCTGTACTTCGAGCAGCGTGTAGTTGTCGCCGTTGGCTATCGTGCGATATTTCAGGATGGCTTTCTTGGCATTGGGGCGCTCGCGGTCGTAGGCGTATGATTTGTTCTGCTTCTCATTGCGCACGAGCCAGTGCTCTAACACCCCCTCGCTGGCGCGAGGGGTGTTACGCACAATCGCCCAATAGGTCTTGTGAACCTCGCCCTCGGCAAACATCCTGTTGAGGCGAGTGAGTGCTTTCGAGGTTCGCGCAAAGACGACGAGCCCTGATACGGGGCGATCCAGACGATGAACCACTCCCAGGAACACTTCGCCAGGCTTGGCGTACTTCTCCTTGATATAGTCTTTCACAATATCAGAGAGGGGGCGATCGCCAGTCTTGTCGCCCTGCACGATCTCCCCACTCTGTTTGTTAACGATGATGATATGGTTGTCCTCGTAGACTACCTGCATAGCTTACATATTCATTCCACCGTCGACCTGAATCACCTGTCCGCTGACGTAGCTCGACATGTCTGATGCGAGGAAGGTAGCCACGTTGGCGATATCCTCGACCTGACCACCACGACGGAGAGGAATCTTCTGCTTCCACTGCTCGCGAACTTCGTCAGGAAGTGCTGCCGTCATAGCTGTCTCGATGAAGCCAGGAGCGATGGCGTTGGCACGAATGCCCTTGGGGCCCATCTCCTGTCCGATACTCTTGGCGAGCGCAATCAGACCAGCCTTTGAGGCTGCATAGTTAGCCTGACCAGCGTTACCATGAACACCAACGACTGAGGCCATATTGATGATTGAACCACTACGCTGGCGCATCATGACGGGCACGCAAGCGTGGATGAAGTTGAAGGCTGACTTCAGGTTGACGGCAATCACAGCGTCCCACTGCTGCTCAGTCATGCGCAGCATCAGGCCGTCCTTTGTGATACCAGCATTGTTCACCAGAATGTCGATTGAGCCAAACTCCTCCTTCACGGCCTTCACCACTTCCTCAGTCTGAGCGAAGTCGGCTGCGTTGGAAGCGTAGCTCTTGGCCTTCACGCCCAGGGCTGCAATCTCTTTCTCTGTGTCGAGGTTTACCTCGAGGTCGGTGAATGCGATGTTTGCGCCCTCAGCGGCGAACTTCAGTGCGATAGCCTTTCCGATACCGCGTGCAGCACCTGTAATCAGCGCTGTCTTACCTTGTAATAATCCCATAATCTTCTAAAATTTTAATTTGATATTTAAATTATCTCCTAAACTTGCCCAGCGCACCATAGACCACCTTTGCCACCTGGGGCTTGGTGTCCTCCTCTTTCATACCGTGCGCGATGCGCCCATATATATAAGGTACTTCGAGGCCCTTGATACAATAGTGGGTGATATCGGCCACGAGCTCGATATTGTCGATGTCGAACTCACCGTCCTCCTTGCCTTCTGTGTACACCTTGCGGAAGAGCTCGATCTCTGCATCGTCGAAGTGCTTGCGCACCTTTTCAACCATCCAGATGTTACGGAAGAACTCAGCGCGCAGGTTACCGTTGCGCACCACCGTCTCACGAATCATGCTCAGATGGGTGTAGATGAGCTCGATGATCTTGTCCTGTGGACGTATCTTTCGGGCTGCCACCTCGTCGAGCTTGTCAGAGAGGCGCTCCAGCTCGCTTTCGATCACAGCGTAGTAGATCTCTTCTTTCGATTTGAAATAGGTGTAGAGTGTGCGTCGACCTTTACCTGACTGCAGGGCGATGTCGTTCATCGTCGTATTCTCCAGTCCGTTTTTGGCGAACAACTGTCGCGCTACGTCTACGAGCTTTTGTCTAGTTTTGGATATGGACATAAATGCTTCCTCCTTATGATTATAAATATTGCACACAGCACTAACAGTGTGCAAAATTAGAACATTTCTTTGAAATACGCAAGAAAAAGTCAGAAAAAAGTTCCGAAAAGTGCAAAATTATAAAAAAAATGCGCATTTGTTTGGTCAACTCGAAAAAAAGTCGTACCTTTGCACCCGCTTAAGAAAAATCGCGGAGTGGAGCAGTTGGTAGCTCGCCAGGCTCATAACCTGGAGGTCGCACGTTCGAATCCTGCCTCCGCAACTAGAACGAGGATGTGTCGAGTTTGGCACATCCTCTTTTTTTTGCTGCAAAGTCACTCGGTCGTTTAAGTTTTCCGAAAAATATTTGGTAAAACCGAATATCATGTTTATCTTTGCCTCAAAATTCAGAATATGCGCGTAATTTCATTTTCCATGATACTAAAAACATTTAGACTATGGTACAGATAAAGTCAGAACAGCAGTACAAGGCGGCTTGCGACCGTATTAACGAGCTACTGAAAGTTGTCGGCAACGATACTCCTGCCGATGACAAGAACATGCTGGAACTTGATTTAATTTCCGACCTTGTGGCAGACTACGAGGAGGAACATTATCCTATACCAGCCCCCACGCTGGTTGAGACCATCAAGCTCCGCATGTATGAAATGGGGCTGACCCAGACTAAACTTGCGGAAATGCTCGGACTGAGCACGGCTCGTCTCAGTGAGATAATTACAGGCAAGGGTGAGCCTTCACTGAAGACCGGAAGGGAGATCAGCCGGAAACTGAACATTGACCCTGCTATAGTACTTGGGGTCTGATCGGCCCCAGTACAATGGTCTAGGGGATAGATGTATAGGTGTCTAATCTGCGAAATACTCAGGTACCTGTCCCACCGACTACTCTGTAAATTTGCTCCTTCGCTTTCTTGTAATTTACACCTACAGGAATCCCTAATCCAGTGAATAGCACTCCTATTTCGTATCTCTTGCTAGAGCGTTTGTCCAGTCTTTCCCTAATATACTCATTGAAAATCTTATATATCGCATCTTCTGACTTCTCATAACGATGAGTGCTATATGCCACGACTTCAATGCCTATCTGCCTATTAGTAGCAGAAGGCAAACAGATGTCTGGTTTATCGCTATACATCGATTCTTCTGGTACATATCCCAGTTCTGATATGACCTTTGAGGCTTTACCAAGTTCGTCCCTGTGCTTTATATCTATTTGAGTTAACATACATATTCAAAAAAGAACCGCCACTATTAGAGAATAGTTTTGGCTCTCTTTAATGATCACAACGGAATAATCCTTATTGTGAATACCTTCAAATTAGTGCTGCAAAAATAGTGAATTTATTCGATATTAGCAAGTTTATTCCAATAAAAATTCAAGAAACGGTTTTTTTTATCCAAAAATATGTTAGCGAAGTGGCTTCTTTGGAATAAAATCACTATCTTTGCCCTACCAAATATAAATATACGACAATCAATGAAATACATATTAGGATTAGACCCGGGTATTGCCAGCATAGGTTGGGCATTAATACTAGAGGCGGAAAATGACGATGAGGAATCAAGAATCATCGATTCGAATGTCATTAAGGTTGACTTTGATAATTTCGCGTATGTTAATGCCAAAGGCAAAATATCTGATGGCAATCCGATTAATATGTTTAAGAAAGGTTTCACTGTTTCTCCCAATTTGGTGAGGAGACAAAAACGAGGTGCACATCGAAATCTTCAGCATTTCAAATTAAGGCGTGGTGACCTTATTGAACTCCTGCTAAAGAATGGTATCATCGATAAAGACACACTTTTGTGTGAAGACGGCAAGGGTACAACCTACGAGACTCACTTGCTGCGTTCAAAGGCTGCCAGCGAGGAAATCTCCCTCAATGAGTTGGCAAGAGTGCTACTTATGATTAACAAAAAGCGTGGATATAAGAGTAGCAGGAAGGGGGATGTTGACGCAGATGTGGAAGATATGGGTGCGTATCTGGCAGCTATTACGGGTAGGAGCAAACTGCTGACCGATAATCATCAAACGGTTGGCCAATATCTTATGAGTCAGCTTGCACTTCATCCTCTACAAGGCATAAAGCATCAGACATTCTATCGCAAGGACTATGAGGAAGAATTCGAGCAAATATGGAAGACGCAGGTAAAGTTTCATCCAGAATTGACGCGCAAGTTGAAGAAGGAGATTAAAAACCGAATCATTTTCTACCAACGTCCCATTGCAAGCAAAAAGGGGGAAGTCAGTTTATGCGAACTGGAATCTAAAGAGATAGAAATAGAGGAAGACGGAAAAAAGAAAAAGATAAAGACTGGCAGTAAAGTATGTCCCTTATCCTCCCCGTTATTTCAAGAATTCAGAATGTGGCAGCGGCTGAATGATATCATTCTCATCAACACAACAACACTCGAACAACGTTTTTTAACGCAAGAAGAGAAGGAGGGACTTGCTTCGGAACTCTCTATCAGAAACAGAATGTCAAAGAGGGATGCTATCAAGATGCTTGCTGGCAAACAGGCAAGGATGTTCGATATGAACTTCGATGAGTTGTTAGGCAACGAAACACAGGCGAAGTTGGTTAATGCATATCTGAAGATTCTCGAATTAACAGGTCACGATAAACTGGACGTAAAGAAGTTGACAGCACAGAATGTTTTAGTTGCCATTTGCCAAGTGTTCGGAGGATTAGGCTATCATACGGAAGCCATTGATGGTGGGATTGAGTTGCATTCAGATATCTATCTCCAGCCATTTTACAGGCTCTGGCATCTTCTTTATTCCTTCCCTGGCGACAATTCCCGATCTGGTAATGATAAACTCGTTGAACGTGTGAAGGAGTTCTTTGGATTTGATAATGTTGAGTATGCCAAGGTAATAGCTGATATTGCATTCCCAGACGGATATGGCAGTCTCAGCGCAAAAGCCATTCAGAAGATTCTTCCTAAAATGATGGAGGGATATCAATACAACAAAGCCTGTGAATTGGCTGGTTATAGATTCTCTAAACGCTCCCTAACCAAAGAAGAGAATGCTGAACGCATCTTGCAAAAGCATCTTGATTTCATTCCTCACAATAGTTTGCGCAATCCGTTGGTGGAGCGTATCCTGAATCAGATGATTTCACTTGTGAATAGTCTGGTTGACGAATATGGTGACACCTATGGAGAGTTTGACGAGATCCGCATTGAACTTGCTCGCGATCTTAGCAAAAATGCTGAGAGTCGCAAGAAAATGACTCAAGACATCGAAAACAATAAGAACGAAAGGGATACTTGCAGGAAGGAATTGATTGATATCCTAAACGAAAACGGCTATAAGGTAAATTACGTCAGTGAAAACGACATTTTGAAATATCGGCTCTATAAGGAGCTCGCTCCGCTTGGTTACCGAACGCTATATTCCAAGACCGAAGTCAATATTGTTGATCTCATCGTTCATCGAAAATTTGATATAGAACACATCATTCCAAAGGCGAAAAGCCCAAGCAACGCTTTCTCTGTTCTTACGATTGAATTATCCAGCATAAACGAAGAGAAAGGCGATATGACCGCTTTGGATTACGTCAAATGGAAATATGGTGAAGAGGAAACCCAGCAATACATAGCTAGGGTTAACGACTTGTTCAAACAGAAAGCTATTAGTAAATCCAAGAGAGATAATCTGCTTAAAACTGCTGCTGACATTCCGAATGAGCCTTTGAACAGAGATTTAGGACTAACGCAGTATATCAATCGCAAAGCATACGAAATATTAGGTACTATCACTCGAAAGGTTGTGCCCACAACAGGTAGCATTACCAGCCGCCTCCGCGATGACTGGCAGTTGGTGGATGTCCTGCAGGAACTTGTATGGGACAAATACAATCGACTTGGACTCATAGATACCTATACTGACAAAGATGGGAATACGGTACGTAAGATTAATGAAGATGCTTGGAGCAAGCGTAATCACCATCGTAACCATGAAATGGTTCCCATTAGGGTGGCATTTCCCAACCCCGCCTATATCAATTATCTGAA
>ODAI011576494.1_pt1 | contig 13374 bp, 6 predicted proteins | sample 1539321 | NCBI WGS metagenome assembly ODAI01 (sample SAMN02144231, study PRJEB22623) | gut metagenome | biome: sheep rumen | host: Ovis aries | place: New Zealand
ATATTCACCATAGCCCCAGAAGGTTACTTTCGCAGTTCCTGTTTTGGCGTTATTGCTATAGGAATAATCATAGAAGTCTCCGCCTTTTTCTTCATCGTAGAAATTGAGGTCCTTGCCGCCAAGGGTAGCCTCCAGAATATCATCGGCGCTCTCAATGTACACAGGATTTCCAAGGTAATACTTATCCTTGATAACAATTCTGGCTCCGGCAATATCTCTGTCTTTGGTATAAACTCTGAATTCATCTGTCATGGAATTACTTTCATCCTTGAATTCGTAGTTTCCAAGAGGGCGGACTACTGCTGTTATCAGTGAATTTTCAGGTACGATGTCCTTCTTGAGATCCACCAATGTTCCGTCAGCATAGTGGTACTCCAAAGAATAGTCCTTGCCACTTACAAGTTTTGCACCTGCCCTGTCCGTAACCGTGACCGAAGTCCTGCAATTACCTTTTGCTTTCTTGTATTTCACATCCGGTGCAATTAAATAGCAGATGCCAAAAGAACCCTTTGTGATATCAAATCTGTATGAAGCGGTTCCTTTATAGTTGCCCTTACAGGTTATCTTCACAAAACCTGTCTGCTCTCCCACTTTATTGTTGCTGCCGTAGGACAAGGTGTAATCCTTGGATTTACTAAGCGGGCTATATCCTCCGTTACTATTTCTTCCATAAAGTGTCGGACTTGGCTTAACGCCCTTCTTCATGTAGCTATAAGAAGGGTTAACAATTGCCACCACTCTTGCTGTCTGCCCCTCTGTCAGCGTCCAGAGCTTATTTACATGCTCTGTATTTACTACAACAGCAATACCGTCATCGCCCTTAAGATCAGCAGGTACAATCCTGAAAGACTTTTTCACGACGCCGGAGTACTTGCCTTTTCCGGTAAATACCATGGTGGCCTTGCCAACCTTCTTGTTATCGCCTTCATAAGTAAGGGTGTAATCTGTATCTTTTTCCAAAGGCTCATTATTAGCCGGGTCTTTGGCAGCCTTGGCTGAAGTATAGATCTTCACATCCTGAGTTACGGCTTTGCCGTCGTTATATGGCATTGTAGCCTTAAATCCGGTAAATGACATCTTAGAAAGCGGCGTTCCTGTAATCTTGAAGTTAACAGTCTTAGTACCTGCATATTCGCTGCCTTCTATAGCTTTTAATGTAAAGGTCGCAGTTCCGATATCAATATTAGTACCGTTGCTATAATCAACTTCAAAATCTACTCCCTCTGTGAGGCGCTTAGAGCCATACTTTACAACCAGTGCTTTTTGAGTAAGAGGCTCACCTGTATATGTAAGATTTTGTATACCGGACACCTTAACCTTGCTCATGGGAACAAGTTCAGTAATATGCTCGTTGAAAGTGATCGAACTGGTGAAATTATTCTTTCCAACAATCTTTACCTGATAGGTTCCGGGGAGCTTAAGAACATCATCTTTAGTTATTTTTCCGGTCACATCTGTGGTTGGATATTCATAGGTAAAATCCGTACCTTCTTTCAATGTGACCATTTTACCGTTCAGATTGATCTTAAGGGTGTTCTTCGCTTTTTGGGTCTTGCCGTTATATGAAAGGTAGACATCATCAGCTCCCAATTCCATTTCGCCGTATTTCTCTACCCAAAACAGGCTAAGGGGACTGATGTGGAATGTACCTTCAATGGTTCCTGAGTAACCACCCTTAAAAGTAACTATAATTTTGGCATCCCCGGGCTTTACATTGTTTTTGAGCTTATAGGTATAATCAACTCCTTCTTTAAGCTTTTTCTTGTAGTAGAACACTCGAATATCACTGGGTTCAATAGCTTTTCCGGTATATGTCGGATTATTACCGCAATATACCCAGCCAAGTTTTGGAATCTGCTCGGCATAATAGTATCCGGTATTTTTCCTTATATACTCATAAACGTCCCCATAGTTTTCATTTTCAACAGGATCTACGAAAAGCGCATATAAGTTCAAATCCTCACGAAGCGTATAGCCATTGAATTCGTATGGCTTGGAGCTGCCTTCTTTGCACCATGCGGCAAACTTATATCCGGTCTTTACAGGCTTTACATCCGGCTCCTTTAAGTTCTCTCCATAAGGAACTTCAACTGTAAAGCTCTCAAGGTTATCGGATTCGCTTGTGTCAAAATGAACCTTGTGTACCTTCCTGCTCCACTTAGCATAAAGAGTGATCTCGGGCTTTGATATCGGATCATTTTCTTCTGCTTTATGAGTATACTGCGGGTCATAATACCAGCCTTCAAACTTATAACCATAATCATCACCGAGATCCCAAAGAGGGAATATCCTTGCCCTGTCAGTGGCATCTACTTCAATCGGATTCATAGTGTAATCATCACGACAGGTATCCCAATTGATGATAATCTTCTTCTGAGTAAGCCAGATGGCATAAAAAGTGATGTCATCTTTTACTTCAAACTTCTCGCTATCATCTACTCTCACGCCACCCTCTCCTATAGCAACAGGAGTACGTGACCATCCGACAAAATAGTGCCCTTCCGAATTTTTCGGATCAGTAGCATCAGAAACAGATGTTTTGCTTCCGTATATGTATCTCTTTACTGTTTTCGGACTACCATCCTGAGGATCAAAAGTAACGGTGCAGTATCTATCGTCGTAACTGACATAAATAGTCATATCCTTTGATATTGGCGTTGACAGGTCAAATTTCTCGGGATGGCTTGAACGTGGATCATCATAGTAGTATCCGCTTACTACCAATCCTTCCTGACTCAGATCGACAGCATTCAAGTCAACACAATTACCGCTTTCTACCTCCTGAACAGCAAGTTTCACTGAAGGATTGTTTTTCTTTACAAATGTTACAAGGAATTTTCTTGTATCTCCGTAAGGAACGAACTTAGGCTTATAACTTATAAGATGAAGCTTTTCAGCCTTCTGTTCATCTGTAAGCATAAACCAGCCTGCCCCTGCCCTTGGATAATGGATCTCAGCATTCATAGGGAAAGTCTGGCCGCTTTGAAAATCACCGATTGACTTGGGAAAATCTCCCTTAAATACTATCTTTTTAATACCGGTATTGCCAAAAGATGACATTGAAATATTCGTAACAGACGCAGGAATCTCTATCTCCGTCAGAAGGCTGCATCCGGTGAAAACAGAATACAGACTGGTAAGGTTATTACTCAGTTTTACACTGCTAAGCTTAATGCAGTTACTGAAGGCATTAGCCTTAAGTTCTGTCACCTGATTTCCCATAGTCAGGCTGGTTATCTGTGTACCTTCAAAAGTATATGACTTGATCGTCGTAATTCCCGAGGGAATCTCTACATCACCGTAGATGTTCTTGCTTCTGAAAGCCCATTCTCCCAGATAAGTAAGATTCTTGGATAGTCTGAGTTTTCCTGAAAGACTGTCACAGGTTGAAAATGCATTATCTCCAACATAGGTCAGTGTATCCGGAAATTCAAGGGTCCCGGTCAGTTTACGACATGCGTTAAATGCAAAGTCACCAATCTTTGTGATCTTTGTAAATTTAGGTATCTCAATCTCCGCTTTATAACAATCGTAAAACGCATAATCGCCTATATAAGTGGTCTCAGGGCTGAGTTTGAAGCCACTGGTTGTCATATATACGTTGTAATAGAAAGCGTAATCGCCTATATAGGTTACCCCTGATGGAAGATTGACACCGGTAGGCTGTGCCCGATAGAACGAGAATGAACCTATCCTTGTAAGGCTTGAAGGAAGCTTTACCGGAAGAGATCCGCCCTTGGAATCCAGGTTGTAAAAAGCAAAGTTACCGATAGTGGTAATCCTGTTGTCAATCTCTATCTTAGTAAACTGTACTGATGAATCTGACCAGGGTGCTCTATTGTTGGCAGCATAATCATACATCGGACCGTAACCGGTTAATGAAAGTGTAGTACCTGAAATCTTCCAATCGATGTTAGGTCCGCACTTACCTGAAGTAGCGGACGGACCGTCCGGTCTGAAATCAATATCAGTATGTCTTTCTTTGAATGAGGCAAGCTTCTCTGCTGTCCAGGTCTTATTTCCTCTGGGATAATAACCAATCAGGTAATACGGATAAAGATATACCTGATTTTCCTCTGTTCTTTTGAATGCACCATCAGCTATCTCAGGAGCATCTCCCTTGAAATAAATAGTATGTCCTTCAATAGCATGAAACGCATAGGAACCAATATACTTCAAGCTGGTGGGAAGTGTAAGATCCGTGTTTATCCTGAAATGTTCAAATGCATGGTCCCCTATCCTGACAACAGTATCAGGTATTGTCAGCGTTCCGCTCACCAGACCTCCGTTCAAAGCATAGGGATAAATCTCAGTAGTTCCATTGGCAAAAGTAAGGTTATTGAAGTATCCTGTCAAACCGCCTTTTCCAACAGATTTTACGCTACTGGGGATAATGACATTATCCACACCGCTTGCATAAATCTGACTAAAAGCCTTTTCTCCGATTGTTGTCAGAGTAGAAGGCAGGCTGATCTTCTTGAGGCTGGTGCCGGTATATCCGCCGTTATTGTCTCCGACGCTATTGAATATAGCGGATCCAAGGCCGGTGATCCCTTCTCCTACAATAATAGTAGTAACGCCTTTTAAAGAAGAGAATGGTGACTTGTTTTTATTGATGTCATAATCGTAAGTCTCACCTTTTCCTGTCAGCGTCAACACTCCTCCGCTAAAGGTATAGGTAATATTATCTCCCACCTTGTTACCGGCAGTTACAAGCTTCTCTTCATCCTCTTCAATGATCAGAGAATCTTCCAAAGATGCTTCATCTGCAGACGCTTCATCTGCAGCCTCTTCTTCCAGGGAATCCTCAGTTGAAGCCTCGTCAAAAGAGCCTTCACTCAAAGCCTCGTCTTCTGCAGCGCCGCTTGTGCTCTCATCCGATTCCTCTTTCTCATCTTCCTCGGAAATGGATGTACCGCTTTCATCATCCCCTGAAGGTACGTCTACATCTTCAGTTTCCTCTTTCGGCACATCAAAATCGGAGGCATCCGCACCGGATTCCTCTGTGGTTGTCCCATCCTGTTCAATTAGATCTTCTGAATCTGTGGCTGAACCTGCGACTGTTTCATAAGCAGCCCCGTAAGCCACGAAAGAATCTGCGCAAACAGCATTAAATACAAGCATCGCGCTAAGGACAGTAAGCGCTATGCCCCTTGAAACTCTCTTCATTACTAACACTCTCTCCCAATTTATTATTTCCCCCTCATGGAAATAACAAGTGAAATGGATTTTACCATAATGCTGACGAAATTTCAATAAAAAACAGCCCTTTTTGACCGCCCCGATTTCTCGGCAGTTTCCAAAAAGGGCTGTAAATTCCCGTGGTTCCTAGCGCTATTCAAAATTTTCTTTTCCAAAATGTATCTGCCTGCCATCACAGGCAACTCAATGCCTATTCATCATCTTCGGGTCTCGGAATATCTTTTCCGTATAGGTCTATGTAATTTTCTTTTAGCGCTATAGCCCAGTATTTCTCCGGAATGTCCGGCCATCTGGCCACGCCCTTCTCCTGCTCACATAGCCTCATAGCCCTAAGAAGAACGGTCTGATTAAGATCCACACCGGTCCTTATGGTATGCATGGAAACCGCAGCCCAGGCAGGAGCTATGCTGCACAGCTCCGATTTCTTAAAGTCCCGAAGGATCTCTTTTCTGTTATAGTCCAGCTGAAGATATTCCTCTTCCCAGCCCTTGGTGCTGCCGTGGATGATGCAGAACTGGGTCTTGCCTCCATGATACCAGGGAATCCCGATAGAGCCGGGATTCACACCCTTTTTGCCCCTGTAGACATAGGTATCCTGCACGTGGTTATGCCCATGCAAAAGAACTCCCGTCTTAAGGTGGGACAGTACCCGCTTGGTATTTCTCTTTTCCCTGAACAAAAGCTCGCTGGTATTGGTGGGCGAACCGTGGCAGTACTCAAATCCCGGAAACCCCTTCTGCTGGAAAATCCCGTAGTTTGGAAGAGAGTCAAAAAACTCCAGATCCTTGCCCGTTAAATTCTCATAGGTATAGAGGAGAGCTCCGCTGGCAGAGCCCTTTTTCCATCTTCCCTCACCGGTCTTGTGGTAATTAAGAAGGTATTCCTCCCTGTTACCGCGGATGATCAGGGTGTTAAAGTACTGCTTAAGGACGTAGATCTTCTCTAAGGTCTTTTGAGGATAGGGACAGTCCGTCACATAATCCCCAAGAAGCACAAAGTTCGTGATACCCCGGCCCATGCAATAATCAATGCATGCCTGAAATGCCGAATGATTGCCGTGTATGTCTGAAAAAACCGCGTAATCGGTCATGCTCCCTCCAAAACGCTGGATGTGCTCATCTCCTCAAACTGTCTGGTGAAGAGCTCATAGTAATAACCCTTAAGATCCATAAGGTCCTTGTGGGTTCCCCGCTCTATTATTTTACCATCTTTTACCACAAGAATGACATCCGCATCCACAACAGTTGAAAGTCTGTGGGCGATAACAAAGGATGTTCTTCCCTTGGTTACGGTCTCAATGGCATCCTGAATGGCCTTTTCCGTCACGGTATCAATGGAGGCAGTGGCCTCATCAAGAACCAGGATCCTGGGATCCGAGAGGATTGCCCTGGCAAAGCAAAGAAGCTGCTTCTCTCCTGTGGAGAGCATATCTCCGTCCTCTCCAACATCGCTGTCAAGTCCCTTCTCCATGCGCTGTACTATGCCTTCGGCAGAGACCAGTTTAAGTGCTTTCCAGATGTCCTCCTCGGTGGCGTCGGGTTTACCGTACTTAAGGTTATCCCTTACGGTTCCCGAGAAAAGATGAGGGGTCTGAAGCACGTATCCGATATTACTGTGAAGCCAAAGCTGAGATCTCTCCGCTGCGTCTTTTCCGTCTATCAGAACCTTACCGGATGTTGGCTTAAAGAACCTGCACACCAGATTTACCAGAGTGGATTTTCCTGCACCGGTCTCACCGACGATAGCAACGTTGGTGCCCTTGGGAACTTTGAGGTTAAAGTGCTCAAGGACATATTCCTCTCCATCGGGATATTTAAAGGTAACGTCCTTAAACTCAACATCTCCCACAAGAGGCTCCCAGTTCTCCTTCTTGGGATTAAAGGCATCTCCGTATTTGACGATAACGCTCCAGCTGTCGGAAACGTCAGACTTGGTCTCGATAAGCTTCATGAATCTCTCGACGTTTACCTCCACCGCGATCATCTCCGAGAGGGTCACGATAACATTCTGGATGGGCTCCATCATTCCAAGGGCATAGGACAGGAACACCGAAAGGGTTCCTATATGCATCACTCCGTCAACAGTGATGATTCCGCCTCTCCAAAGAACCAGGGCCAGGGCCAGCGAAGACATCATGGTTATGGCTGAGGTAAAGAAAGCCGAATAGTGAGTGGCTTTTACCGAGGTCCTGTTCATCTTGGAGGTATCCGCCTCAAAGTCTCTCTGGATCTTATCTTCAACAACCAGAGTCTTAATGGCCTTGGCTCCCGTGATCCCCTCGTTGAAGTTACCGGTAATGGTGGAATTTATCTCACGGATCTTGCGGTTAAGAACGATGTATTTTTTCTGGAAATAGGCAACCAGAACTACAGCTATAGGCACCAGTGCAATTATTATAAGTGCCAGCTTCACATTCAAAAGCAGCATCATTATAAGAATGCACACAATGTAAGAGCCGTTCCAGATGATGTCCATCATCCTCCAGGCCACCATCTCACCGATCTTACCTGTATCGCTCATAACTCTGGCATGGATGTAACCGACGTTGTTCTGGTTAAAATATGCCAGTGACAGCTCCTGAATATGGTTAAAAGCTGCATTTCTAAGATCCCTGTTCATGCCCATCTCAACCTTTCCGCACAAATATGCACTGATAAAGTTGTCAATGACCTGAAGCGCCAGAATCCCGATGTACAAAGCGATGAATACGGGAAGCCCCTTAAGGGTTCCCTGTGCCACAAAGTTATCCAGGGCATACTGATTGAAAAGAGGAAATACAGAATCCGCCAGCGAGCTTAGTATGCCAAGGGTGATCATTATGACAATAGTCACAATATATGATTTTAGGAAGGGATACAATTTTGGTATCCCAAAAAAAGGTAGTTTTACTTGTTTTTCTTTCTCGTTCATGTTCCCTGCATCTGTATGTCATAGATCTTTTTATACAGACCACCCTTATCAAGGAGCTGCTGATGGGTTCCCTGCTCTGCTATGCGGCCCTTCTCAAGAACTATTATGTTGTCAGCATTCATTAGTGTCGTTATTCTGTGGGAGATCAGAACCACTGTGGAATCCCCCACGTTGTCCGCAAGGGCCTTTCTGATCTTCTGGTCTGTCTCCGTATCCACAGCCGAAAGCGAATCGTCAAATACCATCACCGGCGGCTTGGAGATCAGCATCTGGGCGATGGCAGTCCTCTGCTTCTGGCCTCCGGACAAGGTCACGCCTCTTTCTCCCACAAAGGTTTCATACCCGTGGGCAAAGTTCTCTATGGTCTCATCCAAAGCTGCGATCCTTGCTGCGTTTTTGACCATATCGATATCGGTCTTCTTCTGGGTGATCCCAATGTTTTCTGAAAGAGTTCTGGAAAACAGGAACGGCTCCTGCAGAACGAATCCGATATTCTTCCTTAGCCATGATGCCTTAATGTCGCTGATGTCCGTATCTCCTACCCTAATGGTACCTGCACCCTCGGGAAGCTCATAGAGTCTGTCCATGAGGTACATAAGAGTGGACTTGCCGGTACCTGTTCCTCCAAGGATACCAAAGGTCTTGCCTGCCTTGATGGTAAAGGAAACATCCTTAAGTACGTCTGCACCCTGGTTCTCGTAAGCGTATGAGACGTGCTCGAAGGTGATGTCCTGATCCATGGGAGGCTCTATTGCACCATCCTTATCCTTCTCGACTTCGCTGTTCATGATGTACATAAGCCTGTCTACAGAAACACCGGCCTTACTCATCTCCGAGATGATCCTTCCCAGCATTCTTACAGGCCAGGTGAGCATGGCGTTATAGGAAACAAAGGCGATGTACTCACCTACCGTTATCTTCCCGCCGACGCACAAAACCGCGCCCATGACGGTAACAAGAAGTATCTGAAGTCCTGAAATAAGATCATTGGAGGACCAGAAGGCCGCCAGCGTCCTTATAAGACCGATCCACAGGTCTGTGTAGGTCTCGTTCTTGGCTTCAAATCTCTCTTTCTCATAAAGCTCTCTTCCAAAAGCTCTTACAACCCTTACTCCCGTAAGATTCTCCTGAGCTATGGCCGAAAGCTTGCCTTCCTCATTATCCGCCTTTTCAAACTCGTCCCTGATCCTGCCGTGGAAGAAGCCGGAATACAGGACAACGATGGGAATAAAGATTGCAGAGTAAAATGCCAGTCTCGGACTTATTCCGATCATGAAGTGCATAGCTAACACTATCCTTATGATTATCCTGAAAAAGGCCGACATCTGCTCTGCTATGAAACGCTTTATGGTATCCACATCTGATGTACACCGCTGAATTATATCACCGGTGTGGTTGGCTCCATGCCATGTAAAGGGCAGATGCATGATGTGGTCAAACAGTCTGTCCCTCATTCTCTGTATTAAGTTTTCTGCGCCCATGGTATTGAGCAATCTGAAGAGGTATCTGCAGACAGCAGCCAGCACGGCAACACCGGATACTACCAGTGCCACGTAAAAGAGCTGCTCTCTTACGTTGCCTCTTTTGCCAAGCATTCCCATGATCATCCCTATATAAACAGGGACACTGCCCCCATTGTCAGAGGCAGTGTCCGAGATATAGTAGTCTACTGTATATTTGATGATCTTAGGTCCGATCATGTCAAGGAAAGTGACCATGATGGAAAAGAGAATGCTAAGAGCAAAAAGTAATTTGCTGCCCTCCAGAAAGTACAGCACCATGGCTGTCTTGGTGTTAAAGGTCTTATTCTTTTTGCTGTTATCTCTCATTTTTTTACTTTACGATTTCTTTAATCGACTGTGCAAGTCCTGCAATTCCCTGAATGTTCGAAGGAACAATGATCTTGGTTGCCTGTCCGTTGGAGGCCTTCTCAAAGGCTTCGAGGCTCTTAAGGGTAAGAACTGACTCGTCAGCTCCTGCTTCCTTAAGCATTCTGATACCGTCAGCGTTAGCACTCTGAATGCTCTTGATGGCTTCTGCCTGACCTTCAGCCTCACGGATTCTCTTCTCTCTTTCAGCTTCAGCTCTGAGGATCGTTGCCTGCTTATCAGCCTCAGCCTGGAGGATCTTGGACTGCTTTTCACCTTCTGCTACAGTAATCTGGCTCTGCTTCTCACCTTCTGCGAAAAGAATCTTCTCTCTCTTCTCTCGCTCGGCTTTCATCTGCTTCTCCATTGCATCTCGGATCTGCTCCCGAGGATTGATGTTCTTGAGCTCTACTCTTGTGATCTTGATTCCCCAGGGATCTGTTGCGATATCCAGGGCATCCTGCATCTGGGCGTTGATCTGGTCACGGGATGTAAGTGTCTCATCCAGTGTCAGTGAACCGATAACGTTACGAAGTGTTGTCGCTGTAAGGTTCTCGATGGCACCGATGGGGTTTCTTACACCGTACGCATATGCCTTGGGATCTGAGATCCTGAAGAATACGATAGAATCGATCTGCATTGTAACGTTATCCTGTGTGATAACGGGCTGAGGCGGGAAGTCGCAATACTGCTCCTTAAGGTCCACCTGTCTTGCAACTCTGTCAATGAAGGGAATCTTGAAGTGAAGTCCCACATCCCAGGTCTCTTTGTAAGCACCCAGCTCCTCGATAACGAATGAATGCGCCTGAGGCACGATCCTAATGTTAGTTGCCAATAATATGATCACTAATACGATAAATACTGCTATAATTGCTCCTGCCATTTTAAATTACCTCCCTCTCAACAATTAATTTGACGCCTTGTACTTCCACAACTCTGACCTCTTCCCCTGCATGGATGACGATATTATCCACACTTGAAGCCGCAAGCCAGGTAGAACCGTCCATATCTACTTTACCGAATCCGTGAAGATTGTCAATATCAGACTTTGCGATCAGTTTCCTTCCAACAATGGCGTCAATATTGGTTTTCTTAAGCCTGTTGTTGAAATGCGCACTTGCTATAGGCCTTACAAGAAGCAGAACCACCACGGAAACCACGATGAACGCTGTAATCTGTACCCAAAGGGGAGTTCCTACCAAAGACAGCAAAAGAGCTAGGGCAGCCCCTGCCGCAAACCAGATAGTCACAAGTCCCATAGTATAGATTTCTATAACAGCCAGGGCCACAGTGACAATCAGCCAGATAATAGATTCAGCCATTTTCCATACCCTCCTTAATGTATTACCTGTTATTATACAGCATCATTAACTTGTGCGGAAGTATCTGATTTTTGTATCATAAATTGTTCATTTTCTGATATTTTAGATTACTTTTATAATTGAACCAAAAATTTATCTACCGATACCGGGGGTATTCATTTACAATATACAGTAGAATTAGTTTTTGTATTTTGTTATTTATCTCTTTACGGAGGTAGGCTGATGTCAGACCTTAACTATGAAAACTTTAAAACCATGGTAAATATGTATACAATACCCGCTGCCGTTCTCCAGGTCCATAAAAATGCCGACGGAACCTGCGGAGATATTATCATGTATGCCATCAACAAGCTGATCGAATCAAACTATAAGGCGCTGTTTTCCGGAGGAGAAGAACGAAGCGTTGAAGGCCAGCCCTACTACGCCAACATGCCAAGGGAACCGAAGTTTGAACTTATCTGCTTCGATGCAGCCTTCAAAAACAGGAAAAGCCATACCTATGTGGACACCACCATGATGTACGGGTACTGGACAGAAAACATCCTTCTTCCCCTGGGGCTTTCTCAGGACAGAGAGGACACAGACGTAGGCTACTGTCTGTTCATGTATACCCTGAACAAGGAAATGGACGCCGGCAAATATGCCACGGTTTCTCCTGATATAGCAAGCTTTGTTATAAAGACCTGTCTCACTCTTCGCAATGAAGAGGATTTTGCCAGCAGTCTTGATACCGTTACCAAAGACCTACGAGAATACACCAACTCTTTTGCCACCTGTATCATGACCGTCACTCCGGATCTGTATAAATTCGATATCTTAAGTGAATGTGTCAGAAATAATGAGCTCTCCATAAAAGAGATCTTCGATCAGATTCCCTACGAGGTTGTAGAGACCTGGGAAGGACTTGTGGGCGAGACCAACGACATCATCATACAAAGCGAAGATGACATGCTGTTCTATGAATCCAAGGCCCCTGAATGGGTTGCGACATTGCGGGCCAATAAAGTCCGCTCTCTTATCCTGGTTCCCTTCATTCGTCAGAATGCGATCATTGGCTATCTCTATATCACAAACTTTAATACGGACAATCTCCCAAGACTCAAGGAAACCATAGAGCTTGTGGCCTTCTTCCTCTCTTCCGAGGTGGCAAACCACATGTTTATGGAAAGGCTTGAGTATCTTAGCAATATTGATCTTTTGACAGGCGTCTATAACCGTAATTCCATGAATGTGAATGTTGACGAGCTCTCCACCAAGCTCAAGCTCCATCCAAAGCCCTTCAATGTTGCATTCTGTGACCTTAACGGACTTAAATCCATCAACGACAACGACGGGCACGCCAACGGAGATCAGCTCCTTAGGGATGCCGCAGGTGTTCTCAAGGATATATTCCAGGATGACAAGATATTCAGGGCAGGCGGCGATGAGTTTACCATTATCTCCTTCAGCTCCCGCCTTGATTTCGAGGAAAAGATCCGGATCCTGCGGGAGGAGGCCTCCGACCCGGACTGGCTGTACTTTGCCATAGGCTACTATCACGATGCCAAGGACGGAAACCTGCGCCTTGCCATGCGCTATGCGGATGAGGAAATGTATAAGGACAAGGACAAATACTACGAGAAATATCCTAACAAGAGAAGATAGAAAAAGAGCTGCCCGAAAGGACAGCTCTTCTTTAATGTTCGTAAATTCCAGTTTCATAAGGAAGTTCCGCTCTCGGGCAGTGCCCTCGCCGGAACGACCTTGCTAACTAGACTCGATCAGTCTTTTCATAAGGAAGTTCGGCTCTCGCAACAAGTTGCTCGCCCGAACGACCATGCTGACTAGACTCGACAAAACCTCGTCAAGTCATCATGGTCAGAACTTCCCGGCCTTTGCAGCCTCTTCGATAGAAACGGCTGTAGAAACAGTCATACCAACCATAGGATTGTTACCTGCGCCGATAAGACCCATCATCTCAACGTGAGCGGGAACTGAAGAAGAACCTGCAAACTGAGCATCTGAATGCATACGGCCAAGGGTATCTGTCATACCGTAGGAAGCGGGACCTGCAGCCATGTTATCGGGATGCA
>ODAI014069594.1_pt1 | contig 13373 bp, 13 predicted proteins | sample 1539321 | NCBI WGS metagenome assembly ODAI01 (sample SAMN02144231, study PRJEB22623) | gut metagenome | biome: sheep rumen | host: Ovis aries | place: New Zealand
GAACAGAGAAGTTAAGCCTCCCATCGCCGATGATACTGCGCATGTTCGTGGAAAAGTAGGTCGCCGCCAATCTCTTACAGGGGAGCCGTGTGAACGGTTCCCCTTTTTTTTGTTTCTGTTGGTGGGGGGGGGACTGTCTGGGATAGACTCGATAGATTTGATAGATTCGATAGAGGGGATCGGGGGGATTTTTGTTTATCTTTTAGATTGTTTTCAATATTTTAAAAAAAAGTTGTATCTTTGCAAGTCTAATAATTAAATAATTCGATCCCTATGAGAAAGAAACTTACTGATTTGGTAAATTCAAAGAGCGGCTACAAGTGGTCTTATTGCTCTTTGGGTGGCACTACTCGGGTGAATATTGCCAGTGGTGCAGATATTGCCCATCTCCGTGATTTGGACGAGAAGATGTGGACTGTTTTGAGTTGCCCTGTGAAGGGTCTTGAAATGGATGAGCGTACTTTGGATTTGATTGACTATGACCGTGACGGTAAGATTCGTGTGGATGAGGTGGTGACTGCAGCCGAATGGCTTTGCTCTGTTCTAAAAGACCCCAATACTATCTTGCTGGGCCATGATTTTATTGACTTGGCTGATCTCAACATAGATAATGAGGATGGTGCTAAATTGGTAGAGTGTGCCAAACAGGTGCTAAAAATAATGGGGCTGAACAAGACTACCATTTCGCTGGCTGAGTTGGAAGAGTTTCTCGCCCACTATGATGAAGACTGCCAGAAACAGTTAGAGGAAAGTCTGGGTGCGCTGAGCGTTACGACTGCACCTTATGGAGAGAACAGCGATGATGCAGTGGCAGCCGTTAATGCTGTCCGTGAGAAAATTGCTGACTACTTTATCCGTTGCAGATTCATTCAGTTCCATGACGATTGTGCAGCTGCACTGGATGTTTCGGTTGAAAAGGTTGCGGCCATTAGCGATAAAAACCTTTCAGTCAATGTGGATGAGATTTCTAACTATCCGATTTCTCGACCCATTGCCAATGCTGTGCTGCCTATCAATGAAGGCATCAATCCGGCTTGGCAGGCTGCTTTTGGCAAGGTGAAGAGTTTGGTTTTGGATGTTGACTTTCCAGGCAAGGAGAGCATCAATGAAGAAGAATGGAATACAGTCGTTGCAAAGATTGATGCCTATGTTGCCTCGAAGGCCGAAGAAGAAAAGACCATCAGCGAGAACCATGCCGAAAAGGTAAATGACGAACACGAGGTCATTAAACCACTGGAACGTCTGCTTCATCTTTATAGAGATTTCTACACGCTTCTTCGCAACTATGTGATGATGACCGATTTCTATGACCTTTCCAAGGAGGCCATATTCCAAGCAGGTCATCTTTACATCGACTCTCGTTGTTTGAATCTCTGTTTGAAAGTGACGGATGTTCCCAAGCATATGGATGGTTCCAAGCTGAGCGGCATGTTCTTGCTATACTGCAAGTGCACCTCAAAGACCAAGAATGCCACTATGGACATTGTGGCAGTGCTTACCGATGGTGAAGTAAACAACATCCGTGTGGGTAAGAATGCTGTTTTCTACGACAACGATGGCAACGACTGGGATGCTGTGATTACCAATATTGTCGACAATCCCATCAGTGTTCGTGAGGCTTTTTGGTCCCCCTATCGTAAGTTTGGAAGATGGGTCACCGAGAAACTGACCAAGTCGGCTCAGGAAAAGGAGGCCAAGTCGTTTGAAAATCTCACCGCCAAAGCTGATAGTGCCACTGCCGCCATCGGTCCAGACGGCAAACCCGTGCCTGTAGCTGACACCAAGAAGGCATTCGACATTGCCAAGTTTGCTGGTATTTTTGCTGCAATAGGACTCGCATTAGGCTTCGTTCTTCAGGCCCTTACGGGTATTTTCAAGGTCATGTTCAGTTCCTTGCCGGCCTTTGTCCTGGTTGTTTTGGTCGTCATCCTCTGCATCTCAGGCCCCTCCATGTTCTTGGCATGGCTCAAGTTGCGCAATCGTAACCTTGGCCCAGTACTGAATGCCAATGGATGGGCAATCAACTCAAAGATATTGGTAAATACCCGTTTTGGTGCCACGTTGACAGACATTGCCAAGTACCCCAAAGTGGTGTTGAATGACCCCTATGCTGTGAAGAGCATGCCCAAGTGGCTCCGCTGGACACTTTTTGTGCTGATTGTGCTGATTGTGGTGTTCCTCTTACTATATTTCAACAACTATTTCGATCGTTTTGGCATCGACGCCCTGCATTATGATAAGGACAACTCCATTATCACCAAGTTCTTTGGTAGTATTGGTGATGAGATGAAAGAGGTTACCGAGGGCATTTCAGAAGCCGTTGTGCAGGAGCCCCCAGCTCACCCTGCCGCTGCCCCTGCCGAAGCTCCTGCCGCTCCTGCTATGTAAGATTAGTTTAACTTAAATACTAGAATAAAACAATAAATAATGTATAGAACAAACACTTGCGGTGAACTGAATATCAAAAATGTAGGTCAGGAAGTCACCCTCTGCGGCTGGTTGCAGCGTTCGCGCGACCTTGGCGGCATGACCTTCATAGACCTGCGTGACCGCTATGGAATCACTCAGTTGGCCTTCAACATGGAGACGAATGCTGAGTTGTGTGAAAAAGCCCGTAAGTTGGGTCGCGAATATGTCATCCAAGCCAAGGGTGTGGTCATCGAACGCGCCAGCAAAAACACTAAGATACCCACCGGCGAGATTGAAATTGAGGTGAAAGAGCTGAATGTTCTGAATGAGGCCAAGACCCCTCCATTCACTATTGAAGACAATAGTGACGGAGGTGACGATTTGCGGATGAAATACCGTTATTTGGATATTCGACGCAACCCTGTCCGGAAGAATTTGGAACTGCGCCACAGGATGGCTATGCTGGTTCGCAACTATTTGAGTGAACGCGATTTCTTGGAGATTGAGACCCCTATGCTTATCAAGTCCACCCCCGAGGGTGCTCGCGACTTTGTGGTGCCCTCGCGCATGAATCCGGGTGAGTTCTATGCCCTCCCCCAAAGCCCCCAGCAGTATAAGCAATTGCTGATGGTGGCCGGTATGGACCGCTATTTCCAGATTGTGCGTTGTTTTCGTGACGAAGACCTGCGTGCCGACCGTCAACCGGAATTCACCCAGATTGACTGTGAAATGTCATTTGTGGAACAGGAAGACGTGCTGAACATGTTTGAGGGACTGGCCAAACACCTCTTCAAGGAGGTGAAAGGGTTGGAGTTTGGTGACTTCCCTCGCATGACCTGGCAGGATGCTATGCGCACCTATGGCAGCGATAAGCCCGACATCCGTTTCGGTATGAAGTTTGTGGAACTGAACAATGTGCTGAAAGGCCATGGCTTCAGTCTTTTTGACAATGCCGAGTTGGTCGTGGGCATCAACGCCGAGGGGTGTGCAGAGTATACCCGTAAACAACTCGATGCTCTGACCGAATTTGTCAAACGGCCTCAGGTGGGTGCAGGTGGCATGGTATACATTAAATATAATGCCGATGGCAGTTTCAAGTCCAGTGTCGATAAATTCTATTCTCAGGACGACTTGAAGTCCGTGGCGCAAAAGTTTGATGCCAAGCCGGGAGACCTCATGCTCATTCTTTGTGGACCCGCCATGAAGACCCGAGTGCAACTCTGTGCCCTCCGACTGGAAATGGGCAATCAGCTGGGTTTGCGCAATCCTGAAGTTTTTGCCCCGCTGTGGGTGATTGATTTTCCCTTGCTGGAATGGGACGAAGAAACCCAACGCTATTATGCCATGCACCACCCATTCACTGCACCTAAACCCGAGGATGAACCCTTGTTGGACGATGAGAGCAAGTGGGGCGACATAAGGGCCAATGCCTACGATATTGTGATGAACGGAGTCGAAGTTGGCGGTGGCTCAATCCGTATTCACGACCGTACTCTGCAGAACAAGATGTTCCATACCCTGGGATTCACAGATGAGAAAGCATACGAGCAGTTCGGGTTCTTGATGGATGCTTTCACATATGGTGCGCCTCCTCACGCCGGATTGGCCTTTGGTTTCGACCGCCTGTGCTCGCTGTTTGGCGGGGCTGACAGTATTCGCGATTTCATAGCGTTCCCCAAAAACAACAGTGGCCGTGATGTCATGAGCGGCAGTCCTTCTCCCATATCGCAGGACCAGCTGGACGAACTGCAAATTGACATTAAAAAGAATTAGTATATAGCCTTTATTAATAGTATTGGCATCTTAAATGAGGCGATTCAGACCTAGGTCGAATCACCTCATTTTCTATTGTGTGGCATAGGAACAGTCGATTCATCCAGCTCGCTACCAACACATATCTAATAGCCACAAACACGCAACCTCCCCACTAGAGTGGCGGGCCGGTCGTGAATTTGAACTGAGTTGGAACTGGGCTGATAAGGGCTAAGTTGAATTGATTCGGTAAGGCATTTGTGCTGAGCGTGGGTTGGATGACATGTGTCGGACTAAATAACTTGTTGATGATTAGGTCACAAATAGCGGCCCGGACTATTCTGGCCAGATCTAGGGGGGTGCTGTCTCACCTTCCAACATTCACATAAACTTGCTCGAATGGCACTATGCTCTCATGGAATAAGATGGGATTGGGCTTCTTTGGCTCAAACTGATAGCACCGCTTCGGACTTGGCAGGGAGCGGAAGTGCTCTCTCTTAGGAATGGTGCCGCTTTTTTGCCCGACACTTTTACTGCCTTTTTTAGGTCAACCTCATCGTCAATCGGAATTATACTAACGAAGTGGCCCGAGGTGTTTCTTTTCAACGCAAGGATCTTGAAAACCTGCTGATTGTCCTCCACCATTTGCGTGGTAATGTGTTGCGTCCCCATAGATGTCTTCGTCTACTTCAGACGAGATTTTTCATGAGGAATAAGTTGTTGGTTGAGTAGGCGGGTGGCATTATTTTTTGATGTTTTTGCTTAGAGAAAAAAAATGTTGTAAAAAAAACTTTTTTTTCTCTAGATAAAAAAAATGTTGTATATTTGCAATGATTAAGAATGAATGATTTGATGGTTAATGTCTGTGAAAGTTGTTGGTTGTCAAGTTGTTGTTTTTAATCGTGAACATATGGTTGTTAATTAAATATTGAACGAAAAAAATAAAAATATAGCAAAAAGAACAGTTTTCTCCACAAGGAGAAAAGATATATGATGTAAAAAAATAGTCTGACCACCTTTTAATGTGGAAGGACAAAACGAGTAAAAAAATTTATTAATTAATAACGTTTAAAACACACAATCATCAAATGAAAGAAAACATGAAAAAGGTTTATTTGACACCTTCTGTTCAAGTCAAATTAGTAGCCGTAGAAAACGGTTTTGGTTTAAGCAATTTCGGTACCGAGGTAATTGAGAATGGTGGTACCATTAGTTTCTAACTTATAAAAAACATTAGTAAGAAATGAAAAAGAGTTTAATGGTTTTAGCTGCAAGTGCAGTTATCCTGTTCGCAGCATGCAACAAAGAAGAAAACAACGGTTACACCATTAACGGTGACCAAATTACTTTTGGTGTTGGTTCTGGCATTCCTCAGGACGAAGGCAAACAGTCGTTCAGTGGCAGATTTAAGAGAGTCTATTTTACCACTGGTGACCAGATGTATGTCAATGGTGTAGCCTATGCAGTCCGTCCCCAGCAATCTGCTAATGCTACTGGCTCTACCGGCAACTTCAGCCCCTTTGCTAAGGTCACGGTTACAGCTTCCAGCACTGGCTCCTATGATTTCGTTTATCCTGTTAACACAATGAATCCCGGTACTGACCATTATACCGCTACCTACCCTGCTGGTGTTCAGGCTCTTAATGGCAATGCTCTTAACAACGATTTAAATGCTCCCACAAGATCTGCAAGATATTTTGCTCAGCCTATTTGGCCCATGTATGCTAATCTTGCAAGCATCGACGACTTCAACGGTCAAATCCTGATGTTGAATACCTGTTCATTCATTTCCCCTGAAGTTGTTTATGGTCCAGGTTGGGCAAACGAGGTCTTCTCCGAACTCACTGGTCAGACTTATGGCGATGGAGTTCCCTGTCCCGTCTTGAACTTCAACGATGGTAGAATTAGGAGTAACATTCAGCTCAATGGTCCTGCTCATCTCGATGTTTCTGATCCTGCTTGGCCTGTGATGGTCATGGACGCACCTGATGCTAGCTATGAAGCTAACCCATATGAGATCTATTTTGCTGCTCATGAGGGTGCTATTGTTACCGATGGTACCGAGACTGTTGGTGAGACCCAGAATATTGCTGGTATTATTCCTATTGCTCCTATCGAGAATCGTAGTGCCAAGCAGTTCCGTATGTTCCTTGGTCTGAACACCACCATTAACGGAACCACCTACTATCTGTTATTCAGATCCAACACTGCTACTCGTACTGGTTCTATGGAACGTAATTTGCGTTACTTCCTGTCTGTTAACATGCAGACCATCGGCAGCACTGCCGATGCTCAGGCTGTTAAGGCTCCTAACTATGCTCATGACGTTGTGACTAACTATTCCTACATTGACTTCCCCAATGGTAGACTCTTCGTTACCACTAATAGCGGATTGTTAACCTCCATTAGAGAAGCTAACTGGGTCAATGCAGGCCTCTAATCCTTAAAGGTTTATTAACCCATATAAAAACTGAGACTCATTTCGGGTCTCAGTTTTTTTGTGCCATAACATTCAATGTGGTTATTATTGTTTGTCAATTCTTTATTATGTTCTGGTTCAGTGTATCGTATTGCCCTTGAGAAGGTCAAACTACATTCGTTTGAATTATAAGGTGTCCTGAAAGGAACGGACTCAACTAGCCTAGGGCATCGCTCTAGGTAAACGGGCGGGGCTAGAGTTGCGTCCAGCTAAGGCATATCAGCCTAATAAGAAACCTTTAGTATAAAGTATTACTTTTTCTCCATAGAAATAATGTAGTTTTTATTCTCCATGACACTTTGTATCACTATTGCAAACCCACAGGACTTTTTTCGGTTCTAGACACTGAAATGTAAAGGTATTGTCGGCTTCACCCTACGTTCCTTGTGTAGAATTATTGAAATTTGATCTCTTCCTATTCGTCAACAATCAGTTATATATCAGTATAGAGGTATGATAAACGGCACATGCTTTCGTTTTAGTCCAAGGTTATGACTTTCGAAGCATTATTGTACCTGACTGGTTTCTATAGTCTGTGCCTTCAGTAATATCTGTCATAGCCGATTCTGGCTATCACGACTTCAGTATGAATTAATGTACTGTTCCTTTAAAAAAATACCATCCTGATTGATTATTGTCAGGATGGTATTCTATTGTAGTGACTTGATTTTTATTCAGTCTTAGTGCTTAAGTTGAGTAATGTTAGTGTGGAAGCGTTCGGCTCTAGTAGATGGCAGGTAGCGATAGAGCCAGCGGCGTTGTTTGTGGCGTTGGAGACGGGCAGACAGTCTCTTGAATCCGTGAAGGTCTTTTGGGACGGGAGGCAGGAATTCTTGGTTAAGAATCATGTTGTATAGTCTCTCTATGTCCTTTGTCTTTATGCTGTTTTTATTGATATAGGCCGAAAGGTCTGTTTCGACTAGTTTGCCAGCGATGAGGGTGAGTGCGTTGAATGCAGGCTCCATGCCTATTTCTTGCATTAGATTATGGCAATCTTTAGGGTTGAGTTGGCCTTGGTACGACCGCATGAATACTCCCCAATCCAGCATGTTTCTGAGAGGAAGTTTGACTTTGGCCGTGAGGTGGCTGACGGTGTGCATCAGCAGGTAAACCATATTGGCCGTGGGACTCAGTTCGCCTTCTGGGTGGGCTTCCTTTAGACTATTGATTATGTACTCTTCTGCTTTGCGTTGGCTTTGGTAGTTTAGGTCAAGAAGGTGTAGGTGGTTTTCAACTGTTACGCCGTCAATTTCCATCTCGGCATGTTTACCATCCAAAGTTGCACTTTGGTTTCCTAGTATTATTTCGTTTCCCTTTTTGTAGTTTCCGGGAAAGTATATGTCAATATCGCCACAAGCTCTGGAGTCGGGTCTTGGGTATAGTTTAGCCAGGCTCATTCCTTTGAGAAGGATGAGTTGAACACCGGCTTCCGAGGCCTTTTTTTTGATGCTTTCCAGTACCTGAGCCTGATGGGCAAAATGAAACCGGGTACGTTCGGCCGAGAGTTCCCAACTGAGGGCGATGTCACCCTGAGGCCTTTCTGGCTCTGGTAGGCGTTCTATGGCATCGTATACCATGGTCACCACACCATGTTTCCGTGAAAGCCAGTAAATCTTCTCCCAATCGGGTGTGCTGAAGTGGGAGAGGGAGGGCTGCTGGCAATTGAGAGAGCAGCGCAAGAGTTGGAGCATTAGCTCTGTGGTATGGTCCATGGGCCAGGGCTAGATAAATTTAACCTTCCATTGGTCCCCAACTTTCACGCAAGGGATGTCCAAATCGTTCCTCATGGTGTCGGGGTTATAGGCGTTGGATACTTCCAGGTGGAGGGTTACGAAAGCCGTTGAGTCGCCTTCATCTATATTGGTCTCGATGACCTCAAAGTTATGGATGACCATTCCCATTTGGTCGAGTACTTGTATCACTTGGTCTTGTTCCTCTTTGGCCAGATTGGTGTAGGACATAGCCTTTAGAAAATCATTCTCCTGAGTTGCCTTATAGAAATCGAGAACCACCTGCTCAGGGGTGTTGCTGCTCTTGCAGCCCAAGAGTGAAAGTGCCATAAAGGCAGAGATAAGAATGGTAATTTTTTTCATTTCTCTATTGTTATTTTAATGTTATATAGACAATTTTGAATTTGCAAAAATACAAAAAAAAGTCAGTTTAGATACTTTTTTTTCGTCTATGTCGTTTTTTATTGTTAATTTTGCACGCATTTTGAGACCATGATAGAACTGTTGTTGGGCATAGTGTGCGGCATAGCGTTGTCGCTGTTTTTCAGTTTCGGACCTGCATTTTTTACGCAGATCCGGACCAGCATCCAATATGGGTTTAAAAAGTCCTATCCTTTTGCATTTGGGGTGAGTGCAGGCGATATTATTATTGTTTTCTTGATGCTCACGGTGCTCAAAAATGCCGATTTGTACAGTTGGGTCCACAATGTGTGGGTGGCCTCCATTGCCGGTGGTGTGATGATAGTGATGGCGATATACTTTTTCCGCAAGGAGGTGACCTCATTGGAAAGCTATGAAGGCAAAGAGTCCCGCATCAAATTCCGTAGCAAAGATGGCGAACCTCGCCGCCGCTCCATATTTTTCCAGGGCTTTCTCATCAACTTCATCAATCCCACAATATGGATTTATTGGATTTCCGTCATCACCCTTATCACGGGCGAGCTGAATATGACCGTCTTCGAACGCTATGTATTTTTCATTGGCGTGATGGGGTCAACCTTGGGCATGGACATATTGAAATGCAAGCTGGCCTCCATGCTTCAACGTATCATTACGGCCAAGTTGCTCAACGTCACCAATAAGGTCTGTTCCATCATTCTTTTTTGCTTTGCGGCCTATCTGATTATTTCAATGATTGTCTACCAATCCTCACCCCAGAAGGAAGACCATACTATTCCGCAGAAACCCAAGTCGACCGAGATGATTAAAACCATCCACGACAAGATGGACAGCAGCATCATTCGAGGCCAGAATAGTGCTGACACCGCGATGTTCAAATTCAGGAAACCCAGAAAACACCGTCAGATATGAACCAGACCATACAAGACATTATCTCACGGCGCAGCTGCCGCAAATTTACCGACCAAATGCCATCACAGGACGACCTGAACCTCATTTGCGAGGCGGGCAGTTATGCTGCCAGTGGGCACAACACGCAATGCCCGATTATTCTGGCCGTGACCAATAAGGAATTGATTGCCCGAATGAGCAAGCTCAATGCGCAGGTGTGGAATGTCGATTTCGACCCCTTTTATGGGGCCCCGGTGGTTCTGGTGGTCTTGGCCGACAGGTCGATTAGCCACACCCCGGTTGAGGACGGCAGCCTGGTTATAGGAAATATGCTTTTGGCAGCCCATTCATTGGGCTTGGGAGCCTGCTGGATTAATCGTGCGCGTGAAGTGTTCGAAATGCCGGAAGGAAAGCAGATTTTGGCCCAATTGGGCGTCGAGGGCGACTACATTGGGGTCGGGAACTGCATTGTGGGTTGTCCTGTCTATCCCCCTCGTCCTCCCAAACCTCGAAAGGAAGATTATATCCGTTGGATTAAATAAGAATCAATGAACAACCGCTATGATTAGAGAAGAAACAGTATTCGGGCCTATATTCAGCCGCCGCCTCGGCACCTCTTTGGGTATTAATCTCTTGCCAGAGAAAGGCAAGATATGCAATTTTGACTGCATCTATTGTGAGTGTGGCTGGAATAAAGATGGCCGCGACGACACCGTCATCCCATCGGACGAAAAAGTCCGCATCGACCTTGAACGCATGCTTCTCCGCCTGCAAAAAGAAGGTACCAAGGTGGATTCCATCACCTTCTCTGGTGACGGAGAACCTACCCTCAACCCCGAATTCCCATTGATTATTGATAACACACTGGCATTGCGCGACCAGTACGCTCCAACGGCCAAGGTCTCAGTGCTCTCCAATGCCACACGGGTCCACCTGCCCTCGGTCTTTCAGGCACTGACCAAGGTGGATAACCCCATCATGAAGATTGATGCCCCAACCAATGAGTTGATTGCCAAAATCAATCACCCGGCTCCCGGATATGATGTGGCTCGCGTGGTCGAGGCGTTGAAACAATTCCAGGGCAACTTTATTCTTCAAACCTGCATGTTGCGCAGTCAGGAATACGACTTCGACTCCTCCCGTCCAGAGGTTCTTGATGGTTGGATGGAGATAGTACGTCTGCTTCGCCCACGAGAGGTGATGGTCTACACCCTCGACAGACCAACCCCAGCCCAGGGGCTGGAAAAATTCACTGTTGAAGAGATGACCCGTTTGGTGCAGCCACTTCTAGACGAAGGCTTCCTCATACAGATTAAAGGATAAGGCTCATCCAGAGTACCTGAGACTGAATGGGAAAAGATAAATTTGACAGAAATAAACTTTTTTTTTCGGAATCAATTATTTTGTGTATTTTTGCAAGTCCAAAAAGTCTAAAGAATTGGCTAGTTGGAGTGTGTAATAATCGTCCAATCAGATGATTGGGTATGTTTTAATAAAAATAGGAGAACAAAGCTATAGTAGCAGCATTTACCCCTGGTGGCCCTAACAACAACATGAAAGGCCGCGGTAGAGGCCCCCAAAAAAAGGAGCCCGAACATCAGATAAATGAGCGTATCACCGCTCCCATGGTTCGTGTCGTCGGCGACGGCATGGAGCCAACCATTATGAGCACCAAGGAAGCCTTGACAAAAGCGTATGACGAAGGTCTGGACCTAGTGATGATTTCGCCCAATGCCAATCCCCCTGTCTGCAAGATAATTGAGTACCAAAAGTTCCTCTACGAGCAGAAGAAAAGGGAAAAAGAGCGCAAGGCCAACTCCACCAAGATTGTCATCAAGGAAATCCGCCTGAGCCCGCAGACTGACGACCACGACTTCGAGTTCAAACTGAATCACGCCAAGCGGTTTCTCAAAGAAGGCAACAAGGTGAAAGTGGACGTGTTCTTCCGTGGACGGTCCATCGTTTACAAGGAACAAGGCGAAGCCCAGTTGCTCAAATTTGCCGAAGCACTTCTGGAATATGGCAAACCCGAGGTCATGCCCAGGCTGGAAGGCAAACGTATGCTTATGATTATTGCACCTAAAAAGTAAGTAGAAGAAACCAGATTATCGCAATATATAGTCTAACTTAAAAAACAGTAAAGTAATGCCTAGAATGAAAACAAAAGCCGCTGCCAAGAAGCGTTTCGCCTTCACCGGCACCGGTAAAATCAAAAGAAAGCATGCTTATCATAGTCACATTCTGACTAAGAAAGAAACCACGCAGAAACGTAATCTCGACCACACCGCGCTGGTCAGCCACGATGACGAAAAGCGTGTCAAAAGAATGCTTTTGGCCTAAAGGCCAGGGTGGGGCAGAGGTTGCGAAACCTCGCCCGGCTCAAAAAAAGGAGTTATTAACCGTTATTTAAAGCACCAAAGAGGATTCACCGCAATCCCGCTTAAATGAAAACAAATTAAACAAAAATGCCAAGATCAGTTAACGCTGTAGCTTCCAGAGCTCGCAGAAAAAAAATCCTCAACCGTACCAAAGGTTACTGGGGTAGAGGTAAAAACGTATGGACCGTCGCCAAGAATAAATGGGAGAAAGGTCAGACCTATGCTTACCGCGACAGAAAGAACAAGAAGAGAGAGTTCCGCGCCCTGTGGATCAACCGTATCAATGCCGGTTGCCGCATCAACGGTATCTCCTATTCTGTTTTTATGGGCGAATTACACAAAAACAACATCGAGCTGAACCGCAAAGTTCTCGCCGACCTGGCCATGAACAATCCCGAGGCTTTCACCGCTGTTGTCAAGATGGTTAAGAAATAAACCAAAGTAACTGAGTGATTAACCTTTAATACTTTATGTCATGGGAAAAATTGAATTATTGCAATATGTAGAGGATTTGGCCGAACGCAAAGAGTTCCCCGAATTCAAGGCTGGCGATACCATCACTGTCCATTATAAAATTAAAGAAGGAAACAAAGAACGTATTCAGAACTTCCAAGGCGTTGTTATCCAGCGCAGAGGAAGCGGTTCGACTGAGACCTTTACTGTCCGTAAGATTGCCAACGGCGTTGGTGTGGAGCGTATCTTCCCCATCTGCAGCCCGTTCATCGAGCAAATCGACATCAACAAGCGTGGTGCCGTCCGCAGAGCCAGAATTTTCTACCTCCGCAATCTTACCGGTAAGAAAGCCCGTATCAAGGAAAAGAGACACTAATCTTTTACCCAATTGTGATAGTCTGGCAAAGGCAGCGGTTTTCAACAAATCGCTGCCTTTTCTCTTTCAACCGCGATAAAAGTGAATGCTCGATAAGCTTATCTAATGACCGTTAAGGAGTCATTATTAACACACTGTATTACAGCTAATATAGCATGTCTGTAATGATCCTCTAGTGGGTTATTAAAGGTCTTTAAGCAAATGCCTGGTGATGCCCATCCGGACATTGGGCATTGTGAATGAGGTTGCCTGCTGAGCGGAAGGAAAGCCAGGAAGATATGGTCTGGTTTGCTCAGAGATAATTAGCGGACACGATGGGAAGATTGTTGATGATTTTTTTTGTGGAAATATTGATATTCAAAAAAAACGCTCTAGTACAAAGTATGACTGATTCTTGCTCGTATTTTTCAATGTGGCGTGTCTTCGACACGCTGAGTAGTAGGGGTTTCGCTATCCCCACACTGCGCTCCCGTTGGTCGCTTAGTATGGGGTTATTGAGATTCAGC
>ODAI010976525.1_pt1 | contig 13372 bp, 4 predicted proteins | sample 1539321 | NCBI WGS metagenome assembly ODAI01 (sample SAMN02144231, study PRJEB22623) | gut metagenome | biome: sheep rumen | host: Ovis aries | place: New Zealand
ATAACGGAAATTAGGCAAACCCGACTGAGTGATATCTACAGTCAGATTAGCTTCCATGTTTTTATAGTCTTCGGTACAATTAAGTTTATCAGCCAGTTTCTTGAATGTACCTTCTTCAGCAGCCGTAGTGCATGTCCACTTATAATATATTGGGATATCAATATCCGTATTAGCTTGAGGTCTCACAAGGGTACTCATATCTGTATTATTGAGACTTTGCCCCAATGCAGCAAGGCGTCCATGTTCGTATGTTGGAATGAGAAGAATGAAATACTCCATACTCTTCTCCAAAGGACTGGTACACAATATACGTGAGATACCGCAATCCGGATTCTCATTGAGAAGCTCATTCACCTTGTTATTGTCGAAATTGCCGTTAAAATTATCATCAACGTCAATCTGTACGTGTGCACTTTTAGAAAGTGCGACACGAGTAGAGAACACTTCGTCTATTCTTTCTTTTGAAAGATTAAGACGAGCAACCTTCACTCCGTTTCTGAAACAGATAAAACACTCATCCTTTTTAACGGCGATGAGTCTCATCCATGGGAAGAAATTTGGATTTTCTGGTGCATACGGAGTATAGCGCCATGGAAGATCTTCTTCGTAAAACTCGATATATGGACGATAACTGGCGTTCAGACGTACATCACCTGACTCTGCCGGTGAAACATGCATGATTGCCTTAGGACTGATACTTCTTACATCAGCCGGACCTAGCAACTCTATTTTCTGACCAGAATACTTTTTAGACTCGTCCTGACCAGTCTTTACGTCCTTTATTTTTAATAAAAGATCAACATTTACCTCTGCGCGTTTCGCTTTTCCAACATTCGTGCTACCATTCGTTATGTTGTTTATCAAGCCCTTACGCAAATATGGCAATATATATACTTGATTACCCATAATACTTTATATTTCTGATTGTATAGTGTCTAATATATTTACATAACGTTCAACAGAAACCTTATCAGTCTTCTGATATGTTACTCTATTACCTATAGAAGTGAAATCATTTTTCCATTCGGGTTTATCATTACCACGAATCCATTCCTCAATATCACCAAGGTTAGCACTTTCCGGATTTCCAATCTTTCGATCATTACCATTCTTCATAGTAAATCCGCTGACATACTGTACATAGGATGGTGACTTAAGTTTCTCATCATTGTCCATTTGCAAGTAGAGGGCTGGAGCGAAGTCAGCATTGATTGTCTCGCCTATCGCACACTGTGTCAAAGTTGTATCCTTGGCCTCATCTGTGGACTTATTGATAATCTCATATGTGTTGCCATTAATCACAACCTTATCAATCATAACCTCATTGCAGTCTGTAGGCACGGCATTGTCGCACAGTTGCATTTTCATTTCCAAAGGAATGGCACTCTGACTGAATGTGAGAACTCCATTAGGTGACAAAACAAGTTTCTTCTCCTTGCCATCTTTCTCTTCATTCAACAATATCACGTCAGAGTCTCTGCGGCTGTTTTCATCAACCGACCAGTTACTTAGGTTATTAATCTGTTCCTCAAGCAGTTTAAGTACCTCAATCTGCTTGTTCGGCAAACTCTGCTGTTTGTTACCCCATGTAACATCGAAGCCGACATTGATAGGGATGAACAGGAAGTAGAACTTTGCCTTACCCTTGGCGTGCCATGGACGTGGACCAGAAAGTGCCAATGCTAGATCTATCGACATCAGTCGTGAACTACCAATCATCACAGCCATGCCTGCCTCTATGTCGAACATGAACATGAACGGATCGAATTGGAACAATGCATCGAAGCCTGCATAACCTATGATACCGAACTTATCCCAACCAACCTTGATGTCAAGGTGTGCACCTATCTGGAAAGTGTTGGATGTAATAGCGAGATAGGTCTCAAGTCCAACCTTCAGCACATCGTAGTCGAGCTTCATTGCAAGGCGACGCATATCTGACACATGCATAGCCTCCTCAGGCTTGTAAGCAGGATGGAAACCACCTACGCTCATAAGGAATCCCTTTGCAGGACCGCCCCAGAACAGACGGAATGCCATATCGCCTTCAAGACGTATGCCTACAATCTCAGAATCATAGAGTGCAGCATCAAACTGCAAGCCCTTCTTGAAGTCAATTTCACCAGAGAATGCCACATTGATGCGGATTACATCCGCTCCTTCGATGGCAACCTTCAAATCACCCACAATAATAATCGACAGTGGATCTGGAGCCTGGAACATGAGTCCGAAACTACACTTCACTACCGGCTCATAGCTTATCTGTCCAAGCAGACCAACGAAGAATTGGTCACGTTTAGCAGGGAATATCTTCTCCGCAGCCTTGCGCATGTCGCCGATATGCTTCATCACATCTTCTACGAAGAATACACTCGCAAGCGAACCATTGCGAACAGACTCACGGATAGCGTCATAGTCGAGCATACGATTCAAACCGAGCATACCTCCAATGGCTGTGAGCGAGAAGCCCATTCCCAATGGTATACCTGGTGAGAAACGTACTGATAGCATAGCCACCATACTGAAGTTGTCGCCAAACGTCATCATCAGCATCGCTGACACACCGAACTTCTCCAATACGTTCAGTTCCATTGCTCCGAAGAGTTCCTTCTTCTCCTCATCATAGCCTATCAGTGCAGCACCGTTTACAACATCACAGTTAATAGCAATGCCGATGCCTTCTGGGAACTTGAACTTGAAGTCAAAGTCAAAGTCTCCGAGACCTAATTTACCCTTATCGTCTTTCTTGACAATATTTACAGAAGCACCGAGTCCAAGTTTCTCAAATGACATAGTGACACAATCGCCAAACTTTATGTCGAACGTTGGAGCGACACTAAACTGCAAGGTACCCAAGTCGCCTTTTACGCAACCAAGGTCAACAGATATATTAGACAGGTCTATTGGTCCTATCTTCTTGTTGTTACAGTCAATATCAATGTGGAAGGTATAGCCGCCATCCATCTTGAAGCCCTTGATATAGTCGTAGGCAAGGGCAAGATCGAACTTCGCAGAGATGTCATCCTTCAAGAAACTACGGAAGAAATCGTTCTCACGCAATTTCAATACCACCTCAAAGTCCTTCACTGCGCCATAAGCACCAGCAGTGAAGCCATCAACTCTACCAGTCTCTGGGGCACCAAGGAACTTTGCAACATCGACATCTCCACCACCGAAATTGAATGACGGATACGCATCGTTATAAAGCACATAAAGTCCTATCGGATAGTTGCCAACCCTTACGTCCAGATACTTTGTCTCTATGACATTGACTGGACCTGCGTCTTCATTACGGCTAAACACACCACTTAGCATCGCAGCAAGGCTTTTGGTTGAGCCAAAGGCATGCAACCTGCTCGTGACGCCCTTCTCCGAATCTTTCTTTGAAAGGCAGAAACCTACGCTGATATCCTCAGGTTCTTTATTTTCTTTACTCTCAGCTTTTTTTAACTTCTGCGAGCCGACAGTTCCCGTTCCATTAAGCGCTATATAATGCTTATCGCCTAACTTGAAGGAAAGCATAACCTTACCCTGAAGCATGATGGTAAAGAAAATTGCAGGAACAGTGTTGTCCTCTTCTTCCTTCGTCTCATCATCACTATCGGTACTACCCTCTTGGTCTTTAGCATCCTCCTCTTTATCCTTTTTGGAGTTATCGTCCTCGGCCTTCTTCTCCACAAAGCCGTCCTTACTGTAAAGGCCTGCCATGATGAAGAGCTGAAGTTTGAGCGATGTGTCCCACGCAACGGAACCTTCATCATTATTATCCGCAACCTTCAAGTCAAGAAGGGTAACGTTAGCCATCATGTTGTCAAGGTCGTAACTACAAGTCACATCATTGAGCAAGTCCGTGAATCCGTTGTCAGGAAGCGATGGCAATGATGGCAATACGTCTGCCACCTGTTGTTTTATCTCTTCCGGAACACTCTTATACAGAGCCTGAACAAGAGTGATAATCTCCTTCAAGCCCATGTCGCTCTGCACGAACTCTGCTGTTGCACTCAATGTTCCCTGAACCCATATGACATAATCGTATGGTACATCAATGTCTGGTCCATTTTCATCAAACTGGATATTGAGCGTAAGATTCTTGAACACATTCTGAATATCCTTCTTCGAAGACTTCTCAACAGCTTTAATGATTGCAGGCAACTGGTTCATGTTGGTTATTGTGGCATTGCCTCCCAACAGTTGCTTTATCTCAGAATTGCTATCTACGAGCTTTTGCATCACTGGTTTTAAAGTATCAGCAAATGCCTTCTGGGCTTCATGCAACTTCTGGAAGAACATATTATTACTCAACGGTGAAGTTGCTTTGTCACTCAAATCTGTAATAGCATTGATAAGCTCACGTACCTTCTCCCTTATAACATGCTTTACAAAATAGATGACCTTACTCTTTATCGCCTTCAGCATCGGAATGATATACTCATTCTTCAACTTGTTCCACATCTCTGCAGCAAGATCCTCAAGCTTGTCAACAAATGTATCGACAATCTTCTTCAGAATTTCCTCTGCCTTGTTTTTAATATTGGTTTGGAGAGCACCTAAAGTAGAACTTAACTTGTTCTTAAAGTAATCTATCAGATTAGCGATAGTTGCAGGTATCTTCTCTGCAATGTTCTTAATAGCTTTTGCCGTTGCCTTGACATCCTCAATTAGCTGAAGCACAGCCTCCTTTACCTCGTCGTAACTGGTACCAAGCTTTTCAACAAGTCCTTCCTTCGCTTTCTCAAGATTACTAAGGAGAGAATTAACTTTTTCACTTATCAGGACAGGAATACTTTCCAGATTATTCTTCATGCTCTCCACATCCTCCTTTATCTTTTTGACTTCCTCCACGATACGGGCAGTCAGCTTGGTGATAATACCAAGAATACACTGTTTGAAACTGCTATAGTAGTACTCAGGATCAGGCAATACTATATCATTCACTGATGTCTCAAGAATATTGATATAGTCAGTGATATTCAACTGGTCTTTCAAATCCTTCTTTACTGCAGAGGCATCGTCAAGAAGACGCATAGCACCCTCTTTGGATATAAGTCCTGTGATATTGCTAAGGTCGTTTTGGAACTCAGCCTTCAATTGTGTGGCCAATGTTTCAAAACGTGTCATCCATGCCTTAGGGTCAACAAGAGTCTGAACACTGTTCACCATGCCGAATGCCCACACCTGCAAGTCTGGTACAACTACCTCCTGCACTATCTTAGGGATATCTGGCAATTGATAGGCTGTACTCCAATTCTTTTCAAAGTCTATATTAAGGACTGCCGTGAAATCTTCTTCTTTCAGACCAATTTCCAGTTTAGGTAAATCATAAGACTTTAGCCTATCGTAATCGTTTCTCAAGGCTTTCACACAGGCAACAAGTTCTTTGCGTTGCTGACTGAAATCAATCACGCTGCTCAGGTCAATCTCCAAAGACTCCTTTAGAGTATCCTTCACACAGTTAGCCATAGGCTCTACAAGCGTAGTCCTCACAACCTTTGGAAGATTGAGTTTTGGCATCTTAGGCATGTCTTTCTGTATCTCCAGCCACATTTTCAGCAAGCTATTTGCTTTATTCTGGGCTGCAGCATCCAAGTCTTTCACTGCCGCATCAACGGCATTCTCAGCTCCATTTACAATAGCATTTGCAACATTTGTCACATCCTGTACCGTCTTCTGCACAGCCTCATCGGTAGCACTTTCTATTTCTTTAATGAAAGCACTGGCTTTATCGCTTATTTGCTTGATTTTATCTTGAGCGTCAGCAGCAACGTTTTCAACGCCATTCTTCACTGTAGAGACATCCTCATTCACACGTGACTCCAGTTCGCCCTTAATACTATTGAAGTCATTCTGAAGGTCGGTAGCAATAAGAATAGCACCATCCTTAACCTCTTCTATGACGTTCTTCATTTGATCCTTCAACTGAAGAGCAAGTTCCTTCAGCATCCTGATTACATTGCGGATAGTGGTGACAACAGGCTGGAACCATTCCCAAATTTTGTCAATGGTATCCTTTATCACTTTCTTCACATCCCCAGCGATTCCATCCAAATCCAATTTAGCCTTCAACTCGTTTATATTCTTCATCACCATTCTCTGAAGCTTACGCAGAAGGTCTTCAAGAAGTTTCTTCAGCGAACTGAAGTCTGGAATGTCAGAATTTATCCTGTGTAGAATATCCATGATCTTGGTCATCAGACTTTCCACATCAGCCATGCTATCAATTGGATACAGAGCCTTGAAGTGATCAATAGGATTGGTGAAGAGATCCTCCACCTTCTCCCAACTAATCACATTTATTGTAATTGGATAACGGAAGTCAAGAGCTGTCTCCAGAGCACCGTTTATCTTTCCTGCTACGTTATCAACACCAGATTTCAAGTCAGAACCCTTAGCAATAAAACCATCCAGCGCTTTAGCTACGCTTGTGAGATCTTTTGTGATATCAGTTGCGGTAGCATTCATGAACCTCTCAACCGACTGAAGCTGCAAGTCTATTTTACCAGCAGCAGCCACACCCATACCTGTGATGTCACGGGTTGTCTTCATGGCATCATCCATGGTATCAACAACGGTGGAAATAGCATCAGAAGCAAGATTAGAAACTGTCTTGAGTGCGTTCTTACCTTCTGTGGTTCCAGTGGAAATAGCATCAGATGCAAGATTAGAAACAGTATCAATGGCATCACCAATCTTACCAGCAACATCGTTTGAAGCCTTCTGAATCTTACCTACAGCCTCCCGCAACACATCAGGCAACTTCAAGGTGATTTTCTTCTCCTCCACAATACCGAGGAACTCCAGAATACTATATGCTATGCTCAGTCCATTGGCAATCTTCACGTATGTAGCCTGATACTCATTGGCAACCTTCTGGACATTATCACCAACCTGAGACTTCATTCTTTCATAAAGAGCTGTAGCATCATACAGGGTCTCCTGCATGGTGTGCTGAATCATACTAATATCAGTTTTCACCTCATTAAGCACATCTTTCTGAATGGCCTCAGCCATGTCTTTGGCATCCGTCAACAATTGGTTTACACCTGTCTCAATGGTAAACTTCACGAAATCAATCTCATCCTTGAATACCACCTTGGCATTCTTCAGCAAAGTCATGAGGATATGATCAAGCACCTTACGGGCAAAGTCTTTGGTGAAGATATCATTCATAATCTTCTCCCCCATATCCTTTCCCGACTTGCTCAAGTCTTCCGCAACGGCTTTCCACTCAATGTCACTGACAGCCTTGACCAACTCAACGACTTCCTGAACCAATGGCATTACGTCAGAAGCCACTTTGGCAATCTCGTCAGCTTCTATCTTGCCATCATCACTAATCTTACTGGCATCCTTTACGGTGTCAGCAATCTTGTCGGTCACTGCAAGAAGTTTCTCTACTACGGTACGAACTTCATTCAGTTCTTCATAATGACTGATGTCATAACCTACCTTAGCGAAGACCGCATCAATAATCGGAACAAAGTTCGCTGCACTCTGTTCTTGCTCAAACTTTTGGGCTGCAGTACGCACCCCGATAAACTCTTGCTGAAGATCCGCAATAAGCGCATCCTTAGTCCTTTCAAGTAAAAGACCTACTTTCTGCAAAACATTACTAGAATTGCTTGATTCATTGTTTGTGGTTGGCATAGCAATGGTTTTAGTGAAGTCATTTCTCTGTGGCAGTCTATACATGCCACATTATTAGGTAAATATTATATTAGGCAAATATATTATTAGGTAAAATATATTCCTTACAAGATGGATAATGATTATCATGGTTCGCCATACATGTGTAAGAAGTATTTCATAATATCACAATATCACAACTCCGTCTTGACGCTACAAAGTTATGCTTTATTTCTCAATTGCGCAAGTTTTTTGCTAACCTTTTGCTGTTTTTTCGTATTTTTTTTCGATTTTGCTCTTTTTCTGCTATTTTCTTCGTGTTTTTTCATTGTATTTTTCGGCAAACGTTTTCGTTTACAAAAGCAAAAAACTCTCTCTCACACATCACTATTCACCTACACTCATAATGAATGTATAGTGATATGGCTTATTACCGTCTATGGTGTATTGCGGAAGGGTGCGACTGCCCCATGTGTCGATGCCACCTACACCGTGGATGTTCAGGTCAATGTTAAGGTTCACGAAACGGCCACGCTGTATCTCGTGTGGATGCTGGGCAGGCTCAAGGGCTTCCTCGCCATAGTCCCACGCACGGATGCAGAGAGGCTGACAACCATCAATACGGAGGCTCTTCTTTCCATTACTGATATTGAACCAACGCACATCAGTACGACAGCCGTTGTCCTGCGGATGTATATACTCGGTCTCAAACTGACAGAGCGGCATCTCATAACGTCCGATAAAGGCACTACGCTTACGATCTGGATAGTTCTCCCACGGACCGCGACCATGATATGCAATGTTTGCATAATCGTTTGGTAGGCGCATACGCATACCGAACTTTGGAAGAAGCGGAAGATTCGTTGCTGTAGGACGGTAATCCATATCAACCTTGACACGTCCCTCGTCTGTTATCGTGTACGTAATCGTCAGTTCCGCACCTATCGGAAGTATTGTCTCGCTGATGATTTTCACACCGTCAGAAGCCGCATCTGCACGGAAAGACTTATTTGTACGCTTATCCAAGGCATCACGCCATGCTCCCAATCGCTCTGCAAAATGGGCTGCATGCTGATTGTCGTTCTCCGGTTTCCAGAAATATGGTTCCAAAGGACTATTGAGAATCTCCTCACCATCTACTATCCAACTGGCAAGTGCGCCTATGCTGTTGACGGTAATCGTTCCGCGATTGGTATGGGCTACAAGTCCCTTGGCAGTCTTCTGAACCATAGCAGGCTTACCGCCTAATGATGATTCAAACAGATATGGCTGCAACACGAACTGTTCACTTGCCACGGCAAAGCCTTTCTTTGCCCACGGCTTGTCCTCTTTCAGTCGTACATAGACATTGAGAAGACACTCCGAGCCAATAGTAACGGTATCGGTAGTAATATCATATTCATCAATATTAGCGAATGTGTATCGAGGCGTAATCCGCAGATTATCCCCATTACGCTCTATCAAGAACGGCTGATACACATGCTGCACTTCATAGTAGTGCGGATGCGGAGTACGATCTGGAGCAATAAGACCATTAAGACAGAAAGGTCCGTCATTAGGCTTATCACCGAAATCACCGCCATAAGCCCAAAATTCCCTATCGTTTTCATTCTTCAGAATACCCTGATCCACCCAGTCCCAGATGGCAGCTCCACAGATACTGCTATCGGCATAGATCACATCCCAGTATTCCTGCAGATTACCCACAGAGTTTCCCATTGCATGGGCATATTCTCGCATAATGAAAGGACGGTCAGTCACCCTGCGTGCCTCTTCTGCGAACTTTTCAGGAGTAAGATAACTATCGTCATAGATATCGCTCTGTGCGCGGTCTGTATCGCAGAATGGCAGGGCAATAGTATCGAGTGCCACTACCGCCTCGCGCATCGCCTTCAGGTTAGGGCCTACCCCACCCTCATTGCCAAGACTCCAGAAAACAACGCTCGGATGGTTCTTGTCACGCTGCACCAGACTAATGGCACGGTCCACATGTGCATCACGCCATTCGGGGTCTTCTCCCATCACCTTGTTGGCATATCCGTAGCCGTGTGATTCCTGATTTGCCTCGTCCATCACGTATATGCCCCAACGGTCACAAAGCTCATAGAGGTAAGGATCATCGGGATAGTGACTGGTACGCAGGAAGTTCACGTTTCCCTGCTTCATCAGCATTATATCCTGCTCGTAGGTCTTGCGGTCAACATATCGACCTGTAACGGGATGATGGTCGTGACGGTTCACACCACGCAGCTTGATATTCTTTCCATTGAATTTCAATACCTCACCAACACATTCCACTCGCTTAACACCAAGATGATAGTCGAAATGCTCGTCTGGCAATTCGATGCTGAACGGATAGAGGTTAGGAATATCCGCCGACCAGAGTTTTGGATTCTCGATAGTATGCGACAATCGCACGTGCATTGTATCACCCACAGCAAGATTTTTCAGCTTACCCTTGATAGCCTTTCCGTCGATGTTCAGGGCTACGGAGAGATTCTTTGCACGAGCCTTTCCCACGTTGCATACGGCGATGTCTGCCGTTACCTGCGCCTGGGAGAAATCTTTATTAGGAACAGCCTCCACCTTATAGTCGGCTATATGCACAAGCGGACGAACCCACAACTGTACCGGACGGAAAATACCCGACAGTCGCCACATATCCTGACATTCCAGATAACTGCCGTCACTCCAGCGATACACCTCCACGGCAAGGCGGTTCTTTCCCTCATGAACATATTTTGTAATATCAAATTCAGCTGGAGACATGGAGTTCTGGCTGTACCCCACCTTCTGACCGTTCACCCATACATAGAAAGCCGAGTGAACGCCTCCGAAATGTAGTATGAGGTTCTGCGACAGCATCTCTTTCGTGATGTCTATAAACGTCACGTATGAACCCACAGGATTACGGTGGTCGTAGGCATACCAGTCACGGTCAGGCTCTCCCGTCACACTCGGACGGTCACGGTGGAACGGATACTGCATATTGACATAGATAGGCTTACCGAAGCCCTGCAACTGCCAGTTGCCCGGCACGGCAATCTTATCCCATCGGCTAACGTCGTAGTCGTCACGCTCAAAGCCTACAGGACGCGATTCCGGGTCTTTCGACCAATGGAATTGCCATTGACCGTCAAGCGACACGATTTCCTTACATTCCGCCTCCTTTGAAGGCAGTTGCAGCGTAGCATGATATGGCAGTTTATTTATGCCTAATACGTGCGGATTCTCCCAGTCACGAGGTTGCTGTGCCTGTGCTGAAACACTCAGCATCAGGGATATTGCGAGAATAATATGCTTCATATTACTTTTTAAGTGAATAGAGAATAACGAATAGTGAAAATACTTAGTGAATAATACTGCTGTCGCCGAATAGGATTGCCCATAACATTCCTTACGTTCTGGTGGCCACCAGTATTAAGTATTATTCACTATTCACTTTTCACTATTCACTCTTCATTTATTCATTCATACAAATAGAACATCCGTTCCATCATCTGCCATTTCTCATCGCTGGTAGCACCCTCACGGCATTGCTGGAACAATGCCATATAGTCTTCCCATTCCTGCTGGCGGGGTAGGGTGGCGAGTCGCTTCATCGCAGTGTCCCAGTCGAAGTCGAGTGGGGTCTCCACAATCATGAACAGACGGTTGTCAAGAATATAGATTTCCATCTCCAGGATTCCTACGGAACGGATGCCGTCCAGAATCTCTTTCCACGCCTCAGGCTCACTATGGCGGCGACGATACTCAGCAATCAACTGCGGGTCGTCCTTCAGGTCCATCGTCTGGCAGTAACGCTTGACGGGCTGCTGATACTCTTTGATAGGATATCCGTTGGTCATAGACTTCTCTCTTGGTGCATTCTGTAACCATAGATGGTCACGATGAGGAAACAAATGAAGGGCAGAACGAAGGAGGCATTAGTAGCGGGGAAGGACTCAAAGACTGTTCCCTGGTCGATAATCATTGCCTGCAATGGGGGAAGTACGGAACCTCCGAGAATCGCCATAATCAGACCTGCAGCTCCAAACTTCGCATCGTCTCCCAGTCCGTCAAGGGCAATGCCGTAGATGGTGGGGAACATCAGGGACATACATCCGCTGACACATACCAGGCAATAAACACCATATCTGTTCTGGAACAGGATGACACCCACCGTGAAGATCATGGCAAGCACACCGAAGATGGCAAGCAACTTGGCGGGCTTCATCCACTTCATCAGATAGGTGGCAATGAAACGGGAACAGATAAAGAATATCATGGCGTAGATATTGAAACGCTGGGACAGTACCTCGGCAGACTGCTCGTCCATCCCTTCTTCCATGAATACCCTCGTGCCATATTGGATAATGAAAGTCCAGCACATAATCTGGGCACCCACATAGAAGAACTGGGCAATCACTCCCTCCCGATAGTATTTCAAAGAGAAGATACGTCTCAGGGTGGGCAGGAAATGGATGTCATGGCTTTGGTCACCATTCTTCGGCATCTTGGCGAAGAGGATAATCAGGAACATGGCGACGATGACCAGTCCTATAATTAAATAAGGTGATATCAGAATGCTCAGGTCGGCATCCTTCATCGCCTCAAACTCTGTGTCACTCAGCAGGGCACGGTCGTCACTGCTCATCGGATTGAGCTTCGCCTGAATGAAGTTCATGGCGACAAACATGCCGATGATAGAGCCACAGGGGTTGAAGCACTGTGCCATGTTCAACCGGCGGGTCGCCGTCTCCTCAGGTCCCATCGTGAGGATATAGGGATTACATGAGGTCTCTAAGAACGACAGACCGCAGGTCATGATGAAATAGGCAATCAAGAAACAGCCATAGAGTCCGATGCTCTTGGAGGGAAAGAACAATAACGCTCCTGCGGCATAGAGTCCAAGTCCCATCAGCACCCCTGCCTTGTAACTGTACTTACGAATGAAGATAGCTGCAGGGAATGCCATACAGAAATAGCCTCCGTAGAAGGCGACTTGCACCAATGTGCCATCGGTCACACTCATGCGGAAAATCTTGGAGAATGCCTTCACCATCGGGTTGGTGATATCATTGGCAAAGCCCCAGAGCGCGAAGCAGAATGTGACGAGGATGAACGGGATAAGATAACTTACCCCGTCCTTCGTTATCAGGGAATTGTTCTTGCTCATACGCGTACCTTATTTATATATAGGTCCGAAGTTGGAGCAGGCACGGTAGTCGGCTCCTTCCTTGTCCATGCCGAAGGCGTTCCATGCGGCAGGACGGAAGATGTCCTTGTCTGCAATATTGTGCATACATACTGGAATACGCAGCATGGCACACATGGTGATGAGGTCGGCACCAACGTGTCCGTAACAGATGGCACCATGGTTGGCACCCCAGTTGTTCATTACGGAGTAAACATCCTTGAAGGCATCCTTCGTGGGGTCAAGACGTGGTACAAACCATGTGGTAGGCCATGTGGGATCGGTACGCTTGTCAAGAATCTCATTGGTCTTCGGGTCAAGGTCTACCGTCCATCCCTCAGCGAGTTGCAGTACAGGACCGAGTCCCTGTACCATATTAATGCGCAGCATGGTCATTGGCATACCTCCTCTGGTGAGGAAATGGCTGGAATAACCACCACCACGGAAATAGTCTCGGTCAGCGGGCATCCAGCTGGTTGCCTTCAGACAGGCTTCAGTATCGGAATCGCTCATCTCCCAATGTGACTTCATAACAGGCTTGCCGTCCTGGTCACTCATGGCACCTGTGGCATC
>ODAI011574772.1_pt1 | contig 13372 bp, 10 predicted proteins | sample 1539321 | NCBI WGS metagenome assembly ODAI01 (sample SAMN02144231, study PRJEB22623) | gut metagenome | biome: sheep rumen | host: Ovis aries | place: New Zealand
AAGCCAGGCGCGTGACAAGGACGGGGTGCTGAGGCACATTGAACAGAGCCTGCGCAGCATGAAGACCGATCATATCGATCTCTTCCAGTTCCACCAGGTGCCGGAGGTCCCGGATCCAGGCGATCCCAACGGGGCTTATGCCGGCGCGCTGGAGGCCAAGCGCCGCGGCTGGATCGACCATATCGGCGTCACCGCCCACAAGATCGGCGTGGCGGAGGAATGCATCGCCTCCGGCCTGTTCGAGACGCTGCAGTTCCCTTTCAGCTACATCTCCTCTGACCGGGATCTGGCCCTTGCGGAAAAGTGCAAAGAGGCCGGCATGGGTTATATCGCCATGAAGGGTCTGGCCGGCGGCCTTCTCTCCAACGTGAAGGCCTGCTATACCTTTATGAAACAGTACGACAACGTGGTCCCCATCTGGGGCATCCAGAAGCTGGAGGAACTGGAGCAGTGGCTCGCCGTGACGGAAGAGGACCCGGACATGGATGAGGAGCTGGCCGCCTTTATCAAGCGGGAACGCCAGGAGCTCTCCGGCAGCTTCTGCCGCAGCTGCGGCTACTGCATGCCCTGTCCTGTGGGGATCGAGATCCGCAACTGCGCCCGGATGAACATGCTGCTGCGCCGCAGTCCCTGGCAGCAGTACATGACCCCGGAATGGCAGGCGAAGATGAACAAGATCGAGGACTGTCTGGAATGTCACAGCTGCTCCAGCAAATGCCCTTACCAGCTGGACACCCCCAATCTGCTCAAATACATGCTGAAGGATTACAGAGAATTCTATGAGACACACAAAGACCTTCTCTAATCGTTTTCTGCGCGCGGCAGCGCTGCTGCTGTGCCTTGCCATGCTGCTGCCCCTGGCTGCCTGCGGCGAAAACCGCAGTATGAACAAGCAGCTTTTTGCCATGGACACTGTGATGACCCTGACGGCCTATGGCGACAAGGCCGAGCAGGGCCTGGATGCCGCGGCCAGCGTCATTCTCGCCATGGACGTGATGCTGGACCCGGAGCTGAGCACCAGCACGGTCTATGCCATCAACCACGCCCAAGGCCAGAGCACCGTGGTCTCCGCCCAGGTGGCCAAGATGCTCACCTGTGCCCGGACCGTCTATGACCAGAGCGGCGGCGCACTGGATCTGAGCCTGTATCCCCTCATCAAACGCTGGGGCTTCGTGGACCAGAAATACTACAAGCCCACCGAGTCGGAGATTGCCGAGGATCTGAGCCGGCTCTGCTTTGACAAGATTTCCCTCACCAGCTTCCCCGCCTCCGGCTCCTACTCGCTGACCATCCCGGAATACGGCGAGCTGAGCTTCGGAGCAGTGGCCAAGGGCTGCGCCTCGGAGAACGCCATTGACGCCATGCGTCAGGCCGGCGTGAAGAGCGCCATCATCTCCCTGGGCGGCAACGTCCAGACTCTGGGCGTGAAGCCCAACGGCAGTCTCTGGAAGGTGGCCATCCAGGATCCGGAGAATCCGGACGGATACGTGGGCGTTGTGACCGTTGGCGAGACCGCGGTGGTCACCAGCGGCCCCTACCAGCGCAATTTCACCATCAAGAACACCCTCTATCACCACATTCTCAACCCCGCCACCGGCCATCCCAGCGGCAGCGCGCTGCGTTCTGTCACCATCATCTGTGAGGATGGTACCATGGCTGACTGCCTCTCCACCGCGATGTTCGTGCTGGGCGAGGCGAAGGCGCTGAACTACTGGCGGCAGTACGGCGGCTTTGAGATGATCCTCATCACCACGGACGATCGCATCGTGTGCACCAAGGGTCTGCTGGAAGACTTCACCCTGAACGTTGACGCCGATCAGTACCGGGTGGTCTATTCGGAGTAATATGGCTGATCTGCAAACGGATATCCGATACCTGAAGGGCATAGGGGAGAAAAAGGCGCTGGCTTTCCAAAAGCTGGGCGTCTTTACTCTCTATGACCTTCTTTGCTATTTCCCCCGGCGTTACGAGGACCGCAGCGTCTATAAGCCCATTGGGCTGACGGTGCACGGCGAGACGGTGTGCATCCGCGCCCTGGTGGCGGATACGCCCCGGCTCAGCCGGATCCGCCGAGGGCTTGACCTGGTGAAGTTCCGCGCGGTGGACGAGAGCGGCATGGTGGACATCACCTATTTTAACCAATCCTACCGGAAGGACGGCATCCACAAGGGCGAGAGCTACGTCTTCTACGGCAAGATCGAGGTCAGCGGCGCCCGCCGCACCATGACCAACCCCGTCTGCGAGCGGGAGGACAGCGAGGGCGGCGTCACGGGGCGGATCGTACCGGTCTACCGGATGAACGCGGCGCTCAACCAGCGCACCATCCTGCAGGCGGTGCGCCAGGCGCTGGAGAGCTGCCGGGAGGAACTTCCCGAGCTGCTGCCGGAGGAGGTCCGCCGGGCGGAGGAACTCTGCACCGCCCGCTACGCCTTTGAGAACATCCACTTCCCCGCCGATTTCCAGGCGCTGGACATTGCCCGGCGCCGCCTGGTGTTTGAGGAGCTATTCGTTCTGGCCTGCGCGCTTGGCAAGATGCGTGAGAGCCGGGTCAAAGAGCAGGGCTGCCGCCTGCAGCCCGTGGATATCGAGGAGTTCTACGCAGCCCTCCCTTTCCGGCCCACCGGCGCCCAGCGCAGGGCCGTGAGCGAGGCTCTGGCTGATCTCTCTTCCGGCAATGTGATGAACCGCCTGGTCCAGGGCGACGTGGGCAGCGGCAAAACCATGGTGGCCGCGGCGCTGGTCTGGGCCGCCTGGAAAAACGGACTCTGCAGCGCCTTCATGGCGCCTACCGAGATCCTGGCCCAGCAGCACCTGAGCACCATGGAGCGCTTCCTCTCCCCCTTCGGGATCCGGCTCGGCAAGCTCACCGGCTCCTCCACCGCCAAAGAGAAGCGGGAGGTCAAGGCAAAGCTCCAAAGCGGCGAGCTGGACCTCATCATCGGCACCCACGCCCTGTTCAGCCAGGATGTGGAATACAAAAACCTGGGTCTTGTCATCACGGACGAGCAGCACCGCTTCGGTGTGAACCAGCGCTCCGCCATGATCGGCAAGGGCGCCCGCCCTCACGTGCTGGTCATGTCCGCAACACCCATCCCCCGGACCCTGGCCTTGATCCTCTACGGCGATCTGGACGTCTCCATCATCGACGAGCTGCCGCCCGGGCGGCAGAAGGTGGACACCTTTGCCGTGGACGAGAGCTACCGGGCGCGGCTCAACGGCTTCATCCGCAAGCTTGCCGCAGAAGGCCGTCAGATCTTCGTGGTGTGCCCCATGGTGGAGGAGAACGAGGACCTGCCCATGGAGCTAAAGTCCGCGGAGGAGCACGCCAGAGAGCTCCAGGAGGCTTTTCCCGAGCTGAAGGTGGCCTGCGTCCACGGCCGGATGAAGCCGAAGGAAAAGGACGCCGTGATGGCCGCCTTTGTCTCCGGCGAGGCGGATATTCTGGTCTCCACCACGGTGATCGAGGTGGGCGTGGACGTACCCAACGCCTGCCTGATGGTGGTGGAAAACGCCGAGCGCTTCGGTCTCAGCCAGCTGCACCAGCTGCGGGGCCGGGTGGGCCGGGGCAGCCACAAGAGCTGGTGCATCCTGGTCTCCGACGCGGACGGCGAGGAGGTCCGAGCCCGGCTCGACATTCTGTGCAAAACCAACGACGGCTTCAAGGTGGCCGAGGAGGACCTGCGGCTGCGCGGTCCCGGCGACTTTTTCGGCTCCCGGCAGAGCGGTCTGCCGGAGATGCATGTGGCGGACCTGGGGGGTGACGCCCAGGTGCTCCAGCGGGCCCAGCAGGCGGCGCTCCGGCTGCTGGACGCGGATCCCGATCTGGCGAAGCATCCCGCCCTGCGGCAGCGGGTGAACCGTCTTTTCCATGACAGCGCGGACAGCTTCAACTGAAAAGCCGATCGGCATAGAGAGACGCCTCCTGCATCTTGCGCAGGAGGCGTCTCATTTGTCTCTAAAGGCCCAACAAAAAGCCGTGAGGCGGATCCGCCTCACGGCTTTTCTATTGTATTCTGTTTTATTCCGCGTCCAGCCGAATGATGCCCAGCAGCACGTTGGTCGCCTTGTCCATCTCCTGGGCGCTGGCGTGCTCATGGGGTCCGTGGCAGCAGTAGCCGCCGGTGCCCAGATTCGGGCACAGCAGCCCCCGGTAAGAGAGCTGTGCGCCGTCGGTGCCGCCCCGGATGGGCACCCGCACTGGCTCCATGCCCTCGGCCCGGATGGCCTTCTCCGCCAGCTCCACCACCTGCATGTTCTCCTGCAGCTTCTCGATCATGTTGCGGTACTGCTCCCGGATCGTGAGCTTTGCGGTTCCCTCGCCGTACTTCTCATTGATGAACTTCTCGATATGGCGCAGGGTCTTTTCCCGCGCGGCAAAGGAGGCCGCATCGTGGTCCCGCACGATGTAGTGCAGCTCCGCCTTTTCCACCGTGCCGCTCATCTCCGTCAGGTGGAAGAAACCCTCGTGATCCTCGGTGTGCTCCGGCCGCTCAGCGGCGGGAAGCAGGGCGTTACACTCCATGGCCACCAGCGCCGCGTTGATCATCTTGTCCTTGGCGGAGCCCGGGTGTATGTTAAAGCCCTTCACCTCAAACACGGCGCCCGCCGCGTTGAAGGTCTCGCAGTTGACCTCGTTGGTCTCTCCCCCGTCCACGGTATAGGCAAAGTCCGCGCCGAAGCGCTCCAGATCCAGCAGCGAAGCGCCGTGGCCCACTTCCTCGTCCGGGGTGAAGCATACTGCGATCCGCCCGTGGGGGATCTTCTCCTCGATCACCCGCTCGCAGGCGGTCATGATCTCCGCGATGCCGGCCTTGTCGTCAGCCCCCAGCACGGTGGTACCGTCGGTGGTGATGATGGTGTGGCCGATCAGCCCCTTCAGATGGGGAAACTGCTCCGGGTCCAGCACGCGCCCGCTCTCGCCCAGGGGAATGACGCCGCCGTCATAGTTCTCCACCAGCGTGGGCTTCACGTTCTCCCCGGAAAAGTCCGGGATCGTGTCCAGGTGGGCGATCAGGCCGATGCAGGGCTTGTCCTCCAGGCCGGGCGTCGCCGGCAGGAAGCCGTAGGTGTAGGCATGCTCGTCCACGAACACGCCCTCCATCCCCAGCGCCTCCATCTCTTTTGCAAGCATCCTGCTCAGATCAAACTGCCGCTGGGTGGTGGGCGTCACGTTGGTATCCTCCGAGCTTGCCGTGTGCACCTGCACATACCGGACCAGTCTTTCATATGCTCTCATGTTCAACAACCTCCATACTATACAAATATTTACTGTTCTCTGGCATTTCTGTCAGCAGCGAAATCTCACTTTCCAGTACGGCCCGCCGCCCCCGCCCAAAGCCTTCTCCTTGAGGAGAAGGTGGCATCCGCCGTCTCACGCAAGTCGGATGACGGATGAGGTGTCATCTTGGCTCCCCCACCGGGGGAGCTGTCGCGGCGGCCTGCCGCCGTGACTGAGGGAGTTCCCCACGCCGTAGGGACGAGCATCGCTCGTCCGCATAACACCTCCCCGCCCAAAGCCTTCTCCTTGAGGAGAAGGTGGCATCCTCCGTCCCCCGCAAGGCGGATAACGGATGAGGTGTCATCATTGCTCCCTCCTTGAGGGAGCTGTCGCGGCGGCCTGCCGCCGTGACTGAGGGAGTTTCCCGCCGTAGGGACGAGCATTGCTCGTCCGCTGAAAACCTCCCCTGTGCAAGGGGAGGTGTCTGCTGTCGATCTCACACGAGACAGCAGACGGAGGGGTTGTCTCCGGTTCTCCCCGTAGGGACCGCCGCCCCCGGCAGCCCAAAGCCTTCCCCTTGAGGGGAAGGTGCCCCAGTGCGCACACTGGGGCGGATGAGGTGTCATCATTCCCGCGCTCCCTTACTGATACACCTCCGCGTAGACGAAGAGCCGTCCTTTCCGGCTGGTGCCGCCGGTGCCCAGGATCTTGCCCTTCCCCGCCCCGCGCAGGGAGAGGATGTCCCCCTCCTGCACCGCCTTGTCGGTTTTCAGGCATTCCTCGTAATTCAGGCTCAGCGCCCCGGCCTCGATCTGCCGCGCCGCCTCCGTCCGGGACAGGTGGAACATCCCCGCCGCAATGGCGTCCAGCCGCATGCTCATCACCGAAAAGCTCAGCTCCTTCACCTGCCGCTTGGGGGCCGGGATGGCGCTGAGGGGCACTTCCTCCGCCTTCACGCTGACCCGTCCCACCTTCTCGATGCCAAGCAGATGCCGCAGCACGCTGGGCATGCAGAAGACATAGGCCTTGCTTCCTTCCACCCGGATATCGCCCAGCCATTCCCGGCCGATGCCCATACCCAGGATCGCGCCCATGTAGTCCCGGTGTCCCGGCTCCCCGAAATAGGCGGTGAGGATCATGGCCTTCAGATACTCCTCCGGCTGGAAATAGTCTTCCTCCATCCAGTCAGGCAGGAAAAAGGCCGCCGTCCGCTCGCAGTCGATGCCGCCGCCGTGAAACACGATGCGGCAGTCCGCCCGGTGCTTTGCCCAGGCTTCCAGCTTGTATCGCTCCGCAGGGGTCAGAAAGCTCGTATGGGTCACGCTGCCGCTTTTGCCGCAGCGCTCCAGCAGGTCCTCCGCCCGGCGGAATAATTCATTGTTTTCCATCTTTCAGTTTCGTCTTGTGCGCGCTCAGATTGGTTTTGTTCGCCAGTTCCCGGATCTGCTCCATCACCCACTCCGCTTCCAGGGAAAACTCCTTGGAGGAAGTGCGCAGCACCCCGGAGCGCAGAGCCGACAGCCGGATCAGATTGTCGCTGGTCACCACGCGCACGTCATAGTTTCTTCCGATCTCATCCACCAGCCGCTCGATATAGGCGTCCGCCGTCTCCCCGTCCTTGGTATAGGCCACGTGGATGTTGTGATATTCCGTTCTGGAGCCGGGATTTCCCGGGGTCCGGAAGCCGTCAAACACCAGCACAAGTTCGCTTTTGGTAAAGCCTGCGTAGTTGGACAGGATATCCATCAGCCGTCCCCTGGCCAGGTCCAGCTGTTTCTCCGCCAGCTTTTTCAGCTCCTCCCAGGCGAAGATCAGGTTATACCCGTCCACGATCAAATATTCCCGCTTCCTTGGCGCGGCCTGGGGCTGCGGTGCCTCGTTGCGCACGCCCCGGCTGTACTGGGGCCGCCGGATCGGGCCGAACTCCCGCTCCATGATGGCCTCCAGCTCCCGCTCGTCTATGGAAATATTTGGTATTCTTCTCTCCTGTACCGGTTCTGCAGCGCTCTTGAGGCTGCTTTCCAAATGCATATAGGTTTCAACCTGGTTCCATTTTACAGGAAACCCGCCCCCATGGGCGCAGAATACCGAGTCCGGCGTATTCTCCAGATCCGCCTCCGGGTCGTAACCCAGCTCCTGAACGATCTTCTCCTGCTCCTTGCAGGGCTGATACCCCGCCGGCCGCAGAAACAGCCTACCCCGTCCCCGGGTATAGCTCAGCAGCTCCTCCTGATAGCCGTTCATGGCCGCCACCGGCGCCTCGCCGCGGAGGATCTGCATCTCCCCTTCGTTCTCCGGGGATTCAAAGCTCCCGTTCATGGTCCGGATATCGCTGATGGCCCGCCCGATCATCTCCGAGGGCACCTCCAGGCTGTAAGAATACACCGGCTCCAGCAGGACACTTTTGGCTTTCATCAGGCCCTGCCGGACCGCCCGATAGGTCGCCTGCCGGAAATCTCCGCCTTCGGTATGTTTGAGGTGGGCTTTCCCCGCCGCCAGGGTGATCTTCATATCCGTGATGGGCGAACCTGTCAAAACGCCGAGATGCTGCTTTTCCATCAGGTGTGTCAGGATCAGCCGCTGCCAGTTCCGATCCAGATCATCCTCAGACACGATGCTCTCCAGCTCGATCCCGCTCCCGCGCTGCAGCGGCTCCAGAAGCAAATGCACCTCCGCATAGTGGCGCAGCGGCTCAAAGTGTCCCACGCCCTCCACGGTATCCGCGATGGTCTCCCGATAAAGGATCCTGCCCTTGTCCAGCTCAAGATCCACGTCAAAGCGTTCCTTCACCAGGCTTTTGAACACCTCCGCCTGGATCTTGCCCATGAGCTGCAGTTCAATGCTGCGGTCCCGCTCGTTCCAGCCAAGATGCAGCTGAGGATCCTCTTCCCCCAAGAGCTGCAGCTTCGGCAGCAGGGTCATGGGATCCATTTTCTCCGGCAGAAGCAGCCGGTAGCTCATCCCCGGCTCCAGCATAGCCTCGATCCCGGCAGGCTCCGCGCCGATACACTGTCCGGGCCAGCTGTGCTCCAGCCCCAAGACCGCGCAGACGTCTCCCGCTCCGGCCTGTTCGACAGTCTCGAATTTTGGCCCGGAGTAACGCCGGATCTGGGTGACTTTTTCTTCGCAGGCAGTCCCGCTTCTGTCCAGATAGGACAGAAGCCCTCGGACTTTCAGCTGTCCGCCCGTCACCTTCAGCAGGGTCATCCGGTTTCCCTGGGCGTCATGCTCGATCTTATAGACCCGCGCGGCGAACTCTCCTTGATCCGCCGTTTCGGGAGCATAGCGGTCCAGGGCGTCCAGCAGTTCCTCTACGCCGTCCAGTTTCAATCCCGAGCCAAAAAAGCAAGGGAAGAGCTCACGGTCGGCGATCAGCTCCGCAAGCAGCGCATCCGGAACGCTTTCTCCGGAAAGAACGCAATTCATGGCGGCCTCGCTGCAGAGGGCAACGCGCTCCTCCCATTCTTCATCCCGGGAAGAGAAATCCACACAGTTGTCATCCAGGCGATGGCGCAGCTCTTCCAGGATCTCGTCCTTCTCTTTACCGGGCAGATCCCGTTTCGTGACAAACACAAAAACAGGGACCCGGTATTCGCGGAGCAAGCGCCACAAGGTCTCCGTATGCGCCTGGATTCCATCCGTTCCGCTGATCACCAGCACAGCACAGTCCAGGATCTGCAGACAGCGCTCCGTCTCGGCGGAAAAATCCGCGTGCCCCGGTGTATCCAGCAGCGTCACGAGCAAATCGGGCAGTTCAAAGAGCGCCTGTTTGGAAAAAATCGTAATGCCCCGCTGGCGCTCCAGATTGTGTGTATCCAGGAAGCTGTCCCTGTGGTCCACGCGGCCAAGCTTCTTCAGTTTTCCGGCATGGTAGAGCATGGCCTCGGCCAGGGTCGTTTTCCCCGCGTCCACATGGGCCAGTATGCCGATGACAGTTTTTTTCTTCATACTCATGTTCCCGATTCTATCAGGTGATAAACGATTTCGCAACTAAATTCGATATTTATGGGCAAATCCCGATCTGATTGTCATCGCTATGCAAAATCTTGTGAAAATTATTGAAACTTTAGCTACCATTTTTGTAAGAAGTATGCTACAATAAGGTGTCTGAATGTGCCTTTAACAAGGAGGAGATCCTATGAAAAAAATACTTGTTCTGGAAGATGAAGCCAATATCCGCAGCTTTGTGGTGATCAATCTGCGCCGCAGCGGCTATGAACCCATTGAGGCCGAGACCGGCGCCGAGGCGCTGGAAAAATGGCGTGTGAATCCCGACATCTGCCTGGCGCTTCTGGACGTTATGCTTCCTGATATCGACGGATTTGAGGTCTGCCGCCGCATTCGTGCCTCCGGCTCCAAGATCGGCATCATCATGCTGACCGCCAAAAGTCAGGAGATCGACAAGGTCACAGGTCTCATGACCGGCGCGGACGACTATGTCACCAAGCCCTTCTCTCCCGCTGAGCTCACCGCCCGGGTGGACGCTTTGATCCGCCGTCTTGGCGCCGGTGAAGACGAGAAGGCAAGTGTGGAGATTTCCAGCGGGCCTTTCCTGCTGAATACCCGCAACCGCACCCTGGAAAAGAACGGGCAGCGCCTGAAGCTGACGCAGATCGAGTATCTGCTGATGAAGCTCTTCATGGAAAACCCCGGCAAGGCCATGAGCCGTGAGGATATTCTTTCCACGGTTTGGGGCAGCGATTTCTCCGGGGAGCTGAAAACCGTTGACGTAAACATCCGGCGCCTGCGCATCAAGATCGAGTCCGATCCCACAGAGCCGGAGTTTCTGACCACCGTTTGGGGCTACGGATACAAGTGGGGCTACTGAGCTTACCATGCTGAAAAGTTTACGGATCAAGCTGATGCTGGCCGGCATCGCGACGCTGATCTTCCTGCTTATCGGCGTATGGGGGATCGCATGGCGGCGCTATGTTGTGGCCGGCGGAATGATCGTGCTCACCTCTTTCGCTGTGATCGCGCTCCTGCTCTGGTTCTGGCGCCATGTCACAGACCCCATTGAAAGGCTCACAGATTTTGCGGATACCATCGCCTCCGGCAGCTACGGCAGTCAGATGGAGGTGAGCTCTGACGATGAGATCGGCAGGCTCACACAGGCGATCAACCACATCTCCGAGCAGACCGCCATGGCGGAGAAGACCAGGACGGAGTTCATCTCCCAGGTCTCCCACGAACTGCGCACGCCTTTGACGGCAATTACCGGTTGGGCTGAGACTATTGCCTACGACGAGGCCGTACAAGGCGACAGTCTTCGCGGCATCCAGATCATCTCCCGGGAGGCAGAGCGTCTCACCGGCATGGTGATGGAGCTGCTGGAGTTCACCAGGATCCAGGACGGGCGCTTCAATCTGCGGATCGAACTGCTCGACATCTCCGCGGAACTGGAAGACGCGCTCTTTACCTACGGAGAACTGATGCGCCAGGCGGGTGTTGAGTTGGATTACAGCCCCGCTCCCGCGGAGATCCCGCTGATTCCCGGGGATCCGGAGCGGCTCAAGCAGGTCTTTTTGAACCTGCTGGACAATGCCTCCAAGCATGGCGGGGACGGAAAGAAAGTGGACGTGGCCCTGTTCCAGAAAGGCGAAAACGTCTGGATCACGGTGCGGGATCATGGAAGAGGGATCCCTGAGGCAGAGCTGCCCCACGTAAAGGAGAAGTTTTACAAGGGAAGTTCCAAGAATCGCGGCACCGGGATCGGGCTTGCCGTGTGCGACGAGATCGTGACGCGGCACGGCGGCGAGCTGCTGGTGGAAAACGCCGAGGGCGGCGGGTGCCGGGTCACGGTGATCCTACCCATGGAAAACAAGCAGTCGCAGCGGTTTTGAGCGAGCGCAACCGATACTTTAGCAATTTCAGGAGTAACATATGGCAAAGCATTTCAAAGAATCCTGCGCGTTTCGGACCTCCATCGGCGGTCAGGCCCTGATGGAGGGCATCCTGATGCGTGGGCCGAAGAAGCAGGCGATCGTGTGCCGGACCAAGGACGGTCTGGTGGAAAAAGTAGAACAGATTGAACCGTGGAAGAACAGCTATCCGATCCTTTCGGTTCCTTTTATCCGGGGCATCCCGGTGTTTTTGGAGTCGCTGGTGAAGGGCATGAAGGCGCTTACCTACTCTGCAAGTCTCCTGCCGGAAGAGGAACAGGGCGAGCCGGACAAGCTGGACCAGTGGATCGAAGCGCACTTCAGTGAAGAAAAGGCCCAGAAACTGATCATCGGCGTGGCCGTGGTGCTGGGCCTGGCCCTATCCATCGGGCTCTTCGTTTTTCTGCCGGCGCTGATCGTGCGGATGATCAATTTCCACAAGAGTTTTTCCATGCCCCTGGTAAATCTGCTGGAGGGCATTTTCCGAGTGGGGATCCTGCTGGTGTACATGGCGCTTGTAAGCAGGGTCAAAGACATCAAGCGGGTGTTCTCCTACCACGGAGCGGAACACAAGACCATCTTCTGCTACGAGCACGGGCTGCCGCTGACGGTGGAGAACGTGCGCAAAGAAAGCCGCTTTCATCCCCGCTGCGGCACCAGCTTTCTGCTGGTGGTGGTGCTGGTGAGCATTCTGGTGAATCTGCTCTTTAACTTTATCTTCCCCATGAGCAATGTTTTTGCCCGCATCGGCTGCCACATTCTGCTGATCCCGGTGGTCGTGGGCATCAGCTATGAGATCAACCGCTGGTGCGGCGGGCACGACAACTGGCTCTCCGCGGTGCTCTCCGCGCCGGGAAAATGGCTGCAGCACATCACCACCAACGAGCCGGTGGACGGCATGATCGAATGCGCCATCCGGGCGCTGGAGCTGGTGATCCCCGAGGAAAAGGGATCTGACGCCTGGGGAAGCTGAGGATTTGAGGTGAACGGGATTTGAAAACCTATAACGAACTATATCTGTCCGCCAGGAACGTGCTGCGCCAGTACGGTGTGGAGGGCTGCAACCTGGAGGCGAGACTGCTGGTGGCCCAGGCGGCCGGCAAGAGCACCGCGGACCTGCTGCGGGATATGAATCTCTACACCACGCCGGGGATCGAGGCCAAGGTGACGGATTATCTGGCACGACGGCTGCGGGGCGAGCCTGTTGCCTACATCACAGGCGCCTGGGAGTTCTACGGGCTGCCCATGACGGTGACCCCGGACGTGCTGATCCCCCGGATGGACACGGAGGTGCTGGTAGACGCGGCAAAGGAGATCCTGGTGGGCCGGAAGATGGATGCGAGGATCCTGGATCTCTGCTGCGGAAGCGGCTGCATCGCCTGCGCCCTGGGTCACGAGCTGCCTGCCAGCAAGCTGGTGGCCGTGGACATCAGCGCAAGCGCCCTGGAGGTCTGCCGGAAGAATCTGGCTGCAAACCGGCTTTCTTCCCGCTGCATCACTCTGCAGGCGGACGCCACCGCCGCTCCTCCCCTGAGCATCGGCACCTTTGATCTGATCGTCTCCAATCCCCCCTACATCGCCAGCGACGAGATCATCGAGCTGGAGAGCTCCGTGCGGGACTATGAGCCTATTTGGGCCCTGGACGGCGGCAGGGACGGATTGCGCTTTTACAAGGGCATCCTGAAATACTGGAAGAGTCTGCTGCGTCCCGGCGGCTTCATCCTATTCGAAGTCGGAGAGGACCAGGCGGAGGTCGTGAAGGACATGGTCCTTGCCGCCGGGTTTGCCGCAGCCGACACCCGGAAGGACACCCAGGGCATCGAACGGGTGGTCATCGGGCGGATGTACGATTTGGACAAGAAGTTTTGAAAGTCCTTTTTATGGGACAGTGATTGCGATAAGATAGGCACGTAAACAAGGGAAAAAGGACTCCGCTTCGCGGCCTTGATTACCATTCATCATCATTTGGTTAAATCTTTCCTATTCTCTATTCTTTATTCACGCGAAAAACCCCTCCGTCATCCGCCTTGCGGGGGATCGGCGGATGCCCCCTCCCCCTAGTTAGGGGAGGCAAAGATGAAAGGGGAATGTAATGGCTGAGAAAAACAAAGCATCGGGGGGCAGCGCGCCGCGATCGCCACCCCAGCTTTTTTTTTCCCCGCCATTACACTCTCCTTTCACCTTGGCCTCCCCGGACTAGGGGGAGGTGGCACCCGCCGATCCCCCGCAAGGCGGATGACGGAGGGGTTTTTCGCGTGAATAAAGAATAGAG
>ODAI012915551.1_pt1 | contig 13372 bp, 11 predicted proteins | sample 1539321 | NCBI WGS metagenome assembly ODAI01 (sample SAMN02144231, study PRJEB22623) | gut metagenome | biome: sheep rumen | host: Ovis aries | place: New Zealand
AGCCGCAACAACGGTGTTAGTACATTCCGCTAAGTATTTAGCGCCACCAATATTCTCTAGTTCTTTTAAGTTATCAAGTTCTTCGGCGACAGTTAAAACATCGACATCAACTCTTCTGACTCCTAAAGAGGCAATTGCGCGGTAAATAATTTGGTGTTTGCCTAAAAAGAAATCACTTTCTTCTAAGGTGTTTAAAATATCAAGGCAATAGTCTTTTGAAAGCATCGCACTGCCTAAAACAACACGTTCAGCATCCGCGTTATAAGGTAATTCAGTTGCTACTTTTTTTGTGTCATTCTTACGAGCCATAACTATTTCCTTTCACCAATATGTACTTTGATTTCACCAATAACACCCTTATATAGCTCGATTCTAAGTTTATAAATACCGAGCATATCAAGAGGTCCTTTGTCGATAAATTTTCTCTTATCGATGGTGATATTAAATTGTTTCTTCATTTCCTCTTCAACTTGTTTAAGAGAAATGGAACCAAATAATTTAGAATCCTTACCAACTTTGGCAGTGAACTCTAAAATAATATCTTTAAGTCGCTCCGCTAACGCTTGAGCGTCTTTTTTATTGTTTTCTTCATTAATACGAGCAGTTTCTTTTTGCTCTTCTAAAATTTCCACACTCTTTTTAGAAACTGGAACAGCGAGTTTTTGTTTTAACAAAAAATTATTTGCGTAGCCATCACTGACTTTCACTGTTTGGTTCTTTTTACCAACTTTTTTTACATCAACTAAAAGTATTACTTCCATATTACATTTCTTCCGGTGCGTGTTTTCTATTTACGTCTGCTTTTGCTTCAGACAAGTATTTACGAATTGTGTTAAGTAAAATCTCTTCTACTTCATTAACATCACTCTTTAAGAAAGTGGCTGCTGAGGAAGTAAAGTGACCTCCTCCACCCATCTTTTCACATAATTTAGAGACGTTAATAAGTCCATCACTACGAGCAGAGATTTTGATTTCTTTTCCACTTGTTCTACCAATGATAAAGGCGGCGTGAATTCCCTTCATTTGTAAACAAGCATTTGCTGCTTTAGCAATAGAAGCAGCGTCATAGAATTGGTTTGGATTAGCAATCGCATAGACTACTCCGTAGTCAGCGGTTTTCATCTTCGAAACAATATTTGTTGTTTCAATATATTCTTCATAATCATCTTTAAGTAAATCATCAGCGACAGAGTTATCCGCTCCATATTCTTTAAGAATGGTAGATGCTTCAAATGTTCTAATACCAGTATTCTTACTCTTATAGAATGAGCTATCAAGGAAGATACCAGAAAGCATAATAGTCGCATAAGTTGAATTTAATTCAATACGTGGAGAAATAGACGAGAATCTAATGAATTCAGTAATTAATTCAGAAGCACTACTAGCAGCTGGATCAATATAGTTAAAAACAGGAGATTCAATGTATTCTTCAGCACGTCTATGATGGTCAATAACAACAACCTTATTAGTGCGGTCTAAAATAGCAGGTGCCATAACCATTGATGGAATATGAACATCACAAACAACCACTAAAGTATCAGATTTAACTAAACCTAATGCATCTTTAGATGGAACGATTAAGTTTTCAAGTTCTTCACGGTTAAAGCTGCTAGTTAAGGCTGCTCTAGTTTTAATTTCTGTAGCCTTTAAGTCAACTACTAACTTTGAAGGAACTTTCATTCTTTCACAGATTGCTTTAACGCCTAAACAGCTTCCTAAAGCATCCATATCCATATTTGTGTGTCCCATAATAAGGACATTACTAGCGTTTTTAATTAAGTTAATTAAGGAGTCTGCAAGAACACGGATCTTAACTCTACTACGTTTTTCTTGTGCTTCGGTTTTACCACCATAGAACTCCATTTCTTTGCCATAAACAGAAACGACGACTTGGTCACCACCACGAGACATAGCAATGTCAAGGGCAGCACTAGCGAGTTCGTTTAATTTAACGACATCTGGGAAGTCTCTAGCAATACCGATAGATAAGGTAAGAGGGATATCTTCTCCAAAGGAGACACTTCTAACTTTATCAACGATAGAGAAGTTATCAGCTTGCATCTTACTATATGCATCATAGTTGCAAAGCATTAAATAGTTACTATCTTTAAACTTACGTAGTAAGACACCATATTTTTGTGCATATTCAAAGATGATATCTTTTGCCTTAGTAATTGTGTCGTTATAATCATCATCACCTTTAATAACTTCTTCGTAGTTATCCATAGATAAAATACCAACGACAGGAGCTTGCAACTTGGAATATGAATAGATTGATTCATAATCAGTAGTATCTTTAAAAATCCATAATCCAGCGTCACTTAAATATTTAACTTCAAAGTTACGGTTATTAATGATCAACTTAGCAACTTCATTAGAGCCTTTATCTTTTAATGTTCTTAACTCTCTTTGCCATTCAAAAATATTTAAATCGAGAATATCGATGTGTCTTTCTTTAAATAAATCGTTATGCCAAATGACAACGTCATTTTCATCAGTAACCACTAAACCAATCATCGCAAAGTTATATGCTTCTTGAACATCACTACCAATGACTTCAGCGGCCTTCAAATCAGTTTTATGACGATATGAAGAAATACTAATATATGCAATCCAAAGAATAAGGATATTAATTCCAACAATACCAACTGCTCCACCGATAACATATTCGGGAGATATTACATCTCTTGTACCAGCGAAGTTATTGAAGTAAAAAATAACAAATAAAGTTAAGCCAACTATTTCAACTAAAACAGCTGGAAAGACAACTGCACGGAAGGTATGGATTTTCTTTTTCATAGTAGTTTTATTATATATATTCGTGTGTGCAAATGCGAACAAAATTCTCAAACTCATAAAACATAGAAAACGAAATGTTTTCTTCTTTTGTTAGAGTGGACCCCTATTTTTTGTCGTTTGATTTTGTTGCCTAAAGAAATAAAAAAGCAAATTTAAGTGCTTTCTTATATGTTTTTTGCTTTTTATTCGTTTAAGAAGTCTTCAATTTGCTTTAAGATTTTTTCATCACTTTGATAAGAGAAATTATTCGCATCTATTTCTAGTACTTTTCCATACATCTTTTCGTTTCTTCTATCTAAGGTGTATTTCCTAAATTTCTCTATCTCATCAAGTTTATTTACCGTATGAACTGGGTGTCTATTTTCGTTAATTATCCTATTCATATATCTCTTGAACAATATGTCTGGATCACCCACTAAATTGATATTTAAAATTGAATAGCCATAAGTGTCCGCTAAGTCAGACAATATTTTGAGATAATTTTCGTGAAAATTAGCCTCTAATATTAAATCTTTACCAGTTGGGGCAATTTCTTTAAATCTATTCACTACTTCATCTAACGCCATAACGGATAATTTATGGTTCTTTTCGTAAGTATCGTATTCATAGTGATTCGCAAGTTCTTCTTTATATTCATCCTTTGTAAAAAGAGGAAGATTAAAGCGATCTCTAACAATAATTGCAAAGTGGGATTTGCCTGTTGCAAGGTCGCCATTTATTAAAATTAATTTCTTCATACCGATTTCCTATTCATAATTTATATCAAATCATGATACAATACGATAGAAAAATATAGGTACTTAATATGGAATATATTATTTTGCCAAACAATTTAAAAATGCCTATTGTTGGCTATGGCACTTACAAAGTCAGCGATGAGGTCGAAGGGAAAAAGGCAATTTTAAACGCGGTCAAAGCTGGGTATCGCCTTTTTGATACCGCTCAACAATATGGTAATGAAAAACTTGTTGGCGAAGCTTTAGCGGAATCAGGAGTTCCTAGAGAAGAACTTTTCATCACCACAAAACTCCATTTTAAGACATTCGATAACCCTATTCCTAAATTAGAAGAATCATTTAAAAATCTCCAAACCGATTATTTGGATTTAGTTATTATCCATTGGCCATATGGAGACTACTACAAAGCATATAAAGTGTTAGAAGATTATTATAAAAAAGGAAAGATAAAGGCTATTGGGGTTTCTAATTTTGATCCTGCTAGATTAGTGGATCTCATCAAAAACTGCGAAATCAAACCAATGGTTAACCAAGTAGAAGTTAATATCTACTGTCAAAGAAAAGAAGAACTCAAATGGTATAAGAAATATGGTGTTCCTGTAGAAGCTTATTCTCCATTAGGACATGGTTCTCAACCAGAGTTACTTCAAGAAGAAACGTTAATTAGAATCGCTAAAGCACATGATAAAACCCCTGCCCAAGTAGCGATTAGATACATTGTTCAACAAGGGATACCTGTCATTCCAAAAAGCAGTAATGAAAATAGAATCAAAGAGAATTTTGATGTCTTAGATTTTTCATTAACCGAGGAAGAAATGAATGATATTGCTTTACTAGATAAAAAAGCACCTATTGTAGGTCGCTCCGAAGATCCTTTTGTGGTTGAAAGATTATACGACAAGAAAGACTAATACATCATGAAAAAAAGAGACGCTGTTAATATGAGCATCGAGCAGATGGATGCTCAACAAAGAAAAATCGAAGCAAATAGAAAAAAAGATGAATTTGATGAAAAGAAAAGCAAGGCTCGTCCTTCTTTATTAAAAAGAGTCGCATCAGGACTAATTGACTTTGCTTTTACAGCAATCTTTGCCGGTGGATTATTCGCTTTAACATATTTCACCATCTTCCCATCCGTGGGGTATCAAAGTTCCGCTCAATTCATCTTAGATGAATATGTGGATTCGGGTCTTTTTGTGTACGGCAGTACGGGTTATGAGCAACTTACTAGTCACTATGATGCAAATAAGACTCCAGAAGAAAACTATGATGTTCCAGTTTCCAAGTACTATCAGACAAACGAAAGAGCAATCTCTGAAAATCGATATGGTGAATACCTAGATAGAAAATTAACTTCCGGTTATTACGAATTAAATGCAGATAATGAATGCGTTAGAAAAGCAGATGTTTCTACCACAACCGCAAGAGAATATTTAAAAAATGAATATAATGCCGCTGTTAGTTTCTTCCACGCTAATCCAAAACTAAGAGAAGCTAGTAGAGTCGTTGGAAAAACAATGGCGATTTCACTTTTAATAATCGCAACAATTAGCAGCACGATTTTCTATATTGTTGTTCCACTGATTGATAAGAAAAATAGAACATTTAGCTTTATGATTTTAAAACTAATAGTTGTTGATACTAAAACACTTAGACCAATTTCAAAATCAAAGAATGTATTAAGGTGCTTTGTTTTCATAGTACTAACATTTATAAGTCCATTTACAATGAACTTATTGTTTGGTAACTTTACATTTTCCTTTATTCCATTTTTCATTAACGTCGCTATTTTATCGTTCAGTAAAAACAATACTGGTATTCACGATTTAGCGGCCGGTGCTAACGTCATAAACGAAAGTTATTCAAATGCATTTGAAATGTTAAACACAATCAAATCCCAAGGAGGACCAATGTAATGAATATTTTATTAGTGAATGATGATGGCTATTTAGCCCCTGGTATTAATGCCTTTAAAAAAATCTTAGAAAAATATGGAAAGGTATATGTTGTTGCCCCACATAACTGGCAAAGTGGCAAGTCAGTTGGTATCACATTTTTCCAAAATCTTCCAATTCATAAAATAAACGACACTACTTGGTCAGTTGAAGGAACTCCTGCTGACTGTGTTATTGTCGCCAACTTAGTAATCAAAGAAAAAATTGATTTAGTCGTCTCTGGAGTCAATAACGGATATAACCTATCCTATGATTCTATGTATTCAGGCACTTGTGGAGCGTGCTATCAAGCACTGATGTATAAGATGAAAGCAATAGCCTTCTCTGTAGAAAAATTCTTCGGTGAAGATCAACCACAAATAAACGAAGATATGGAAGAAGTCTTCAAATATATCCTTGATAACAATCTCACAAGTGAAGACTATTTCCTTAATGTAAATATGCAAGAACCTCAATATTCTCATCCAAAAGGTATTAGGTTTACTCGCCTATATCCTCGCCTTTCTGTATTCAAAATGGAACCACATAACATTCCAAAACATGTCTACAAAGTTCAACACCACTATGAGACACCAGATATCGATTTAAATTACGATATCACTGCTACTAAAAATGGCTATGTTTCAATTACACCACTTACTTTACCAATTTGTGATTTAAAAGCATTAGATGAACTTAAAGGAAAGGATGTTGATTATGCCACTCGTTAACACCAAAAAAATGTTTGAAGATGCCTATAAAGGCAAATACGCTGTTGGGGCGTTTAATGTTGATATTCTCACCCAATGCCAAGCTGTTTTAGAAGCCGCTGAAGAATGCAACTCACCAGTAATTCTCTCTTTCTCTAGCGGATCGAGAGATTTTTTCCATCCAGGGAATATCAAAGATATTCTTCTTATTGCCGCTAAAGATATCCATATCCCATGGGCAATACATCTAGACCATGGAAAAAACTTTGAAATTTGTAAGGCATGTATCGATGAAGGCTTTACTTCAGTCATGATAGATGCTTCGGCATATGACTTTGAAGAGAATGTAAGAATTACTAAAGAAGTAGTCGAATACGCTCGCGCACATGGGGTAACTGTTGAGGGTGAACTTGGCCCATGTTCTAAAAAAGATGATCCAAGATTTAAAAAATATACCGACCCTGAAATGGTTGTAGAGTTTGTAAAAAGAACTGGAGTAGATTCTTTAGCAGTTTCTATGGGTACTTGTCATGGACTTGCTAAGTTCCAACCAGATGAGGTTCCTACATTACAATTTGATTTAATTGAAGAAGTTGAAAAGTTATTACCTGGATTCCCACTAGTGCTTCATGGTTCTTCTTCAATTCCAGATGAGTATTTAAATATCTTTAATAATTATGGTGGAGAACTCAAAGGCACAAAAGGTGTTCCAGAAGAGTTATTACGCCAAGTTGCTCAAACCGCAGTCTGTAAAATTAACATTGGCACCGACTTCCGTGTTGCCTTTGTTGGTGGACTCAGAAAATCACTTTCTGAGATAAAAGATAAGTTTGAGCCAAGGAATTTCTTAGTCCCTGCAAGGGAGCAATGTAAAAAGTTAGTAAAAGAAAAATTATCAAATGTTTTTCAAAGTTCGGGCAAAGTCATTAATATATAAAAGGAGGAAAAATAATTACTATGCCATTAGTTACAACAAAAGAAATGTTTGAAAAAGCCCTTAAGGGGGGTTATGCCATCGGTGCATTCAACGTTGACACAATGGATATTCTCAAAGCGACATTAAGAGCTGCTGAGAAAACCCAATCACCTGTCATCATTGCTATCTCCAGTGGTGCCCTTAAATTCATCGGAGAAGACTACATCCGTCAAATCTGTGACTGTGCAGCAAAAGAATTCACAATTCCATTTGCACTTCACTTAGATCACGGTAAGAGTGTCGACCTCTGCAAGAGATGTATTGATATCGGATTTACATCTGTCATGATTGATGCTTCTGCTTATGATTTTGAAGAAAATATTCGTCAAACCAAAGAAGTAGTCGAATATGCTCACGCAAGAGGTGTTGTCGTTGAATCTGAACTCGGTGCTATTGCAGGTATCGAAGAAGATGTCGTCGTCGATGATAAATACGGCCAATTCACACATCCAGATCAAGCTGAAGAATTCGTTAAGAGAACCGGTATTGATTCCTTAGCCATCGCTATCGGAACAGCCCACGGTGCTTACAAATTCAAGCCAGGACAAAAACCACAATTAAGATTTGACATTCTTAAAGAAATCACAGAAAGAATGCCAGGTTTCCCACTAGTATTACACGGAGCATCCAGTGTTCCAGCTTCCGCCCTTGAAAGATTAAATACTTACGGCGGTAAGATGCCAGCAGCTATCGGTATCCCAGAAGCAATGTTAACAGAAGCTTCACAAAAAGGTATCGCCAAGATCAACGTTGGTACAGACTTAAGAGTCGCCTTCGTTGGTGGTATGAGAAAAGCATTATATGAACAACCAGAACAATTCGATTCTCGTTTATTCTTAAATGCTGGTCTTGATGCAATTACTGATTTAGTCGCTGACAAATTAGTTAACGTCTTCCACTCTGCTGGACACGCAAAAGACTAATTGCAATCTAAAAAAATAGAGCCATGATTATTCTTGGCTCTTTTTTTTACTATTTTTTTATTTTTAATTGTTTATCGCGTATGTAAACAGGTATTTACACGCGAACATTTTTTTGCTATTCTAAAAAAGTAAACAAATATAAAGCACTGAAAATGCGCGAATTTAGTCGCCAAAAAGAAATCGGACTTTTTGCTGTTTTTTTTGGGGTTTTATGTTTGATATTAGAATTTTTTGGAGGTAGATATGAAAAAGAAAATTCTAATCGGTTTATCTGTCGCAGCAATGGCTTCTGCAGGATTCGTCACTGGATGTAACAAAAAAGCAAATACATCACGTACAGGTTTAGACGTCTCTTGGGCTAGCTCAATGACACTTTCCGAACTCGAAGCAGCTTCAAAGAAAGAATTCGAGCAAAACAGCACACCATTTAAGGTTGTTGGTTTAACATCAGTTTTAGACAAAGTTGCAAAGACATTTGCAGCGAAGTACAAAACTTGGATTCACTACGGTGAAGAAGGCGAAGGCGCTCACGCTGACAACGTTTACGTTGATAGCTCATACAAAGATATGGCGTTATTAACCGCACTTGATTCTGCAAAAAACGGTTACTTTGCCGACTATGCATTAGTTCAAGACGCACGTTCGTTCGCAACGTATCTCAAGTCTGGAATTACTTACAACTACGTTCCATTCTTTGCAGCTGATGGTATTAAGCTCAGCACTGACGCAATGCTCCCATTAAAGGGCGTTCACTTCAACAAATTATTCTGGACAAATACCAACTTCACAAACATTACAGGAAAGACACTTTATAACATCTGGCAAATGGCTGGTACATCAGCAGATCCAGATCACTTAAGCAAAGTTTCATTCCAATCCCCAGAAACAGAACAAATTAACATGTCATTCCTAGTTTCTTGCTATGCTGAAGCAAATCAAAAGAGAATTGAAGATGCATACGAACACTACTATGGCAGAAAATGGGCAGCATCCAATAGCTACGCAACAGCAGGTGCCCAATGGGTTGATGAATTCATTAACAACATCAGCAGATATCACTCTTCTGATGGTACATGTATGAAAGAAACTCAATTAAAGGATGAATGGAAAGAAGGCTACGTCTACTATGGTGCTTTTGCAAAAATGAAAGACGCAGTTGGTAAATACTACTGGCCAGCAAACGCTGATCCAGATGATCCAATCCTCACTCCTTTAAAAGAAACTGAAGGCGAAAACGCTGGTAAAGTCAACGCCATGAAAACAGTTAAATGGGATTGGGAAATTGATGGATTTAACGGATTTATGTATTCCATGGATTCTCAAATCATCAACAATGCTAAATATCCATACACAGCTTGCTTATTCGCAAGAACACTCTTAGAAGAAGCATCCTATACTGGTGCTATCTATAACTCAAAGACACCAGATGCAGATGGACAAAAAGCTAACCAATATGGTTACTACTATCCAGGAGAAGCTTCCGCATCATTTAGATACGCCGCTGGTGACTGGACAAAAGAACAACATATTGAAAGAGAAATTAACGAAGATTACACATACTTAAAGAGCGTTAGCGCTTCCTTAGTCGAAAGTATCCTTGTTAAAATCAAGAAATAATTAGCTTAGCTAAAAAATCCGAGGGAGGGGCACCGCCTCTCCCTCATTTCATAAAAAGGAGGAAAGTATGACTGACGAGGTTTTAAAAACTGAACAACCCGATTCAAATGATGACAATCAAAATGAAGATGTCGTTTTTGAACCAGAAGAAGCTCCTAGAAAGCATCCTTTTAAAAAGTTTTTTAACAAAATCAAGACATATTTCAGCAACCCTTCGAACATTATTATTTTAGTGTTTGCAATTTTTTTATCAGCTTTAGTTCTATATCCTCTTGGTAGAATGATTCTCTCATCATTCTTAGTCCAAACTGGTTTTGAGGCTGATAAATTAAATCAAACATATAGCTTAGCGCTAGAAGAAGGCGACTTCACTTTCATGATGTGGCCTTATACACTATTCAACCCAGATCCATTAAATATTAAAGTTTCACAAAACTTATTCTGGATTCCAATGGGCAAATCAATTTTGATGGCCTTATTAGCATGTTTAATTGCTATTACTGTTGGTGGCACACTTGCGTTCTTAATTTCTAGAACCAATATTCCATTTAAAAAGATATTATCAACTATTTTCGTCTTCCCGTATATCATGCCTTCATGGTCAATGGCTATGTTCTGGGAGAACTTCTTTAAAAACAATGTAGCAAGTTCCCAGATTGGATTACTTCAATCATTAACTGGAATATGCGTTCCAATTCAACTTATATATGGTTTCTGGCCTACAGCAATAGTCCTTGGTATTCACTATGCCCCATTCGCATACATTTTAATTGGTGGCATTTTAAGAAACATGGATGCCAACCTCGAAGAGGCTGCAACAATATTAAAAGCAAGCAGATTTAAAATTTTAAGACGCATTACAATTCCAATTGTTGCACCAGCTATCATTTCAACAATCTTGCTTGTCTTCTCAAGCTCAATCTCAAGCTTTACTGTTCCATCGTTCTTAAATAAAGATGGCAGTTTCAGCTCAATCTCAATTGAATTAAAGAATAAATTAGCTTCATCAGATGGTAGAGGCAGCGGATACGTTATCGCCACTATCTTGATGTTGTTCTCAATATTAATTCTCACGATTAATAACTGGTTTACTAAATCAAGAAGAAACTTCACTACAGTTTCTGGTAAATCAGGTCAAATTAATAAAATTAATCTAGGCAAAATCGGCAAATGGATTATTGCAGTATTAGTACTTATATTTGTTGTATTCTTTGCGGTAGTTCCATTATTAACGTTCGTCCTTGAATCACTAGAAAGTAACCCTGGAGATATAGCCTCTATTTCATCAAAATATTGGTTCTCACAAGATGCAGTTATGGAAGATGCATACATTTCGGCAAGAGGATATTCACTTAATGGTATTTTCTTCAACGATACAATTATGAGTTCGTTTGGCCGAAGCGTACTCTTAGCAACTATTGTTGCTCTTATTTGTGGCACTGGCGGTATCTTAATTGGCTACGCAGTTAGCAAAAATAGAAGAAGTAGAGTTGCAAACTATGTTTCTAGTTTAGCGTTCCTTCCATATTTAATTCCTGCTTTGTGTTTCTCTTCTGTATTCTTTGCAGTTATTAAAACAGAAACATTCCAGTTCTTAGATGCAACAACTACATTCTTAGAATCATCTGCAATTATCATCTGTGTTATTGTTGGTGGTATTAAATTCTTGCCATTCGCTTCAAGAAGCGGCACAAACGCAATGCTACAATTATCAGGTGAAATTGAAGAAGCAGCAATTATTAATGGTTGCCCTTGGGTTAAACGCATGTTTAGAATCATATTCCCAATTCAAAAGGCAAGCTTTATATCAGGCTTCTTGCTACCATTCATCTCTTGTATGAGAGAATATACGCTATTCGTGTTGTTAACACGTCCAAGCACACTTATTGTTAACGTTCTTGACTACTATTCAAGAAATGGTGCAGATCAATTAGCAAACGGAATGAACTTATTAATCGTTTTATTCGTCATCGTTGTCAACTTACTCGTTAACTGGGTAACAGGCGCATCGATCGATAAAGGTATCGGAGGATAATAATATGCCAAAAATTGTATTAGAACACGTTACAAAACGTTGGGGCGATTTCTATGGTGCTAAAGATTTGAATTTCACCATTGATGATCGCGAATTTATTACTTTACTCGGTCCATCTGGTTGTGGTAAAACCACTACTCTCCGTATGATTGCGGGATTAGAAACACCAACCGAAGGCCGTATTACTATTGGCGAAAAAGTAGTCTTTGATTCAGAAACCGGCGTCAATTTGAGCCCAGCTCGTCGTGATGTTGGATTCTTATTCCAAAACTACGCTTTATGGCCACACATGACCGTCTATAAGAATATTAGATTCGGTTTGGAGAACCTTAAGATTGAAACTCCAAAACTAGACTCTAATGGTCAAAAGATAATGGAGCCAGATAAAGATAAAATTGAAGGATTACAAAATCTTCTTAAAGAGGAAAAAGATCCAGAAAAAATTGCTGCTCTTAAAGAAAAACTAGAAGAAGCAAAACAAGACAACTGTGTCCCAGTGATGCAATCACGTCATCTTACTAGAGACGAAATCGAAGAACGCATTGATGAAGTTCTTAAGATGCTTAAGATTACTCAATTCCGTGATCGTTATCCAGCAGAACTCTCTGGTGGACAACAACAACGTGTTGCTATTGCTCGTACATTAGCAACTAAGCCAAAAGTCTTGTTCATGGATGAACCATTATCTAACTTAGACGCCAAACTTCGTGGTGAAATGAGAACTGAACTTAAGCGTTTACATAGTGACACTGATTGTACATTTATTTATGTTACACACGATCAACTTGAAGCTATGACATTAGCAACTCGTATTTGCTTAATGAATAACGCAGTTGTTAACCAATTAGATGCACCACTTACAGTTTATAGAAAACCAACAAACTTATTTGCTGCAGACTTCGTTGGAAACCCAACAATGAACTTTATTCCAGGCAAAATTGTTGAAAAGAAAGATAACGAAGCTATCATTTCATTCTTAGGCGTTAAAGCTAAATTTAAGGTTTCAGAAAATGTTGCTGAAAAAGGTTTGGCAGAAGTTGGAGAAAAAATTGTCCTTGGTATTCGTCCAGAATTCTTACCAATTAAAGAAAAGGGCGCATTATCCGGATTAGCGTACTCCACTCTTCCAACAGGTATGGAAACCACAGTTAAAATTAATTTCGGTGGAGATATTCTCTCCGCGGTTGTCTTCGGTAGTATTGACTACGGAGTCGATGAAGAAATTCGTTTCGACATCGTTGGTAATTCCATTATCATCTTTGACGCAAAATCTAAGAATAATATCGCGTTAGGCTCAGTCGAAATCTTAGAAGTTGGACCAAAACCAGAAGAAGAAGCTGAAGAAATTGAACTTCTCGCTGAAGGTAGCAATCCAAACGCTGACGTCGATGAAAGCAAAAAAGGATTCTTCAAGAAACTCTTTGGTAAAAAGAAAGCCAAAGAAGAGAAGACTGAAGAGCCAAAAGAAGAAACTGAAAAATCAGAATAATATTCTTCAATAAAACACTAGAGGCAGTCGATGCCTCTTTTGTTTTGCGTAAAATAAAAAGGCCAACGATATGGTCCTTTTACCCATTTTGCTATTTGTTAAGCACAAATCGCACAATAGCGAGTTTTCGCAAAATGATGATGTATATGACT
>ODAI014417125.1_pt1 | contig 13372 bp, 10 predicted proteins | sample 1539321 | NCBI WGS metagenome assembly ODAI01 (sample SAMN02144231, study PRJEB22623) | gut metagenome | biome: sheep rumen | host: Ovis aries | place: New Zealand
CGTCCTTTCGGCTCCCTAGCTCAACGCACCCTGGGAGGTACCATGATGGCTACCGACTCTGCTTACTTCGGACTGGAGCTGGCTTACGATTCTATCCTTAGAGGTACACCAGGCATCACGGGTCGCCGTAAGATCCTCAACAAATACATGAACATCCCTGTCACCCAGCCCATTGACGGCGGTGACATCGTGACCACCATCGATGTGAATATGCAGGACTTAGCCGAACGGGCCGTGCTTGACGAACTCAAACTCATTAACGGTGAAATGGGTGTGGCTATCTTGATGGAAGTAGAGACCGGTGATGTAAAGGCCATTGTCAACATGTCACGTAACGATAAGGGAGAATACATTGAGGCCGTCAATTCCGCCATCAGCTACCGTTGTGAACCCGGCTCTGTATTCAAAGTGGCCTCATTCCTTGTGGCACTTGATGACGAACTGAACATCGACGGACAGAAAGTTGACACCAGCTACGTCATTCACACAGGCGGTGGTGTTAGGGGCATGTACGGTCGTGAGATGAAAGACCACAACTGGCGCCGTGGTGGTTATGGCGACATCAATATGGCACGCACGCTGGAGGTCAGCTCCAACATCGGTGTGAGCCATGTGATTGACAAGATTTATCACGATCAAGCCGAGCGTTACGTCAAAGGACTGTATCGTGTCGGTATCGGTCAGGATCTGGGACTACAGAACATCCTTCCTGGCTATCGTCCCCCACTGATCCGTATGCCACAGCGCAAGAAGAATGGCCGATACGACGACAACTGGTATGCCACTACGCTACCTTGGATGTCTATCGGTTACGAGACACAGATTGCACCCATCAATACCGTGACGTTCTATAACGCCATTGCCAACAATGGTAAGATGATGCGTCCACGTTTTGTCAAGAAAGTACTGAAAAACGGAGAGACCGTAAGAGAGTATCCTCCTGAGGTCATCAAAGAACGTATCGCTAAGCCCAAAGCCATCAAGACCATGCAGACCATTCTGGAACATGTGGTCAGTCAGGGATTGGGCAAAAAGGCAGGCTCTCCGCTTTTCAAGGTAGCAGGAAAAACGGGTACGGCTCAGGTTTCACAAGGTAAGGCCGGTTATAAGAGCGGTACCGTACAGTATTGGCTCTCGTTCGCAGGCTATTTCCCTGCCGACAATCCTCGTTATTCATGCATTGTCTGCTTGAAGAAGTCTGGACTTCCCGCTTCGGGTGGTGGCATGAGCGGCGTTGTCTTCCACCATATCGCTGAAGGCGTGATGGCTCGTAACCTGAAAATGAGCGTTGAAGATGCTCGCGACGAGAATTCTGTTGCCATTCCCGATATAAAGAAAGGAAACACACGTGATGCCAACTACGTATTGGGAAAACTGGGCATCAACAAGCGCATGCCAAAGGAAAACGTGCCTAGCGAAGACATCACGCCCAACGTGGTAGGCATGGGAGCCCGCGATGCCGTCTATATGCTGGAGAACCGAGGGCTGCGCGTCAAAGTTCATGGACGTGGTAAAGTGAAGAAACAGAGCTATCCTGCCGGCAAGCAAATCGTAGAGGGCAGCGAGTGCGTCTTGATATTAGAATAAAGTAACATATTAAATATAATAAGGTGTATGAAACTAAGCCAACTGCTTAAATACGTCAATCCCATCACCATCATCGGTGATGCAGAGACAGAGATTACGGGCGTGAACATTGACTCACGCAAAATTGAAAAGGGGCATCTCTTTGTGGCCATGAAAGGCACTCAGACGGATGGCCACCGCTTCATTCCCAAGGCTTTGGAGTTAGGCGCCGGAGCGGTATTGTGCGAAGACATGCCCGAAAATCTTCAAGAGGGTATAACCTATGTTCAGGTCGCTTCCACGGAAGATGCCGTCGGGCCTGTAGCCACCGTATTCTATGGCGAGCCTTCGCAGAAGCTGAAGCTGGTTGGTGTCACTGGTACCAATGGCAAGACCACCATCGCTACCTTATTATATAATATGTTCCGTAAGTTCGGCCACAAGTGCGGACTGCTTTCTACGGTATGCAACTATATTGAAGATCAAGCCATCCCGGCTGACCATACTACGCCAGACCCCATTGAGTTGAACCACTTGCTGCACATGATGGTAGAGGCAGGTTGCGAATATGCCTTTATGGAATGCTCCAGCCACGCCATTGCCCAAAAGCGCATCGGTGGTTTGAAGTTTGCTGGTGGACTCTTCACCAACCTGACACGTGACCATCTGGACTATCACAAGACCTTCGAGAACTATCGCGATGCCAAGAAAGCCTTCTTTGACGGACTTACGAAGGATGCCTTTGCCATTACCAATGCCGACGATAAGAACGGAAGCGTGATGGTGCAGAACACCAAGGCCCAAGTGAAGACCTACTCCACCCGTACGATGGCCGATTTCAGAGCCCGCATCATTGAGTGTCACTTCGAGGGCATGTACCTTGAGATCAATGGCCGCGAGGTAGGTGTCCAATTCATCGGCAAGTTCAATGTCTCTAACCTGTTGGCCGTCTATGGTGCTGCTGTTATGTTAGGCAAACAGCCTGACGATATTCTCGTTGTACTGAGCACCCTGAAAAGTGTGGCAGGACGTCTGGAGCCCATCCGCTCCCAAGAAGGAGTTACGGCCATTGTCGACTACGCCCATACCCCCGATGCACTGGAGAACGTGCTCAATGCCATCCATGAGGTTTTAGAGGGCAAGCAGGGTAAGGTCATCACCGTCTGCGGAGCTGGTGGCAATCGCGACAAGGGTAAACGCCCACTGATGGCTCAGGAAGCCGTCAAACAGAGCGACCGTGTCATCATCACTTCCGACAACCCTCGCAACGAAGAGCCACAAGATATCATCAACGATATGCTGGCAGGTCTCACTCCCCAGCAGATGAAGAAAGTAGTCAGCATTGTAGACCGTCGTGAAGCCATCCGTACCGCTACGATGATGGCAGAGAAAGGTGATGTCATTCTCATAGCCGGCAAAGGTCATGAGGACTATCAGGAAATCAAAGGTGTGAAGCACCATTTTGACGATCGCGAAGAAGTACGTAAAATCTTTGAAAATTAATTAGGCCATGTTATACTATCTTTTCAGATTCTTAGAACAGTACGATATTCCAGGAGCACACATCTGGTCGTATATATCGTTCCGTTCGCTGCTCGCCCTCATCTTGTCGCTGATTATCTCAGCTTGGTTTGGCGAGTATTTCATCAAATGGATGAAGCGTCGCAATATTTCTGAGACAGCCCGTGACCCGAGTATCGATCCTTTTGGTGTCGAGAAGAAAGGTGTGCCCACCATGGGTGGCATCATCATCATCGTGTCCATACTGGTTCCTGTCCTGCTGTTAGGTCGAATGCGCAATATCTACCTGCTGTTGATGATTGTGACGACCGTTTGGCTGGGTTTCCTCGGCTTCATGGACGACTACATCAAGATATTCAAAAAGAATAAGGAAGGACTGAAGGGTATATATAAAATCATCGGACAGGTAAGCATCGGCTTCATCGTAGGTCTGACATTATGGCTCAGTCCTGATGCTGTTGTCCGCGAGAACACCTCAGAACCCCAACAGAACAAAGAGATTGTTGTCAAGCACAAGCCACAAGCTGTGAAGTCGTTGCAGACCACGATTCCCTTTATCAAAAACCACAACCTGAACTATTCAGACGTGATGGCTTTCTGTGGAAAGTACAAGGTGGCTGCGGGATGGGTGCTGTTTGTCCTCATGACTATCTTTGTCGTGACGGCTGTGTCGAATGGTGCCAACCTGAACGACGGTATGGATGGTATGTGTGCTGGCAACTCGGCCATCATTGGTATAGCGCTAATGGTGTTCGCCTACGTCTCGTCGCACATCGTCTATGCGGCCTACTTCGACATTATGTATATCCCACATTCTGAGGAACTTGTAGTCTTCCTTAGCGCTTTCATCGGGGCCATGATCGGTTTCCTGTGGTACAACGCCTATCCTGCCCAGGTATTCATGGGCGATACAGGATCGCTGACCATCGGTGGCATCATCGGTGTATGTGCCCTGATTATCCACAAGGAGCTGATGCTGATCATCCTTTGTGGCATCTTCTTCATCGAGAGCCTCAGCGTCATTATCCAGACCCAATGGTTCAAGATTCAGAAGCGTAAGGGCAAGCGTGTACGCGTGTTCCGAGCCACCCCGATTCACGACACGTTCCGTCGTCTCGACTCCCAGCTCGACTCGACGAGTACCTATATCCTGAAAGGCTGGCCCCATCGTCCCTTCCATGAGTCGAAAATCACCATTCGTTTCTGGATTGTAAGTATTATATTAGCAGCATTAACCATTATCACACTGAAAGTAAGATGAGTAGGATTGTTATTTTAGGAGCAGGAGAGAGCGGTGCAGGTGCTTCCGTTCTTGCCAAGAAAGAGGGCTTTGAGGTCTTCGTCAGCGACATGTCGAAGATTCACGATAAGTATAAGAAACTGATGGACGACCACCAGATAGAATGGGAGGAAGGCCAGCATACCGAAGAGAAGATTCTGAATGCCGACGAGGTCATCAAGAGTCCGGGTATCCCTGACACAGCCCCCATGATACAGAAAATCAAGGCCAAGGGCATCCATATCATCAGTGAGATAGAGTTTGCAGGTCGCTATACCGACTCCAAGATGATTTGCATCACGGGTTCAAATGGTAAAACCACAACAACCTCGCTCATCTATCATATCTTCAAGCAGGCTGGCTATGATGCTGGTCTGGCAGGCAACATCGGTAACTCGCTGGCCCTGCAGGTGGCTGAGGATCCACATGAGTACTACATCATCGAGTTGAGCTCATTCCAACTCGACAACATGTACGACTTCCGTGCCAACATTGCTATCTTGTTGAATATCACCCCCGACCATCTGGATCGCTATGATTTCAAGATGCAGAATTATGTCGACTCGAAGATGCGCATCATCCAGAACCAGACTCCACAGGATGCTTTCATCTATTGGAACGACGACCCTGTGATTAAAAAGGAACTGGAGAAATACAACATACAAGCCATCCAGTACCCATTCTCTGAACTGAAGGAGAAAGGCTCTATCGGTTACATCGAAGAAGGGCAGTATAAGATTGAGCAGCCCGAGCCTTTCAATATGGAACAGGAATCGCTAAGCCTGACGGGCAAGCACAATATCTATAATTCGCTGGCAGCAGGTATCGCCACCAACATTGCCGGCATCAAGAAAGAGGTTATTCGCAAGAGCCTCAGCGACTTCCCCGGTGTAGAACACCGTCTGGAGAAGGTTTGTACCGTTCGTGGCGTACAATATGTCAACGACTCAAAGGCCACCAACGTCGACGCCTGCTGGTATGCACTGGAGTCGATGAAGACCAAGACCATCCTCATCATCGGCGGTAAGGACAAGGGCAACGACTACGACCCCATCAAGCCGCTGGTACGTGAGAAATGTGCCGGACTGGTCTACCTGGGTGCTGACAACCAGAAGTTGCACGACAACTTCGACGCACTGGGCATTCCCGTTCGCGACACCCACTCTATGAAGGAGTGCATCGAGGCTTGTTATGAGATGGCAGAACCAGGCATGACGGTGTTGCTCTCACCCTGTTGCGCCTCTTTCGACCTCTTCAAGAACATGGAGGATCGTGGCGAGCAGTTTAAGGAACTTGCAAGAAATCTATAATGAGGTATGAATAAAAAGATAGGCAGAATCTTCAAGGGCGACAAGGTCATCTGGATGGTGTTCTTCTTCCTCTGTATGATCAGTATTGTGGAGGTCTTCTCAGCTTCCAGCGGACTGACGTATAAGAGCCAGAACTACATCGGTCCGATAGCCTACCATACCTTTACCATCGCCTTTGGTGCCTTGATTACCATCCTCACGCTCAATATCCCCTGCCGCTACTTCAAGTTGATGACACCGTTCCTCATACTCATTACAGGACTGATGCTCATCATTGTGGCTTTAGGAGGTGGCGAGAGCACCAATGATGCCTCACGTTGGATCCGGATAGGACCGATTACCATACAGCCCTCCGAGATTGCCAAGGGAACGATTGTGCTGGTCGTAGCTCAGATTCTCAGCGCTATGCAGAACGAGAAAGGTGCTGACAGGAATGCTTTCAAATGGATCATGTGGATTACTATCCCTGCCTGTGTATTGATAGGATTGGAGAATCTGTCGACCGCAGCGCTGCTCTTTGCCGTCGTCTTCCTCATGATGTTCATTGGTCTCGTACCTATGCGGCAGCTGGGTCGCCTGGCTGCTATCATCATTGTCTTGGGCGTGTTTGCCGTCTCTATGATTATGATTGTAGGTCACGACAAGTCACAGGAGGAACAAGAGGTGGCAAAGGTAGAACAGGTGGACCAGCCAAAGAAGAAGAAATCTAAGATTGAGAAGCTGCTCCACCGTGCCGACACTTGGAAAGCCCGTATCCTGAACTTTGGCAAGGACGATGTTTCGCCACAGGAATACGACCTCGACAAAGACGCACAGGTGGCACATGCTAATATCGCCATCGTCTCCAGTGGAGTGATTGGCAAGGGACCAGGCAAGAGCACCGAGCGCGACTTCTTGTCACAGGCCTTCTCCGACTTCATCTTTGCCATCGTCATTGAAGAGTTAGGCATCTTGGGCGCTGCCGCGGTGGTGTTCCTATACATCATCCTGCTCTATCGCTGTGCACGTATCGCCAGCCGTTGCGAGAACAATTTCCCTGCTTTCCTGGCTATGGGTCTCGGACTGCTGCTGGTCATTCAGGCCACGTTCAACATGATGGTAGCCGTCGGACTGGCTCCAGTAACCGGTCAGCCGCTGCCGCTTATCTCCAAGGGTGGAACGTCGACCATCATCAATTGCGCCTATATCGGAGCCATTCTGAGTGTCAGCCGTTCGGCCAAAATGAAGAAAGAAGAAAATATCAACTCAAAAATGCGATTATAAGAAATTAAATTCGTAATTTTGCAAGGTTCTATAAGAGAAAGAAATATGAGTGAGTTAAGAGTGATCGTCAGCGGAGGTGGAACTGGAGGACATATCTTCCCTGCAGTGTCTATTGCTAATGCCATCAAGGCCCTGCGCCCTGATGCTAAAATCCTGTTCGTAGGAGCATTAGGTCGTATGGAGATGCAGCGCGTGCCTGCTGCTGGCTACGAAATAAAGGGACTCCCCATCCGAGGTTTCCTTCGTCCTCTATGGAGAATCGGTAATATCGGTGTTGGCATCGACTATCTGAAGAGCAAATGGATGGCAAAGAAGTTGTTGAAACAGTTCAAGCCTCAGGTGGCTGTGGGTGTTGGCGGCTATGCCAGCAGTGCAGCCCTCGGAGCTGCCAATAGTCTGGGCATTCCTACCCTACTTCAGGAGCAGAACAGCTTTGCCGGACTGGCTAACAAAACGCTGGCCAAGAAGGCTGCCAAGATCTGTGTCGCTTACGAAGGAATGGAGCGTTTCTTCCCTGCCGATAAGATTATGATGACGGGCAACCCCGTGCGCCAGCAATTACTGGACACCACCATCACACACGACGACGCTGTCAAATCGTTCGGACTCGACCCCTCGAAGAAGACGGTGCTCATCGTGGGAGGCAGCCTGGGAGCCCGCACGCTGAACGAGAGCGTGCTGCAATATCTCGACCAGATTCTCGCCAGCCCCGTCCAGTTTATCTGGCAGACTGGCAAGTACTATAGTGCTGAGATCAGCGAGCGCATGAAGGACAAGCACATCCCCAACCTGATAGTCACCGACTTCATCAGCGATATGGGCGCTGCCTACAAGGCTGCCGACATCGTGGTGAGCCGTGCTGGTGCAGGATCGATCAGCGAGTTCTGTCTGTTGGGCAAGCCCGTCATCCTCGTTCCGTCACCCAATGTGGCAGAAGACCATCAGACCAAGAACGCAATGGCTCTGGTCAACAAGAAAGCTGCCATTTACGTCAAGGATGTCGAGGCATCGAAGATTCTCATCCCCCTGGCCATCGACACCGTTCAGGACGCTGCCAAGTTGCAGAGTCTGCACGAAAACATTCTCAAGATGGCGCTGCCCGACTCGGCAGACATCATAGCCAAAGAAGTGATCAAGTTAGCAAAGCAATGAATATCAAGGATATTAAAGCAGTATATTTCGTAGGGGCTGGCGGCATCGGTATGAGCGCCATTGCCCGCTATTTCCTCAAGAAAGGTCTTGTCGTAGCCGGTTATGACAAGACGCCAAGTACGCTCACCCGACAGCTGGAAAAGGAGGGCATGCTCATCCATTACGAAGAGCGTGTCGACCTGATTCCTCAGGCTTGTCAGCAGAAGGACTCGTGTCTGGTCATCTACACACCCGCCATTCCCGAGGAACATCAGGAGATGCAGTTCTTCCGCAAGAACGGTTTTGAGATACAGAAGCGCGCTCAGGTATTAGGCACGCTGACCCACGAGCACAAGGGACTCTGCGTGGCTGGTACTCATGGCAAGACAACCACCAGCACCATGTGTGCACACATCATGCATCAGAGCCACATCGACTGCAATGCCTTCCTGGGAGGTATCTCCAAGAACTATGGCACCAACTATATCCTCAGCGACTCTGACTATGTGGTGATCGAGGCCGATGAGTTCGACCGTTCGTTCCACTGGCTGGCACCATATATGACGGTGATTACCTCGACCGATCCTGACCATCTGGACATCTACGGTACCAAAGAAGCCTATCTGGAGAGTTTCCGTCACTACACCGAACTGATCCAGCCCGAGGGAGCACTCATTATCCATCGTGGCTTGGAGATGAAAGAGAACCTGCCTGCAGGTGTGCGCCGTTACGACTACGCACTCACCGAAGGCGACTTCCATGCAGAGCATATCCGCATTGAGAATGGCGAGATTACCTTCGACTTCATCTCCCCCATCGAGTCAGTCATGAATGTAGAACTGGGACAGCCCATTCCCATCAATATCGAGAATGGCATTGCCGCTATGGCGATGGCTCAGCTAGCAGGCTGCACCGCCGACGAGTTGCGTCAGGGCATGAAGACCTACGGAGGCGTAGACCGTCGTTTCGACTTCAAGATCAAGAACGACCGTCTGGTATTCCTCTCCGACTATGCCCACCACCCCAAGGAGATCTATCAGAGTGCCAAGAGCATTCGTGAGCTGTATAAGGACCGTAAGATTACGGCTATCTTCCAGCCACACCTCTACACCCGCACCCGCGATTTCTACAAGGACTTTGCTGATGCACTGAGCCAGCTCGACGAGGTCATCCTGACCGAGATCTATCCTGCACGCGAACTGCCCATCGAGGGTGTCACGTCGCAGCTCATCTACGACAATCTGAAGCCTGGCGTCCAGAAGCAGTTGATTCGCAAGGACGACGTGCTGCAGTTCATCGAGCAACGCGATTTTGATGTACTCATCATTCTGGGTGCTGGCGACTTGGACAACCAGGTGCCCGAAATCACTAAGATTCTGAACAACAAATTATAGACCGCAATTATGGCATTCAATCTGAAAAAGACCATCATCGTCACCGTTGACTTCTTCCTTGCAGTCTACCTGCTGCTGGCCATCACGGCATTCAACCGCCCTGATGAGCTGAGCAACGTATGCAGCGAGGTGAACATCGACATCCAGGACGGTGTTGTCAAGGGTTTCTTGAATGCCGGCGAAGTCAGGTCGCAGCTGCAACGGGCCAAGCTCTACCCGCTGGGCGACCCTATGGACCAGATCAGCACACGCGCCATTGAGGAGGCTCTCCGTAAGAATCCTATTGTCGAGGATGTGCAGTGCTACAAGACACAGACTGGTCGCGTGAATATCCAGATGGTGCAGCGCCTCCCCGTCGTCCGCGTCAAGGCTGATAATGGCGACGACTATTATGTGGACGAGTATGGCAACATCATGCCCAACACCACCTATGCCAGCGACCTCGTGGTGGCTACAGGCAACATCTCGAAGAAATATGCCCAGAAGGTGCTGACCCGAATAGGCAACTACCTCATCCACCACCCGCTGTGGCGGTGCCAGATTCAGCAAATCAACGTGCTGGCCGATGGCACCGTCGAAGCCGTTCCTAAGGTGGGCGACCACGTCATCTATTTCGGCAATCCTGTCAATCTCGACAAGAAGTTCACCCGTCTGGAGAAATTCTACCGCTACGGCCTCAGCCATGCAGGGTGGAACAAATACTCCTATATCAGCTTGGAGTTCAACAATCAAATCATCTGTAAGAAACGTAAATTATAAGTATCAATATGATGTCAAAGGATTTTATCGTAGCTATCGAACTGGGGTCATCTAAGATGACTGGTATCGCAGGTAAGAAGAATCTGGACGGAAGCATTCAGGTGTTGGCTTGCGTCAAGGAGGACTCTACCTCTTGTATCCGCAAAGGTGTGGTATACAACATCGACAAGACAGCTCAATGCCTGACAACCATTGTCAACAAGCTGCAGAAACAGCTGAAGACAACCATCACACAGGTTTATGTCGGCGTGGGCGGACAGTCTATTCGCTCTATTCGCAACGTAATCACCAAGGAACAGTCTGTCGAGACACCCGTCACTCAGGACATGGTGATAGAACTGATGGATGCCAACCGGAACATGAAATATCCCGACCAGGAGATTCTCGATGCTGCGGTTCAGGAGTATAAGGTCGACTCGCAATACCAGTTGGAGCCCGTAGGCATTCCCTGTACTCGCATTGAGGGTAATTTCCTTAACATCCTGCAGCGCAAGGCATTCTACAAGAATCTGAACAGCTGTTTCGAGGCTGCCAACATCACCGTTGCCGAGATGTATCTTGCCCCGCTGGCATTGGCCGACAGCGTGCTCACCGAGACGGAACGCCGCTCGGGCTGTGTGCTGGTCGACCTGGGTGCCGACACCACTACCGTCAGCGTCTACTCCAAGAACATCCTTCGTCATCTGGCTGTCATTCCTCTTGGTTCCAACAACATCACCAAGGATATCGCCTCGCTGCAGATGGAAGAGAGCGATGCTGAGCGCATGAAGCTGAAGTACGGCTCTGCCTATACGGAGAACAACGAGATCGACAACAATCTGAAATACTCCATCGATAACGAGCGTCAGGTAGAGGCTCGCAAGTTCATCGAGATTGTCGAGGGACGCTTGGAGGAGATTGTTGCCAACGTATGGTGCCAGGTACCCGAAGAGTATGCTGACAAGTTGCTGGGTGGTATCATCCTTACCGGTGGTGGTTCTAACATGACGAACATCGAAAAGGCATTCCATAACTACACCCACGTTGATAAGATACGCATCGCCAAGTTCGTCACCCAGACCATCACGTCGAACATCAACGAAATCAATGCCCATGATGGTATGATGAACACCGTTCTCGGACTGATGGCCAAGGGCGATATCAATTGTGCTGGCGACGAATACGATCCCAATGGCGACCTCTTTGCCGGACAACGCGTTTCTACGCTCGATGGCGCTACAGAACAGCGTCGTCCTCGCCAGCCGAACGAGATTCCCGCTGGTGTGGTCCGCACTGCCGATGAGATTCGTCGTGCTGAACAGGAGGCTCGCATCAAGAAAGAAGCCGAAGAGCGTGCTGCACGCGAGAAGGCTGAAGAAGAAGCTCGCGAGGCTGCACGCATCAAGAAGGAGAACTCCTTCTGGAATAAGGCTGGCCGTTGGCTGAAGAAAGCAGCGACGGAGATTGTCAAGGAAGAAGAATAAGAAGTAACTAGTAAATTATTATCGTATGGACAACAACATATTGCTCGACTTCGGCGAGCCTGCTAAAGAGAACAGCTACATCAAGGTGATTGGTGTAGGAGGCGGTGGCGGTAATGCCGTTAACCACATGTATCGTGAAGGTATACACGACGTGACCTTCGTACTCTGCAATACGGACAATCAGGCACTTAACGATTCGCCCGTTCCTGTTCATCTGCAACTGGGCAAGGAAGGACTCGGTGCTGGCAATAAGCCCGAAAAGGCACGCGCAGCAGCCGAAGAAAGTCTTGACGACATCAAGAAGATGCTCAGCGACGGCACCCGCATGGCCTTCATCACTGCTGGTATGGGTGGTGGAACGGGTACTGGTGCAGCACCCGTCATTGCACGTATCTCTAAGGAACTGGGCATCCTGACGGTAGGTATCGTCACTATCCCCTTCCGTTTTGAGGGCGACCGCAAAATCGACCAGGCACTTGATGGTGTCGAGGAAATGTCGAAGCACGTCGATGCCCTGTTGGTCATCAACAACGAGCGTCTGCGTGAGATCTACCCCGAGCTGACCGTGCTCGATGCTTTCGGCAAGGCTGACGACACCCTGTCGGTAGCCGCTAAGTCGATTGCCGAGATCATCACTGTTCACGGACTCATCAACCTCGACTTCAACGACGTGAAGACCGTGCTCAAGGATGGTGGTGTAGCCATCATGTCTACGGGTTATGGCGAGGGCGAAGGCCGTGTTCGCAAGGCCATTGAGGACGCGCTGAACTCACCCCTTCTCAACGAGAACGACGTGTTCAACTCGAAGAAGATTCTGCTTTCCATCTCGTTCTCAGGTGGTAAAGACGGTAAGGAGTCGCTCATGATGGAGGAGAGGAACGATGTCAACGCCTTCATGGCTAAGTTTGGTGACTTCGAAATCAAGTGGGGTCTGGCTGTCGACCCAGAGCTGGGCAAGAAGGTGAAGGTGACCATTCTCGCTACAGGCTTCGGCATCGATAATGTCGACGGCATGAGCGACCATATCAAGAAGATGGACCAGCAGACTGCTGCCCGTATCGCTGCCGAGCAGGAGAAGGAGGCACAGCGCGAAGACCGCCGCAACCGCTACTACGGCAACGATGGTCAGGGCAAGCGTTACAAGCGTCGTCCACATATCTTCCTGTTCCGTCCTGAGGATCTGGACAACGACGATGTCATCTCAGCCGTAGAGCAGACGCCTACCTACAAGCGTACCCGTGAGATTCTGGATAGCATCTATACGCAGGCCAATGGCGAGGATATCATGCCTCAGGCAGAGACCGCTCAGCCGTCTGGACCCATACAGGGAACCATCAAGTTCGGCTAATAGATAGGAAAATCCACGATATGATCGATGTCGGGACTTCCGTTTTCGGGAGTCCCGACTATTGTTATGGCGTCCAGCCGGATGTCGCAGCTGATGTGCTTGAATTTTACGTAATGGTTGATTGAAGCCCTCAGATTGCGCAGCTTCATATAGTCAATGGCCTCCTCGGGTTCTACAAACATACGGTTACGGCGCGTCTTCACCTCGACAAACACCATCACACTACCATCCATAGCAATGATGTCTATGTCGCGATGTCCTGACTTCCAGTTGCGCTCCACTATCTCATAACCCTTCCGTTGCAGATAGCTTGCTGCCAACTCCTCGCCCCATGCTCC
>ODAI010010430.1_pt1 | contig 13371 bp, 6 predicted proteins | sample 1539321 | NCBI WGS metagenome assembly ODAI01 (sample SAMN02144231, study PRJEB22623) | gut metagenome | biome: sheep rumen | host: Ovis aries | place: New Zealand
TCCATCTCCTTGACGTAGTCGCGCCCAAACGGGGCTTTGGTTATATTGTGCTCCGTGGTCTTCGTCGGCCAAAGGCAGAATCCGTCGTGGTGCTTGGCTACGACGATAAGTCCGCACATCCCCGCGTCCCGGCACGCGCCCACTATCTGGTCGGCGTCGAACTTCGCGGGGTTTAGCATAGCGGGGTCTTCGTCGCCATAACCCCACTCGCGGTCGGTGTAGGTGTTGAGGCCCCAGTGGACGATGCCATATACATCCTCTTCTGCCGCGATCCGCGCCGCCATCGCTGGGCGCGGCACAGGCCTTGCCCCTGCCGCAAGCGCGACCGCCGCAATAGTGCATATCATGCATACCAATCTGCTTTTCACTGCTTTTCTCCTTTCGTTCTCGATGTCTCCCATTCGCAGAAGGGAACGACTTCTATGCGACGGTTGCCGACAGATATTGCATCGCGCTGGCTCTCGGTTATGATTGTACCGGAATCAAGCGAACACGCGTCCATCGCCTCGACCAGTCCTTCTATCTCCCTGTCCATCGCCTCATCCGTAAGACGTGTGCATGCCTGTATCGCGTCCGTCACGGCATGGCGGTTCCTTACGATGAAATCGCATTCTCCGTCCGCGTCGAAGTAGCTGATGTCGCGACTGCGGCGACGCAGCGCCAGATAGACCATGTTCTCGAACCTTGCGCCGTCGTTCGGAATTCGTCTGGACGACACGGCGTATTCAAGACCGGTGTCAATACAATAAACCTTCTTCGGATTGAGCAGCCGCGACTTCTCTGAATCGCTGAATATCGGAACGAAAAAGAACAGATACGCCTTTTCCAGCCATTCACACCACTGCGTGACGGTGGACGCGCTTGCGACATTCAATGGACGCAGCATCTTCGACGCAGTAAACCGGCAACCAATGTTCTCTACAAGATAGGCGGAAAGTTCTCGGACGGCTGAAACGTCGCGTATTTTATTGTGGACGACTACATCCCTATAGACGATGTCGTCGAACAGCTCCTGCAGCACAATCTCCTCGTGCGTCTGGAGGTAGCGAGGGAAGCCTCCGTCATGCACGTAGTCGGCTGCGCTGTCAGGCGACCGGGCCTTCCCTGTAAATGCGAGATACTCGCTGAACGAGAACGGGAAAAGCTCCTTCGAGACATGCCGCCCCGTGAGTTTCGTGCCGATTTCTCCTTCGAGAAGCGAAGCGTTCGAACCCGACACACAGACATGAAATCCCTCGTCAAGCTTTTGTCTGACATATTTCTCCCAATCGGTCAACTGATCGACTTCGTCGAAAAAGAGGCGCTTTGCGCCGGATTTATCGATCAGCGAATCAAGCCTTATCGTGTCGCGCAACTCAAACTGCGTCAAAAGCGGAGACTCGAAGTTCACATAAAACCAAGGTTCGTCAGAACTTCGCATGCGCTGTCGCATGACAGTGGACTTTCCGCAACGGCGCACTCCCGTAATGTCAAGCGCATGCGAGTCAAGAAGAGCGTCGTTAAAGTCCAAGAAGCGAATCTGTCCCAAGGACTTACTCTCTTCTATCTCTCGCTGTCTCGCAATTATAGCCGATAGTTCAGACTCAAGCATCATCAACTGCCACCCTTCTTTTTAGACGTTTGCCATTTGCCTATTTAGATGACTGGCAATAGAATACCATATTTTTCCCCTCGATGCAACGTGCTATCTCCATACGTGCTATCTCCATACAGCCTTCGTTTGACCTTCGCTTCCATGGTTTTCTCTATAGCCCAGAGATCGAGCTCGTTTTCGTTCACCTCGACGCGGATTTTTCCATTCATTCTGGACGCATCACAGTTCGTCGAATCCGATGACGTCTACGCCGCATTCCTTGGCCGTGGCAAGGATGCGCTCGAGCCATTCGGTCTTCATGTTTATGCTCTTTGCTCCGGGGGCGATGCCGTGCGAAGTCAGAACGAACACCTCGTTGCGCTCCGCGCAGCGGCGGACGCACTTCAAGATGTCCTCGATATCGGTGTTGTACGATTCGCCCACAAGCGCCGTGTCGAGACGGAAGCGATTCTGCAGTTCCTTCGCCGGGATGAACGCCTTGTCAACGGTATGAACGGGCCTTAATCCCGCCCGCTTCTCGCCCTTCGGGTCGTATGGCGTCACATCAAGGAGTCCGCCGCGCACGTGCTTGAATCCGTTAGTGCGGAAGAGTTCATCTGTCTCGCCGGTGAATTGGCAGTTCGGATAGGCGAACGACGTGATGTTCAGCCCTGCGGCACGACATGCCTCCAACTGCGGCGCAATCTCCTTCGTCCAATACTCGACGGCACCCATCGACGCCACGGCCGAATCCGCATTTCGATGTCCGAGTCCATGAAGACCGATTGAATGCCCATTGTGGTGCGAAAGCCACCTGAGCGATTTCTTCGCCTGATCATCGAGTACGCCGCAGAAGAAGAACGTCACGCGTGCGTCGTACTTGCGGAAGAGAGGAGCTGCATTTTCCCACGCAACGAAGTTCCTGTCGTCGAAGGACATGACAAGTGCGCCTTTCCCTTTTGCGATCCAGTCCGTGTTCCTGCATATCCCCATCTGCACGACGCCGGGGATCTTGCCCTCGGGCCAGAGCGCAACGCGCTCGCCCTCCGGCTCGCCGGCCAGCGGGTCTTCCGCCGCCCGTACGTCGCACGAGACAAGAAAGACAGAAGACAGGAGGAAGAGAACAGACGATTTGATCTTCATGATGTTTATTCTATCAAATTCTACTTGACAGTGTACACTACCTGACGGTCGGCGCCGAACGAGGGCGTGAACCTGTCCCAGACCGCCACCTTAAAGTCGCCAGGCTCCACGACATACTCGACATTGCTATTCCAGTAGCCGAGTTCCTTCTCTGTCAGTTCGAACGATACCGTATTGCGCTCGCCCGGCTCAAGCGTAACACGCTGGAATCCGCGAAGTTCCCACGCAGGACGCGCAACGGTGAACTTCACATCATGAATGTACATCTGAACCACGTCGTCGCCACGCATCTTGCCTGTGTTCACGACATCTACGGAAACAATGTTGCCCTCGATTCTCGGCTTCGACACCTCGAACGTCGTATAGGAAAGTCCGTAGCCGAACGGATATGCCGCGCTCCCTTCGCAATCGACGTAGTTCCCCCTGTCGCGAAGCGCATGGTAGTAGCACGGAATCGCCCCTTCGCTGCGCGGAAACGACACAGGCAGTTTCCCGCCGGGGTTGTTCAGCCCGAACACCGTTTCCGCTATCGCCGTGCCGCCCTCGGTTCCGGGATACCACGCGAGCAGCACCGCGTCGGAATTCGCGGCCACCTCGTCCAATACGAGCGGACGACCCATGATGAGGACCGTCACGACAGGTTTGCCGAGCGCCTTTACCGCCTTGAGAAGTTCAAGCTGCACGCCTCCAAGACGCAGATGGGCGCGGTCAAAGCCCTCGCCGGCGTCTTTGTCAAGCTCGCTGTCCGTCGCAATGCGCTTCACGACGGCCGTTCCCGCTTCGTTCTGCGTCAGCTCCTGGTCGGGGACGGAACTCCCGCCAAGACACACCACCACGGCATCTGCCGATTTCACCGCGGCAATCGCCTCGTCGAAGCCGTCTTTCTTCATCGACCGTATCTTGCAGCCACGCGCATACACGACGTCGAAACCGAATTTCTTTCCAAGCGCCTCTAAGCCGAGACGCGGCGTTATCGTCTGACCGGGACACTGCGGCGCGGTATAGTCGCCCAGCTGGTTCTCCGGCTTGTCGGCGTTTGGCCCGATCACCGCGAGGCGCTTAATCTTCTTGGCATCGAACGGCAGCGTTCCGTTCCTGTTCTCCAAAAGCGACATCGCCTTTCGCGCCATATTCAGCACGACGTCGCGGTTTTCGCGACACCCTATGACATCCTCCGGGCGTCCGTACTTCGCGGCCCACTCGGCGGGGTCGATGTAGGGATGCTCAAAAAGGCCGCGCGCGAAACGCCCGCGAAGACTCCGCTTCACCAAAACGTCAAGCTCCCGCATCGAAACGAGTCCGCGGTCAAGTGCCGACGAAAGACCCTTGGCATAGTTGTCCGCCTCCCAGCAGCAGAGGTCGTTTCCGTTCTTCACGGCGAGAGCGGCAGCCTCGCCGAGATCGGTTGCAAAGCCCTGCCACGGCAACGCACCGATCGCGCCGGCATCGGCCATGAATACACCCTTGTAGCCGAGCTTGCCGCGCACAAAGCCGTTCACCAGGTCGCCGCGCAGAAGTCCCGGCACACCATCGATCAGGTTGTAGCACGTCATGATGCAGTCGGCACCGCCCTTGACGCCGTATTCGAACGGACGCATGTGGATGTTGTATATCTCGTTGTCGCCGACGTGCGCGGGCAGCGACATCCGCCCGCCTTCACCGATGCCATGGCAGATGAAATGCGCCATGTCGAACCGTCCGTCCATCTGTTTCGTTGTCTTGGCGCGGATGAAATTGTACTCGGCCGAAAGATACGGATCTTCGCCAAACGTCTGCTCGACGCGGCTCCAGCGCGGATCGAGGGCGAGGTCCGCCGTGGGATGACCTATGTACCAGCTACGCGAATATGTGCGACGCTCGCGAAGCCGCATCGCAGTTCCAGCGGCGAGCGCCTCGCGGTCGAACATTGCCGCGCAACCGAGCCCGGACGGAACGGTCGTCTCGCCGAGGAACTGGCAGCCGCAGATTTCAAGCGGAATGCCGAGGCGCGTATTTTCAACCGCATACCGCTGTACGGCATTGTGCGCGGCGATCATCTTCTCGGGCGTCAGGCCGTTGCTCCAGTTGCGTCCCGAATACCAGTCGGCGCGGAAAAAGCTGAAGAGCCCACACCCGGGGAATTTTGCATATCGCTCTTTCAGTTCCTTAGACGGATACACTTCGCCGTCGCGAATCTCGTAGGCGTTAAAGCCCTTCATCGTCGAAAGCACCGCGACCTTCTCTTCCAGCGTCATCCGAGAGACAAGGTCGTCAAGCCGCGCGTCAATGCTCAGCGACGCATCCATATACGGAGCAGTCTCAAACGACGCCTCCCGGCCAAAAGCCGCAAACGCAACCGCCGCCGAGAAGGCGGCAACAACAGCCACTTTCGCATTATTTATCTTCATTCTCGGCCACCCCCTCTCTTCTTCACGGCAATACAGACAGCAAGACAAATGAGTGTGGGGGAAGTTCGGGAGGAACAGGCACTACGACGTCGGTACGCATCTCGTCGGTAATGCGGCAGGACTCAATCCTCATTTTTCCAATGTCGAGAGAAAACGGCACGGTTTCTTCCGAGTCGTTCGCGGCAAATACGGCGCCGCCATTCTGGCCAACGGCGGCAATGACCGACACGCGGGAGTCGCACGATGTCGCCTTCACCGTCTTTCCCAGGCGGAAAAGCGCGTTGAAATACTTGAGCGCATAGTACGCCTTGTGCGGCTTGTAGGTGAGCGGATCGAAGAGCGGCGAGTAGTTGCCCACGCCACAACGCGCATCGTAGATGCACGCCAGGTCGCAGGGACTGTTTTGAAGCCCGATAAGCTCGGCGGCGACGCCTGCCGCCTGAAGCGCCGTACCGAGGTTTTCATGCTTGACGTAAGGCAGCCATTCGTTGAAGATACGTTCGCACTTGTCCGCCGTGAAGCCGTATTCGTTCAGCTTCTCGTCGGCGAAGCGCCCCTGCCGCAACGCCTCTGCCGGTGCAGAATAGGAATGAAACGAGAAGAAGTCAAGCGGCCACTTGTTGTCTCTCGCGGCAGAAAGGAAAGAGCGGAAGCACTCGACAAAATACTCCATGCGCGGAGATGAGTTCGCGGCGGCGACGCGGTCCGAACCGACACCAGCATAGAAACCGCAGCTGCCGTATCCGCCTATCTTGAGGTGCGGGAACTTCGCCTTGAGATACGGCGCCACTACGCCATAGAATCGCATGTAGCTCTCCCAGTCGCCGCGCCACATGCAGTTGTCCTTCTGGTCGGGGAAGTTTTCCGGCTCGTTCCATATCTCCCAGTAGTCGATCTTCATCTTCATTCCGTCCGCCCAGCCCTCCGTGTAGTGGCGAATGACGTGTTCGCATATCCGAGCCCACTTGGCGAAATCCTTCGGCGGCAGGATGTTCACTGGCGGCAAGCGGTCTTTGTAGCCGACAAAATTCTCGATAGTCACGCCGAGGCGGAAGAACGGCTCTACTCCGTTTGCTTCAAGCGCCTTCATGAGCGAGTCCGTGTAGGCGAAACGGTAGTTTGCGGGGTCGTTCTCGTCGGCATCAAAATCGGGAAAGAGATTTGGGATGTCGACAAAGAGCCCGCCTCCAAGCCAGCCGCCGACGTCGTGAAGCCGTGAATACGGGATGCCCGCATCCTTGAGGTAGTGCATCATCGACCAGCTTCCAAGCTTGTCAACCATAGGCGGTTGGCCGACGCCGTGCATGGGCTTTATCGGGCCGGTCTCACGGGAGAAGTCAACCTTTACGGTCGCCTCTTCCCCTGCATCCGATTCTCTCAACACTTTAATCTCATTGGGCGCTTCGCAGACGAATTCAACCTTGCCGCCCACGCGGCGCCAGCCGGCGCGGATTTCACCGAAGCGAGTTTTGTGCGTCGCGATGAAGGAATCGACGCCCTGGAGGACGTGTGGACGGAAAGCGATCTTCCTGAAGCCCGGTTCAAGCGGGACGATCCCCGCCGCGTATTCGTAAGCCCATGCCGATAGGTCGCCGAACATGATGTGGTTGTGCGAGCTGTTGCTCGCCCAGGACTCGCGGAGCGTACCGTCGCCGAACTGAAGCCAGTGCGCCCAGCCCGGCATGTCCGGCTGAACAAACATCAGATAAGCGTCGTCTGCATAGCCGTAATCCGCAAGGACCCGCGGCGCCCACTTCGCGCCGAGAATGCCGAAATGCGCCTTGTGTGCGTTCGCGCGAACCTCATCGACAAGGCGCTTCGCGACCTTTTCCTCCTCGCCGTCGGCGCAGAGTCCCTTGAAGTACAGCGGCGCGGCAAGTGCCGCCAGCTGCCCTTCGTCGTAGAGTCCGTCCCCTTTGTAGAACGCCGCGTTGAAGGCCGCCTTTATCCGCTCCGCCGCAGCAGTGCGCTCCGCCGCGTACTCAGTCTCGCCAAAGCGTTCCGCCCAGAACGCCGCACGGCGGTTGAACTCGTAGACATACGCGCTGTCCGTGAGACGCGTCGGCGTTTTCTTTAATCCTTTCGGCGGACACCAGTCCCCGAGGCCGTAGTCGTAGAGGCCGTCACCATCCACCTTGCCCTCGATGAACGCGATATACCGCTTCATTGCCGGATATGCCTCCCGCGCCTGCGCATCGTCGCCGTAGAATCGGTAGAGCTGCCAGGGAATCTCAAAGAGAATCGCGTCCCAGGCCGGACCGCTGCCCCAGAAGAAACCGAACTTAGTCGAACAGGGGAGGATGCAGGGAACAGCGCCGTTCGGACGCTGCGCGTCGAGCATCATCCGCAGAAAATGGGCATAGCTTGCCTTTGCGTCGTAGTTCCAAAGCCCTGTCTCCATCGCGAGCTGCGCATCGCCCGTCCAGCCGTTCTTCTCGCGGTGCGGACAGTCCGTGGGGATGCCTACGAAGTTCGAGAGATAGCTGCGCTCCGTAGCGGACTGTAGCGCGGCGAAGGTCGCGTCGGAGGTCTCAAGCGTTCCAGCCCGTTCGAAGGCCGAATGGACGAAGCGCGCACATATGGACTTAATCCGCACCTCGCCGGAGAGTGTCACCTGCGCGTACCTGAAGCCGTGGTAGGTGAAACGCGGATGCCACTTCTCGCCGCCCGGACGCCCGGCGAGCGTATACTCGTCGTGCTGTACCGGACGCGGATCCCCCCGCCCGGTGATATGCTGCTTGATGTGTCCGAGAAGCGAACCATCGTCCGCAAGCGACTCGTCGTAGTCTATCACGACCTTCGCGCCCGCTTTTCCTTCGACCTCGATCTCGCACCATCCCGCGATGTTCGCGCCAAAGTCGTAGATGTCGAGACCCTGAGGCGACTTGAGAACGCGCTTGGGCGCAAAGGCCTCGAACGCGCGGCATGGCACGGCATCCTCGGGCGAGACGACGCCCCAAGGCGCGTATTTCTCAACCTTCGCGCCGCGCAGATTGCCGCGAGCGCCCTCGTTCCGCGCATCGTACCATTCGCCGTTGCGAAGGCCGTCGAAGACGATCGGCGAGTCATACGCGCGCCACGCGCGGTCCGTCACGAAAAGCGTCCGTCCGTCGCAACGCAATTCGCCGCAAATCTTCGGACAGCTTACCCACGGCGCCGATGCAAAATACCATGCGTCGGTCGTGAACGTGTTCTGCCATCCATTTCCAAGAAGCACCTCGAGTGTATTCGTTCCGTTCTTCAACAAGTCCGCCACGGAGAAGTCGAGCGACGAGACGCGCTCGTCCGGCTGGCAGGTGACAGGCGAGAGGACGTCGTTCCCGGCCTTCGCGCCGTTCACGTAGACCTCGCACCATCCCGCGACGGCGACGGAGAACACGGCCTTCTTCGGTTTTGCATCAAGCGCAAACTCCTTCAGCAGCATCGGCGCGGGCTTCGTGGGATCCGCCGAGTCGCCGGAAATCCACTGCGGCGCGGGCAGTGCCGCAACGGCCATGTCGGCGGCGCAGACAAACGCAGCAAAGATCGTCGTCAATTTCTGTCTCATCTTTTCATACTTCCTTTCTGTTTTAGATTACATGTCGGCAAGCGTGAGAAGCCCCGTCGTCGTGCGCAGGGTTCCCTTGCCGGGATTCCTCAAAAAGAACGCATCAATCTTCAAATGGCCATCCCCGCAAATGAAACTCGTCAGTGGCACCATCATCGCGCATCGTTCCAGCACGACGTGCGCACGCATTTCAGATTCTGCGGACGCTCGAATCGCACGATGCGCGACTCGCCCGGAAGGAGCGAGAAGAAGTTGTCCGAATACCGAACCGGCACGATGCGCCGTCCGGCATCGTCAAAGCACTGGACTTCGACCATGAAGGCAATCCTGTCCCCTGTGTTCGTGACGCGCACACCATCCGCGACATCGACGGCTTCCAGCGCGGTCTTCGGCAGATCGGAGAGCGCGGCGAATCCCGCGACGCACGGACCCGTCACCGTACCCGGCCCTTTGTATTCCGAGCCCGAACGCCAGTAGAACGTCGACGCGATTTCCTTACCGTTTTCGACGAGCCGCAACTTGATGAAATGCGGACGCGAAAGGTCTTGCCCCTTCGCCAATTCCGCAAAGGGAATCTTGAACACGTCCGTGCAGCCCTCGCCGTCGACTTTCACCGCCGCCGTATTCTCCCACACCTTGCGGGACTCGAAATCATAGACCTCTGCGGCAACCGTGAGATCGCGGCTTCCGTAAACATCGCTTACGACGCTCACGCGGTTCGAGAGATATTCGTACTGGACATGCAGCGGTTCAAGTGCGCTCTTCTGCGCGAAGAAGCTCGCCGTCTGGTCGAGGTCGTAGTCCCATGCGTGGGACCCGAGCTGCGGTATCGGCGTGTTGTTGTACCAGAAGAGGAGACCCGTCGCATCATTGCGCACAAGGTTCCACGCCTCCCAGAGCGCGCGGTGTGCGAGCGCGTCGACGGCCTGCGACTTGCGGCAATATTCGTCAAACGTCTTCGACTCGCCGTATTCGTTCACCGCCTGGTGGTGGTACTCCGTCATCTGGTCAAAGCCGCCGCCCTCGCGGTATTTCCACGCCTCCACGTTCATCGGCCAGAGGAGGTCTTCCGGCATGAACTTGCGGCACTGATCGGCCGCCGGAAGCGCACACGTCCCGTACTCCGGCGAAAAGCCCCAGACGCGCCGACCGCGATTGCCGGACGCCGTGTCGTCGTAATACCCCATCGGATTGACGGGGAAGTACGGCGAGCCGTCGTGGACTCCGTCGCACTCCGAGTTCTGCATCCAGCTTGTCGTGCCCGTAAGCTTCCTGACAAGCTCCTCAACGCCCTGCACGTCGGTCGATTCGTTCGAGCACACCCAGTGGGCGATTGAGGCGTGATGGCGGATGCGCTTTACCTGCTGTGCCACGCAGTCGAGATACAGGCCGGGGTCGTCAGGATGGCGCGTGTCTCCAGTCATCCAGAACTCCTGCCATACGAGAAGCCCGTATTCGTCGCAGAGATCGTAGAACATGTCTGACTCGGTTATGCCGCCCGCCCACAGGCGCACGAGATTGACGCCGCTTTCGGCGGTGAGCCGCATCTCCTTCTCCATGCGCGCGTCGTCCTGGCGCAGCATGCCCTCGGGGATCCAGTTCGTTCCGCGTATGAATATCTTTCGGCGGTTCACGTAGAACTGCCGCGCCCCGTCCTTGCCGGACTGGTCGGACGTGAACTCGCGCACGCCGAACCGGATTGTCGCGGAGTCCGAGACGGACTTGGGGACGTCGAAATGGCTGTTGGACGAACGGTCGTACTCCTTGCGCGAATCCAATACCACGCGCACGTTTAGCGTGTAGAGGTCCTGGGGGCCCTTGTTGCGCGGCCACCAGAGTTTAGGGTTCTTCAGCGTCGCTTTGAGAATTTCAGTCCGGCGCTCGCCGCGGTAGAACTTGACGCGTTTAGACAACCGCACGTCCGTTCCGGGAATCTCCGCCTCCAGTACGCCCGAGTAGCTCGATCCCCAGTTGTAGCCGGCATTCACGAGATCGACCTCGATCGACAGCTCCGCCTCGTCCATCGTCTCGTTTAGCTTCGTGCGCACAAAAGGCGCGTCGATGCGAATCTTGTCGGTCGCGATAAAGAAGATGTCCTTCCAGATGCCGGCGTGGCGGTCGCGAATGCCGTCGGAGAACATGAAGTCCCAGCCTGCTCCCATGAGGACGGTGACATCACGTCCGATCTCGCCGTCGCCGCCGTTGAACCACTCGCCGGGCGCTCCCCAGGGCTTCTGGAAGGGCCTGCCGGGATGGTCCACTGGACGCACCTCCACCTCAAGGTCGTTGACGCCTGGCTTGAGAAACTCAGAGACATCCACGGCGTTGCGCGCGAACGTTCCGAGCGTTGTCGCAACGACCTCTCCATTCAGCTTGATTTCGCCGTGGTAGTTTATTCCCTCGGGGCGAAGCCAGATTGTCTTTTTCGCCCAGCCCTCGGGAATCGTTACCTTCGTGCGGTATGTCGCCGTGTAGAAGTCTCGCGCACCAAGTCCTACATCGGGAATCTTCCCTTCCTGAATCTTGTTGTTAAGACCCCAGTAAGGATCTGGCACGACGCCGTTCTTGACGAGCGTCGAAAGCACGGTTCCAGGCACTACGGCCGGCATCCACTTCTCCGGCGCGGTCTTCTGCGCCATTTCCCACGGGCCCGAGGCCTTCAGAGTTTCTCGACACGGCGCGCAATCTGCCCCGTTGCACTGCGCGTACGCAGCCGTAGCCGTCATGTCTGCCGCGCTGACAAGCGCCGCAAAAATCGTCATGATTCCTGATTTCATCTTTTAATCCTTCCTCCTTTAAAAGTCCTTCCTCGTCACGCGAGACGTCATTGACTCCTCGTCTATCTCCGCGCATCCGATTCCGCCTGCCCCACGAACTCGAACGGTCCGAGCGGCAGGGATGATTCGTTATAGAGCGTACCGCTGGTCATGGGCTTCCCCATGTATCTCACCATTTCCGGGGCGGGAACAGCCTCAGCGGAAAGAACGATGTCAGGCCCGTCGATAAAGTCCGTACCGACATTATTGTTTTCCCTTATCCTGAAGTTCTCGATCCGCGCGTCGTGCCATACGCCGTCTTTTCCGGCCAGCTCGAAGGCGGGACTGCGGGAATAGTCGCGTGCGTAGACATACCAGCCCTTCACGTTGTCGAACGAGAGCACTGCCTTGCCGTCCTTGAATGCGGCGGAATTCAGGACGGGAGAATCGTCTTCGGGGATACCGAATCCATAGTCTCGCTTAAGCGCATGGAGGGCAAGTCGCTGCGCGACGATCTCCTTGTCGTTCGGATGGATATCCCAGAAATTGCCTGCGTCGGACGTGACGGCGAGTGCGGCATTTTCCTCCTCCGCGCAGAATTTCGTCTGCGCCATGCATATCCCCATCCAGTTCTGCTTGTGCGGGGCAAGCTGCGCAAGATACATCTTTAGGCCCGGATTGCAAAACTCGCGGCGCCATCCGTTGTAGAGCGCGTGCAGCTTCGCGCAATAACGCTGCGGCTCGCCGCTGTTGTTGCAACCCTGATACCAGATGAATCCGCGCATCGCCATTGGCGCGAACGCGGCGACCATGCCGTTCCAGAGAACGGTCGGCTGCTGGTTTAGGCCGTAGATGACGCCCCTGTGCATCGACGGATTCCACGTGGATGAAACAGGATAATCTGCGGTCGCCTTGATCGATTCATCGCATCCGTCATATCCGCTTCTCGGCGTCCAAGCGTCGATGTTCGTGCCGCCCCAGCTCGCATCGACGATTCCGACGGGAACATCGAGCGCGAGGTAGAGTTCGCGCGCGTAATAGAACGCAACCGCCGAAAGTGAGACTTCCTCCGACACCCCTCCTCCGACGCGTGTGTCGATACGGTTGAACTGCCGCAGATTCTCAGGCATGAATCGGCGCCACTTCGCGGACGTCTCGCACGGTGCGACAGCCCATTTGCGTTCGCATTTGACGTAGCGCACGTTCGGGAGACGCGTCATCGCGGTCATGAATCCGCCCTTCATGTCGCGGTAGCGGGCGCAGCTTCCCCAGATCGGACACTCCATGTTGCTCTGCCCGGACGCGAACCAGACTTCACCGACGAGCACATCCTTGATCTCCAACTCTTCCCCGTGCTCCACGCCCAGTTCGCAGAGCTTCATCGTGCGGCTTTCCTTCGACGCCGCCATCGGATCGAGCACGACCTTCCATTTCCCGTCCGCGCCGACAGCGGCGATCTTTTCCTGTCCGGCGAAAGACACTTTGACTTTGCGGCCTTCAAACGACGGGGCGCCCGTTACTCCTGCACGCGGCGCCACGCGCCCCCATACCGGAACGGGCATTCCTCGCTGAAGAATCGCCCCGTCCGTGAACGGCGCGCCCATTTCGATTCTCGCATCCACCTCTATCTTAAATTCATGTCCGCGCGGGCGGACGGCTTCGGCGAGCGCGGCACGGTCTTTCACGACGGCCGCCTCGAACTCCGCATGGCGCGGCCAGTTCTTCAAGTAAGCGCGATACGCCTTGACTTCGTAGGAATCCTCGCTCTTCCCTTCCGCGAGCAGCTTCTCAAGAATGCCCTCTGCGGCGCCGGGCGCATCGGGGTCGATCTTGTAGTGCATCCGCATCCACCGCCGCCGCGTGACAAGATCGCGCAGCATCCGCTCGCCCGTCCAGAGCCGGCGGCAGATTTCCGCCGCCGCCGCGGCCTGGCGGTACTGCGGCGTCTTTTCGTTCAGCGCGAGA
>ODAI010607658.1_pt1 | contig 13371 bp, 10 predicted proteins | sample 1539321 | NCBI WGS metagenome assembly ODAI01 (sample SAMN02144231, study PRJEB22623) | gut metagenome | biome: sheep rumen | host: Ovis aries | place: New Zealand
ATGCCTTTGAGAATGCGGGCGCGACTCTTAGCGGCGTGGAGACGGCCTACAAGGCACTCCGCAAGAGAGGGAGGCTTCCGGAAAAGGAAAATTTCAAGTTCATCACTTTCGGCGGAGACGGCGGCACCTATGATATCGGCTTCCAGTCTCTGTCGGGCGCTATGGAACGCGGACACGACATGGTCTATGTGTGTTATGATAATGGTGCCTACATGAACACCGGCATTCAGCGCTCTTCGGCAACACCCATGTTTGCGGACACGACGACAACGCCTGCCGGCAAGTGTTCGGACGGCAAGATCCAGTACCGCAAGGATCTGACCGCCATTATCGCAGAGCACCATGTACCCTATGCAGCCCAGACCACACTCACGAAAGACTTTAAGGATCTGCACCGCAAGGCCGCCAAGGCCATTTATACCGAAGGACCGGCTTTCCTCAATATGATGACGCCCTGTCCCCGCGGCTGGCGCTACGAGACCAGCCAGATTATGGAAATCTGCCGTCTGGCTGTGGAGACCTGTTACTGGCCGCTCTTTGAAGTGGATCACGGCAAATGGATTCTGAGCTACGAGCCCAAAAACAAACTTCCCATCGAGGACTTCCTTCGCCCCCAGGGACGCTTCAAACACCTCTTCAAGCCCGGCAACGAGCATCTTCTGGCCCTGTTCCAGGAGGAAGTCGACCGCCGCTGGGAGGACCTTCAGTATCTCTGTGCAAGGTGACATAGGGAGACGGTCCTTTTGTATCCGTCCACCTGTTTTGCGACATGGGGTGAGAGGCCGCTTGCATTTGTTCCGCTGTTTTGTGACATAGGAGGAAGGGGCATTTTCATCCATTCTGCTGTTTTGAGAATTGACAGGGGGACGGAAACAAAAGGACCGTCCCCATAAGGAGCCGCAAATGACTTTACTGACATACCAGATTTTCAAAACCGTATCCGAGGCAGGCAGCTTTCACAAGGCGGCGGACCTGCTGGGTCTGACGCCGTCTGCCATCAGCCATGCGGTTTCCGGCATGGAAAAAGAACTCGGCTTCTCTGTTTTTACCAGAGGAAAGGCGGGCGTCAGCCTGACAAGCTCCGGAAGCCGTCTGCTGCCTTATATCAATGCGGTCCTGAACAGTGATGAGAGCCTGCAGCAGGCGGTGTCCGAGATGAACGGCCTGCAGCAGGGCACCGTCAAGGTGGGCGCCTTTTCCAGTGTCTGCACCAACTGGATGCCGGATATCATTACTTCCTTCGGAAAAATGTATCCTGCCGTCGAGATCGAACTCTTCCAGGGAACCTATGACGATGTGGTCTATTGGATCAAAAACGGCGTCGTGGATTTCGGATTTCTCTCGACCTCCAGCGCAAAGGATCTGCCCATTGAGCCCTTCTATCGGGATCCCCTTCTTTGCATTGTACCCGGGGATTATGAAAAAGAGGAAGCCGGCGAGAGCATGACAATTTCGGAGATGTCCCGCCGCCGCTTCGTAGTACAGCGTGAATCGACGGATGCCGATATCCAGAACTACCTCAAGCAGAATCATCTGGATATTTCCACCCGCTACCATGTTGTAGATGACCTTGCCACAGTTGTCATGGTGCAGGCAGGATTCGGTATCTGTATCATGCCTGAACTGGTCATGACCGATATTCCCTACAACGTGCGCATGTATCCCATGGAGCCTGAAGCTGCAAGGATCATCGGACTTGCCGTCCGCGGACCCGGCCAGATGGCCCCCGCCGTACGAACTCTTTACAAGCACATTCTGGATACTTATAGAAATATTTAAAACGCCATAAATCAACCTCTAAATATAGCAAGGCCGGATCATCCATCAGGAGATCCGGCCTTGCTGTTGGGGACGGTCCTTTTGTATCTGTCCCTCTGTTCTGTGACATATGGGGGAGGACCCTGTTGCATCTGTCCCGTTGTTTTGAGAATAAACGAGGGGACGGAAACAAAAGGACCGTCCCCATGTTTCTATGGCTGCAGAAGGATTTTTGCGGCCTGTTTTTCTCTGGCACAGAGTTTTTCGAAAGCAGCTTTTCCCTCTTCAACGGGGAAAATATCCGTGATGATGGGGGAGACATCGACGCGGTGGGAGGCAATGAGATCTGCCGCAGTTTCCAGATCCTCCCTGTCATAGCAGTTGCAGCCGATCAGGGTGATCTGCGAGCATACCAGGAGATTGGCGTCGATCGTGATGTTTTCCTCGAAGACACTGACGACAAGGACAGTGCCGTTTGCGCGGACTGATTCCAGGGCGATCTGCAGGGTTGCAGGATTTCCGGCCGATTCAACGACCTTATCAAAACGCTGTCCTTCCGGAATGGCGGCAGCAGCCTTCACGCCCAGCGCTTCAGCGATCCGGCGTCTTGTTTGAGACCGGTTCACGACAGTAATATCCTGTACATTGTATACGCTGCGGGCTATGACCGCTGTCAGCAGACCTATGGGACCGGCCCCGATGATCGCGAGGCTGTCCTCAGGCTTCAGAGATGCTCTTTTACAGACGTTGACAGCTACTGCAAGGGGCTCTGCAAGTGCCATCTGTTTCATGTCTGCATCCCCTGAAACGCGGATCAGACGGTCGGCGGGGAGTGCGATATAGCGGGTAAAACATCCCTGGCGGACCTCTCCGATAAAGCCCAGATTTTCGCAGGTGTTAAAACTGCCGCACAGGCAGCTCTCGCAGCTGCCGCAGGGAACCATGGGATTTGCGATCACACAGTCTCCCGGCGCAAAGCCGCTTCCTTCAAAAGCCTCCTCCACGACTCCGCAGAATTCGTGTCCCATGGTTTCGGGCACGTTCTGGATAAACATGCCTTTATTGTAAATATGCAGGTCCGAGCCGCAGATGCCGGCGTAGAGCACGCGGACCAGGACTTCCCCCGCTGCAGGGACGGGTTTGTCGATTTCCTCCGCCCTGACATCATGAATTCCGTACCAGCGCAGTGCTTTCATTTTCATGAAATACCTCCTGTAAAAATCTTTCCGGAAATAACACCCGGGAAACACTTCCTGTGAAAAACTCCTGGATCAAATATCCGGGAATCATCTCCTGAGAAAAAACTCCCTGGAACAAACACCTGGGAACATCTCCTGAGAAAGCTCCTTGTGAAAGGGGTTAAAAAAGCGGCGATCGTCAGCTTGCCAGCCAGCCGCCGTCCACTTTGATCGTGGCGCCGGTGACATAGTTGCTGGCGTCGGAAGCGAGAAAGAGCATGGGGCCGGCGAGGTCCTTTACGGTACCCCAGTTGTGCAGAGGGATGCGGCTCTCGATCCAGGCGCGGTGTTCCGCGTCATCGTAGAAGGGCTGTGTCATGGGCGTAATAAAATAGCCGGGTGCGACGCAGTTTACCTGGATGTTATCCGGTCCGAGTTCGATCGACATAGTCTTGGACATCTGGATCACGCCGCCTTTTGTCGTGCAGTAGACGCTGGATTCCGCGAGTCCGATATAGCTGCCGAGGGAACCGATATTGATGATCTTGCCGCCGCCCTGTTTCCGCATGATCTTGGCAATTTCCTGTGCGACAAAAAAGACGCCCTTGAGATTGACGGAAGTGATGAAATCGTAGTGTTCTTCGCTCACATCTGTGAAGGGTTCGATATGTTCGACACCGGCATTATTGACGAGGACATCGATGCGGCCGTATGTCTCCAGAATTTCAGCAGCCATTTTCCGGATACTCTTCTGACTGGTAACATCGACTTCGAAGGCCTTTGCCTCAAGGCCTTGGGCGCAGATATCTTCCGCGGTCTGACAGACCTTTTCAAACTGTATGTCCGCGCAGGCGACTTTACATCCGGATTCCGCGAAAATATGCGCATACCCTTCCCCGAGCCCTGTTGCAGCCCCTGTGATGAGTACGACTTTTCCGCTCACATCAAAAAGGTTCTGTCCCTTCAAAATATTCATTGACATCCTCCGTTCACTTGATGTTTCTCATATCTTTTATCATGATGGATTCAAGAGTATCTTTTATCATGCAGGATCCAAGAGTATCTTTTATCATGCTGGATCCAGGAGCGCCAAAGCGCCAGGCATAGCACAAGAGGCGATCGATCTGATCAGGAATCCCTGGTGGCGATCACATTGCAGCCGGTTCCGCAGAGGTCGCGGATCAGGATATCGCCGCGATGAACAGGCGCCTCAGGGTGCGTGCGATAGATTTCCGAGGCGCATTCAAAAAGCTTTGCCCTGGGCACCGGGCGGTCAGTCTTTACACTGACCGGTTTTTCCGTGTCCTGCAGGCGCATAAGAGCAGTCAGGACACGCACGGGATTGGTGAGTTCCTGCCGCCCGTATTCCTCGCCGCGCGGACAGAAGTTTCCGCTGATCTCAATTCCGCTTTCTGTCTCCTGCGCAGTCAGAAGGCAGCCCCTCGGGCAGGTGATACAGACAAGCTCTTCTTTTTTCTTTTCCGATGTCATGGTCATTTTCTTCTCCATGTTTTTATTCTTTATTGCGCAATACCCGTGGCTTCAGCCGCGGGGAACACGCGCAAGACCCGCGGACGGGTCTTGAATTTCTGCAATTGGAACATTATCACGCAATCGGCATCAGACCATGATCCCCTCTACCGAAAACCGGATTTCCGAAGCTTGTGCGAGCTTTTCGGCCGGGATGGTCACGCGGCACATTTCGCCCGGTGTGAGGGCGATGGCCTTTTTCCGGATCAGCTCGTCCCTGTCGGAGCTTGCTGTGATGACGGCATCCCTGAAACGGTTCTTGGGACGGAACATGAAAGAAATCTCTTTCTTTGCTGTTCCGCGGCGGACAAACTGGGGAACAATGCCGCCGACACCGTCTCCGGAGACAGCGGGGACAATATCATCAGCGTGATCTGTCTGAGAAAAAACGCATTCAGGAACGGAATCTGCTGAGGATTCCTGACCGGAGTTTTGGGAAAGTCCGGGAAGCGAGCGATTTTCGGAAAGCCAGACAGCGGCGTTCTGCCCTGCCTCTTCCGCTTCCTCGCTGACGAAATCGACGAGGTCGTGTACGTGGAGAACGTTGCCGCAGGAGAAGACACCGGGAATGCTGGTCTCAAGCTCCTCGGATACTTCTGCGCCCCTGGTGGCCCGGCTCAGTCTGATACCGGCCTGTTCGGTGAGCTCATTCTCCGGGATCAGTCCGGCGGAGATGAGAAGGGTGTCGCAGGGAATCTCGAATTCCGTGCCGGGAATGAGCCGGCGGTTTTCGTCTACTCTGGCGACGAGGACAGAGCTGACGCGCTCTTTGCCGCGCACCTGGGCGATGACGGAATTGTAATAGACAGGGATATCAAAATCTTCTATGCACTGTTTCATATTGCGGGGCAGTCCGCCCGACCAGGGCATGATCTCCACGACAGCGGCGACCTGGCAGCCCTCCAAAACGAACTGGCGGGCCATGATCAGGCCGATGTCACCGGAGCCGACGATCACGATCCTGCGGCCGGGCAGGTATCCGTCGATGTTCAGATAACGCTGGGCTGTGCCGGCTGTCATGATGCCGGCGCCGCGGGCACCGGGGATCAGGAGTGCATTGCGGCTGCGCTCCCGGCAGCCCATGGCGAGAATAATGCTCTGCGCACGGATCTCGATCAGACCCTGCTCCGGATTAACAGCGGTGATGGTCTTATCAGGCTTCAGCTCGATGACAAATGTATTGAGAAGGAAGGGGATTTGCATTTCCCGGACCATATCTTCGTATTTGGCGGCAAATTCCACACCGGTCAGGTCCTCTTTAAAACGGTGAAGGCCGAAACCATTGTGGATGCCCTGCCGCAGGACGCCCCCCAGGGAGTCGTTCCGCTCAAGGATCAGGATATCCTGAACGCCGTTTCTGCGCGCGCTGACAGCGGCAGCCATACCGGCGGCGCCGCCGCCGATGACAACAAGTTGTACTTCTCTCATGTACGTTTCCTCATGGAATGAAAAAATTCCGTCTTCTTTTTCATGTTTTTTATGGCGCACAGGCTGTCAAAGTCCCTGGCAGGCCCTGCCGGAAAGGATCGTTGATCTGCCGCCGCACTGGGTGACTTCCAGCGGGCTGATGCCCAGCTCTTCGCTCAGGATTTCCAGGACGCGGGGGCTGCAGAATCCTCCCTGACAGCGCCCCATGCCGGCGCGGGTACGCAGCTTGACCTCCGAGACGGAGCGCGCGCCCAGGGGACGGCGGATCGCGTCGCGGATCTCGGCTTCCGTGACCATTTCACAGCGGCAGACGATTTTGGCGTAATCGGGATTCTCGGCGATGGCGGCGCGTCTCTCTTCATTTGTCATGTCGCGGAAGGACTTTTTCATCTTCCGGTAAGGATCAAAAGAAGGATTTTTTTCCGGTTTGAGACGGTCGATGCAGATGCCGGCCACGTGCTGCGCAATGGCGACACAGGCAGTGAAGGCGGGGGATTCCGTACCGCCGGCGTTTACAAAGCCGGGCGCGTCCTCCGCTTCGCCGATTACGAAATCATTGGTGTCCGCATGGGGGCGGCAGCCTCCGAAGATGGAGATGATCGCGTCCTCGGGGAAAGGAGAGCCGTCGCTTCCTGTGGGAAGGTCTTTCCAAGCGGCTTTGAAATAGTCGACGATCTGCTCGATGGATTCACGGCGTGTATCTGTAAAATCCGGGTCGCCGACTTCGGTCGCGTCACAGCCCAGGAGCATAGTCCCGCCCAGGGTGGGGATGATCGCCATTCCCTTGGTGTGCCCGCCTCCGGGCAGATCATGCGGAGTCTCCATGAGGGTTGTGGTGAGCTTTTCGGAAAGCTTGCGGTCCAGTACCACATGGGCGCCGAAACGGGGGATGATATGAAAATGTCTGGCGGATACCATGTTGTTGATCACATCGGAATGGCCGCCTGCACAGTTGATGATCATGCGGGTCTCAAAGCTGCAGATGACAGAGCTGCCATCTTCGGCAGAAATGCTTTCTGATGATGTCTCTTCAAAGGAGACAGGGGATGCCTGTGAAGATATGCAGGCGGGATCCAGTGTGGACCGGGCTGTCACGGTAAAGCCGCTGTCGGTTTTCCGGATATGGGTGACTTCGGTCTCTTTGAGGAATTGAACGCCGTTGTGAAAGGCATTTTCCGCCAGCGCAAAGGTGACGGAAAAAGGATTGGTGACACCGCCGTCCGGCACCCAGAGGACGCCGAGCACATCTTTGCCGATGTCAGGCTGCAGGTCGTAAAGTTCGGGGGGAGTCACGATTTCGGCGCGCACATGGTTGAGCTCGGCGTAATGCAGAAGCTTCTGCAGTTCCTTCATGCCGTTGTCGTCCGTCGCGAAGATGGTCGTACCGTTTTTCAGATAGGGAACATCCAGTTCATCGCAGATCTGGTACATAAGGGAACATCCGGGAGCGTTAAACTTTGCCTCATTTGTCCCCGGGATGGGGTCATAGCCCGCGTGGATCATGCCGGAATTGCATTTGCTGGCACCTGCGCACAGATCATGCCCTTTTTCCAGGACCAGCACATTGAGCCGGTAGCGGGAAAGCTCGCGGGCGGCCGCGCTGCCGACGCTTCCCGCGCCGACAATGATGACGTCATACATAGTTTTTCTCCATGTTTCAAAAACGTGCAGTAATAAGCGTGTGTTTGTATTTGTGCAGACTTGACGGCAGCAGCTGCCCCGTCTGTGAGAGCCTGTACGATTTAACTTCTCAAATAATAAAGGGGATGCATGGCGGCGGTCAAGGAAAAGGACGCCATTGGTCAGTTGTAAAAGTAAATTCCACCTTGTAAGAGTAACTTCCACCCGGATCAGGTTTTTCTCGATCACCGAGAGGATCAGCTGAAAATTTTCGCCAAAATCCTTCTTTTTTCTATACTTTTATGAGAAAAGAGGGTAAGATTTTATCAGAAACTTTGGTTTCTGCCGGATTTTGGCGTATACGAAGCAAAGATGGGATTTAGAGTTTATTTTTGGGAAAGACTAAATTCCACCCTGTTGTGGTGCCATATTTGATATGGCTTCGTTACGTCTGCTCCGGCTCTTTTTATTAGGGGAAATGCATCAAAGCGCCCGCTCTGATGCCCCCGTTACATTTGTTTTAAGTGGCAGTTTGTGCTCCCGCCCGCCCCGCATCAAAGCGGGCGCGGGGACGGGAGAGGATATCCGGGATCCTGCTTTAACAGCTGCAGGTCTTCATTCCAGTCTTTAGCCGCGGGGATGATCGATCCCATGTCAGGATTCCTTTCCCGGCACAGATCCCCGGCACGGTCATTATCAACCGCGAGCACGGAGTGTATCCGGGACTTTATGCGTTCGATCGTCTTCTGATTGGAAACGCCGCCAATGCTGATATAGACAGCAGCATTGTCTGTCCCGGCTCTTTTGTGCAGCAGGAACAGGCTGATGGCATCGATCGCGCTCTCACACAGGTAAGCGGTCCCGGGTTTTTCTTCAGTGTCCAGGAAGTACCAGAACCGGTCAGCCCTGGTCTTAAGACATCCATGAAAAGGCCTGGACGCGTATGTGAGCGTTCCGCGGATCTCGCAGCAGTCACGTTCCGGGTTGACAAAAACGGCATTTCCATGGTCCCTGTCCTGATACAGCAGTCCCCTCTCTTCAAGCAGGCGGATCATACCGGCCGGGATCCCTCTTCCGAGCAGATAAGCATATACCCTGCGGTAGGGCTTTTCCGCGCTCTCCGGAAGGGTGATGGGACGCGGGGCTGCGCTCTCCTGCCGCGGTATTGCGGCAGGCCTGCCGCAACACGGACCGTCTGTCAATGCCGCGACAGCATCGACAAAGCTGTAGCCCAGAAAGCCGGTCAGGAAGTCGATGGGGTTCCCATGTCCGCCCGACGAAAAGTCCGTATAACCTGGAAAACCCTTCCGGATGTACAGGCTGTCCCGGGACTTCATATATAAGCTGCTTCCCGAGTTCCTGAACAGGTCAGGGTGCCTTTGAATGAGGAAACCGGCCAGGTCAGCCTTCCTGGCCAGCCGTATCCGGTCACGTGTCACGAATGCCTTTCCGCTTCCGCCGGATGTATGGCCTGCAGAAAAGAACACGGGGCTGGAAGAAAAAAAGTCTGTCCCTTCCACCGGGGACTCCCGGCCGGGAGCATCCGGAAGAGGCATGCGGTCAGTTGTCCCCATTTGCGCACCCCTCTTTCAAAAGTGACGGCTTCAATACGATGCTGTCAGCGGGGATGCAGTGTACCCTGAGTTTTTCCAGGACGTCCTCCCCGTACAGGAAAGCAAAGACTTCATACGGGGACTTCCCGTTCAGGTCATCCCGGCCGTAGGAATTGATATGGTCCATCATGAGACGGATCTGTTCATCCTGATACAGGCCGATGTCCCTGCCCTTCGGGATGATGCGCCGGATCATCTCGTGGTTGTTTTCGCAGTGACCCTTTTGGCCCGGCGATGCTGCATCACAATAGAAGAGGCGTGAGCGGATGCTGCCGTCAGGGGCTTTCTCGATCGCCGAAGGGTTTGAGAACTCACTGCCGTTGTCTGCCAGAAGGAGAGGGAACAGCTTTTTATAAGTGCCGGGGCCCAGGGTCTCATACAGACTATTGAAAATGTCAGTGACAGACCTGGAATCATTGCGTTCCCTTTTGAAGGAGAGCTGCAGCTTGGGCTGCACAAAGTGTATGGTCAGCAGCGCGGCGCCGCCTTTGATGCCTTCCACGCTGTCGATCTCCGTGACAGGCAGGTCAGGGTCCTGTGACCGGTACGCCTTGAAATCCTCATAGGTCCTCCCGACCCTGCATTTTTTGTCGACCTTGACCTCTTTCTTTTTTCCCTTCCTGGGACGGAGCCTCACTTTCCGGGGCATGTCAAGGTTGCGTGCATCCAGCAGGCCGCTGTCCACATATGAATAGACGGTCTTTTCACAGCGCGGGATCTCATCCCTGTGGTTGAGCAGGATGTGGTAGATGGACTGGCCGTTCCTGAGAAGGGGGCTGATCACACCGTTCATCGCTGCGAGCTCTTCCTCGGTGACATCAGGACCGGATCTTGCTTCGGAGAGTATGGTCCTGTATTCCTTATCAGCATAGCCTGCGCGGTAAAAGGTCTTTTCAAGAGTGCATCTGGTCCGGTCCGCACAGCCGTTGCAGACATAGGGAGGTTTTTGAGGGCGGCTGCAGACCTCTTTTTCGTAGTCGGGACACCGGGGTGTGCACCTTCCGCAGAAACAGCAGCGTGCGGGACGTTTCTGATCTTTTATGCAGACAGTGCAGACCCTGGTCCGTGGGCACCCCTTCCGGTGCAGGCAGTCATTGAAAGCACGTCCGTAAGAGCCTGTTTTTTCGAAACTCAGGTGTCCGCGGACTTCTTTTGAGATCGTGGTGCAGTCTTTATTGACAGCGCAGGCAATGGCTTTAAATGAAAGGCGGCTGTCCAGCCCCTTTTCGATGATGATCCGGCCTTCCAGAGTAAGATGTTTCTGATCACTCATGTTTGCTCCTGTTCTGCCAGAGCGGGAAAAGCCAGATATCCATCATAAACATTTGTAAGACTAAACTCCACCCCCTTATTTGGAAAAAGTAAATTCCACGGAACGGATGTTCCGGGTGGAATTTAGTTTTGCAATTGAAGGTTTCAAATCCATCCAAATCCAAGGCCTTAGCCTTTATTGACATCCGGGGAAGAGGGTGCTATTCTCTCAGTAGGTTTTATTAGCACTTGGACCGATGGAGTGCTAATCGTCTTGGCTATCCTATTATAAAATTATAAAAGCGAGTCTTGAATAAAGATATTAAAGAGAAAATGTTTAAAAAGGCAGACTTCCACTGCCTGTCGAACAGCTCCTCAGGAGGCGTGATATGGAATTACCGGATCGGAAAATGAGAATATTGAAGGCGATCGTCCGGAATTATCTGGAGACGGGCGAGCCGGTCGGGAGCAGGACCATTTCCAAGCTCACGGACCTCAAACTTTCCAGTGCCACGATACGCAATGAGATGGCGGATCTGGAGGAGATGGGCCTGATCACACAGCCGCACACATCTGCGGGGCGCATTCCCACGGATGCGGGTTATCGTCTTTATGTCGATGATATGCTCAGCAGTGAGCGCAAAGAGCTGCAGGATGAGCGCAAGCAGCTTCTGGATATGCAGGACATATTGCTTGAAAGACAGGGCAAGCTTGAAAACCTTCTCCAGAAGGTCGCAAAGACACTGGCGGTCAGCACCAACTATGCATCCATGATCTCATCGCCGACAACAAGGAGCAGCAAGATCAAATTCATCCAGCTCTCCCAGGTGGATCCGCAGAATGTGCTGGCGGTCATAGTTATAGAAGGAAATCTGATCCGCAACAAGGTTATACCGGTGGAGGAGGAGCTCTCGGCTGAAAACATGCTCAAGCTCAATATGCTGCTCAACACCAACCTCTGCGGACTGGCTGTGGAGGAGATTACCCTGGGCCTGATCGAGGGGATCAAGCGCAACGCCGGTATCCACACCGCGATCATCAATGATGTCATCGATGCCGCGGCGGAGATCGTCCGCAGCGAGGAGGAGCTCAAGATCTATACCAGCGGCGCCAATAACATTTTCAAGTATCCCGAGCTTGCCGATCATCAGCGCGCGAGTGAGATCATCAGTGACTTTGAGGAAAAACAGGCCCTGAGCAGTATCGTCCAGGAGACTCTTGCCGGTGAAGGACAGAACGGGATCCAGGTCTATATCGGTGAGGAGATGCCTGTGGCGCGTATGCGCGACTGCAGTGTGGTCACAGCGACCTATGAGCTGGGGGAAGGCATGAAGGGAACGATCGGCATTATCGGTCCCAAACGTATGGATTACGACAAGGTCGTCGGCGTCATGCAGAACATTATGGGACAGCTGGGCGACCTGTATAAACCGGCCGGTAAGGCAGATGCCGGAACAGATTCCGGCCAGGCTGCGGATCCTTTAAGCCCGGGTCAGCCTTTTACAATTCCGGAGATCCGCATTCCGCAGATCAAACGTATTGAGATCAAGGAAATGTAATGACCGTAAAAGTACAGTGTTAAGGAAATGCAGTATTAAGGCAGTACAGCATTAAAGAAGTGCAGTATTAAAGAACAGAGGAATGAGAGAGGTTCCTTTTCAGGCAGACAAGACAGATCATAAAATCTTTTCTGCCTGAAAGGGAGCTTTTTTTATTTCTTTTCATATTTTCTTTATAAATCTTTGTTGACATCCGCCTTTTAGGGTGCTATTCTCTCAAATGAAAGATGTTAGCACTCGAAACGAGTGAGTGCTAACAGAAGCAAAAACGACAGAAAGGAAGCCGATATTTCATGGAAGAGAAGAAAGTGGAAGAGATTCTGCAGGATGAGGAGATCCCTGTGACAGAAGAGGCTTCAGGGGAAGGGGATGCCGTTCAGGCCCAGGATCCTGAGACGGAAACAGCAGAATCCGATCAAGAGGCTGATGAGGCCGGCATTGAAGAGAAAGAAACGGACGATCCCGAAGCGGAATCGGATGAAGATAATACTGACGGCAGGAAGAAAGGCTTTTTCAGTAAGCGGAAAAAGGGCGACAAGGAAAAGGCCGCCATGGAGGAAAAGATCGCCGGTCTTGAGGACCGCGTGAAGCGCCAGATGGCGGAGTTCGAAAATTTCCGCAAACGCACTGAGAAAGAGAAACAGACCATGTTCTCCATGGGCGAGCGAAATGTCATCGAGAAGATGCTTCCCATCGTGGATAATTTTGAGCGCGGCCTTGCAGCTGTTCCGGAGAATGAGAAGGATACGGCTCTTGCGAGCGGCATGGAAATGGTCTACCGCCAGCTGGTCAAGCAGCTCGAGGACCTGGGCGTCACACCCATCGAGGCAGTCGGACAGGAATTCGATCCCTCCTTCCACAATGCGGTCATGCAGGTGGAGAGCGATGAGTACCCCTCCGGCACCGTTGCCCAGGAGTTCCAGAAGGGCTACAAATATCACGACTCCGTTATCCGCTACAGCATGGTCGGCGTAGTCCAGTAGGAAATCAATCACGGCCGGGCCGTGTTGAATATAGAAAAAGGAAAGAGAAATACTGCATTCAGTTTTTTAAACGGAAAAGAACAATTATCTGCAAACGTTTATTATCGATTATTTCGTGAAAATAAGGAGGAAAATCATGAGCAAGATTATTGGTATCGATCTGGGAACCACAAACAGCTGCGTAGCAGTTATGGAGGGCGGCAAGCCCACAGTTATCGCAAACGCAGAAGGCGCAAGGACAACACCTTCTATCGTTGCTTTCACAAAGAACAATGAGCGTCTGGTCGGCGAGCCCGCAAAGCGTCAGGCCGTCACAAACGCAGACAATACCATCTCTTCCATCAAGAGAGATATGGGTACAGACCACGGCCGTACCATCAACGGCAAGAAGTACAGCCCCCAGCAGATCTCCGCATTCATCCTGCAGAAGCTGAAAGCGGACGCTGAGAGC
>ODAI011957710.1_pt1 | contig 13371 bp, 16 predicted proteins | sample 1539321 | NCBI WGS metagenome assembly ODAI01 (sample SAMN02144231, study PRJEB22623) | gut metagenome | biome: sheep rumen | host: Ovis aries | place: New Zealand
GCGTGATTGTGCCGGATGGTTTTGCTGTCCTAAAGGGTTCGGCCATTGCATCATCGACAGTGCCAAGTATGCCGAAGAACATTATGGATTACAGATCAAAGATGTTTGAAAGCGGAGTACCGCTGTCTATTCAGTAGAGGATTCAAGGCCTGACATCCGATGAGAGATACTGCAGATATCGCAGCGCTTCCGCTGGTCTGGGACTGTTGGCTATGACGCCCGCGTACACGTTCCCTTCAAAACCGGCCGCCTGAAACAGCGGACAATCGGACATCGCAAGTGCGTTCTGTACGGTTTCGGTGACGCGCTCGTGTGTGGCCGCTTCGTTTAACTGCCACTCGATCGCGTTGTCCGAAACGACGACCTCGTTCGACACAAAAAGGGGCGGCAGCGCCGCATCGTCAAACGGCAGCAGATAACCCTGCGCCGATAAAAGGTCATACGCTTCCCGGTTCATCAGTACCACATCCAGCTTCTGTGTCTGTACGGCGCCCATCACCTTGGTACGGGAGGCATAGGCGTACTCATGGTTGAGTACATCGGCGTCGTCGGACAGATACAGGTCGCGGTAGACATAGACCTCCTGCCGTCTCGGATTCTTGTCGGAGGCGGTCAGATAGCCCGTCGTCAGCGCCTGCTCCAGATCCTCGCCGACGGTGACGTTCACCAGTGCCAGATAAAGCACCGGTTCTTTTTTCGTGAGCTCTCTTTGCGCTGCCCAGATAAGAATCCCAAGGACAAGCATCGTCAACAGGATCGGCCACTTATAATATTCCCAGATATATTCCAGCTTTTCACCCGGGCTCATTGCCCGAAAAGCCGCCCGATGGGCGGCTTTTTGTTGTTTCGTGAGCTTCATGCTTCGTCCTCGTCCGGTTCCCCGGAGACGGAGATCATGATATTGTTCATGAGCCACGCGCTGATCAATGCGCAAAGGCCCTCGCCGAAAACGATCAGGGGCGTGAAAACGCGCACTACGAGGAAGAACATCGCAAAGTGGACGGCAAACGCCAAAATCGTGGCGAAGAGATAGTGGGTGCCGATCAGGAAGGAATTTTTCAGCATGGCGCGGTTGGTGTTTTCAACGCTTGCCAGCAGCGGAAACAGATAGGTCAGTACGATCACATACATCACCGACACGGCAATAAGGAACGCGAGCAGCAGCGTCCAGAGTACGGCAGCAGCCCCGACGGCGCTTGCCCGCAAATGCCAGACAATGTACATATCGGCGCCGAGAAAAATGCCCATCCCCAGCATGATGAGCCAAAGCTGCGTCGCCTGCCTGAAGTTTTCACGGAAGGCACGGAAGAAAAGCCTCCCCACATGATGCTCCTCATCCCGCACGATCTTAAAGCAGACGTAATAGAGCGCGGTTGTGGATGCGCCGATGGTCACAATCGGCAGGGAGCAGACAAACCACAGCAGATTCAGATAGCAGGCATAGCAGAGCTTCAGCATAAGCTGGGTAAACTTACTGTCATAAGAGAAGAATTTCAATCGTCTCGCCTCGTTTCACCGGGCTGTGGAGTCCCGGTAGATCAGATCGGTCTGGGTATGGACAATGCGGTAGTCAAGCCCCGGCTCCTTAATGCGGGTCATAAGCAGCTGAACAGCAGAAAAGGCCATCGCCTGCGTGTGGATGTGGATGGTGGTGAGCGTGGGCTTGCTGGCGCGGGACTCGGCCGAATCGTCAAAGCCGCAGAGCATCACGTCGCCGGGCACCAAGAAGCCGCGCTCAGACAACAGCTGCATGGCCACCAGCGCGACAAAATCATTGGCGCAGAGGAAAGCATCCGGCATCTCTGTGAGCGCGGAAAGCGGCGCCTGCATGTCCCACGGCTCGTTTGCCTTAATCACAAAGCGCTCCTCCACCTCGACCCCGGCCATCAGCATGGCCCCGCGGAAGGCGGCATAGCGCTCAAAGAAGGACTGACAGTGCTCATAGTCTCCGATGAAGCCCAGCCTTTTATATCCGCGATCAAGCATGTCGTACACAAAGCGGATGACGCCCGCGGTGTTGTCCATATAGAGCTGATCGGCGTTCAGCGTGCGCCCGCAGAGCCTGACGGGTCCGTCCACGAACAGCACCGGAAGGCCGAGAGAACAGATCATTTCATCATAAGCAAAGTCAAACATCTCAATGCACATGATCGCGCTTGTGCGTTCAGGCACAAAGGTGATGGGCAGCGTTCCGCTTTTCAGATCCTCCGGCGTGACTCGATGGGTGTTGAGCGTGTAACCGAGCTGGGAAATCTCCCTCTGGAATTTGTCCAGCATCAGGGAGGCAAAATGGGACTGCCCGAGAAACATGGTGGTCAGCAGCGCAATTTCTCCCTGAAATCCGGGAGAAGGACGCGCGATTTCCTCTTCTCCGGCAACAGCAGCCACGGCCCGGACATAGGAAAACTGCTTGTAGCCCATCTCAACCGCTTTTTGCAGGATTTTTTCTCTCGTAGCGTCGGCAAGACCGTCGGCATTATTGATAGCCTTAGATACCGTGTTGCGCGACACGCCCAGGGCATCTGCTATATCTTGAATCGTGACTTTACTCATCATCTGTCTCCTGATGTTTTTCTTGGTATGCATCTTATCATAGATGCCGCACATATGTCAAATGAAAGAACGCATCGGGTGTGCATATGTAAACAGAGCAAGCGCACGCGGCTTGGAAGGTTTCCACAAAATGTGCATTTGAAAACTATGCATATCGTGCAAATGTAAAATTACGGTTGACACAGGTACACCCCAATGGTACACTCAATATGAAATCGCCTGCTGGGATTGTGCAAATGCACACTATGCAAGCCGAGTGGGCAATCAGAAAAGCGAAACGGAGGAGGTACAATGAAAAAAGTCCCGGAACCCGCCGCGGCAGGCGGCGGCAGTTCCAAAATGCACAACACATTGGTGTATATCCGACAGCACTGGCAGCTCTATGTTCTCTTCATGCTGCCCGCATTCCTGTTGACGATCATTTTCCGCTACATCCCGATGGGCGGCATTGCGATCGCCTTCACGGAATACAACCCCATCCGCGGCATTTTCGGGAGCGAATGGGTCGGTTTTGAGCATTTCCAGCGTTTCCTGTCCTCGCCTGACTTCATGCGCTACCTGATGAACACCCTCAAGCTGAGCGTGTTCGGTCTGCTCTGGGGCTTCCCGGCCCCGATCCTGCTGGCCTTCCTGCTCAACCGCATCATGAGCGCCAAGACCAAGCAGAAGATCCAGCTTGTGCTGTACATGCCGAACTTCATCTCGGTCATCGTGCTCTGCGGTATTGTCCGCATCCTGCTGTCCCCGACGGGACTCGTCAACTCCCTGCTCGGCACCAGCACGAATTTCATGACCATGCCCTCGGCCTTCCGCACGATCTACATCGCCTCCGGCATCTGGCAGGGCGCAGGCTGGGCCTCCATCATCTACACCGCGGCCCTCTCCAACGCCAGCAAGGAGCTCAAGGAAGCCGCCGTCATTGACGGGGCCAACATCATCCAGCAGATCAAGGCTGTTGAGTGGCCCGCCATCAAGGACACGGTTCTCATCCAGTTCATCATGTCCGTTGGCAACATCATGTCCGTCGGCTTTGAAAAGGCCTATGCCCTGCAGACCGATATGAACATGAGCACGTCCGAAATCATCTCCACCTACGTGTACAAGAAGGGCCTCCTGGACGGCGACTACGGCTTCTCTACGGCTGTCGGCCTGTTCAACACGGTCATCAACGTCATCCTTCTGGTTTCGATGAACGCGCTCGTCAAGAAGATGAACGACGGCAAGGGTATCTGAGAGAGGGGGAAGAGCAATGAACAAAACCAAAAAGAAGAGCGAGTTCCAGAAACTTCCCGCCGGCGACAAAGCCATTCTGACCTTTGCGTACGTCATTCTCGGCTTGTTCCTGCTGGCCATCGTTCTCCCGGTCATCTACATCATCCTCGCCTCCTTCATCGATCCCATCACGCTGCAGAACAGCGGCCTGACCTTCGACTTCTCCAAGTGGACGTTGACGGCCTACGAGCGTGTGCTCAGCAACCAGCAGATCTGGGTCGGCTTTAAAAACGCCCTGATCTACTCGCTGCTGTTCACCGTGATTTCTGTGGCGGTGACGCTGCTGGCGGCCTACCCCATGTCCCGCGCGGACTTCAAGGGCAAGGGCTTCTTTAACACGATCTATGTCATCACAATGTTCTTCGGCGGCGGCCTGATCCCGACCTACCTGCTGATCTCCAACCTCGGCATGCTCGACACGATCTGGGCCATCCTGATCCCCGGCGCCTTCAGTGTCTGGAACATGATCATCGCCCGCACCTACTACATGGGCATCCCCAAGGATCTGCAGGAGGCCGCCGAGATCGACGGTGCCACCGAGATGGTCTACTTCTTCAAGATCCTGCTGCCTGTCTGCACGCCGATCATCGCCACGATCGCCATGTGGCAGTTTGTCGGCATGTGGAACAGCTACTTCGATGCGATGATCTACCTCAACAGCGCCTCGAAGCAGCCGCTGCAGCTGGTGCTGCGCGCCATCCTGATTCAGAGCCAGCCCGAGGCCGGCATGGTGTCCGACATGCAGTCCACCGCCCAGCGTGCCCAGATGGCCGAGCTTTTGAAGTACGCCACGATCATCATCTCGTCCCTGCCGCTGATGATCATGTATCCCTTCTTCCAGAAATACTTTGACAGCGGCATCATGGCCGGTGCTGTCAAGGGCTAAAATCCTGTGCTTTGGCGGGTTTCCCGCTGAACAATAAAATCGAAGAAAAGGAGCAAAATCATGAAGAAATCCAGCAGATTCCTGTCCCTTCTCCTGGCGGTACTGATGGTCGCGGCCCTGTTCACCATGGCCCCGTCCGCCTTTGCGAAGGGCGAGCCCGACTCCTACACCTTCCCTCTGGCTGAGACGGCCACGATCAACGGCCTGACCAGCTTCCCGGTAGGCACCGAGTCCGAGCCCAATAACCGCACCATTTTCAAGCGTCTTGAGGAGCAGACCAATGTCCACGTCAACTGGCGCACCATCCAGAGCGACCAGTGGGGCGACAAGATCACCCTCGAGATGTCCAACCCCAAGACTCTGCCCGAGTTCGTGTTCAGCGCCGGCTTCAGTGACACCGACCTGCTCCGCTATGCCAAGCAGGGTGCAATCATTTCCGTTGAGGACTATATCGACAAGTACATGCCGAACCTCTGCAAGGTCTTCGAGCAGGCTCCTGAGTACCGCACCATGTGCACCGACGAGAACGGCCACATCTGGGCGCTGCCCTGGATCGAGCAGCTCGGCTATGAGAAGACCGCTATCCAGACCGTCGGCAACATGCCCTTCATCAACGTCGCCTGGCTCGAGGATCTCGGCCTTGAGATGCCCACCACGGTCGACGAGTTCAAGGCTGTTCTGATCGCTTTCCGCGACAACGCCGACAAGCTGAAGGCTGACTTCAACATCGAAGGCGACATCATCCCGATGTCCTGCATCATCGGCTCCGGCAACGAAGACTGCCGCATCCTGACCAACGGCTTCGGCGAAGGCTACGGCGACCCCGACGACGGCCGCCACATCGTCGTTGACAAGGACGGCAAGGTCATCTGCTCCGCTCTCACCGAGGGCTGGAAGAAGGGCGTTATGTGGCTGCACGAGCTGTACGCCGAAGGCCTGATCGACAAGGAAGCCTTCACCCAGGAGTGGGCCACCTACGTCGCCAAGGGCAAGAGCGGCCGCTACGGCGTCTGCTTCAGCTGGGACGTTGCCAACATCGCTCAGGTCAGCATGGACGACCTGATCGCCGGTAAGGGCTGGCAGCCGCTGCCCGCGCTGACGGCCGACACCCGCAACATCACCCCCGTCACCGGTTCCTATACCTCCGGCTTTGACCGCGGCCGCTGCGTCGTGACCGCCACCGCGAAGAATCCCGGCCTGATCTGCGCCTGGCTCGACCAGATGTACGCGCCGCTCCAGTCCCCGCAGAACAACTGGGGCACCTACGGCGAAGATGACGAGTTCGATATCTTCGAGATGAGCACCAATGCCAACGGCGAACCCATGCTCAAGCATAAGTGGCTCGGCGACGCCTCCCCCGTTGAGGTCCGCGAGGCCGAATGTGTGGGCGGCCCCCTGGCCATCCTCGACAGCTACTACGACGTGTACGTCACCTGCCCGGACGACGCTCAGTACCGTCTCGACTGGATCAAGAACGTCTACACGCCCGACATGAACACCAAGTATGTCTATCCCAACGTGTTCATGAGCGCTGAAGACACCAAGACCATTTCCAACCTGAACGCCGATATTTTCAAGTGCATCAATGCTGCCCGCGCTGACGGCATCATGAACGGCTTCACCGACGCCAACTTCGAGAAGCTCCAGGCCGATCTGAAAGCCTACGGCATTGACCAGTATCTCAGCATCTACCAGAAGTATTTCGACGCCTTCAACGGATAATCTCCAAACCTGGCACCCCACCCGCGTCTTTTCGGCGCGGGTGGGCAGAGAGAAGGGCTTTCATAGCAACTATGAAAGCCTTTCTCTCTGCCTTATACAGACCTGAGAAACCGGCAATATCTCTCCGGCTTTTCCGACAGTTTTCAGCAACAGACTTGACCGAATCGGACAGGTATGCTATGATGCGCAGCAGTCTCCGCCTGGCGGTGACATCCATTTGCTTTTTATCTTTTATCAGAGATCTGTACCATATGGACAGGAGGAACGATCATGACAAGCAAGATGCTCCAGAAAGCCCGCGATTTTGAAAAGAAATACCTGCCCTATACACGCGCTGAGCAGCCGGCCTTCCATGTGACCGGCGGCATTGGCTGGATCAACGACCCCAACGGCTTTGCGCCGTACAAGGGGGAGTATCATCTGTTTTTCCAGTACTACCCCTATGATACCAAATGGGGCCCGATGCATTGGGGCCACGTCAAAACCCGCGACTTTATCCGCTGGGAGCGCCTGCCCGCGGCGCTCGCGCCGGATACCGAATACGACCGCAACGGCTGCTTCTCGGGCAGCGCGGTCGAGCTGCCCGACGGCCGTCATCTGCTGATGTATACCGGCGTGCGCAGCGTCCGCCGCCGCAACGGTATGATCGAGGATTATCAGACCCAGTGCATCGCCATCGGCGACGGCGTCGATTATGAAAAGATCGACGGCAATCCCGTCATCGACAGCAAGCTCCTGCCGGAGGGCGGCAGCGAGCACGATTTTCGCGACCCGAAGATCTGGCGCGAAGGCGATACCTTCTATGCCGTGATCGGCAACCGCTGCCCGGACGGCAGCGGGACAATCCTGCTTTATCAGAGCAAGGATGCGCTCCACTGGGAATATGTCAGTGTGCTCTCGGCCTGCCACAACCAGTACGGACGGATGTGGGAGTGCCCGGATTTCTTCGCATTGGACGGGAAGGACGTGCTGCTTGTCTCGCCGCAGGAGATGACGGCGATCGGCCTCGAGTTCCATCCCGGCAACGCCAACGTCTGCCTGATCGGTACCTTCGATAAAAAGACGCACCATCTCAACCGCGAGATGGTACAGGCGATCGACTACGGCCTGGACTTCTATGCGCCGCAGACGCTGCTGACCGAGGACGGACGGCGCGTTATGATCGGCTGGATGCAGAACTGGGAGACCTCCTCCTGCCGCAAGCAGGAGCTGCGCTTCATGGGACAGATGACGCTGCCGCGCGAGCTGTCGATTTGCAACGGCCGTCTCTTCCAGAATCCGGTCAGAGAGCTGGAAAACTACCGCGGCGTCAAGATCGACTACCGCAACGTACTGATCAACGGCGAGACCAGCCTGCGCGGGATCTCGGGCCGCTGCCTCGATATGACGGTCACCGTGCGTCCCGGCAACGAGAACAGCATGTTCAAGTGGTTTCGCCTGTATGTGGCGCGCGACGGCGAACACTTCACGTTCATCCGCTATCGGCCTGAGACCGGTACGATCAAGGTCGACCGCACGCACAGCGGCTTCCCCCATGATATCGTCGATATCCGCGAATTCCCGGTCAGTCTGACAGACGGTATGCTGAAAATGCGCGTCATCATGGACCGTTACAGCCTCGAGCTCTTCGTCAACGACGGCGAGCAGGCGGCCTCCTTCGTGCTCTACACGCCGATGGCGGCCTCGGCCATCAGCTTCTCGTCCGACGGCAGCGTGCTGGTCGACGTGGAAAAGTACGATCTGGAGATCGACAACTCGGCCGCCTTTGAAGAATAACAGAGCGGCATAGGCATCAAAGCCGGAAATCACATTTCTTTGATAAAACAGTACAGGGCCGTGAAAAAGGATCCCCTTTTTCACGGCTCTGTGTTCTGTTCTGCCTGGAAACACTATATGAGCGGTTTTTCCACGATCTCGCAGGTGAACGCGCCGTTTTCATAGACTTCGACTTTAGCCCAGCTCAGGTGTATTCCTTTTCCGGCCGTGCCGGGGTTTAACACCTGTACGCCGCCGATCTCCTGCCGGTCTGCAATATGCGTGTGGCCGTAGAGCGCGAGACGGCAGCCCTGCTCCTGCGCGGCATAGACGAGACGGCTGACGTCGCCCCAGCTGACGTTATAGCTGTGGCCGTGGCAGAGGAAGACCTTGACAGGGCCGAGCGTCACAACCTTCGTCAGCGGCGCGCTGCTTCCGGAGTCGCAGTTGCCGCAAACCACGTGGACGGGGATGTCGGGGAACTCAGTGCTCAGGATGGCTGTGTCGCGGTCATGGTCGCCAAGGTGCAGAATCACATCCGGATGATAGCTTCGGACGGCCTCGAGCATCAGACTGACGCTCGTGTGTGTGTCGGAAAAGACAGCGGCGCGAAGGACAGGGTTCATGGCAGTTCTCCTTTTCTGTGTCGAATAGGCTTTAACCTGCATACAATGGAGTGAAGGATGTGGTGAAATGGGGAAACTCGATGAGCTGCAACGCCAGCTGGAGCGGCAGGGGAAGACCGGAGGGCTCGCGGCACTGGCGGAGAGCGAGGACGGAAAACGGCTGGAAAAGCGTCTGGACAGCGCACTGCTTGCGCGCGCACAGCAGGGGGACGGCGCGGCGCTGCGGCAGCTGCTCAGCCAGGTGCTTGCAAGCGGCGAAGGGCAGCGCCTGGCATCGCAGGTGCAAAAGCTGATGGAAAAGTGAGGTGAGCGCCGATGGGGGAGCTCGAGGATAAGATCAACGCCGTGCTCTCCGACCCGCAGCAAATGGCGGAGATCAGCCGTCTGGCCCAGAGCCTGATGGGCACCGGGCAGCCGGAGCCGCAGCCGGAGGCGGCTGCACCGACAGGGGCGCCAGCGAGCTCACCGCTCCTGCCGAACCTTGGCGGCCTGCTGGGCGGTTTGGGCGGCGGAGGCACGGCCGCACCGGGCACGGACAATCAGGCGCTGCTTACGGCCATGCTGCCCTATCTCTCGCCCCACCGGCAGGAGAAGCTGCGCGCGGCGATGCGTCTGGGGAAAATGGCAAAGTTGGCGGGCTTTGCGCTCAAGAGCCATGGCGGGCTATAAGCGCTACGCGGGAGGCCGCGTGATCGAGGTGGAGGACGGCATCCCGGAACCGACGCCGGAGCGTCGGGCGGCGGAGCCGCTGCCAATCACGAGCGCGTCTGCGCCGAGCGCCGGGCGCGGCCCGCTCGATTTTCTGACAGGCCGTCTCGGCGAGCTAGAGCCGAACGATTTGCTGCTGTGCCTGGTGTTATATCTGCTCTATAAGGAGAGCGGAGATACAGAAATGCTCATCACGCTCGGCGCGTATCTGTTGCTGTGATTGCAGTATAGCAGATACGCCGCCGCGGCGCAAGGCCGCCGTCGGCACAGCAGGACGGAGGCGGCCCCTTGTCCCGGAAAGAAAGCAGCAATTGAATTACATCGCCGCGGCGCGAGGAGAAAATCACTCCCCGCGCCGTGCTGACGTTTTTTCCGCATTTTGCCCCTTTTCACGCTACCCCAATAATCTGTTTAGGCTATAATCTTTTCCTTGTTCAATGACCAATGTCACACTTGGCAGTACCTACGGCAATGGAAATACGGTTGCTTATGACTTCGATGACCTTGAAAGAGTCAAAAACATATATTATAATAACAGCAGCGGTTCGGCCTATAGCTATACGTACAATGTGTGGGACAAGGAACCGTCCCCTGTCCCGTTAGATCCACAGATTTTTAAATAGGGGGACTATTTAGTGATTTCAACCAACAGAGCATTTGATGGCAGGCAAAAGATTGAAGCTGATGAGAAAGCATATTACCGATCATACAGGATTGAGAGACAAGGGAAATATCGGTTAGTTATCCGCATAATTTCGATCGATTCTGAATATGATCAGGGTATTGCGTTTACCTTCTCTAGAACACCAAGATTTAAAGGATCCCTTATCCTGAATGGACAAAAGTTTGTTCCAGAAAAGAGACAACAAAATTATGTTGTTCCTGTCGCATATCCAGAAAAGAACGAACTTGAAATGGATCTTGATGTGTTGGATGGGTATTTTGTATTGTCAAGCGCATCTGATTATTTGGATGACTATCCTGCTTTGATTGATCGTATTTCTCGGCAGACAGGCAGATCAAGGGAGCAGTTTAGAGGTAATAGCTATACCTCTGGTTTTACAGCGTCGAATTTATATGGCAATGCATTTTGGATAGAAGCGTTTTCGAAGAACCGCTATCGCTTTCATTGCAATGACCATCAGATGGATGATGATTTTGATGATTTGATTTTTGATTTAGAAATCGAAAGTCTTTCTGCAGAATAAGAAGTCCACCAGTCAAATGGGACAGGGGACGGTTCCATGTCCTGGGACGAAAGCGGGACAAGGAACCGTCCCCTGTCCCGTTCTCCCCTGTCCCGTTTACTAGGAGTTGATTATGACAAAAAATGATTTTGTAAAACAGCTAACTTCGTTTTTCTTCCATAAAGGGTTTTCTTGCAATAATAAGCACTACTATAAAGAGGTCTCGAGCGATGTGATACTTGTTTTTGGCATGCAAACGTCTCATTATGGAGAGTATTGTTATCTTGAATATGGTTACTGTATAAAATCAATTAACAGGTATTTACCCTATCCAAAGTTTAATCAACTAAATTTGAACTGTGGTCGCATTATGACAGGTATGGGAAAAGCAATAGCGTTTGAAAAAATAGACGAAACCACAATGGGTGATCTTTTGAAAACGATTGATGGAATAGTTAATGATATGATCAATCTTGTTGGTTTAGGAAAGGACGCAATGATTCAATACTTTCTGTCTGGGCGAACAAATCAATCATGGTATATTCTGGGAGACGAGACTGCTGATTATTTTGGCTTGCCGAAAGAAGCGTTTCTGTACCACTTTGTGAAGGAACTATAATTGCTTCCATTCTGCCTTTTGGCCCCAAAAGGCGATGCTTGCCAGTATATAGCACGCAAAACCTGCATTTCAGGAGAATCCGTTAGTTCTCATATCAAGGGGCGTGGGACAGGGGACGGTTCGCCGTCCCACGAGAAAAACAACAACTGATCTCATCCGCCACGGCGCGAGGAGCCTATCTACTCCCCGCGCCGTGGTGATGTTTTTTATGCGTTTTGCCCATATTCACTCCACAGCTGTGTGTGGGACAGGGGACGATCCACTGTCCCACGTGGTCTACACCTGCATCTGCCGGAGCATCTCCTTGCGCAGGCGCTGGATGATGCGCTTTTCAAGTCTGGAAATATAGCTCTGCGAGATACCGAGCCTGTCGGCGACCTCTTTTTGCGTGCGCTCGGGGCCGGAGGGCAGACCGAAGCGCAGCAGGATGATCTCGCGCTCACGCGCAGAGAGCGTATCGATCGCGGCCATCAGCATCTGGCGGTCGGCGTCGTCCTCCATCGGACGAGAGACCTCGTCCTCGTCGGTGCCGAGCACGTCGGAGAGCAGCAGCTCGTTGCCGTCGTAGTCGGTGTTGAGCGGCTCGTCGATGCTCAGCTCGCTGTGCTGACTGCTGTTTTTGCGCAGCACCATCAGAATCTCGTTTTCAATGCAGCGCGAGGCGTAGGTGGCCAGCTTGATGTTTTTGCCGGTTTTAAAGGTGTTCACGGCTTTGATCAGCCCGATCGTTCCGATCGAGATCAGATCGTCCAGATGGATGCCGGTGTTTTCAAAACGCTTGGAGATGAAGATCACAAGACGGAGATTGCGCTCGATCAGCAGACGGCGGGCGTGCTCGTCGCCGTCTTCCAGGGCGGCGAGCGCGCGCTCCTCCTCTTCCTTCGTCAGCGGCGGCGGCAGCGTGACGCTCCCGCCTACATAAAATACCTCCCGGGGCTCGAGCCCCAGGATCGACAGCAATTGTTCGCGCAGAAAGAACACCTGTGGTTTGCAGAGCATATAAAACCTCCTTATACTGGTAAAATGCCCTCAAAACCGTCACCGAAGGCCTCGGGATTGACGGCGCACAGAAGGTCGCGCTCCTTGGTGCCGTCCACGGTGACGCTCGCGGGGCGAAAGAGAGCCAGCAGACGGTGTCCGCCGACGCCGCGGCAGGGGATCAGCCGAAACACGCCGCGCAGGCTTTCCCGGTTCGCGCTCTGCTCAAGCAGTGCCACGGCGTCGCTCCAGAGCAGGCCCTCGCCGAAGAGCGGTTCGGCCGCGTGCGGCGAGAGCAGCAGCACGGGGCGGTTCGTCAGTGGATCGGTAAGGGGGTTCCCGGTGTCGCGCAGGGCAAAAAAGCGGCTCTCGCGACCGGACAGCCGAACACAGATCTCTGCGCGGGGCTTGTCGGGCAGTGCGCCGCGATTGCGCAGCAGCAGATTCAGTGCGGCATAGCACGCGGCAAAGCTGACTGCGAGGAATCGCAGACTCAGACTCCCGCCGCCAAAGGCCCACAGCGCCCCACCAAAGAGCGCAGACACCGCCAGCAGCGTCAGCATGCAGCGCAGGGGATACCGCTCGCCTCCAAAAGCGATCAGCCCCATGACGAGCCCGAAAATCAGCTTCCAGGGCGCGGCACGCAGAAAACTCCAGCCCGGCAGCACCGCGGCGCAGGCGTAGGCGGCCCCAAGCAGCGCCGAGCCGAGATAGCGCAGCCGCCGCAGAGGGACGCCGCAGATCCGCCCTGCTGTCAGACATAACAGATAGTCGGCCAGCCAGTTGAGCACAAACAGACGGTCCAGATAGATGACTTCCATGCACGCCATGATAGCACCGTGGCGCGGCAAAACTTGTCAGGGCCGGGATGGGGGAGCAGGGGATAAAATGTCGCGCAACAACGTTTGGCAACAATATTGCCAAACGGGCAGTCTTGTGGTAAGATAAAAATATCATAATGTGCCTTAACGGGTCTGCCCGGCGGCGGAGAGAAGGAGAAGCCCATGAATTCTGTATATAAGCGCGTTCTTATCAAAATCAGCGGCGAGGCGCTCGCCGGTGATA
>ODAI013348188.1_pt1 | contig 13371 bp, 10 predicted proteins | sample 1539321 | NCBI WGS metagenome assembly ODAI01 (sample SAMN02144231, study PRJEB22623) | gut metagenome | biome: sheep rumen | host: Ovis aries | place: New Zealand
AAGGGTGGTTCCGCCGCAGGGCAGTCCCTTGTCCTGAAGGTCACCGAATATGAAGCCACGCTTGCCCCTACTGACACCCTTGCCATCAAGTACACTCTCACCGGCGGGGACAAGACCACCCATGTGGCGGTGGAATCCAATGGCTTCAAGGCTACGGTCGACGAAGTCAAGAGAATCGTGTACATTGTCGCTCCTGCCGTCCTCGAGGACGGATATGTCATCATCAAGGCGGTGCGCAACAGCGACGGTGCATATTCCGCCCAGTACGTGAGCATCACCAGGGACTACTATGGCGATTTCGGCGACGTCATCGTCAGCGGAGACGACAGATATATTAATTGGTAAGGAGGAACGGACATGGAAAAGAGAATATTTGTCGCGGCAGCATTGCTCGCAGCATTCGCCTGCTCGAGGGTAGAGCCGGCACAGGACGAGCCTGTCCTCAAGACTGACTTCATGGTGGAACTGGAAGCCGACGGAGAGATGACCAGGGCCGTTTTCGACGGCAACAAGCGGGTCGCTTTCGAAAAGGAGGATGCCTTGTACGGAGCCATCGCCAAGACCGGGTCTCCCACGCAGGGAGTGGCCGTCGCTGAAAAGTCGGGCGGCCAGGCGACCGTCTACGGTTCCGTATTCACCATCCAGAACGAGACAGCCCAGTCTCCCGTCTTCAGGGGATGGTTCTATAACATTGCATCTTCGGACGTGGAGGACAGCTACCGTTTCTACGGGATCCTCCCTCGTTCCACCGTGTCCCGGGCCCCATCCGACCTGACGGGGTGGACCGTGACCATACCGACCGTCCAGACCCCGACCAAGGAGTCATGGGACGGAGCCGCCGACCCCATGGTCATAGAGCCCATGACGATCTCTTACAAGAGCGGGGTCCAGAACCATAAAGTCAGGTTCGCCCACCTCTTCGGCTTCGGCTGCCTGACCTTCGCAGGACTCGAGCCTGCATATTCCGACCAGATCGTCCAGTCGGTCACCATCACCGCGACAGGATCGGACAAGGATCTGGCAGGAGGGTTCAAGGTAGACTTGACCAAACACATAAAGGACATCGTTCCGGAGCCTTCCGAGACTGCGGCGTCCATCCGGCTGGAGGGAGACGGAACAACTACCCTAACGGATTTCAAGGCCTGGTTCGTGGCCAATCCTGGTACCTATGACGTTACCATAAAGGTGGTCACGACCAATGCAACGATCACCTACAAGAGGACCGGTCTGCTCATAGAGAGGTCGGCCGTCGCAAGCCCGACCGTCAATTTCAAGGATGCTTCCGACGACATCCGCACGAGCGAAGTGGACCTCTCGGACAACACCCCCTGGGTCCATACGATGACGGCCGGCAAGGCGATCCGCACCAGCGCGCAGCAGATCTGGGGGGACGACGGGAAGAAACCCATGGGCTTCAGGATAACCTACAGTGACGGCGGCAGCTATTATGGCAGCTATATCACCAAGAACGGCAAATACTACCAGCAGCTTGCAAAGGAGAATTTCGGATGTGACGAGATCCAGCTTTCCTCCGTCCTTCCTTTCAAGGGGATGAAGAAGTTCAGGGTGGAGGTAGGGAACTACACACCGACCGCCACATGCAAGTTCACCATTTATATAAAGAACGGCAACACCCTGACGCCGCTCAAGACCGAGACCGTCACGGGTTCTTCCAGCACTCTTCCCGGAAAGACGATCTGGGCGACAGCCAGCAGCTCTACCACCTACGGCAACCTCGTCATCGCCGCTTATTCTTTCAGCGACAAGAATTCCCAGCCATACGTAGGGAACATTACCATAAACCCTCTTCCGGAAATCACACTGACTCCTTCTTCCAGGACCGTGGAAGCCTCCGGCTGGTTCGGCTATATAGGCTGCGAGATCCATGGTATGACGGATCCTATGCCGAACATCAAGATAAACGACTCTTGGATAGAAGCTTGCGAGTACAACGATGTCTCCGGGAAACTGAGCTGCCAGATCGCTGAGAACACCACCGGGAAGCAGCGTACGGGTACAGTCACGATCAAGGCGAAGGGAGTGAGCGGGGAGACTACGACGACCTTGACTTTCATCCAGAAGGCGGATTAGTTTCCGGCAGGTTTTCCCACTTTCCGGCCTTGCCTGGCGGGACCTTCGGGAAGGCCAAAACGGCAACAGGTTGCCTTGCATGATGCAAAATCTTGAAAAAATATTGTTTATTTAAGAATTCGTGCTATCTTTGCAAGGACAAGCCTATGCTCAATTCCGCCCACGGGCGGGGGTTTGGGCTTGCCGCTGAAGCTATTCAGTTATGAAATGTTAATCTAAGTTATTCAGTATTAATAGGATTATTGAGTAGGAGTAAAAAACAAGGAAAGTAGTAAAAAATGTATTGTAATAATCAATTTTGTTTTTTAGCTATGAACAAAAAAATCAAAAATCTGTTCCTTGCCGGGGCCCTCGTTCTGGGTCTCGCAGGGGTAGCCGTATCTTGTACGGACTACGATGACGACATCAGCAAGTTGCAGCAGGAGGTCAACACGTTGACTAAGACAGTCAACGACCTCCAGGCGCAGATCAACGCCGGTGCTGTGATTACTAATGTCGCTGCTACTCCAGCCGGTGACGGCTATGTAGTTACCTTGAGCAACGGTAATTCCTTCACCATCAAGCATGGTGATAAGGGTGAGCCCGGTCCTCGGGGACCTCAGGGAGAGAAGGGTGACACCCCTGTCATCACCATCGGGGACAACGGCAATTGGTTTGTCGATGGTGTTGACACCGGAAAGGCCGCCCAGGGTCCTGCAGGCCATGACGGCAAGGATGGTGTAGACGGTGTTGACGGCAAGGATGGTGTAGACGGTGTTGACGGCAAGGACGGCAAGGACGGTGTCTGGTACACCCCCGAAACCGACGGCTATTGGTATCTCCACACCACTGCTGACACCGATCCCAAGGGAACCAAGACCGAGGACATGTGGATGCTTCCTGGTATCCTCACCGCTGTCTGGGCTGACGACGCCCTCACCATCTACGGTGTGAAGGATGCCGAAGGCAATCTCCTCGATCCTATCAAGATCGTCCTCTCCCAGGAACTCACCTCCCTGGTGTTCATCCCTCAGGTCTATGTCGACGGAGTTGAAGGAATGGTTTCCTCCATCTTCACCTACAACCCTCTCGAGGTTTCCGAACTTGACACCAAGAGCGAGGTCTGGTCTGCCGACAAGGCTGCAGAAGGAGCTGATGCTGAAGAAGGCGGCATCACCCTTAGCCCTGGTCTCTATGCAGAGTACCATGTCAATCCTACCAACGCCAAGGTTACCGGCGAGGAGGAGTATTCTTTCGTTATCGACCAGAACGGAAACGTTCCTTTCCACGTGACCCGTGCACAGGCTTCCGAGGACTTCGATGTCATCCCTACCTTCAACAAGGTTGAGAACGGAATCCTGAAGGTTGACGTCGAGATCGTCGGCCGTCCCGCTACTGCTGACTTCATCAGCGTCGTGGCCCTCAAGGTCGCTACCGGTGACACCGCTGTCGTTTCCGACTACGCTACCGTGTTCGAGGAGAACATCCCCGACCTCGTAATCGCCAACAAGAAGGCTGTCTCCACCCTTTACAAGCAGGGTGAAGTCGACGAGGAAGGCAACTACGACCAGCACTACAGGACCATCCTCGGTGAAGAGGATGCTGAAGCAAAGGTCATCACCGCCGCTCCTTGGTCTGAGAACTACAATGTCGAAGAGTGCGACACCACCGTCGCAGCCGACGGTTCCATCGACCTCCTCACCATCGTCGCCGCCCACTCCGTGGACACCGACGCCGAGAAGTCCGATGCAGATCTTGAGAACCTCGGACTCACCTGGGATTTCTCCCTCGTCAAGTATGTCTGGGGCCAGCCTGAGGTCAACGAGGCTGACTATGCAGTTCTCGAAGGCTCTGTCCTGAAACCCAACCCTGCAAAGGGCAACGCTGTTACCGGTCACACTCCTATCGTCCGTGTCAAGCTCATGAACGGTGAGAATGTTGTCAAGGTCGCTTACATCAAGATCATGTTCGGTCCTTCCGTTACCGAACTCAAGCCTGTCTGCGTTGAAGGCAAGAACGAATTCGACTTCAACTGCGAAGAGACTGTGTCCCGCGACTCCGTCACCCTCGCAGACATGAAGAAGAACATCTACGACAAGGTCGGCATGACCGAGGAAGAGTTCAACGCCCTCTATGTCAACTTCGAGGACATCTCCGAGGATGTTGCCAAGATCGAGGATGAGGATTCCCTCGCCGCCCTCCACGCAACCAACGTCGCTGACGAACTTATCCTTGGTGAAGTCTTCCTCAACGAGGACAACCTGATTGTCTGGACCATCCCTATGGATGAGGTCTGGGAGAACTCCGGCAAGGATGTTGTCAAGTACGCCAAGTACACTTCCGAGTCCGGTCTCGAGTTCTTCGTAAGGCTCACCGCTGTCATCGCTCCTATCCCTCAGACATTCTACATGACTGGCTTCAAGGAGGGTGAGGAAGGTGCCGCTTCCGACAACAAGATTAACGAGTACTGGAAGAACATGCCTTACAAGAACGTTACTTACTACAACGTCCAGGTTCCTGATCCTGTAGGTACCGACAGCCCTGACGGATGCCTCTTCCACAATAACATCAACTCTTCGTTCGTTACTGACGCAGAGGGCAAGACCATTGTCTGGAAGAACGGTGAGACCGCAGGCGAGCACCTTAGGGATGCCAATGGCGAACTCGTTGAAGAGACCAACATCGACGGACTTGACTTCTTCTTCTGCAAGGAGAACGACGGTGTCGTGGTCAAGGGCTGCTACAACGGTGAGACCGGTGAATACGAGGATGTACAGCTTGTCTATGTCGAAGGCGACAGCCTCAACCTCTACGCCAAGGTAGTTGGTGGCGAGGAAGCTGAGCCTGAGCTCATCGCCACCATCAGCAACGATGATGATGAGTTGAACAACGTCATGGATCTCCTGAAGGACAGCAAGCTTGCCAAGGAGCTGCTCAACACCAACCGCCTGAAGGTATTCGTAGGCGCTACCGGCTTCTACTGCGGTGACGAGAACAAGCAGGTTACCATCCTCTTCGACGAGGAAGGCGAGTGGAAGGATCACTTCGTAGTGAAGTACGTCATCCCTGTCATTGTCGAGACTGTCTCCGAGGGTAACTTCATCGATGGTGTTGACATGGGCCAGGTCGGTTCTTACATCGACGTCGCTAAGCTCATCCATCCTATGGATTGGCGCTTCCGCAGGTTCACTCCTGCTACCGACGAAGCTGTCGACGGCGTTGACTACTACAGCAACTACTGGGGCTACTATGGTCCGTTCAAGGTTGAAATCGATACTGACGTCGTAAATTGCGACCTCAACAACCCGGCAGACCAGAAGGGCGATCCTCAGTACGGACACCTCAAGCCTACCACCATCATTCTTAGTACCGAGGATAATGGCTGGAACGGTATCGAGTCCGAGGCTGCCCAGTACATCGACGGACCTGCATTCCTTACCTACAAGAACAACGGTAACAAGGTCGAGGACTTCAACCTCTTCGTCCAGTTCCGTATCCAGTACGGTTGGGGATACATCGATCCCGCCAACACAGTGATCACCATCCCTGTCGTTGGAACCGGTGGAACTGACTAATCTGAAAAGATTGATCTCAGATAATCGAGAGGTGCCCTCTGCGGGCGCCTCTCTTTTTTTTGATTGCAGGAGTTATTGCTTTTATGGTACGGGAATTGTTGCTTCCGGGTAAAACAACTTATTTGATGAGAAGGTTCTTCTTTGTCGCCATTACTTTGCTGCTTACGCTCTTTTCTGCAGTCGGTCAAGTGAAGTCCGACATCCGGCTTGACACCACCCAGTGCTGGTTCGGTGACGTTTACAAGCAAGGGAAGCCTGCATCCTACAAATTGGGTTTCACGAACACCGGTTCCGAGAAGCTTCTGATCTACAAGTGTACGACCCAGTGTCCTTGCATCAGGGTGGTCTATCCCAAGGATCCCCTGTCTCCCGGAGAGTCCGGCGTCATCATGGTTTATTATGATGCAAGCCACCAGCATGCGGGAGATTTCCGCAAGCATTTCACTCTATCTACCAACAGCCAGGCCTCTCCACATAAGAAGGTCATGGTCAGGGGACGTGTCGTGGAAGGCAGTCCCGAGCCAGCTGTTCCGGCAGCCAAGGAAGTGAAGAAGCGAGGTTTTTTGTCGCGCCTGTTCGGAAAAGGCTCCTGATGCGTCGTTTCAGGCTTAATTAATGATATTTTTTGCAGTTTGAATTTTTTGTAGTAATTTAGCACTGCTAAAATAGGCAATTAATATTCATTAATATCATGAAACGTTTTATATCAATTCTTGCAAGCGTTGTGCTTGTTGCTTCGCTCTCCGTAGCAAACGCGCAGACAAATGATTTCAACGGCCACTGGTTCATGCAGTTGCAGGGTGGTGTCGCCCACACGATAGGCGAGACCAATTTTGTAGACCTTCTCTCTCCCTCCGCTGCTGTTTCCCTTGGCTATCAGTTCTCTCCGGTACTCGGTGCCAGGCTCAATGTCAACGGCTGGCAGGGCAAGGGTGCCATCACCGCTACGAAGACCAATGTCTACAAGTACAACTATCTTGAAGGTGGTGTCGATCTCATGGCCGACCTCGCTGCTCTCTTCGCTGGTTACAACTCCAAGCGTCTGATCAGCCCTTACATCTTCGCTGGTGTCGCTGCAAACTATGCGTTCAACAACGATGAGGCCAATTCCTATGCCAACGATTTCCCTACCAAGGACCGTTACCTCTGGGATGGAAGCAGGCTCACCCCTTCTTCCAGGGCTGGTATTGGATTCAACATCCGTCTTTCCGACGCTGTCGCCCTCAACCTTGAAGGCAACTCCAGCTTCATCGAGGACCACTTCAACTCCAAGAAGGGTTCCAAGGCTGACTTCCAGATCAAGGCACTCGCCGGTCTGACCTTCAGCTTCGGCAAGGCTAAGCCCGCACCCGTCGTCACTCCTGTCGTTCCCGTTGCCAAGCCTGCACCCGCTCCCAAGCCTGCAGAGCCTGTCAAGGAGGAAGTCAAGGAAGAGCCTGTTGTCGTAGAGCCCGCATTCGAGTCTCTCCAGCGCAACATCTTCTTCGTGATCAACAAGTGGGACATCCGCGCAAGCGAGCAGCTCAAGATCGACGAGATCGTAGAGGCTCTCAAGAACAACCCTGACACCAAGGTCCGCATCTCCGGCCACGCCGACAAGGCCACCGGTACTGCCAGCAGGAACAGGTTCCTGTCCCAGAAGAGGTCCGAGATCGTTGCCAAGGCTATCATGGACGCCGGCATCGACAAGGACAGGATCATCACTGAATACTTCGGTGACACCCACAATCCTTTCGCAACTCCGGAAGAGAACCGTGTTGCCATCTGCCTCGTCAAATAGGCAAGTCTTTGATAAATCCATGGAGGTCGGCTGAAAGGTCGGCCTCCTTTTTTGTCAGGCTGGATGTCCAATAGTGCCGACGTTCTTTTATTTTTGGCATATTTTCATTAAATTGGCTCAGATTTTTCATCTTTGATTCATCCGTCTTGAACGCGGATAAACTTTATTGCTGATGGCTGACAAAACAGGTTATATTTCCCAGATTATCGGACCGGTTGTGGACGTCCATTTCGACTTGGGTCCTGACAGTTCTTCGCTTCCGGGTATACATGATGCGCTCTTGATCGACAGAGGAAACGGCAAGAGCCTGTTGGTAGAAGTGCAACAGCACATCGGAGAGGATACGGTCAGGTGCGTGGCCATGGATTCCACAGACGGCCTTCGTCGCGGCATGAAGGCTGTCAACACTGCAGCCCCCATCTCGATGCCGGTAGGCTCCCAGATAAGGGGCAGGGTGATGAACGTCGTCGGCGAGACCATCGACGGTCTGGGTTCGCTGGATAAAGACGAGGTCCTGCCTATCCACAGGGAACCGCCCAAGTTTGAAGACCTCAAGACATCCCAGGAGGTCCTTTACACCGGCATCAAGGTGATCGATCTTCTCGAGCCTTATCTCAAAGGTGGTAAAATCGGGCTTTTCGGCGGAGCCGGAGTGGGCAAGACCGTCCTTATCAAGGAACTGATCAACAACATCGCCAAGAAGCACAACGGTTTTTCGATATTCGCAGGAGTCGGGGAGCGCACCCGTGAGGGCAACGACCTGCTTCGGGAGATGATCGAATCCGGTGTCATCAAGTATGGCGAGGCGTTCGAGAAGAGCATGGAAGAAGGCCATTGGGACCTTTCGAAGGTCGATAAGGATGAACTTCGCAAGTCCCAGGTCTCGATGGTATTCGGCCAGATGAACGAACCTCCGGGCGCGCGCCAGTCAGTCGCGCTTTCAGGGCTCACGCTCGCTGAGTCGTTCCGCGACAGCGGCGCCGGTGAGGGCCCCAGGGACATACTGTTCTTCATCGACAACATATTCCGGTTCACCCAGGCTGGTTCGGAAGTTTCCGCCCTGCTCGGCCGCATGCCTTCGGCAGTAGGCTACCAGCCTACGCTCGCCACGGAGATGGGACAGATGCAGGAGAGGATAACTTCCACCAAGAACGGTTCAATCACTTCCGTCCAGGCCGTGTATGTCCCTGCCGACGACCTGACCGACCCGGCTCCGGCTACAACGTTCTCCCATCTTGACGCAACTACCGTCCTGAGCCGCAAGATCACTGAACTCGGAATCTATCCGGCTGTGGATCCGCTCGAATCGACCTCGAGGATCCTCGATCCCAACATAGTCGGGCAGGACCATTATGACACCGCCCAGCGGGTCAAGCAGATCCTCCAGAGGAACAAGGAACTTCAGGACATAATCGCCATCCTTGGGATGGATGAGCTTTCCGACGAGGACAAGCTGACCGTCAACAGGGCCCGTCGCGTGCAGAGGTTCCTGTCGCAGCCTTTCTCCGTCGCCGAGCAGTTCACCGGCGTACCCGGAGTGATGGTTGACATAAAGGACACCGTGGAGGGATTCAGGCGTATCCTGGACGGAGAGGTCGATTACCTCCCCGAGCAGGCTTTCCTCAACGTCGGAACCCTTGACGATGCGATAAAGAAAGGCGAGGCCATACTTGCCAGGACAAGATAGCAGGGAATGGACGGCATGAAGAACATAATCCTTGACGTCCTTTCTCCGGAATCGGCCATCTGCCATGCTGTGGTGTCCAGGGTCGAGCTTCCGGGGACGCTGGGAAGGTTCGTAGTCCTCAAGGACCATGCTCCCTTGATTTCCTCCCTTGAAAAGGGAGATATCGTTTATGATGGTGAAGACGGACAGGAAATGAGGTGCCCGATTTCCTCCGGCTTTGTGGAAATATGTGACAACCATGTAATTGCGTGCGTTGAAAGATGAGAAGGTTTGTAAATGTCTTCGTGCTGCTCTCGCTCTTCCTGCTTCCGCTGCCGCTACTTGCGGCGCCGGATGAGGATGTAGAGCTGGACATGGACGAATACCTTTTCGGCCATGTGCGCGATTCGTACGACTGGCACGTCACTACGATAAACGGGAAGCCGGTCAGCATACCGCTTCCGGTGATAGTCATAAGCAAGACCGGCGGCGGATTGAAAGTGTTTTCTTCCAGGCATCTTGAGGAAGGTGGGTATGAAGGGTTCAGGATCGCGCCATCGGACAGCAAATATGCGGGCAAGATCGTCGAGACTGCCCCTGACGGCAGCGAAGTGCGCCCCTGGGACTTCTCCATGACCAAGAATGTTGCCGGCTTGCTGATCAATTCAGCCATTCTGCTGCTGATCGTCCTTGGTACGGCACGATGGTACAGGAAGCACGATGCGCGGGAAGAGGTCCCCACCGGGGGAGTCGGCCTGATGGAGATGCTTGTTACAATGGTCGAGGATGACATCATCAAGGATTGTGTCGGCCCCGATTACCGCAAGTATTCCCCTTACCTCCTGACGGCCTTCTTCTTCATATTCGTAAACAACCTCATGGGCATAGTGCCCTTCTTCCCCGGCGGCGCCAATGTCACCGGCAACATAGCCGTGACCCTGGTCCTGGCTCTCTTTACGTTCTTCACTGTCAACATATTCGGGAACAAGCACTACTGGAAGGACATCCTTTGGCCGGACGTCCCGACTTGGCTCAAGGCCCCTTTGCCGCTGATGCCCCTGATTGAGATCCTCGGCATGTTCACCAAGCCTTTCAGCTTGATGGTGAGGCTTTTCGCCAACATCCTTGCAGGCCATTTCATGATCCTTGGAGTGGTTGCGGTCATCTTCCTTACCGCGAAGATGGGGATCGCGATAAACGGGGGGCTGAGTGCCGTGGCTGTCCTGCTGGGTGTGTTCATGGACTGCCTCGAGATACTTGTCGCGTTCATCCAGGCTTATGTGTTCACCATGCTGTCGGCGGTCTTCATCGGACTGTCAAGGCAGGACCCGGAAGCGGAAACTAATTAATTTCAAATCATAGAACCATGTTACTTTCAATCTTACTTCAGGCAGGTGCATCCCTCGGAGTCGTGGGAAAGGCCCTGGGTGCAGCCCTTGCTGCCTTTGCCGCCGCATTCGGCATCGGAAAGATAGGTCAATACTCCCTGGAGGCCGGAGCCCGGCAGCCGGAGCAGGCCGGTCATTACAGGCTTACCGCCATCATAGTCAGCGCCCTCATCGAAGGTGCCTGCCTGTTTGCGATAGTCGTCTGTCTTATAGCTAAATAAGGATGTCGCTGATCACTCCTGATTTCGGTCTGCTTTTCTGGATGACGCTGATATTCGGCATCGTCCTCTTCATCCTTGCCAAGTGGGGATTCCCGATGATCACGGATTCCGTGCAGAAGAGGGCCGACCGGATCAACGGTTCCATAAAGGCAGCGAAGGAGGCTGAGGAGAAGCTCCGCAACCTTTCCGAGGAGCAGGCAAGGATCGTGGAGGAGGCGAAGCAGGAGCAGGGCCGCATTCTGAAGGAGGCTGCCGAATCCCGTGATGTCATGGTCGAGCAGGCTAAACAGCAGGCCCGCGACGAGGCTTCACGCATCCTCGACCAGGCGCGTACGCAGATCGCGGCCGAAAAGGAGAACGCCCTGAGGGACATCCGCAAGGAAGTTGCCGTCCTTTCGGTAGGCGTGGCCGAGAAAGTCCTCAGGAAGGATCTCGGCGAGGAGGTGAACAGGTCCGGCCTTCTGGACAGGCTCGTGGAAGAGGCTTCTTCCAACAGGGACGCTAAATTGGACAATTGACAAAGAAGTGAACACAGGCATCATAGCTTCCCGCTACTCCAAGGCGTTGCTCACTCTGGTCGACCAGACGGGCAACGGTGAGGAGGTAGTCGGCCAGGTCGCCAGGATCCAGGCGGCGCTTGATTCCGTCCCGGAGCTGAGGAAAGCCGTCTGTGACACCTCTTCGGTCTCTGCAGGACAGAAGATGTCGCTTTTCAAGGCTTGCCTTTGCCTCAAGGACAAAGACGGAAACGAAGAGCCCGTACGCATGGCTCCTGAACTGGAGAAGTTCATCGCCCTGCTTGTCCGGAACGGAAGGATCCCGGAAGTACGCCTGGTGTTCAATTCTTTCATCCAGGCATGGTACAGGTCCCGGAGGATAAAGAGAGGCCGCCTGGTGGTCCCGGAGTATTCAGAAAGCACCCCGGAACTCGAGAAAAGGCTCAGGGAGCTGATAGAGTCCAGGACAGGCTTCAGCCTCCAGCTCTCTACGGAAGTCGATCCGGACATCCTCGGCGGCTTTGTCTTCGAGGTGGACGACCTTCTGCTGGATGCCAGCGTTTCCCACCAGCTTGACTTGATACGCCGCCAGTTCGTGGCAAGGAACCGCAGAATAGTTTAGATGCCCGCAAGGGCGCAGAATTGAGATATGGCGCAGAACAACAACATAAAACCGAGCGAGATTTCCCAGGTGCTCCTCCAGCAGCTCAAGGACATCGACACCTCCATCCATTTCGAAGAGATCGGGAAGGTCCTGCAGGTCAGCGACGGAGTGGCCAGGATGTACGGCCTTACCAATGCCGAGGCCGGAGAACTCCTGGAATTCGAGAGCGGAGTGATGGGAGTGGTGATGAACCTGGAACAGGACAACGTCGGAGCCGTCCTTCTCGGACCGACCGATGAGGTCAAGGAGGGGATGACCGTCAGGAGGACGCGCAGGATCGCTTCCATCAATGTGGGAGAGCAGATGCTCGGAAGGGTGGTGGACCCTCTTGGAGTCCCTCTGGACGGACTCGGCCGCATCGAAGGGGACCTTACCGAGATGCCTCTGGAACGCAAGGCTCCCGGTGTGATATTCCGGCAGCCTGTCACCGAGCCGCTTCAGACCGGCTTGAAGGCCATAGATGCCATGATCCCCATAGGCAGGGGACAGCGTGAACTGATCATCGGGGACCGCCAGACCGGAAAGACCGCCCTTGCGATCGACACCATCATCAACCAGAGGGAGAACTTCAAGTCGGGCGACCCTGTCTACTGCATCTATGTCGCGGTAGGCCAGAAAGGTTCCACGGTGGCGAACATTGTCGAGACGCTGCGTGCAAAAGGGGCGATGGACTACACCATAGTGGTTGCCGCCACCGCGGCTGATCCAGCTGCCCTTCAGTATTTCGCTCCTTTCGCCGGTGCTGCCATCGGGGAATATTTCCGGGATACCGGTCGTGCCGCACTGGTGGTCTATGACGACCTCTCGAAGCAGGCCGTAGCCTACAGGGAGGTGTCCCTCATCCTCCGTCGCCCCTCCGGGCGGGAGGCATATCCAGGCGACGTCTTCTACCTCCACTCAAGGCTTCTCGAAAGGGCTGCGAAGATCATCTCGCAGCAGGAAGTGGCCGAGCAGATGAACGACCTCCCGGATTCGCTGAAGGGCAAGGTGAAGGCAGGGGGGTCGCTTACCGCCCTCCCGATAATAGAGACCCAGGCCGGGGACGTGTCGGCATACATCCCTACCAATGTCATCTCCATCACTGACGGCCAGATCTATCTTGAGTCCGGACTCTTCAACCAGGGACAGAGACCTGCCATCAATGTGGGAATATCCGTTTCCAGGGTCGGCGGCGCAGCACAGGTCAAGTCCATGAAGAAGGTGGCCGGGACCCTGAAGATCGACCAGGCCCAGTACAATGAGCTCGAGTCTTTCTCCAAGTTCTCCTCAGACGTAGACAAGGTCACCGCCATGGCTCTTGACAAAGGACGCAAGAACAACAAGCTCCTGATCCAGCCTCAGTATTCGCCGATGCCGGTGGGGGAGCAGGTGGCTATTCTCTATTGCGGAACCCATGCGCTGATGAGCGGTATCGCGATCGATGCTGTGCCTGAATTCCAGACCTCGTTCCTGGACAGGATGAGGGCGGGACACAAGGATGTACTGGAGGCCCTTGCCAGCGGCAAGTACG
>ODAI013796031.1_pt1 | contig 13370 bp, 14 predicted proteins | sample 1539321 | NCBI WGS metagenome assembly ODAI01 (sample SAMN02144231, study PRJEB22623) | gut metagenome | biome: sheep rumen | host: Ovis aries | place: New Zealand
TCATCCCAAGGTGTTGTAATAATAGCAGCCTTTGGATTAAGCTTCTGAATCTGCTTAACACAGAACTCAAGCTGATCCTCTGTAGCTGTCTGTGAACGTGATAATACTACAGTAGTAGCGAACTCTATCTGGTTGTTAAAGAACTCACCAAATGCCTTCATCTGCTTAGAAGCCTTAAGCGCATTAACAACTGTAACAAGACCTGTAAGCTTAACATCAGCAGATTCCTCAAGCTTGATAACAGATGTCATAACATCTGAAAGCTTACCAACACCTGATGGCTCGATAAGGATTCTGTCTGGGCTGAACTTCTCAAGTACCTCGTGAAGATTCTTGTCGAAATCTCCAACAAGTGAACAGCAAATGCAGCCTGAGTTCATTTCTGAAATAGTGATACCAGCGTCCTTAAGGAAACCGCCATCGATACCTACTTCACCAAATTCGTTTTCAATAAGAACTACCTTCTCACCCTTGTATGCTTCTTCAAGCATCTTCTTGATGTATGTAGTCTTACCTGCGCCTAAAAAACCTGAAATTATATCAATCTTTGTCATAATGTAACCTTCCTTCCAAAGAAAAATTTATTATCTAAACAACAGTTAATTTTAACACACTATTGTAAAAAGTGCTACATTAATAGTGTATAAATTGTGTGCAATTAAATTTATCTTTTAATGCAAATTTATAGTACTTTTGTAGTCCACTGACTTACATCCCACACGTCTGTTGCCAAGCCCTCATAAAACTCTGGCTCATGGCAAACCATAAGGATTGAACCGTTGTATTCCTTAAGAGCACGCTTTAGCTCGTCCTTGGCATCTACATCCAAATGGTTGGTAGGCTCGTCAAGAAGAAGTAAATTAGTCTCCCTGTTTAATAGCTTACATAAGCGAACCTTAGCCTGTTCACCACCGGAAAGTACACGACATAAGCTTTCGATGTGCTTTGTAGTAAGACCGCACTTTGCAAGGGCGGCACGAACCTCGCTTTGGTTATAAGAAGGGAATTCGTTCCATATTTCCTCTATACAGGTTGTGGAAATATGCTGGTCCATCTCCTGCTCGAAGTATCCGATTTCAAGGAACTCGCCCTGATAAACTGTTCCAGAAATAGGTGGAATCAATCCTAAAATACTCTTTAAAAGAGTAGTCTTTCCAATACCGTTTGCTCCTGTAAGAACAATCTTCTGCTTTCTTTCCATTTCAAGATTAAGCGGCTTTGACAATGGCTCGTTTTTATCATAACCAATTACCAAATCCTTTGTTGAGAAAATAACTCGGCTAGGAGTTCTTGCCTCTTTAAAGTAAAACTCTGGCTTTGGCTTTTCTGCAGCAAGCTCAATCTTATCCATCTTATCAAGCTTCTTCTGACGAGACATAGCCATGTTACGAGTAGCCACGTTCGCTTTGTTTCTTGCAACGAAATCCTTAAGCTGAGCTATTTCCTTTTGCTGTTTATTATAAGCAGCCTCCAGCTGAGCCTGCTTCATCGCATACACTTCCTGGAACTTATCGTAGTCTCCAACATATCTTTCCAGCTTCTTGTTGTCCATGTGATAAATCAGATTGATAACTGAATTCAAAAATGGCACATCGTGAGAAATAAGGATAAAGGCGTTCTCGTAATCATTCAAATATCTCTTAAGCCATTCAATATGCTCCACATCCAAATAGTTGGTAGGCTCGTCCAAAAGAAGGATATCAGGCTTTTCTAATAAAAGCTTTGCCATCAACACCTTGGTACGCTGTCCACCGGAAAGCTCTGTGACATCTCTGTCTAAGCCCAGATCAAGTACACCTAAAGCTCTGGCTACTTCCTCAACCTTTGAATCTATCATATAAAAATCATGCATTGTAAGAAGATCTCCAATAGTGCCGGCCTCCTCCATGCGCTTGTTCATTTCATTATCATCTGTGATATCACCAAGACTAGCGTAGATATCATTCATCTCCGTCTCCATCTCATATAGAAAATCAAAGGCTGAACGAAGTACATCACCGATAGTCATACCCTTTTCAAGCACGGTGTGCTGGTCAAGGTATCCTACACGAACCTTTTTTGACCACTCAATCTTGCCTTCGTCTGGCTGAAGCTTTCCTGTAATAATATTCATAAAGGTAGATTTTCCTTCACCGTTTGCTCCAACAAGTCCGATATGCTCGCCCTTAAGCAATCTAAAGGAAACATCCTCAAATATAGCTCTATCTCCAAATCCATGTGACAAATGCTCTACATTTAAAATACTCATAATCTACTAATCCATTTCTCTAAATTTATTCAGCAACTTGCTTATTCTAACAAATATTTCCAAAAGATAACACCCATATTTTATAAGACACAGATTGTTCATTGGAGATAATTCCTTAAGCGCAATATAATTGAATGTGGGAGATATTATTTTGGAGACTATGTATGTGGGATTACAGTTTTGCAATACCTAGCTTTTTAATATTAGGAATACTTCTACTCAATTATTTCGCCTTGCAAAGACTACCTATTAAGATTAATAGGACCTTTGTGATTTTATTGCTAATTGAGACTGTTGTTATTTCCTCTGATATCATAAGTAGTTGGGCCTGTGAAAATTATTCTGATTTACCTATATCCGCTGTCTATATTTCTAATATGGTATTCTTTGTCTTCTTTTTACTAAGAGGATTTTTCTTCTTTGTATTCACCTGCAATATTTTAGAGCTTGACCCTAAAGAAAATCTTGTTAGAACAATCGCTTGCAATATTCCACTTATTTTCACCGAGGGAATTGTTCTAGTAACTCCTTGGTTAAAAGCAATATTTGCAGTAGATGACCATGGATATGTAAGAGGTTATGCTTATCATTTAATAACTTTTACCTTCCTATATTACATTCTGTTCTCTATAGTGATGGTATTATCTTTACGGAAGTATTTTAAAAGACGCAGAGAATTCTATGGTGCTTTGGTTTATCTTAATCTCCTTTTGATCGGACTTTCCTTAAGAGTAATTTTGCCTAAGTATTTGTTAATGGATACCTTCTGCATAATGGCAATACTGACCATTAATATTATTTTCATGAATCCAGACTTTTATATTGATAGACAAACACGCCTGTTCAACCGCGATGGAATTCGATTATATCTAGATGAAAACTACTTTAAACGACATTACATATTTGCTTTTGTAATAGACCATTACACAGAAACAAGTGAAATATATGGTCACAAACAGATGGATGCCGGTTTTGGCTTGATTGGAAATTACTTGCGATGGAAATTTGGCAATATGCTGATTTTCTACTGCCGTTCCGGAAGATTTGTTTTTGTAGTAGACAATAAAGCAGAAGTTGATAGCATTATAGAAACTCTAATAGAACGATTTAAGCGTCCTTTTATTTCTGATGATGTAGAATTGTACCTTAATATCAGCTTCGCTAGAATCATATGTGATTATAAGGGTTATTCTTCAGACAGCATTCTTAATGTTATATGCAGTACGTTAGAAAAAGCCAGCAGTAATAACAACCAAACTATATTAGATATTGATGACCGCTCATTCATAGAAAATCACGAAAATATCCTTATAAAGAAGGCATTAGAAAGAGCCACTGAAGACCATAGCATTGCAATATTCTTACAGCCTATTGTGGATGCTAATACCCATGAGCTGATTGGGGCAGAAAGTCTTTGTAGAATTTTTAATGATTCCGGAGAATTAATACCTCCTGATAAATTCATTCCAATCGCTGAAAGCAATGGTCGAATCTATAATCTAGGTGCCCAGGTATTTGAAAAAACCTGTACCTTTATAAGAGATAATGACCTAGATGCCCTTGGTCTTAAATGGATTAATGTAAATCTATCAACTGCCCAGTTCATGAAAAAGGATTTGGCCGAATCCTTTGAAAAACTAATAAATGAATACAATATTTCACCTGAGAAAATACATTTGGAAATCACAGAAGCTTCCATCACAGATGAAGTAATAATGAAGGACCAGATAGATAAGATTAAACAAAAAGGCTTTGAATTATCACTTGATGATTATGGAACTGGCTATTCAAATGCAAGCAGATTAAAGCATTTCCCATTCCACAATGTCAAAATTGATATGAGTCTGATTTGGGATTATTGTAAGCAGCCAGATATCATTCTTCCTACATTAATTAAAACCTTTAGGCAATCAGGTTACACCATCACCGCCGAAGGTATTGAAACAAAAGAAATGGCAGCTACCATGGAAGAGATTGGATGTAACTACCTGCAGGGAATGTACTTCTCCCCTCCTCTACCAGTTGATGAATTCATAGCAAAATACAAAAAATAAGCTCCTAAACACCAATAACAATTGGCATTTAGGAGCTTTATTACGTCTCTATTAGTATCCTAATTCCTTTAGAAGGCCTTCACAGCCTCTTAATACATCCTCATAACATACATCAAACTTTCTAGTGTACCAAGGGTCGTCTATATCACGTGGTCTATCAGTGAAATCTAACAGCCTGTATATCTTATTATCCCTATCCTCACCAAATTCATAATGAAGGTCACGCATGTTTTCTGCATCCATACCTATGATATAGTCAAAATCTCTATATTCATCTTTTCTGATATGGCGTGCACCATAGCCACTGCAATCTATTCCTTTGCCATTTAAAAGCTGTCTAACAGGTGGATAAACCGGATTTCCAATCTCCTCATAGGTCATAGCAGCGCAATCGATGAAAAAATCCTTAGCTATGCCTCTTTTATCTACCATATCCTGCATTACATATTTAGCCATTGGTGAGCGACAGATTGAGCCATGGCAAACGAATAATATTCTAGTCATTTTATTCTCCCTAAGTTTATTTTAGTCCTCTTCCTTCAGGCTAAACTGCTTAACAATTACATCAAGGTCTTGTGCAACCTTCTGGCTATCGTTAGCCATTCCTGCTACATCGCTCATCATTTCTGAAGATTCAGAGATAGTATCTGTTACTTCTGAAGATGATGTAGCTGTTTCGGTAGCTGATTCTGCGATAGACGCAACTGCTGCGCTAACCTGCTCCATAGATTCTGATATATAGTCTACCATATCTGATATCTGATTTGCCAATCCACCGAAGGTATTTGCATCTTCACCGTACTGCTGACCAATTGAAATGAACTTCTGGTAATCAGGAGTTACATTGTTTTCCATGAAATCAACAAGCTCTAAAGCTGCGCTCTTAAGCTTATCAAAGGCCTTTTGGATTTCATCTACAGTGTTTTGAATCTCTGAAACAGCATCCTGTGTCTCGACAGCAAGATTGTTGATTTCGCTAGCAACAACTGCGAAGCCTCTACCATGTTCACCAGCTCTTGCAGCCTCGATACTTGCATTAAGTGAAAGAAGGTTAATCTGTGATGCAATATCTGAAATGGAATCTGCCAAGGTTCCAATCTTTTCTACAACCTTTGCCTGCTCTGCAGCTTCCTCTAATTCCTCACCACGCTGCTTTGAAATTCGAAGAGCTTCTTCTGAGCTTTCACGTCCATCTCTTTCAATATCAGCAGCTCTCTTTGTAATTTCCACAACCGCTTCCTTAGTCTTCTTTGTTTCCTCAGCAAGCTTTTCAACAGATGTATTAACCTCACTGGCTGAAGCTGAAACCTGTTCAGTGGCAGCACCAGTGTTAGTCATTGCATCATTAACTCTAGACATTGTACTTGCAACTTCTTCAAATCGAGCCATTAAATCTGTTGCTGTAGATGAAAGCTGGCTTGATGAATATGAAACCTTCTCGCTACCCTGTCCAATATTTCTAATAACATCTGCGTTATTCTCATACATGACATTTAATGCAGATGACATAGCGCCGATTTCATCAGAACGATTTACTTTAAGAGGATCAATAGTAAAATCACCCTTTGCTAATGTTTCAGCAAACTTCTGAACCTTAATAACAGCAGATGCCATTCCTGAAGCCTGTAAAATGATAATTAAAGCACAAACAACAATACCTATAATACAGCCAATAACAGAAATTCTAATCATTCTGTTTACACCTGCATAAACTTCTGTTTCAAGAATGGTAAGCCCCATCTTCCATCCTAATCCAGGAAGTGTGTTCCAATATAACAATCTGTTATCACCTTCAAATTTGAAAATACCCTGGCCAGATTCTTCGCCTTGAATTCTTCCAATATAATCTCCCAATTCAGTTGATTCAGAAATATTCATTCCATCCTGAGCTGCTGTTGGAAATGCTGGATGATAAACATAATTTCCTGCACTATCTATAAGCCATATTGTTCCAGATTGGCCTACTCTAACTTCTGAAAGAGTTGCCTGCACATCTGATAACTGAAGGTCGACTGTTACGCAGCCTAAAAAATTACCTGATGTATCAATGATTGGTGCTGAGCAGCTGGCCATCACAAGACCTGTTGTTTCATCATAATAAGGGTCTGTGATTACAGCCTGTACATCAGCCTGACTTTTTGCATTGGTATAATATTCCTGAGTAAAATAATCATACTCAGCATTAGAATAATCCCAAAGTACGCTCATAGAACCAGCCCATGTACCGTCACTGTTCATATCCTTCATCCAATATGGACCATAGTATCTTTGCTCTGGGTCGTACACATTTGGTTCGAACCAGATACCTGCCCCCAAAACAGCATCATTCTGCGTTACCATATTTCTAATCATTACATCGAAATTATCATAGGAAGCAGTCTGATAACAGCCCGCAACTGCATTTGCAAAGGTTTCGGCCTGCATCTTAATCTCGTCCATTCCCCCATCGATGGAATTGATGTTTTCACCTAACGTAGCAAACATCTTTTCTTCAGTAGTTGTTGTAATTACCCCCCTACTGATGTTTGTAATTGTCATTGCGATAACTATAATAGCAAGTAAAACGATAGGAAGAATTGTAACAATAAGTTTCCATTTGATAGACATTCCTTTTTTAGTACTCATGCTTCCCCTCCAATTATACTGTTAACATGTTAACAGTATTTTACCATCATAATGCCAACTATATTGCCAGAGTCACAGTTTTTTTATACACTTTTCACAAACAATCCATAATTAAAAAAACGTGGGAATTATTTCCCACGTCTTCCTGATTCTATTAATTCTTTTTCAAAGGCTTCAGGGTTCTTTAGATAATAATCCTGATGCTCCTCTTCAGCCTCATAAAATGATTTAAATGGTTCTAAAGCAATGCAAGCCTTTTTGCCAGCTGAAGCTTCTAATTCAGCTATCTTAGCTTCTGCCATTTCCTTTTCTTTTTCATTCTGGTAATAAATTGCTAATGTATAAGAAAAGCCTTTGTCTATAAACTGACCTTCTCCGTCAAATGGATCCACATTAGCCAAATATATATCAAGCAGCTTGTCATAGCCTACATTCTTTTCATCATACTCTAAAGCAATAGTTTCGCGATGTCCTGTACGCTGTGCCTTAACATCCTCATAAGTAGGATTTGGCTCATCTCCGCCTGAATAACCGCAAAGTACTTTATCTACTCCGTAAATTTTGTAAATTGGTGTAACGCACCAAAAACAACCTCCTGCAAAATATGCCTTCATATCACTATATCTCCTTACTACAAAAGTTTACATTTCACTTCGTAAATGTGAATACAAATATGCTGGAGACCATTTAAGATTTATTGGTGTAACCATCGCCTTATAGACAACTGGTGGTGCCTGAGTTCCATTATAAAAATCCAAAAAGTCATCCAAGGTATCATTCGTAAACCCATCAAATATTAAAAGCTCTGATATGTTTTCATCGCTATCCATACCAGGCGTTGAGCTTTTACCTGAGTCTATCAAATGCTCGATGGATTTGTGAATATCATCATTAGATATATTCACAATATCAGCACCTACAGCACGACATGCTCTAGTGACGGCCCCCATTTTGTTAAACATAAGATTGTATACAAAAACTCTCATAGCTGGTCTCCTTACATCATAAAAAAGAAATCTTAGTTTTACAAGAAAAATAAAAATTCCAATTACAATATTTGATCTATATTAATTTTATAAATCATAAGACGTAATAAATAATCAGGCATTTTTCGATTTCCTAACTCCCAATCTTGCATTGTTCGATAGGGTATTCCAAAATATTCACAAAACTCACGCCTTGTCATCCCAGTACTTTCTCTCAATTCTATCAATTTCATTTGATTGATATTATCTTCCATTAAATGAACACCTCTTGACTTCTACATTCTTATTGTTTTTATTTTTGCAATTTCATCTTTTAGCTGTAGCTTTGCATTTCTTAAATCAATATCATTTTGTAAATTAAGAAAGTATTCATCGGAAACTCCAAAAAATTTTCCTAGCCTTAAGGATGTATCAACAGATATTTTCCTGCGATTATGCAAAATATCCTGTACCCTGGAGGTAGGCACAAAAATGCTTTGTGCAAGTTTGTAAGCCGAAATTCCCATTGGTTCCATAAACTCTTCTTTTAATATTTCACCAACTGTTGGTGTATTAATTATCATAATGTTACCCCTTAATGCTGCTCATAAATACGCATCGTTTCTAGATTTTTAAATGATTTAATCATTATTATATCTCCATTATACATGTTTTGCGTGTACACTTCAATCATATATAGCAGTATACGCATTGTGTATATATTATCATCCGCAATGCGTATAGTCAATCAAACATTCCCCCTGACTTCTCCTTGACAAAACAATATTGCAGATAGAGCCAATACGCTATAAACAAATAAGGTCTTTCTCACAAACGAGAAAGACCTTTACTATTTTACTTTTGTATGATAGAAAATATTCTTTTGACTAATCTAAGCTTTCCATAGTATTAGCAAACAGTGTTTGAAACTCCTGCTCTTCTTTTATCATTTGCTCATGATATACCTTTAGGCGAGCAGGAAAAATCACATCACTTGTAATCCATTTTAACTGAGAAACTGCTTTTTCAGATTTTATAACTATTTGCTTATATTCATCACCTATCATAAGAAGCTTCTTGGCATCTTCCTTAGGCAAAATACCACTGGTAGTAATTCCCATCGCATCATAGATAATATCATTTGCAATAGGTCCTATAATCACATCTGCTGATACCTTATCAGCTTTATGATTACGATTGTCATAGATGTAATCAAACCAATCACTGCCACGCTTAAATGTAAGTATGTCCAGGCCATCAGTAGCTAAGTCATACTCATTGATTATAGTATCTGCCCCACTGCGCTCCTTGGCCCATCTATACGAAAATTCCTTATCATCTGTTAAATAAAAGCCCTGCCCAAAATCAGCATTTTTCCTGCCGTAATGAATATCAGGATTTTTGATAATATCAAAACCGACATGATATAGGATCATACTCGCCACCCCGCTAATTTTCACAAATCCATTTGATTCCCTTAGCCAATCTTAAATCAGCATCTTTGAAATGATTCCCTTCGTTCATTTCAAAGATACTTTCTATTCCATTATTTTTAATTAACTCACAAATCTCTTTAGTATTATCTTCCACTGTACGAAGCATCTGGTTTCTTGTTTTAGCTTCTTTGTCTCCAAGAGAAAAATACACTCGCTCTGGCTTCACCAGCATTTCATTTTTCCTGACAAAATCTAAGAAGCCCGGAAACCACATAGAACCAGATGCACTCACAACTCTGCTAAAGATTTCTGTCTTGTATAAGCTATAGATTGCAAACAAGCCCCCCAGGGAATAGCCTGCTATTGCCACAAAGCTCGGCTGCCCATTAAGTTCTGCAAGTATAGCCGGCACAATTTTATCTTCAAGCTTCCTAATATAACCATCAGCACCTCCTGTACATGGGCTATCTCCCTTATACAAAGGAGGACACTTACCAGGTGTCATTTCATCATTCCAGTCTATATCAGAAATTACAGCCAAGACTATGGGGATTGACTTAATCTGCTGCATTGACTCATACACTTCATGCCCATCACCTTGAAACGTATTTACGATAACAAGGGGCGCTTTAGTATTTTCTTTTCCATATATGTATATATGCTTGCCTTCTACTATCATTTTAGAACCCCCATGGCAAATATGCCGCTCCAATAGCAACAATGATAAACTTCTTTACATGCATTAGCAACCTTTTATATCAAAAAAATAGACGAATCTAAATAACTAGATTCGCCTATACATATTTCAAACAATAATTAAGATAAAGATTTTCTAACAACGCCCTTAGGGTCCTTGATAAGAACAAATACAATCCAAATAACTAATGCAAGGGCTACAACAGAGAAGCCTAAGAATGTATCATTAATCATATCCTCTACAGCTGGAGTGAAATATTCTGCTCTAAGCTCTACATATTCAAAAATAGCATCAACAAGCCACATAATTGAAGCACCCCAGAACATAAACATTAAAACGTGAAGCTGCATATCATTATTCTTTCTGTTGTACCAAAGAACTGTTGTGATAACAGCAGCAATAACTGTGATAAGTAATGTCATATTATCCTCCTTAAACTGTCTGCTTTAAGCTAGAAACAGGTCTTCTAACAATCATATCTGCAGTTACACACATAATAATCCAAATAGCAGTAACTAAAACTGCCATAGATACACCTACTGTTGCAATTTCATGAAGCATTTCTGCTGTATCCTCTGGACTAGACATTGCTGTTAAGAATGGGAAGAAAGGCTGAACTTCTCCGTGCCATACATGCTCAAATGCAAGTAAAACAGAGCCTCCCCATAAAAGATTTGATAACCATTTAAGCTTTCTAGTCATAGGGACCCTGCCATCATCTTCCTTCTTCTTGGTACCATTTTTTTCCATTGTCTTCTTTACAATTGTTGTAACAACAGCCTCACCAGCTGGAACCGTAAAACAAGCCATTTCATTTCCTCCTTTAAATTAAAACCAAAAAATTCTGGTTCAGAGCACTATTCCAAACCAGAATTTATTATATCATGATGAGGCCATATTCATATTGAATTTCATAGTTTTATCCATTCAAATAAAGCGATTCAATATTCCAATCAGGAATACTAATGCACTTTTATTTTACATCTCTTTAAAAATAATGATCCTATAACATTACCGTTTATGTCGTAAATTCGACAGTTTATGCCAAAATAATCAATTATATATAATGTATGTTATTATAATAATCGATTGATAACATTCTCTCACCTTTCCTTTATAGGAGGGGTCGAGAGAATTTTTATTCCATCAGGACAATCTGTCCCTGTGATATAGTCTTTTTCACATCAATTATTCTTTGATTTTCTGAGCCTTTGAATCTAAGGCGGATGTTTTTCTTATCCTCTATGAAAGGTCCATCTACCAATATATCAATTAAAGATAACATTTCCTTAGCCTCAGCTGTATGTACTGCTGCACTGCCAGAGGTAAGACTTTCGTAGGTGTAGCCTGTGTATACCCAAATATCCTTATTAGGATATGTTTCCTTTACACGCTTCATAAAAGGAAGCAGCACCTTTTGATTTTCCGGTTCGAAAGGGTCTCCACCAAGGATAGTTAATCCATTGATGTAATCAGGCGAAAGTAGCTTTATTAGCTCATCACTAGTTTCTGTTGTAAAGTTATCGCCGTAATTAAAGTCCCATGTTTCTGGCTGAAAGCATCCCTTACAATGATTCCTACATCCTGAAACAAACAGGCTGACCCTTACTCCTATTCCATTTGCTATATCACAGTTTTTGATTGCTCCGTAGTTCATATCCTATAAATGCAAGACACGTTCTTTTATTTCCATGGTACGGCCCTGATTCCAGAACTGAGTTCCTATATAACCGCAGGTACGTCTTGCTACATTCATTTTGTTTTGATCACGGTTACCACAGTTTGGGCATTCCCAAACCAGCTTGCCGTCATCTTCTTTTATTTCGATTTCTCCATCCCAGCCACACACCTGGCAGTAATCGCTTTTGGTGTTAAGCTCTGCATAAAGGATGGTATCATAAATGTATTTAATCACATTCATAACAGCCTCAATGTTGTTGTTCATATTAGGAACTTCAACATAGCTAATAGCTCCTCCTGGTGAAAGAGCCTGGAAGCGGCTTTCGATGGCTATTTTATCGAAGGCGTTGATTGGTTCTGTAACATGGATGTGATAAGAGTTGGTGATGTAGCCCTTATCAGTTACACCCTTGATAACACCGAATCGCTTCTGTAAGCATTTAGCGAATTTGTATGTAGTGCTTTCAAGTGGTGTTCCATATAATGAATAATCAATATTTTCAGCTTCTTTCCACTTGTTAGTGTATTCATTAAGCTTGTTCATGATTTCAAGGCCAAGCTTTTCACCCTCAGGTTCTGTAAGCTTTTTGCCAATCAAAGCCATGACGCATTCCCATAATCCAGCATAGCCTAAGCTTAATGTACTGTAGCCGTTGTATAGAAGCTTGTCAATGACCTCGCCCTTTTCAAGTCTGGCAAGAGCACCGTACTGCCAAAGAATAGGTGCAACATCTGATGTTGTTCCAAGTAATCTTTCATGGCGACATCTAAGCGCCCTGTGGCAAAGCTCCATTCTTTCATCAAATATCTGCCAGAAAGCATCCATGTCCTTGTTAGCAGAAAGGCCAATGTCGACCAGGTTAACTGTAACAACTCCCTGGTTGAAGCGTCCATAATATTTGTGCTTACCCTCTTCGTAATTTTTAGCGTTAGCAATGTTACCAATGCCAGCGTCTGTAAATCTGTCTGGAGTTAAAAAGCTTCTGCAGCCCATACATGTAAATACATCACCCTTAAGCTCCTTCATGATTTTCTCTGATATGTAATCCGGTACCATTCTTTTGGCTGTGCACTTAGCAGCAAGCTCAGTTAAATAATAGTACTGGCTATCTTCGTGAATATTATCCTCTTCCAAGGTGTATATAAGCTTAGGGAAGGCTGGTGTAATCCAAACTCCCTGTTCATTCTTAACCCCCTGATAACGTTGTCTGAGAACCTCCTCAATAATAAGAGCTAAATCCTTCTTCTCCTGTTCGTTCTTTGCTTCGTTAAGATACATAAATATAGTAACGAATGGCGCCTGACCATTAGTTGTAAGAAGTGTTACAACCTGGTACTGAATTGTTTGAACACCGCGCTTGATTTCTTCCTTAACACGCTGCTCTATCATCTTTTTCTTATCTTCATCATTAAGAGTGATGCCACATTCTTCAAGCTCCTTATCAAGCTCTCTTTTGAACTTTTCTCGGCTAACCTGAACAAATGGTGCCAAATGAGCTAAAGATATAGACTGTCCTCCATACTGATTAGATGCAACCTGAGCTATTATCTGAGTTGCTATATTGCAAGCTGTAGAAAAGCTATGAGGCTTTTCAATAAGTGTACCAGTAATAACTGTACCGTTCTGAAGCATATCCTCAAGATTAACTAAATCACAGTTATGCA
>ODAI012046800.1_pt1 | contig 13369 bp, 12 predicted proteins | sample 1539321 | NCBI WGS metagenome assembly ODAI01 (sample SAMN02144231, study PRJEB22623) | gut metagenome | biome: sheep rumen | host: Ovis aries | place: New Zealand
ATTTTCCGGCGGAAGAGATTCCGGCGGGACAGATATCTGTAAATTAGGGAGCTCCGGGCAGAGGATAAGATGATTCTGCCGGGAGCTCTTTGTCTGTTCTTCAGCGCGCGGAACAGGGATACTTTTTTCACAGCAGGTACATTCCTGCGCTCCAAACACACGATCAAAACCGCGCTGTACCGCGCCGCAGGCGCTCTCGCAGCGTTCTTCATATGTGGAGACATACATGTTTATTGATAAAGCCAGAATTATTGTTTCAAGCGGCAAAGGCGGCGACGGCCATGTCTCTTTCCGCAGGGAAAAATATGTTCCCGCGGGCGGTCCCGACGGTGGGGACGGAGGAAAGGGCGGCGATGTTGTATTTGTCATCGATGAAGGCCTGAACACACTGACCGATTTCCGTCATGTCCGAAAATATGCTGCCCAGCACGGCGAGGATGGAAAAAAGAAGAGAATGGCCGGCAAAAAGGGCCAGGATATCGAGATCAAGGTCCCTGAGGGAACCGTGATCAGGGAGGCAAAGACCGGCAAGGTCATCGCGGACATGTCCGGTGACCTGAGGCGCTATGTCATCCTCCGCGGCGGACGGGGAGGCAACGGCAACATGCATTACGCCACTTCCACCATGCAGGCGCCCAAATACGCCCAGCCCGGTCAGCCCTCAAAGACACTGGAGCTTCTGCTGGAGCTCAAAATGATCGCGGACGTAGGACTGGTGGGATTTCCGAATGTAGGAAAGTCCACCCTGCTCTCCATGTCCAGCAATGCCAGACCCCGCATAGCCAACTATCATTTCACGACTCTGCAGCCCATTCTGGGTGTAGTGGACCTGGAGGACGCGAGGAGCTTTGTGATGGCGGATATACCCGGCCTCATCGAGGGCGCCGCGGACGGAGCCGGACTGGGACATGAGTTTCTTGCCCATCTGGAGCGGACCAGAATCCTGATCCATGTGGTGGATGCGGCCGGCTCCGAAGGACGTGACCCCATTGAAGATATCATGGCGATCAACCGGGAGCTTGCCCGTTACAAGATCGATCTCTCCTCCCGCAGGCAGATCGTCGCTGCCAACAAGTGCGATCTGATCCAGCCTTCAGAGGACGAAGACAGCAGTCAGAAAGATCCCGTCGCAGAGATCCGCGCCTATTGCGAGCCTCTGGGAATCGAGGTCTATCCGATCTCAGCCGCCACCGGTCAGGGCGTCAGGGAACTGCTCTATCACTGCAGCAGTGTCCTCGAGGAGATGCCTTCCGATCTCATTACCTATGAACAGGAATACGACCCCGAAGTGGAACTGGCTGAAGAGACCGAACCCTACACCGTCACCTACGATGCCAAGACCAAAGAATACCTGGTTGAAGGCCCCCGTATCGAACGCATGCTGGGCTATACAAACCTCGAGTCCGAAAAAGGTTTTGTCTTTTTCCAGAAATTCCTGGTGGACAATGGGATCATCGACGAACTCAAGCGCTTAGGATGCAAAGAAGGAGATACTGTGCGCCTGTACGGCCACGGCTTTGAATTTTTTGACTGATGACCGGGCTTTTGCCTGACATTCTTATTGCAATATGTGCGCATGAGTTTTTTCAACGCTTCACGATACAGGATTTCACGTGATCCATGGTTTCATGACCTTGCGCACCGGAGGAAAAAAATATATGCTTACAAGTAAACAGAGAGCCTACCTGACAGGTCTTGCCAATTCGCTCGACCCCATTGTCTCGGTCGGCATGCAGGGAGTTACCCCTGAAATTGTTAAATCCGCGGAAGAAGCTTTCAATACCCATGAACTTGTCAAGGGCACCGTGCAGAAAAACGTCCTCGAGGACGTGCGTTCCTGCGCGGAAACCATTGCGGAGAGATCCCGCGCCGAGCTGGTCACTGTGATCGGCAGAAAATTTATTCTTTACAAGCCCTTTAAGGACAAGCCTGTCATTGTTCTTCCCGTGAAAAAACAGTAAAAAAATGTGCTCTGCCTGAGCGATAAACCCGCCGGCATCTTGAACTTATTGCATAAACGCATAGAGAGCAGGTATGTCAGGCCAGCCTCGGGAGAGCACGGGCAAGCTCATGGAAGATTCGCCCGGAGGGCGGGAGAGGAGACTTATGGTTTCTGGAATGGAAGACAGACCTGATCTGAGACCTGATCTGAAAGAGGAGAGAAAAGGGAGAAAAATCGGTATCCTGGGAGGAACCTTTGACCCCATACACATGGCCCATCTGATCATTGCCGAAGCAGCATTTGATTCGTTCTCTCTGGATGAGGTTCTCCTCATGCCGTCGGGGCACTCTTATCTGAAGGATGACAGGGAGCAGAAAGTACTGCCTCCCGGGGTCAGGCTTGAGATGACCAGACTGGCCGCGGCTGACAATCCCCATTTTACAGCTTCGGATTTTGAAATGCTTCGGGAAGGCAATACCTATACCAGCGAGACACTTCGGGATCTGCGTGCCCTGCACCCCGAAAATGAATATTATTTTATCGTTGGGGCCGATTCGATCCGGTCAATTCTCACATGGAAAAACCCTCAGGTGATTTTTGACAGCTGTACCCTTCTGGCTGCAATCCGGGAGGACGGTGTGCCGACGGAGGAATTTCTCAAAGCTGTGGACAACCTCAGGTCCGGATACGGCGCCAGGATTCATATACTGGAGATCCCTGCCATCGGAATATCATCGACCGATATACGAAACCGTGTAAAAAGCGGAAGAACTATACATTACCTCGTGCCTGAAAAGGTAGAAAGGTATATAATAGAGACAGGGATATACCGCTGATTCATCAGTCATCATAAGCGCGGATAGGAGGAGGGGTCCTCATTGAAAAGGTACAACAAGGTAGAGCTGATCAGGACGCTGGAGCAGGAGTTGAATTACAAGCGTTTTATCCACACCCTGGCTGTGGCCGGGACTGCGGCATCACTTGCCATGTGCTATGGCGCCAGTGTTGAAAAGGCAGAGCTTGCGGGTCTTCTCCACGACTGCGCGAAATGCATCGATGTGCGCAAAATGCAGAAAATATGTGAAAGGGCAGGTCTTCCGGTCTCTTCTTTTGAGTCGGGCAGCGGATCTCTTCTTCATTCCAAGGCGGGAAGCGTCCTGGCAGAGGAAAAATACGGATGCACAGATCCCGATATCCTGAACGCGATCCGTTATCACACTACCGGACGGCCGGGAATGTCCCTGCTCGAAAAGATTATTTTCGTGGCGGATTATATCGAACCCGGACGCTTTACAGCGAAAAACCTTCCGGAGATCCGTAAGATGGCATTTGAGGATATTGATGAAGCACTGATGAAGATTCTCTATGATACCCTTGTGTATCTCAACTCAACCGGGAATACAGTGGATCCCATGACACAGATGACATATGATTATTACACGCAATTGTATGCGGAAAAAAATACATATGATTGATGTTCTGTGGTTGAACGGCACTATTGGCAGATAATTTGAGGAAAGGGATTTCTATGAGTGAAATGAACGAGAAAAAAGCAGCATCCGAAAACACTGAGTCCGGAAAGGAATATTCCGCAGGACTTGCCAAGATCGCCATTGCTGCTCTTGAGGACAAAAAGGCCGAAGATGTCCGTGTGATCGATATTGCGGACGTTTCTGTTCTCGCTGACTACTTCATCATTGCGAGCGGAAACAACCGCACACAGGTACAGGCTATGGCAGATGAAGTCGAGCAGCGTCTCGGACGCGCCGGTGCCGTGCCCAGGCAGGTGGAAGGCTACCAGGCGGCCAACTGGGTCCTTCTCGATTTCGGCGATGTGATCATTCATATTTTCGATGCGCAGAATCGTCTTTTCTATGATCTTGAGAGAATCTGGAAGGATGGAACCCAGATCAATCCTGATACTCTCTGATCTACCGCTCTCTGACTGACAGAGATATTTTTCTTATTTATCGAAGCTCCCCGGCACAATGCAGAACCTGTGCGGGGGAGCTTTCTGTTATTCTGCACCGGGAAGATTCCAGATGCAGCTGTCACAGAAGGCTTCTGCCCGGAGCTGTAAAAGAAATTTTACTGTTACAGTTGTACGGAATATACGCAGTGATTGTTTATACGGAATATACAAACCGGTCTATTTACTATTCAGTGAAAGACGACTATAATAGTCAAATCATGCATAGTTATAGGAACAGGATATGCCAAAAGTGTAGAATATACAGAAAGACTAAGAAGGGAGATAACTGTGAACTCAAAAGAACAAAAGGCTTCGACTATGGAGGATATGGCAATTGACAGAAAAAAAATCATCATACAGACAAGTATGATCGGAATCGGAGCCAATGTTCTGCTCGCCGCGTTTAAAGCTGTGATAGGTATATTGTCACATTCGATTGCCGTGACTCTCGATGCAGTGAACAACCTTTCAGATGCCCTTTCCTCAGTGATCACGATCATCGGCTCTAAAGTTGCCGGACGCAGGCCCGACCGAGAACATCCTCTGGGGCACGGCAGGGCAGAGTATCTGAGTGCACTGATCGTTGCTTCCATCGTCCTGTACGCTGGTTTTACTTCCCTGTTCGAGTCCGTCAAAAAAATCATCCATCCGGAGATACCGGATTATTCAATAACCTCCCTTGTGATTATCGCGGCAGCTGTTGTGGTGAAAATACTGCTGGGAAGATTTTTTATCAGTCAGGGTAAAAAGGCTAATTCAGGTGCTCTGGAGGCATCCGGGGCAGACGCCTCGTTTGATGCCATTCTATCCCTTTCCGTGCTTGCCTGCGCCATTCTGTTCAAACTCACCGGCTTTTCTCTTGAGGCATTTGTAGGTGCGGCAATTTCCCTTTTCATCATCAAGTCTGGTTTTGAAATGATGACTGACACGCTCGATGATATATTGGGAAAGAGAGCCGATGCGGAGACAGTCCGAAAGATTAAACAGATTCTGACAGAAGAGCCGGAAATCAGAGGCGTCTATGATGTGTTTGTCAACAATTACGGGCCCGGCCGTGACTACGCCTCCCTGCACGTCGAGCTTCCGGATACCATGGACGTAGAACAGGTAGATATCCTGACCAGAAAAGTCCAGAAAAGAGTATTTCTGGAGACCGGTGTAATACTCACCGGTATTGGTGTCTATTCTTATAATACCCGCAGTGAAGAGGCGGGCCGGATCAGAAACAAGGTGATGGAACTTGTACTCAGACATGAGTGGGCGCTTCAGCTGCATGGTTTTTATGTGGACATAGAGAAAAAAGAAATGCGCTTTGATGTTGTCATGAGCTTTGATATTGATCCCAAAGTGGGCATTGAACAGATCTGCGGGGAGGTTCAGAAGGAGTTTCCTGATTACAAGCTGAGGATCGTATCGGATATTGATATTGCATAAGAGGGGGGCGCCTCCTGGATCGCGCCCTTAGGGGTCGCCTGAGAGGTTACCTCCTGCTTCGTTCAGTTTTTTTCGCAGAGTTGTACTAAGGCTCGCTTATAGTCAGAACGGATCGGACCAAACTCGTCTCCCGTGTTGAAGACACGGGAGACTCAAACAGTGTGGTCCTAAAACGCCCGGCATTGAGTGCCGGGCGTTTTATCCGTTCTTCTCTATAAGCTTCGCCAAGTACAACTGGCTGCTCAAAAAGATTCACTCATCAGGAGGTATACCTCTCAGGCTCCAAGTTCCTGCCGGGCTGTGGGATGAATTATATTCCTCTTGGTTCGGGGGAGGTGTGGTTCTCAGGCTTCAGATTCCTGTCGGGCTGTGGGATGAAAGATAGTACTCATACTTCAGGGGAGGTATGGTTCTCAGGCTCCAGGTTCCTGCCGGGTCATAAAAAAAGGGGCTGCAGAATTCTGTTTGAATTCTGCAGCCCCTTCGCGATCAGCGCATCAGGCGGAATACACCGAATACCTTGCCAAGGATCAGGCATTCCCTGACTATGATGGGGTCCATCGTGTCATTTTCAGGCTGTAGGCGGATATGATCTTTTTCTTTGTAAAATGTCTTGACCGTGGCGGAGTCATCGATCAGAGCCACGACAATATCTCCGTTGGAGGCGGTGGAACAGGAATTGACAAAAATAATGTCACCGTCGAAAATGCCGGCGTTGATCATAGATTCACCACGGACTCTGAGAGCAAAGGATTCGCCGGAGGGAACGATCTCGGAAGGAACAGGAAAATAGTTGAGAATGTTTTCCTGGGCCAGGATTGGCTGGCCGGCGGCGATATCACCGACTACCGGAAGGGAAGTCATCTCGGTCCGTACAATCTGAAAGCTGTCATCGCAGATCTCGATCGCGCGGGGCTTTGTCGGATCTCTGCGGATAAAGCCGTTTTTCTCCATCGTGGACAGATGAGCGTGGACAGAAGAAGTGGATCGAAGACCAACCCGCTCACAGATTTCACGCACCGTAGGCGGATACCCCTTTTTCAGTATTTCGTCCTTGATATATTCCAGTATTTCCTGCTGTTTGGCTGTGAGGCGTCTGCCGCCGCTGTGATCAGTCGTTTTCATTTTCATTCTCCTGTATTCAAAGATTGTCCTGCCTGTGGACTGACAGGGGTTTTAGTACATTCGCTTCTCCCGAAAGAACTGTTCGATACAATCATGATACACCTGTCAGACATAAAATGCAAACGTATATTCCGAAAATATGTTCAGAAAATGCGTTCGAATTTTCTTGACGAACGAGCATATGTTCGATATAATAAAGACGATTCAAACATGCGTTTGCACATGTTATATGAATCAATAAGAATTATTTCGAACACTATTATCTACTAATATTTTCAAACAGGTGGGGATCATGAACGGACTTGTTGTCATGGATTGCGTGCAGACAGCATATCACGGCGGATACAGTGGATACGGGGCCAGCGGACGCCTGATTACGATCAGGGGAAGGAAAAGTTCCGGCAGGAATCTCAGGAGCGTCACCGGGAATCACACTTCTTTCAACAATAGTATTTCCAGGAATGAAATAGCCGGCAGACAGGCTGCTGTCAGGATAAATACAGCTGCTGAGTCAGAGAAGTATGTATCTAAGACATATGCTTCAGAGAAATCTGTTTCAAAGAAATCTGATTCAAAGAAATCTGTCTCGAAATCTGTCTTTTCAGGAAAGCATGTCAAAGCCGGTCTGACCACAAAGGACGCATCCGGAAAGACCGCCGCAACTGTCCGCGGCAGACAGTCTTCAGGAATAAAGAGATCCTTTTTCCGGGCATTGCTCCTCGTTTTTATCCTTACCGGAACCCTGGCAGGTTTCCAGATGATGACAGGTGCCTCCAGCAGGCCCCAACAGCAGGCATGGAAATACCACACGACCGTCACAATACCTTACGGAGAGGGTCTGGAGGATATCGTCGATCAATACTGCAGCAGCACCTACTATAAATCCAGAGAAGACTATGTGAGAGAAGTCTGCTGCATCAACAGCCTGCCTTATCACAGAGGGGAGATTCCCGATCTTCCTTCCGGAACCAGTCTGGTCATTCCTTACTATTCCACTGAATACAAATGAACGGAAACTAGTAAAAATAAAGGCAGTCCGTTCTCAAGATCAGAGGGCGGACTGCCTGAATATTTTACATACAGATCAGATCGTTCAGTGATGAGTGTGTGCGTTTACCTTTCCAGGCTCATATTTTGAGTACCTGATGACCTGTCCGTGATAGAGTCCGAAATTACCGGAGAACAGGTAGGTAAAGGAAACTGCCAACAGGAAGAAGGGCATTGCGTCAAATCCGAACATCTCAAAGCAGATCAGCAGGGATGCAACAGGGCAGTTTGTGACGCCGCAGAAGAGAGCGCACATGCCGAGAGCAGCGCACAGAGAAGGGGAGAAACCGATCAGAGCGCCGAATTTTACGCCCAAAGTGGCGCCGATAAACAGGGACGGGACAATCTCGCCCCCCTTGTAGCCGCTTCCCAGTGTCACAGCTGTGAAGATCATTTTGAGAAGGAAGGCCAGCGCGAAGATTTCAGAGGGCCTGTTTTCAAAGCACATTTCGATAATATTGGCGCCCGCGCCGTTGTAGGTCTGGCTTCCGACAGCGAGGGTCATCAAAACAACGATCACACCGCCTGCAGCGGCGCGGATATAGTCGTTTTTCAGGAACCGGAAGGCCTTCCCCACCTTGTCCATCATCGCGCAGAAGAGAATCGCCGCAAATGCGCACAGGACAGACAGAAGTACTGTGAGCAGGGCAGAGGGCAGAGTCAGGGGCATAACATCCCCGAGAGGATAGGCCTCACCCCTGAGTCCGAATGCCTGTGAGATATAGAAGGCAACCAGGGAGGAAAGAACACACGGCACCAGGGAGGAATAATACATGATTCCAACTGTGCTGATTTCAATGGGCAGAATGGCTGCCGCGAGCGGAGTGCCGAAAAGAGCGGAGAAGGCCGCGCTCATTCCGCACATGATTACTCGCTTTGTGTCGGTGTTCTTGAAGTGAAGCATACGTCCAAGACCGTTGCCTATGCTTCCTCCGATCTGAAGGGCTGCTCCTTCACGGCCTGCGGATCCGCCGAACATATGGGTGAGTACAGTTCCCAGGAAGATCAGTGGGGCCATCCGGATCGGAACCTGTTCTCCTTCCCGGATCGCCTCCAGGATGGTATTGGTGCCTCCGTCTTTGGCAAAGCCAAGTCTGCGGTAGGCATAGACAATGATGATACCTGCGACGGGGAGCGCATACAGAAGAGGCGGAAATGCGGCTCTGATCTGTGTGCCTGCCTTGATCGCAATGGCAAATATGCTGGCAATTGTCCCCACTACAGCTCCGCACAGGATTCCGAAAAAGATCCATTTGGCAGAAGTACGCAGAGAGGCGTAAACAGTTGTAAAATACTGACTGATTCCCTGCCGGATCTGAGCAAAGAAATTAGTGATCCGGAAACGGATTCCGCGGGGAGCATCCGGCTTTGAGTTCTTTGCGGCAGATGTCTTTCTTTTTCCTTTTATCAGGGAAGCGCTCTTTTTGGACACTTCTTTCCTGCGTTTCTCTGATGCTGACCTTTTCTTGCTGGAGGATGCCTTTTTCGATGCTTCCGAATCTGAAAGATTTTCTGTCTCAGACAGATTTTCAGTATCAGACAATGCATCGGTATCAGCCGGTGCATTGGTGTCAGCCAGTGCATCGGTATCGGCCGGTGCATTGGTATCAGCCGGTGCATTGGTATCAGCCAGAGCTTCTGTCCCGGACATATTGGCATCTGTCGGATCCTGACTGCCGGTATTCTGTGTTTGTTTATCTGTATTGGTTTTTATCTCCGGACTTTTTTCAACAGAATCAGAAATAAGGGGATCAGAAACTGCTGAATCCGGGGCAGTGCTGTTTGTACCGGAATCCTTTGTCTTGGAAGTGTCCTGATCCAGATCATTCAAGCCGGGTTCAGTCATAATGAAGTTGTTTCCTCTGATTGTATCATTATCCATTTTACTGTCCCTCCTTCTATCTAAATATTTTACAGTATTACGACAGGTTTTTCCATTCTTGCTGCCGGTTGTTTTTATATCCGGAAATTGTATACGTTAATAATAGGATACAAATCTCTTGACATTTTCAACTGTCTTTTGTAATAATACAGAATATGCCGATACTCATTGATTCATTTCAGTTTCAGAAAAGGAGTAATTGTTTGAAGCCATATAAAGAGATGACGCAGGAGGAACTGGCAGCTGAGCTGGAAAACCTTCGCAAAGAATACAAGAACTATCAGAAAATGGATCTTAAACTGGACATGTCAAGAGGAAAGCCCTGTATTGAGCAGCTTGATCTTTCCATGGGTATCATGGATGCTCTTACTTCAGATGCCGATCTCTTTTGTGAGGATGGGACTGACTGCCGCAATTACGGCGGGCTCGACGGGATCCAGGAGTGCAAAGAACTGATCGGGGATATGATGGAGAATCACCCTGACAATATTATCATCTACGGGAATTCTTCTCTGAATGTCATGTATGATACGGTTTCCCGTGCCATGACTCATGGTATTATGGGAAATACTCCCTGGTGCAAGCTTGACAAAGTCAGGTTTCTTTGTCCTTCACCTGGATATGACCGTCACTTTGCCATCACGGAGTACTTCGGGATTGAAATGATTCCTGTTCCCATGTCTCCCACAGGTCCCGATATGGATATGGTAGAGAAGCTGGTTTCAGAAGATGAAGCCGTCAAGGGTATGTGGTGTGTTCCCAAGTACTCCAATCCCCAGGGCTATTCTTACAGCGATGAGACAGTGCGGCGTCTGGCGAGGCTGAGACCCGCTGCACGGGATTTCCGTATTTTCTGGGACAATGCTTATGGCATTCATCATCTTTACGATATCGATCAGGATTATGTGATCGAGATCCTGGCAGAATGTAAGCGCAGCGGCAATCCGGACATGGTCTATAAGTTTGCCTCTACGTCCAAGATTACATTCCCCGGAAGCGGTATCTCGGCTCTCGCTACTTCCCCGAATAACCTCGAGGATATCAAGAGACAGCTGAAGGTCCAGACGATCGGACACGACAAGGTGAACCAGCTCCGGCACGTGCGTTTCTTCGGTGATATCTATGGGATGGTCATGCATATGCATGAGCACGCCAAGATTCTCCGCCCGAAATTCGAGGCTGTTGAGGAGATCCTGGACAACAACCTGACCGGTCTGGAGATCGGGACATGGACAAATCCCAAGGGCGGTTATTTTATCAGTTTTGAAACCCTTCCCGGCTGCGCCAGACAGGTTGTGGCTCTGTGCAAGAAGGCCGGTGTAAAGATGACCAAGGCAGGTGCCACCTGGCCATATGGAAGGGATCCTTACGATACGAATATCAGAATCGCTCCCAGCTATCCTCCGATTGAAGATCTTAAAGTTGCAGCAAACCTCTTTGCGCTTTGTGTAAAGATCGTCAGCGTCAAGAAGATGCTGGAGGAAATGCAGAATTCAAATGCCTGATCTAAGGACAGGTGCCCGGAAGGACCTGAACAAGAACACTTATATTTCGGTTTATATTTCGGTTTGTAGTTCAGTTTGTAGTTCAGTTTATATTTAGGTATATTTCGGCGCTCCCACAGGGGGCGCCGTTTTTCTTGCGGTTGACTATTGTTTCTGATAAAATATCATGTCACAGGTCGACTGTGGCTAAGAAAGGCAGACGATGAAATGTCTGCGCGAAGATTCCGGCACTCAGCCATGGAGGTGAAGTTTGAATCAATATATTATTCCCTTTTTAGTATCAATGGTTCCTCTGATCGAACTGCGTGGGGCGATTCCGATTGCCCAGTCCATGGGGCTGCCCATCATGACTTCTTATCTGGTATGTATCGTCGGGAACATGATCCCGGTTCCTTTTATTTATCTTTTCGCAAGAAAAGTACTGGAGTGGGGAGCTGACAAGCCGGTCATCGGAGGATTTTTTACCTTTTGTCTTGAAAAAGGACGCAAGGGGGGCAGGAAACTTACTGAGAAAGCAGGCAGAGGGACATTTGTCGCCCTTCTTCTCTTTGTCGGTATTCCGCTGCCTGGAACAGGAGCCTGGACCGGAACGCTTGCGGCAAGCATTCTGGATATGGACTTCAAGTCGACAGTTCTTGCTGTTATGCTGGGAGTGCTCCTCGCAGGTGTTATTATGATGACAGCGAGTGTGATAGGATTCAGCCTGATTTGAGGATACAGTCAGGAGCGGGAAAGTGTCAGGAGCGGGAAAGATGAATTTCAAACGTATTCTGGATATATGTAATATCATAATCGCTCTTGTGCTGGTTTTTCTGGTGGCGGGATATCTGCTTTTTCGACCGGATGGTTCTGAAAGCCAGGATGAAGACTCGATACTGATCGGCGCCAGCTATATGACAATGAATAATGAGTTTTTTGCTATTATCAATGAGCAGATTTCTCACCGGGTGGAAGCCGAAGGTGACCGCATGGTCGTCAGGGATCCGGCTTTGAATATCGACAGGCAGGTGGAACAGATCGAGGATATGCTGGACATGGGAATCAGGGTATTGATTCTTACCCCCGTGGATTCTGACGCGATCTCCGATGTGTTGAAACGTGCCCGGGCGCAGGGTGTGACTGTGATCGTTGTGGATTCGAATCTTTCGGATCCCAGTCTTGCCGACTGCACGATCGTCTCGGATAATTATCGGGCGGGTGTATTGACAGGCGAGTACCTCCTGTCGAAGATGAAGAAGGGGGATCGCAGGAATATAGTCATCATGACCCACGATTCCGCCCTTTCAGGCGTAGAGCGGGTAAATGGTTTTACAGATACCTTACGAGATCAGGAAGGAATCAGCATAGTTGCCAGGATTCCCTGCGAAGGCAAGAGGGAACTGGCTGTACCCCGCATGGAAGAATTTATTAATAAAAAAATCCCTTTTGATTGTGTGTTTTGTCTGAATGATCCTTCCTGTATGGGCGCCGCCGCGGCGCTGGATTCAAATAATCTGCTGGAGTCTGTAGATCTCTATGGGGTCGATGCCTCTCCGGATGTCAAGGCCATGATCCGCGACGGCAAGATCAAGGGATCTGTAGCCCAGTCGCCCACTCAGGTAGGTGAGCAGGCTGCCGCTGCCATGTACAAGCTCCTGAAGGGGGAAAAGGTGAGTCCCCTGCTGCTGGTGCCGGTAGAGCTGGTCACGATAGAAAATGTTGAAGACCACAATGTGGACCGTTGGCAGTAAGTCATTTAAGCGCAGGGCAGGAGAGAGTATCAGCAGGATCATTTCAGGATGTGTGTCTGTCTGAGTAATACAATTAAGCGCAGGACAGGAGAGAGTTTCAGCCGGATCATTTCAGGATGTTCGTCTGTCTGAGTAATATATCTAAGCCCGGAATGGGAGAGCAGAGATGGCAGAAAAACCTTTGGAATTATACAGGGACTATATAGAAGGAGAACCCGGTGACATACTTCTGGCTCCCGGCATTATTTTCAGGGAAATGCAGTTTTTGAATGTGCTGATCCTTTTTGTGATCACTGTGGTCACAGTCCATGCCCAGCGCGGGTATATCCACAACGGCTCAGCGCTTTCCTTTCTGGTAAATTGCGGGGCGGTTCCCGTCCTGTTCTGGAAGCTGCCTGTCTGTGTTATGATCCTGATCCTGTGTCTCCTGCTGCTGTTGTCCATTCCATGCAACAATCATCCGGAGCTTGTCATAAAGCTCCTTTTGGAATACGGGATCTCTATCTGGATCAGCGCTCTTACCGGCTTCGGATATACGGGCATGGTCATGCTCCTTCTCGCTGACGCCATGCGTTACAGGATCGACTGGAAAAAGCGAATTGCCTACATCATCGTAATCTGTGTTTTCTATGTGGCAATGAGCGGCAGTTTCTTTAAATCGGCGCTGAATGTTATTCCCATCGATCAGATGTGGTCCTATTACCGGGTGGATGTAAGGAACATGTTCCTCGG
>ODAI014283296.1_pt1 | contig 13369 bp, 12 predicted proteins | sample 1539321 | NCBI WGS metagenome assembly ODAI01 (sample SAMN02144231, study PRJEB22623) | gut metagenome | biome: sheep rumen | host: Ovis aries | place: New Zealand
AGGTGCTAGCTGCCCAGTTTCTTCCGAGTGGCATTGACGGTCGTCCCCACCACCCCCGCCGTCCCCGAGCCCGTCGAGGTCCGCTACTGCTTCCACGACTTCGAGGTCGGCAACCTCAAGGGCACCAATGGCCTGCCGCTCATCCCCTTCCGGGCCCCGGTGGAAAAGCCCGCCCCCCAGCCTTCCGGCGAATAGCTGCATAGCAGCCTTGCAGCCATAACCTGCGGGCATTTCCCGCAGGTTACGGCGAAAACGGACACAACCTGCGGGCATTTCCCGCAGGTTACGGCGAAAACAGGCACAACCTGCGGGCATTTCCCGCAGGTTCTTCACTTTTTCGAGACGCATTCCGCGGCTCTGTGTGTTTAAATAGTGGAATGAAAAAGTTGGACGAGCAAGAGCTGGCCGGATATTGCTCCCAGGGTGACAGAATGGCGCAGGACGAGCTGTATAGGAGATATGCAGCCAGGCTGGAAACACTCTGCAGGCGGTATCTCAGCGACCAGGACGAGGCCAGGGACCTGATGCTCGAAACGCTCGTCCAGGCATTGGACAAGATCGGCACCTACCGGTACACCGGCGAAGGATCCCTCTACGCCTGGATCAAAATGATCGCTGTCAACAAGGCCATCAACCGGCTCAAGCGCCACCGCTGGAGGATGGTTCCGCTGGACCCCTTGGTCCATGACAGCATCCAGGACCCGACTGAGGAAGAGATGGCGATGGTACCTCCGGAGAAGCTCCGTGAATGGATTGCCGCGCTGCCGGACCTGCGAAGGGCAGTCTTCAACCTCCACTGCATCGACGATCACTCCCATAAGGAGATAGCCGGGATGCTGGGCATCAGCGAGAGAGGCTCCACTAGCGTCTTGTCCAAGGCCAAGAAGCAATTGAAAGGACAGATCAGACACTATTTAAAGACACAGAATCGATGAAAGATTGGGAAGAAATAATCAGGGATAAGGTCGACGAGCCTTCCAGCAATCTTCCGGAAAGCGTATTCGAAGAGTTCCATGCCCGCCTGGAAGCAAGCCGCTCCGCCGCTGGCGGCCAGCCTGCGAAGCGCCGGCCGCTGCTGTGGGCTATCGCCCCAGCGGCCGCGGCCGCCCTAGCCGCCGTCCTGCTCCTCCGTCAGCCCTCTGCCCCGGAGGACGCCATCCAGGTTGTACAGCAGCCTGAGGCACCTCTCGCCGTAGCCGCTGAACCGACTGAGCCCGCCGGGCCCCTTACCCAGACTATCGCTGTCGAGCCTGTTTCCAACACAGTTATCCCTGTTGCCAAAAGGAAGCCGGCCCCATCAACCCAAAACACGGAAAGCATTGCCAGTGCCGGACCAGCAGAGGAGTCCGGTGGGACTGACCGTACCGATACCCCCGCCGTCAACGAACCGGCCGATGCATCCAAGCCTAAGGATCAGCCATATGACTCAGTCTCTGAACCAGTCTTCCCGACAGTTTCACCGTATAAGCCGAATGACGTAGCTGCCAAACCGGTTACGATGAAGTTCGCCCCTGCTGCCGGCATCGTTGCCGGCGGAGGCTTGCTTGCCGCAACTGTCGCTTCCTTGTTGGGCTCTGGTCCAACAAAAGGTACCTACCAGGGTATACCTGTAGAGGGCCTTGGCTTCGACGGTCACCTCACTGATAATTACCCTTCAATCAATTGTAACCATCACCATGCTCTGTTCAAGGGAGGATTGTCCGTCGGCATTCCCTTGACAGGCAGGCTGAAGGTTGTAACCGGGCTCGAATTCAGCCAGTACCGGTCAAGTTTTGAATCATCGCTCAATAGTGTCAGACCAAGGGACCAACTTCTCCGCTACCTGGGTGTACCGGCGCGTCTTGACTGGTCGCTTGCCAAGGGGGATATAGTCGATGTATACGTCGGAGCAGGAGCACAGGCGGATTATTGCATAGGGGCGATGATAGCCGGCGGGCGTGACGAACAACTGCATCCCATTGAGAACATAAAGAAAGACGGCCTGGTCTTCTCCCTGCTGGCCGCAGGCGGCATACAGGTCAATGTCAACAAACGCATGGGCCTCTATCTGGAGCCTGAACTGGTCTGGACCGGAGGCAAACCCTCAGGGGTTGAGAAAGAGAACATCTACCTCATGATAATAGACGGGTATTTGTCTCCTATTCCTGAAATCAACAGACCGCTGACCTACCGCACCGAGCATCCCTTCATGTTCTCCGTCTCCACCGGCCTGCGCATCAATCTCGGAAAATAATCTAATGAATAACGCTTATGAAACGGACAATTATCAATTTCATTTACATCGGGGTGTCAGTATTGACGCTTGCGCTGGTCTCCTCCTGTACCAAGGAGGACACTGAACTTGGCATGGCGGATGGAATCGACTCTTCTGCATGGCAAAAGTCCATTACTCTCACTAAATCACAGCGTGACCTCACCTCTTCGGCCAATGTGTTTGCGTTCAAACTTTTCAATCAGGTGCGTTCACAAAGGAACACCGAAAACCTTCTTCTGTCGCCTTTCAGCGCCTCTATGGCTTTGAGCATGACTGCGACGGGCGCAGATGGCGAAACCGAGCAGCAGATGCGCTCCGTGTTAGGGTTCGGGAGTGTCACCAAGGAGGAAATGGCCGACTATTATTCGCAAATGCTTGAAGGGCTCGCCAAAGCCGACCCTTACGTGGACATGAGGATTGCCAACTCCATCTGGATTCACGATATGTTTCCGGCCAAGGAAGAGTTCTTGAAGGGTGTGGAACACTATTTCGGGTCAATTGCGGAGAACCGTGATTTTGATGCGCCTGAAACCTTGAAAGAGATCAATGCCTGGATCGAAGAGAAAACCGGCGGAACCATCAAGGATTTCCTGGACAAGCTTTCCAGCGATACCAAGGTAGCCCTGGTCAATGCTTTGTATTTCGAAGGAAAATGGAGATACGCCTTTGCCGGGACAAAGAAGGGTCAGTTCAGTAACGTATCGGGGCGAAAAAAAAGAACGGACATGATGTACGCTACGACGGGTGAGGGGAGTTATGATGTTACCTATAGAGCCATAGATGGCTGGGAGATGCTCCAACTTCCTTATGGCACAGGAGCCTTCTCGATGTCCATCATCCTTCCTCCGGAAGGGGAGGATTTCCGCGGCTCGGTTCTCGACTACGACAGATGGACTTCATTCTACAAGGTCGCCCGTCGGCTGTACGAAGTGAACATGACCATCCCCTCATTCATCACAAGGGACAAGCATGATCTAAAAGACCCGTTGAAAGCGATGGGTATGACTTTACCCTTCTCGAACAGGGATGCGGACTTTTCCTCCATGGCGGAAAAAGCACTTTGCATTGGCAAGGTTGAGCAGAAGACATTCATTGAGGTGAACGAGACAGGTACCAAGGCCTCAGCCGCTACAGTCGTGCAAATGTGGTTGGGTGCTTCATCTCCAAGTCCTGACTACGAGCCACCTAAGCCTGAATCGGTCAATTTCGATGCCGACCGCCCGTTCTATTATGTGATCAGCGAAATCAGCACCGGAGCTGTCCTGTTCGTCGGCCAGGTCACTGATCTCTGATCCTATCAGGTCCCTACACCGGGTCACTCTTGTCTTCGGATATGCTGACGAGGTGGGCCCGGAGATCTTCCCAGCGGTAGTATGGGCCGTAAAAAGCCTCTACCGCCGGGATTTTCGTTTCACACTCGTTGTAGAGGATTTTCACCAGGACATCGCCTCTGCGGTCGCGGTAGAAAACCATCTGGAGGTTGGTGCCCATCGGGATCCTCTCCCAGGCGTAGAAGCCGTTCTTGTAGGCTTGTCCTACCGGGTATCGGGCAGCGACGCCTTCAAGGCCAAGCAGCCCCGCGAGCGGCAGGATGCCGCTGTCATGGCCGAAGCGCAGGTCGGCGGCAGTGTCACTTCCGGGGTCCATGGCGGCCTCGGCCCTGGCGATGAAGTCCTCCACCAGCCACTTGGCTGCCCAGGTGATGCGGTCGCCGAAGTCCAGGGAGTTGCCGTACGAGCCGTAGGTGCGCTCGTTATAAGCGATGGCGAGGCCTATGAGTTCCTCTTCCGTAAGGTAATGCCTGATGTCCAGACCTCCGAGCTCGTACTCGAGGTCCTGGCAGATAGCGGCGTAAAGGAACAGGTACCGCATGAAGGACCAGGGATTGGGGATGATCTCATTTACCTTCGGATCGTCCTTGAAGTAAGTGCGCATCACTCGCGACGGATCGACATTCGCCCTTATGATGGAGTCGTTGAGGTGGCTCTTCTGCGCGCTGTAGTCTTCCTCACGGAAATAGTCGTGCGCCAGCAGGTCGAGATACTTGTCACCCGTGATGAAATCGTACTTTATGCCGGGAGCCCTGTCCTTGAGGCTTCCGGTGAAATTGGCCATGCTCAGCAGGCAGCGCGGGACGGTGCTGGACTGGCAGTGGACGCGCTTGCGGACCTTGTCCTTGAACACTTCCGGGAAGCGAGCCTGCATGCGGGCGGCAATGGCCTGGTGCTCACGGCCGCCGCGCACGGACAGCTCGCCGTCCATGCCGCGATGCTCGGTGTAGATGCGGAGCATGTCGGCCGCGAGCTTCTCTCCGGCCTCGGTCAGAAGGCCGAGCGAATCCGCCCTGCGGATGGCCTTGTACGGGCTCGTGCCGCTGCTGCCTATCTGGTGGCGCGAACCGTGCCGACCGTAGTGGCTGACATAGAACGGCTTATAACCCTTGGGGGCCGGAGTGTCGGCGGTGGGGATATATTCGTAGGAATGGTACACGCCGGCGAAGCGATCGATATTCTCACTCGTCCTGGTCTGGAAATCCTGCGCCTGGACGGAAATGAACAGCATGGCGAAACCTGCAAGGGATGAAAAAACGCGGAGATTCATGGCGGATGTTGTTGATGATAGGCAAATATACGCAGAAAATCGCTATCTTTATACGTTGAAACAATACTGACCCATGGATTATAAAGACGCTATCAGATTCTATCCCGATTTCCCGATCAAGGGAGTCAACTTCGTAGATGTAATACCCTTCATGCAGGACAAGGAGCTTTTCCGGAGCATGACCCGCGACCTGGGGCTGCTCTGCGCTTCGCCCAATGTCACCGCACCCGAGGCCAGGGGCTTCCTGTTCGCCACCCCCATGCTCGTGGACTGCCCCAATATCCGCTGCGCCATCCCCATCCGCAAGAAGGGCAAGCTCCCTTATGCAGGTGATGACCTCGTACAGGTGAATATAGTGAAGGAATACGGACATGACGAAGTGTTCTACCGCCTCTCCGATATCGCCGCCGGCGTACCCAACGGCGACACCTTCGAAGTCACGTTCTTTGACGACATCCTCGCCACCGGAGGCACTGCCAAGGGCATTGCCGAAGACCTCCAGAAGCGCAGGATCGTCATCGACGGCAAGGAATACCGTATCAAGGTCACGGACTTCGTCTTCGTGGTGGAGATCACAGACCTGCCCGGCCGCGAGCTCCTCGAGCCCATAGCCCCGGTCAAGGCCCTCATAAAGGTGACGGAAGGATAGGACATGAAAACCGGCAGGGCCGAATACGACTCCCGGACACGCACTCTCGCCGGCACGGTCCCCCTCGTCATGGGGACCAAGCTCAGCGCTCTCATAGTCGGCGCTGAAGAGAACACGGCCCGCAGCGCCTGGTCAAGGTCCGTATCCCTTGCCGGAGCCCTGGAGTCCATGCTGAACCGCTTCGACGCCTCCAGCGAGGTGAGCCTTCTCAACTCCGGATGCGACTCCGGCCCCAGGCCTGTCAGCAGCGCCCTTGAAGAGATACTCCTCGCCTGCAAGGCATACAGGGACAGGACTTCGGGCCTGTTCGACATCACCAAGGGCGGAGGGAGCTACACCGTCAGCCGCGGATCGGCCGACATGCACGGCACCACCGCAGACTTCGGAGGCATAGCCAAGGGATGGTTCCTGCGCGGATGTCGGCAGATCCTGCAGGATGCAGGCATAAAGGACGCCTTCATCTGCTTCGGCAACAGCTCCATCCTCGCCATGGGGCACCACCCTTACGGCGACTGCTGGAAGGTGTCCGTGGTCGACCCTTTCTCCGGAAAGGCATTGACGGAAAGGGACCTTCGCGACATTTCCATGTCCGTTTCCGGCAACCGCCCTGGGTATGAGAGCCACATCATCGACCCCAGGACGCACAAAGGGATACCCGGCCGGAAGGTGACGGTAGCCCTGGCCCCGGACCCTGCGGATGCCGAAGTCCTCAGCACGGCCGCCATGCTGGCTACGGACGAAGAACTTGAAACCATAACCCTCCGCTTCGACGAAGCGGACGTAAAGACATACAATGACTGACTATAAGAAAAACACCACCGGCGAAAACGTCGACCTGGGCCTCCGCGGCTTCATCAAGACGCTCGGATACGTGAGCGGAGGGACCGCCCTGCTGGCGGTCACCCCCTGGCTCAAGTCCTGCACCCCGGAAAAGCTCCAGGAAGCCGCCGGGGAGCGCAAGGCCCGCATCGGTATCATCGGCACCGGCTCCAGGGGGCAGTACCACATCCACAACCTCCTGCAGATGCAGGTGGCCCGGATCGTGGCCCTCTGCGACATCTACCAGCCCAACCTCGATGCCGCCAGCGAGCTCGTCCCCGGTGCCCGCACGTACTCCGACTACAGGAAGCTCCTTGAGGAAAAGGACATCGACGGAGTCATCATCGCCACACCCCTGGGCACCCACGCCCAGCTCACCATCGACAGCCTCGACGCCGGCAAACACACTTTCTGCGAGAAGGCCATGGCCCTCACCATGGACCAGTGCAAGGCCGTGTACGAGAAGTACCGCGAGTCCGACAGGGTCCTCTTCTACTGCATGCAGAGGATGTACGACGAGAAGTACGTCAAGGCCTTCCAGATGATCCGCACCGGGCTGATAGGCGACATCGTCGGCATGCGCTGCCACTGGTTCCGCAATGCCGACTGGCGCCGCGAAGTCCCTTCGCCCGAGCTCGAGCGCCTCATCAACTGGCGCCTTTACCGCGAGTCGTCCGCCGGCCTCATGACCGAGCTGGGCTCGCACCAGCTCGAGGTCTGCACCATCGTCGCGGACAGGATGCCCACCCAGGTAGCCGGATTCGGCGACATCGTATACTGGAAGGACGGGCGCGAGGTGTATGACAGCGTCTCGCTGACATACCGCTTCGAGGACGGCCGCAACATTGTGTACGAGTCCCTGATCTCCAACAAGTTCAACGGCATGGAGGAGCAGATCCTCGGCAAGGCCGGCACCGTCGACCTCTCCAAGGGCGTCTACTATCTCGAGGACGACGACATGGTCTTCGGGGTGCGCCAGCTGCTCACGCAGGTGCGGGACGGCATCTTCGCGGCCGTCCCCACCGCCGGTCCCAGCTGGCGCCCCGAGCTCCGCGAGCAGTACGTCCCGCACGCCATCATGAAGAAGAATACCGGTGCAGCCGGGGGCCAGAGCATGATCGGCGAAGCCAATGACGGCTCCGACACCATCCTCGAGGCCTTCTGCCAGGCCTGCATCACCGGCGAAAGGGCCGAGAACGTCGTGGAGGAAGCCTACTGCGCCACCATCCTCTGCCTCATGGGCAACCTCGCCATGGACGAGAAACGTGTGGTCAATCTTCCCGAAGAGTATATCATCCCCTACATGAAATTCCAGCCATGAAAGATATAGTCATTACCGGAAAAACCCTCAGGCGGGAACTGCTCGTGCTGGCCGGATGCTTCTGCTTCGCGGTCCTCTTCGACCTTTTCTCCATCATCAAGTATCACAGGCCCTTCGTCGAGCTGTTCCAGACCATCGGCTACATCATCACCATCACCGTAGTCGTATACCTCATCCTTGCGATCCTCAGGATGATAGTCTGGGGAGTCAGGGCACTTGTCAAGATAGTATCAACAAAATAACAATCTATAAACACTTAACCAATGGTATCCAGAAGAGATTTCATCAAGATGGCGGGAGCCGGCGCGGCCGCAATGGCCGTTCAGTCCGCCGACCCGTTCCGCAACTTCGGCGCTGCGGCACAGAACCGCAAGAAGAACAACGCCCCTGCGACGGCACCCCTCGAGAAGATCAAGGGCGCATTCATCGGCATCGGCAACAGAGGCCGCGACAACATCTCCGAGGTCATGAAGACCGGCATGGTGGACGTAGTCGCCATCTGCGACGTGAACATGGGAGCTCCCCATACCCAGTGGGCCATCAGCCAGTTCCCCGGCGTTCCCCAGTACCGCGACTTCCGCAAGCTCTTCGACGAGATGGCAGGCAAGATCGAAGCCGTGTTCGTCACCACTCCTGACTTCTCGCACTTCCCCATCTCCATGCGCGCCATCAAGGAAGGCATCCACGTATACTGCGAAAAGCCCATGTGCCGCACTTTCCTGGAGAACCAGCTGCTGATCGACGCCGCCCTCAAGAACCCTCAGGTCGTCACACAGATGGGCAACCAGGGCCACTCCGGCGAGAATTACTTCCAGTTCAAGGCGCTCGTCGAGTCCGGCATCATGCACGATGTCACCCACATCACCGCCCACATGAACAACTCCCGCCGCTGGCACGGATACGATGTCAACATGAAGACCTTCCCGGCAGCCGACCCCATGCCCGAGACCATGGACTGGGACGTCTGGCTCTCACAGGCAGCGCATCATGACTACAGCAAGCAGTTCGACGAAGGCAACTGGCGCAGCTGGTACGACTTCGGCAACGGCGCCCTCGGCGACTGGGGCGCACACATCTTCGACACCGCACACGAGTTCCTCGACCTGGGACTCCCTTACGAGGTGAGCATGGTCCACGCCGACGGACACAACGACTTCTTCTTCCCGATGGAGTCCACCATCCACTTCAAGTTCCCCCGCAGGGGCAATCTCCCCGCCTGCGACATGACATGGTACGACGGCATCAAGAACCTGCCCGAGCTGCCCGCCGGTTTCGGCACGAGCCAGGTATCCGACGTTCCGCTCGTAGCCGGACAGGCTTACGTCCCCATCGAGCTGAACCCCGGAAAGGAGATCTACACCAACGACCTCATATTCAAGGGAGGCTCCCACTCCGCCACCCTCGAGGTAGTGCCCAAGGAGAAGAACGACGAGATGGCCGCCAAGGGCCTGCTCCCCGAGCTCCCCGACTACCATTTCAACCACTACATCAACTTCCTCAACGCCATCCGCGGCACCGAGAAGGCCCACTCCCCCTTCGAGAAGGCCGGAGTCCTGTGCCAGCTGATCAACCTCGGCTGCATCGCACAGCGCCTCAACACCACCTTCCACTTCGACCGCGCCACCAAGGAGATCACCGACAATCCTTTCGCCAACGCCATGCTCGCAGGCACTCCTCCTCGCAAGGGTTGGGAAGAGTATTACGTCCTCTAATCCGACTGCATCATGAAGAGAATTCTCTTAGCAATATCGCTTATCTGCACGCTGGCCGCCTGCTCGCAGCAGCCTGCTCCCAACAAGCTCACCCGCCAGCAGAAAGCTGAAGGCTGGAAGCTCCTCTGGGACGGCAAGACCACCGAAGGGTGGAGAAGCGCATACGGAGAGGCCTTCCCCGAGAAGGGGTGGACCATCTCCGACGGCGTACTCGAAGTGAACGCCAACGGCGGACAGGAGTCCCTGGGCGGTGGCGACATCATTACCGTGGACCAGTACGAGAACTTCTGGCTGTCGGTTGACTTCAAGCTCACTCCCGGAGCCAACAGCGGCATCAAGTACTTCGTGCGCCCCGACCTCTACGAGGTCAAGGACGCCTCCGCCATCGGCTGTGAGTTCCAGATTCTTGACGACGAGCTCCACCCCGATGCCAAGCTCGGCAAGGCCGGCAACCGCACGCTCGGCTCGCTCTATGACCTTATCACCGCCGACAAGGCGGATGCCCCCTTCGACAAGGAAGGCTGGAACACCGCATGGGTGAAGGTCCAGGGCAACCATGTCGGGCACTGGCTCAACGGGGTCAAGATCGTCGAATACGAGCGCAACTGCCAGGTATTCAACGCGCTGGTTGCCTGCAGCAAGTACAAGGACTGGAAGAACTTCGGCAACCATGCCAAGGGTCACATCCTCCTGCAGGAGCACGGCGACCATGTCTCCTACCGCAACGTCATGATAAAGAAACTTCCCGCTCCGGAGCCGGTTGCCGTAGGCGCCAAGACTCCCGGCGTCGCTCCTGACAACTCCACCCCCAACACCCTTTCCGATGCCGACAAGCAGAACGGATGGGAGCTCCTCTGGGACGGCAAGACTCCTGACGGATGGCGCAGCGTACGTGCCGAGACCTTCCCCGAGAAGGGCTGGGGCATGACCGGCGGCATGATCACCGCCCATCCCAATGGTGTCAAGGCCGGAGGCGGCGACATCATCACGGTGGAGAAATTCCGCAACTTCTGGCTGTCGGTCGATTTCAAGCTTACGCCCGGAGCCAACAGCGGCATCAAGTACTTCATCAACCCCGGCACTTTCGGCGACCCTTCCATCGGATGCGAGTTCCAGGTGCTCGACGATGACATCCATCCCGACGCCAAGCTCGGTGTCAGGGGCAACCGCACCGTGGCGTCGCTCTATGACCTGATCCGCGCCGACAAGCCCGAGGGGCTCATGGACAAGTACGGATGGAACACCGCATGGGTGATCGTCCAGGGAGACCATGTGGAGCACTGGCTCAACGGCACGAAGGTAGTTGAATACGACCGCAATACGCAGGAATTCAACGCCCTCGTCCAGTACAGCAAATTTGCACGGAACGAGGGCTTCGGAAACTTCGCCGAGGGCCACATCCTGTTCCAGGACCATGGCGACCAGGCGTTCTACCGCAACATCAAGATCAAGCGTCTTGACTAGCGGATACCGCTAAAGAAGAAGCGAGAGATCCTTCTCGCGGATAATCCTGAGGTCATTGTTCGCAATGACCTCAGTTGCTTTTTCGGCATTGTCGGTCCTGAAGATGAGGACTCCCTTGCCCTTGAGCAGGAAGGAATAAAGGTAGGCGATGCTGATGCCTTCGGAAGCGAAGAGCTCGATGGCGTCTGCAGCCTTGCCCGGACGGTCGTCAAGCTCGACTGCGAAGACTTCGCACAGCGAGACGGCCACGCCCGCGTCCTTGAGGACGCCGTAGGCCTTTTCCGGCTCGGAGCAGATGATACGGCAGATACCATAGTCGGCGGTATCGGCGATGGTGGTGGCAATGAGCTGGATGTTCTCCTGCTTGAGGAGCTTCAGGACCTTCACGAGGGTGCCGGACTTGTTCTCGATGAAGACGGAAAGTTGATGGACTGTCATAGTTATTGTGGATTAAGACTTCGTAGTTTTGTCTACTACGCGCACGGCCTTGCCCTCGCTCTTAGGGAGGGTGTTCTTGGGAACGAGGCGGACCCTGGGAGTGATGAGGATCTCGTCGCGGAGCTGGCGGGTGATCTCGCGGCCGAGGGCCTGGAGCTTGCTGTAGTCGTCGATGTAGAGGTCTTTCATCTCCACGTCGACGGTCATGGCGTCATTGCCGTCCACGGTATCCAGAGTGATGAGGTAGTCCGATGCGAGCTCCTGGAACTGCATGAGGATGGTCTCGATCTGGATGGGGAAGATGTTGACGCCCTTGAGGATGATCATGTCGTCACTGCGGCCCTTCATGCGGTCGAGGCGAATGTGATGGCGTCCGCAGGGGCACTCGCCGGGAAGGATCCTGGTGAGGTCGCGGGTGCGGTAGCGCAGCAGCGGCATGGCCTCGCGCTTGAGGGTGGTCAGGACGAGCTCGCCGACTTCCCCGTCAGGGACGGGCTCAAGGGTATCGGGATTGACGATCTCGACGATGTAGTAGTCCTCCCAGATGTGCATGCCGTTCTGCTCGGGGCACTCGAAGGCGACGCCGGGGCCGCACATTTCAGACATGCCGAAGGAGTTGTAGGCCTTGACGCCCAGCATCTCCTCGATGCGGCGGCGGGTATCCTCGGAATGGGGTTCGGCTCCGATCACGAGGGTGCGCAGGCGCGTGTCCCTGCGGGGATCGATCCCCTTCTCGAGCATCACTTCGTGGATGCGGGAGGCATAGGAAGGGATGGCATGGACCACCGTGGTGCCGAAGTCGGTGAAGAACTTGAGCTGGCGCAAGGTGTTGCCGGCGGCCGCGGGGACGGTGAGCATGCCGACCTTCTCGGCTCCGTACTGGAAGCCGAGGCCGCCGGTGAACATGCCGTAGCCGGAGGTGTTCTGGAACACGTCCTCCGGCCGGCAGCCTACCATCCACAGGCAGCGGGCGACGGCATTGGCCCATTCATCGAGGTCCTTCTGGGTATGGAGGATGACGGTGGGGTTGCCGGTGGTGCCGCTGGAGGAATGCAGGCGTACGCACTTGTCGAGAGGCACGGAAGCCAGCCCGAAGGGATATGTGTCGCGGAGGTCCTGCTTGGTGGTGAAGGGGATCTTTCGAAGGTCGTCTAGGGTGCGGATGTCCGAAGGTGCAAGCCCGATGCTGCGGAACCGCTCCTTGTAGAAAGGCGAATCCATGCAATGCTTGACTGTGGCCTGGAGCCTCTCAAGCTGCCAGGCTTCTATCTCGGACCTTGACCAGGCCTCTTCCGGATTGAAGAACTTCGAATAGGACATGATTATTGGATTTTACGGTTGTCGATGACGAATTTGCTCTTGCCCTGGCTGCGCTCGATGGTGCCGGGAGCCTTGATCTGGACCTTGACGCCGATGCTGAGCACGCTGCGGAGCTTCTCGGCGATCTTTTTCTCCAGGTCGGTGATGGGCGTGAGGGTGTCGAAGCCGGCGTCGAAATACTCCTGGCGGACCTCCACCTGGACGGTGAGGGTGTCGAGATTGTTGACGCGGTCGACGATGAGAAGGAAGCGGGGCGCGCACTCGGGCATGCCGAGGATGACGCTCTCGACCTGCGAGGGGAAGACGTTGATACCGCGGATGATGAGCATGTCGTCGCTGCGGCCGACGATGCGGCCCATGCGTACGGACGTGCGTCCGCACTCGCACTCCCCTTCCATGAGCGAGCAGAGGTCGCGCGTGCGGTAACGCAGCAGCGGCATGCCTTCCTTGGTGAGGGTGGTGAAGACGAGCTCTCCGACCTGTCCTGCGGGGAGGGACTCGAGGGTGTTGGGATCTACTATCTCCGGGAAATAATGGTCCTCGCAGATGTGCGAGCCGTTCTGGCACTCGCATTCGTAACTGACGCAGGGGCCCATGATCTCGCTGAGGCCGTAGAGGTTGTAGCCCTTGAGACCCAGACGGCGTTCGATCTCCTGGCGCATGTTTTCAGTCCAGGGCTCGGCACCGAAGGCTCCGACCTTGAGCTTTATCTGGTCGGGAGTGACGCCCATCCTTTCCATGGTCTCGGCCAGATAAAGGGCATAGGAAGGCGTGCAGGCGATGCCCGTGAC
>ODAI012418704.1_pt1 | contig 13368 bp, 8 predicted proteins | sample 1539321 | NCBI WGS metagenome assembly ODAI01 (sample SAMN02144231, study PRJEB22623) | gut metagenome | biome: sheep rumen | host: Ovis aries | place: New Zealand
CCTCAGCCGGGGGCAATAGTCTTTGTTCCGCTGATGAAAAAGGAGCTCCGCGGGGTCGAACACCGGGACCATACCGACCCGATTGACGAGGCACTAAAAGCGAAGATCCGCCCGATTTCATCGGTGGTGGAAGGTGCTCCTGTAGTACCCAAAGAGCAACTCGCGCTCTGGCAATGGATGAGTTCTTATTATATGTGTTCGTTGGGTGAAGTGATGTCTGCGGCTTTGCCGGGCGGATTGGATAAACGGCTGATTGATCCTCCTCAACGGCGCAGAAGTCATATTGCACCCTATACCGGACCGATAGAACCCCTGCATGACTTATCGCCCGCACAGGCGAAAAGTGTCGATGAAATCAAGCATTTATGGCATTCCGGCAAGTCTATTGTGCTCCTTTACGGGGTCACTTCCTCCGGCAAGACGGACGTCTATATTCATCTGATCCAAGAGCAACTGAAAGCCGGTAAGAATGTGCTTTATTTAGTGCCGGAGATAGCCCTGACTACGCAACTCCCCACGCGGCTTCAGCTCGTCTTTGGCGACCAACTGATTGTCTATCACAGCCGTTTCACCGATGCGGAACGTGAAGTCCGCTACCGCGAAGTACAAGGAAACACCAATCCCCATGTGGTATTGGGTCCCCGAAGCGCTCTCTTCCTGCCGATACCGGATATAGGCTTGGTGATCATGGATGAGGAGCATGAGCCGAGTTACAAACAGGCTGAGCCGGCTCCCCGTTACCATGCGCGTGCGGCAGCGATCGTCTTGGCAAAAGAGCACGGTGCAAACGTCTTGCTCGGAACAGCTACACCCTCGATGGAATCGTACTTTTTAGCAACCAAAGGGGTGTATGGATTAGTTTCGCTGACCGAGCGTTTCGGCGGAGTGGAGTTACCGGAAATACGTCTGATTGATCTCAAGCGGCAATACACCCGCAAGGAGATGTACGGTCATTTCTCCGATCCGTTGGTAGAACGCATCCGTCAGACCTTGGCGGAAGGCAAACAGGTTATTCTCTTCCAGAACCGGCGAGGCTATGCCCCGCAGATCCAATGTACCGCTTGCGGTCAACCGCCCCGTTGCGTCCAGTGCGACGTGGCGATGACTTATCATAAAAAGGAGAATGAACTGCGGTGCCATTACTGCGGTTATCACAGCCCGGTACCGGCTGTTTGTCCGCATTGCGGCGGTGAATACAAGTTGATCGGTTTCGGTACCGAGCGCATAGAAGACGAGATCAGCCACCTCTTTCCTGCTGCGCGCGTATTGCGTATGGATCTGGATACTACCCGTAACAAGTCCGCCTATCAGGATATTATCAATGCCTTCTCAAACCATGAATGCGATATCCTGGTGGGTACGCAGATGATCACCAAGGGTCTGCATTTCGACGATGTGCGGTTAGTGGCGGTACTGAATGCCGATCCGCTCTTTAACCAGCCGGACTTCCGTGCGTATGAGCGGGCTTATCAGATGTTGGAGCAGGTGGCAGGACGCGCCGGACGAAAAGGCACCAAAGGGGAAGTGTGGATTCAGACTTTTGACCCCTCCAATGCGGTTTTGGGAATGGTACAAAAACATGACTACCAAGCCCTCTACCGCCAGCAGATAGCCGAGCGGGAAATGTTCCAATATCCCCCATTTCATCGGCTTATCCGGCTTCAGATGAAGGATCATAACGGCGTCCGGGTACATACTTGCGCTACGCAGTTACAAGGATACCTCAAACAGATCTTCGGGAACCGCGTTTCGGCGGTTATCGTGCCTTCTATTGAACGTGTACAGGCATATACGCTCCGCGAACTGACCATCCGCATCGAGTCCGGCGCGAACATACAGGAAGCCAAGCGACGTGTGAAAGAGGCGATAGCGCATATTTGGTCGATTTCATCGAATAAAAACGTGAAGATCATTGCGGATGTGGATCCTCAATAAACCAGTAATTATTAAATCGTACATATAATGATCGAAGAATCCAAACGCCGTGTGGCGTACATCAATGAGATGATTGAAGCCGGGAAGGCGGCAGACATCGTGCGCGAGGGCGAACAATACCATGCCGACCAACTCACGCGCATCGCGCGAGATATATGTTCGCGCGAGAATGTGCGTGTGATTCTCATCGCCGGTCCCAGTTCCAGCGGTAAGACCTCTACGAGCCATAAACTCTGTTTAGAACTCTTAGCGCAAGGCAAACAGCCGGTGGCGCTATCCTTGGATAACTGGTATCTCAACGGCACTTTGATTCCCTTGCAGGTAGATGGTACGAAAGACTATGAGTCCGCCTATGCGATTGATCTTAATCAGCTGGAAGCGGATTTGAACGCCTTGGTGGACGGCAAGGAGATAGCGTTGCCGACCTATAATTTTGCAGAAGAGAAGCGCGAATATCCTGGCGAGACGTTGAGTCTGGAGAAAGAGGCGGTGTTAGTGATGGAAGGAATTCATGCGCTGAACCCTATCTTGACGCGCCATTTGAGCGATGAGCATAAATATAAGATTTTTGCGGCGCCTATGAGTCCTGTATCGTTGGACGGCGAGACTTGGATCCCGACGTATGTGCATCGTTTGTTGCGGCGCATGTGTCGTGACTGCCGTACACGCGGCAAGTCCCTCCAACAGACCATCGCCGGATGGGAGTCCGTCCGGGAAGGTGAGGTCAAATGGATCGAGCCCTTCCGCAAGGAGGCGGATGCGGAGTTCGATACCTCTATGATTTATGAACTGCCGGCGATCCGTTATGTGATGGAAAGAGCGTTTCAATCCATCCCGCTTGAGGCGGATGAATACAAGGCCGCAGAGAGGCTGTTGTACTACCTCAGTTTCTTTGAACCTTTAGCCTCTTCGTTTATCCCCCGAACCTCCATTTTACGCGAGTTTATAGGCGGAAGTCAGTTCAATGTGGGGTAAAAATGCACTTTTTTTGATAAAAATTGCAAAAAAATGCAAAATTATTTGCGTATATCAAAAAAAAGCAGTACCTTTGCATCCGCTTTCGTTCAAAACGAATTGTTGGCGGGATAGCTCAGCTGGTTAGAGCGCATGATTCATAATCATGAGGTCCCCAGTTCAATCCTGGGTCCCGCTACAAGAAACCACCAGACGGTGGTTTTTTTTGTGTCCAATAGTGAGGTCGGCTTGCGATTGGCTTACTAACCTATGTATCTCCTAATAATCTCCTAATAATCACCTAATAATCACCTAATAATCACCTAACTTTTACAGCTGAATAGAAGGGAACGAAGAGGACGCGCCAACGGAGGTGGCGCGCACAGGACACCGCGGAGAGAGGAAGAGAGGGGGAGAGGAAGGAAAGGAAGAGGAAGGGAAGCAGCATGTCGAACGGACGGAAAAGAAAAACCCGGAGGTTTACCTCCGAGTTTTGCAGGGGATAGTGAGACGTTGTCAGCTGAGTTGTGACACGTTGTCAGCAGAGTTGTGCGTTGCTGTTTAGCCGACTTGTGCGCCGTTCTTGACGGGAGCGGAGACGGTGGTGACAACGAGTTTGCCATCAGCGTTGACGGCAGAGAGGATCATGCCTTGCGACTCAATACCCATCATCTTGCGCGGCGGGAAGTTTGCGATAAAGAGTACCTGTTTGCCGACTAATACGGACGGGTCGGGATAACTCTGCGCGATACCCGAGAGGATCGTGCGTCCGCCCATGCCGTCGTCCAGTTTGAATTGCAGGAGACGATCGGATTTCTTGACGTTCGAACACTCTAAAACGGTAGCTACGCGGATGTCATTTTTGTCGAATTCATCGATGTTTGTCGCCTCTTTGACGGGTTCCGGACGCCAGTTCTTGAGTGCCTCCGCTTTAGCGGCTTCTTCGTTCTCCGCTTTGATACGCGCCAGACGATCGAGCTGCGCCTGAATAGCGGCATCTTCAATCTTCTCAAAGAGCAGCGACACTTCGCCGAGTGCCTGTCCCTCTTGGAGCATATCGATACGTCCGAGATCTTCCCATCCGAATGAAGCGTCGAGTTGGAGCATTTCCTTCAGTTTGGCTGAGCTGAAGGGCAGGAAGGGTTCGAAAGCGAGTGACAAGTTCGCTGCGATCTGAAGTGCGATATGCAGGATGGTAGCGGTGCGGTCCATGTCGGTCTTGGCGAGTTTCCAAGGCTCGGTGTCTGCGAGGTACTTGTTACCGATGCGGGCAAGGTTCATCGCCTCTTTCTGCGCCTCGCGGAAACGGAAGTTCTCCAAGAGGTTCTCCAAGGTAGCTTTGACGTTTTTGAACTCCTCGATGGTAGCTTTGTCGTAGTCGGTCAGTTCACCGCACGCGGGCACGCGTCCTTCAAAATACTTACCCGTGAGCACGAGCGCGCGGTTGATGAAGTTGCCGTAAATAGCAACGAGCTCATTGTTGTTGCGTGCCTGGAAATCCGCCCAAGTGAAGTCATTGTCCTTGGTCTCCGGGGCATTGGCGGTCAGTACGTAACGCAACACGTCCTGTTTGCCGGGGAAATCATCGATGTACTCATTGAGCCAAACCGCCCAGTTGCGTGATGTGGAAATTTTGTCACCCTCCAAGTTCAGGAACTCGTTCGAAGGCACATTGTCCGGCAGGTTATAGCCCTGCGCTTTGAGCATAGCGGGGAAGACGATACAGTGGAACACGATGTTGTCTTTTCCGATGAAATGGATCATTCTTGTATCTTCCTGTTTCCACCATTTCTCCCAGGAGCCGTATTTCTCAGGCTGTGCGGCGCATAGTTCCTGCGTGTTGGAAATATACCCGATCGGCGCATCGAACCACACGTAGAGGACTTTGCCTTCCGCGCCCTCTACCGGCACGGGAATACCCCAATCGAGGTCTCGGGTCACGGCGCGCGGTTTGAGTCCGCTGTCGAGCCATGACTTACATTGGCCATAGACGTTGGGTCTCCACTCTTTGTGGCGGTTGAGGATCCAATCCTCGAGCCATGACTGATACTGATCCAAGGGCAGATACCAGTGTTTGGTAGCTTTCTTGGCGAGGGGGTTTCCTGTCTCCGCGTTATAGGGATTGATGAGCTCATCCGGCGAAAGTGTAGCGCCGCATTTCTCACACTGGTCTCCGTACGCGCCGAGTGAGTGACAGCGCGGACATTCGCCGCGGATGTTGCGGTCGGTCAGGAAATGACCAGTCTCGGGGTCGTAGAACTGCTCGGATGTCTCTTCCACGAACTGACCGGCGTCATACATGGCGCGGAAATAATCCGACGCGAACCGGTGATGGGTCGGTGAGGTGGTACGCGAATAGATATCAAAACTGATACCGAAATCCGCGAACGAGCGTTTGATGAGCGCGTGATAGCGATCCACTACTTCCTGGGTGGTAATACCCTCTTTCCGAGCGCGAATAGTAACCGGAACACCATGTTCGTCACTACCGCAAACAAAAAGCACTTCTTTGCCCTTTAATCTGAGATACCGGGCATAAATGTCCGCCGGAACATAGACTCCTGCCAAGTGTCCGATATGGACTGCTCCGTTGGCATACGGGAGTGCGGCGGTAATTAATGTGCGATTAAATGCCATATTTTGTAGAATTTTTGTATCAAAAACGAAAAATATTTGCGTATATCAAAAATTTTTGTTACTTTTGCAGCCGCAAAAGAATTTCGCAACAAACCTTTGTTATCGAAAATCGGTGCAAAGTTACGAAAAAAAAATGAAAAATACAAATTATTCGGTGAAAAAACGTCAAACATACCGGCTTTTGTTCCTTGTGCTGCTGATTAGTGGCACCCTTCAGGCAAGGAATACGAATTATGTCGGTGCTTATTTAGAAGGCGGAGGCTGGGCATTGATGCCCTCCGGTAGTAAGTATGGTCCGAGCTTAGGTGCCGCGGGTTCGCTTGGTGCATTGTATGAGTTACAGTCGGGTAACAAGGTGTCCGAAACGAAGTTCCTCTTTGATGTGGGCTTGGGAGTACATGGCGGCTGGACGCGCTTTGATGCGAACTTGGCGTCGAAGATGGCGATAGAGAACGCTACCGATATGGACGGCGATTCGTTTGACTATGTCTATGAGATTACAAGCCGTAAGGATGCCTATCTCAATGTTGCGGCGCAAGTGCCCCTTTTGATCGGTGTACAGCATCGCCGTTTCTATATGTTGGCCGGTGTGAAAGCCAACGTCAATGTCTTCACGCGCTTCAAATCGACGGCAACGCTCAATACGTACGGCGACTATTACCGCTTTACCGAAAATCCCAATTTCGCGGAGTTCCGTAACATGCCGGAGCAGCAGTTCTTTGAGAATATGCCGCTTACAACGTCGCTTCTGCCCACGAAATGGAACTTGGATGTGGATTTGCACTTGGAGTTTGGCGGTCGTTTGGGTTTCCTGCCGGAAGGAACAGGTTTCGAAGTACCGCGTCGCGATGTGGAATACCGTCTGGCGGCGTTTGTGGACTACGGACTGCTGGATTTGCATATAAAGGGCAATAACCCCTTGGCGGAAGCTCCAACAAGCTATGATGCCGCTTCGGCATATAACCCGGACGGAACGAACACGTCCATGATACAAGGCATAAAACTGAACGATGTGTTCACCACCTCCGGTTTTGCCAACGCTGTGAAAGATGCTACGATAGGTATCAAATTCACGATTCTCTTCCAGATCCATCAGCCCGAGAAATGTGTGCTCTGCGGCGACGGCTATAAGAGTTTAGTCCCTGCCCGAGGCCGCAAAGGTGGAGTTCAGTATGAGGAATAAGTCCTCCGTGCTGATTTCGCGGATGGATCCGTTTTCGGTCACGGAGATGTGACCAGTCTCTTCGGACACAACGATACACGTTGCGTCCGTTTTTTCTGACAGGCCCAACGCAGCGCGGTGACGCAGACCGTAGTGCTGCGGGATGGTTTGGTCTTTGCTCACCGGCAGGATACAAGCCGCTGCTACCAGACGGTTATCGCGGATGATGAGGGCGCCGTCATGCAAAGGGGTGTTCTTGAAGAAGATATTCTCAATCAACCGCGCCGAGACAGCCGCATCCAACCGCTCTCCCGTGTCGGCTATCTCTTTGAGACTTCCTGCACCCGCGATGACGATGAGTGCGCCCGTTTTCGTTGCTGCCATATGGCGGCATGCCCGTGTAATCTCCGGTATCTCCTGGCGTTCCACCGTGCCGTCTATCTCCATCCGGCGGCGGAAAAGTTGCCATGACGAGAAACGGGAACCGACGCGGTAGAAGAACATGCGTATCTCTTCCTGGAAAATAACAATCAAAGCAATCGCACCGACCGAGATGATACGGTCGAAGAGGGCGCCTGTCAGCTCCAGTTGGAAGACGAAACTGACCAGAAACCACACCACGATAAACGCCAATATACCCCAGAACAGGTTTGTGGCGCCTGTTCTGCGAAGAAGCCGGTAGGTCTCGTATAGTATTCCGGCTACCAACAGGATATCAATGACATCCTTGAATCCAAATGAAAAAGCCAATAAACTCATAAACTTTCAAACCAATTCAAACCAATTCAAACAATTTTATTGTCTGTGCCGTCTCTTTGACGTCATGTGTGCGCAGGATAGTGGCACCGTGTTCCAAGGCATAAAGTTGCAACGCCTGTGTGGGCACCAAACAGGTCTCCGGCGTCAGCCCTAAAGGCTTATAAACCATGGACTTGCGGCTCACTCCGACTAATACCGGGAGGCCGTATTCGCTCAGGCGGTCCAAGTTCCGCATGCACTCGAAATCTTTCTCCGTACTTCCGATGAACCCGAAACCGGGGTCTAAGATCAGGTTCATATTCCTCATCTCCGGATGCTTCGCCGGCAGTTCCAAGTCTCCGCATAGCGTCCATATATACGGTATATGGTATTTGCGCACGAGCGCGTAGATGTCCTCGTTGCCGCCGGAGATGTCGTTGATAATCATCTCTCCGAACTGATCTACCGCGCGGCGGGCTATCTCTGCCCGAAAGGTGTCGAGCGATAACCGTGCATCGGGCAGTTCTCGTTTGATAGTCCCCAACGCCGCCTCAACGCGTCTCCATTCCTCTTCTTCGCTTACAGGAACACTGCCCGGCCGGGTCGAACAACCGCCTATATCCAAGATGTCTGCACCGTCCAAAAGAGCACCCTTTGCCCAGGACACTATCTCTTCTTCATTGCTTAATCGTGAACCGGCATAAAAGCTGTCCGGCGTCACGTTACCTATCGCCATAATTTGCGCTTTCACGCTGCAAAGTTACTACAAAAATTCCATATTACCGCAAATAATTGACATTTTTAGTGTAAAAATGCATTTTTTTTGCATTTTTTATGAAAATTGTTCGTTTATTTGAGAAAAAAAGTGTATCTTTGCAGGCTGAAACGTGTGCGCCTACGTGTAAGGTGCGCCTACATGTGCATAAAACGTATATAATAATAACAAAAAAATATGAGAAACGTATTAAAGTTAGTAGTAGTGATGACGGTAGTGTTGGCTGCTTTCGGCTGTCAACCGAAGCGCGAGTTGAATACGCGTGTCAGCAACACCACCGGATGGAATTATTTTGACCGGAAAACGACCAATTTCCAAGCGAACGAAGGTGTCGGAAACGTCTATCCCGTGGGTATGCTTCCTATTCAGGGTGGTTCTTTTACCGTAGGCGAAAAAGATGAGTTCGTAACCGCTCCGCGTAACAACGAGACCCGTACTATCACCGTAAGTTCGTTCTTTATGGATAAGTACGAGGTCAATAACCTCAACTGGAATGAGTACCTCCATTGGCTTGATGTGGTATTTGGCGCTGTAGCACCGGAACTGGTGGAAAAAGCGAAACCGGATCACACCGTATGGCGTGAGGATCTGGCATACAACGACCCGTACGAGGACAACTATTTCGAGCACCCGGCTTTCTCCTTCTATCCTATCGTGGGTATCTCCTGGGATCAGGCGATGACCTATTGCCAGTGGCGTACCGACCGTGTGAACGAAATGGCATTGATCAATGCCGGCGCATTGAATATTCCTGCTTTTGGTGAACTGCAACCGACCGATGACGAGGCTGCTAAAGAGGAATGGGAGCAACAAACCGGTTATGAGATGTTCTCCTATGAGGAAGTAAGTCCCGAGGATCCGGAGCAGACTATTACGATGTACCGCCCGAGCTACGAGTGGATTCGCGATAAGTTTGTCTTCAATACCGAGAAATACCTGTTGGATCCGACCTATGACCCGGAGAAGGGACGTCGTCCGTTCCGTGACAGTTATGGCGAGGAACGCAAGGTGAAAACATCCGATGGTATCTTTGTTACCGGTTATCGTCTGCCTACCGAGGCGGAGTGGGAGTTTGCAGCGTATGCGCCGGTAGCAGGTCCGGACGGTCTGACCGTCGAGGGCAAGGTATATCCGTGGTCGGGTTATCACCCGCGTGACATGGTGCGCAATGTGGGTCAGATGCAAGCTAACTTTGTTCGTGGACGAGGCGACATGATGGGTGTCAGTGGCGCCCTCAACGATGCGTATGTTATCACCGCGCCGGTTGATGCCTTCGCTCCGAACGATTTCGGACTCTATAACATGGCGGGTAACGTCAACGAGTGGGTGCTCGATGTATATCGTGAGACTACGTTCCAAGACGCTACCGAGTACAATACCTTCCGTGGTAACATCTATAGCCACCCTGTTTTGGGTGAGAACGGTGCTTACCAGGTGGATTCCATGGGCTTTGTGAAGATCGAGTGGGGTAAACCGGAAGATAAACGTGATGTATTGGATGGTGATTTCGCCAGCTTGATCGATACTGACTATCCTTTGGATACCACAGGTTATGCAGAGGCAAAAGGAACCGACCCGAAACTGGATCCGACCGACGTGCTTGCTCCGCGTGTTTCCAAGAGAAGCCGCGTTTACAAAGGTGGTTCGTGGGCTGACCGTATCTATTGGCTCAACCCCTCCAACCGTCGTTACCTGGATCAGGATAAGGCTTCCTCGAAGATCGGTTTCCGTTGCGCTATGTCCACACTGGGTGACCAGATCCCGAGCACACCGCTTGTTAAATAATTAAAAACTTAAATATACAGTATCATGAATTTTCCCGGAGATATTCGCTATACCAGCGAACATGAATGGATTCGTGTAGAGGGTGATGAGGCTTATGTAGGCATCACGGACTATGCACAGTCAGAATTAGGTGAAATCGTCTTTGTGGATGTACCGACTCTCGGTGAGACGGTAGGTCAGGGCGAAGTGTTTGGTTCTATCGAGGCAGTGAAGACCGTCAGCGACCTCAATATGCCGGTTACCGGTGAGGTGCTGGAGATCAACGGCGCGCTGGATGCTCAGCCGGAATTGGTGAACAACGATCCGTACGGTGAGGGTTGGATCATCAAGATCAGCGTGAAGGACGCAGCGGAGTTGGATAACTTGATGGATGCAAACGCATATCAGGCAAGTCTCTAAGACACCCCTCCTTATAATACGCACATACGCGCTCGCACGAGCGCGTATGTTTTTTATAGGTGTCAAACCATTTCAAACCATTTCAAACCCTCTACTATGTCGGTGAGAAGAAGTATCCGGTGATCCATTGGGGCATGCGCGTCTTCGACGGCGCCTTGTGTTCGAAAGGAATAAAGTTTCCGTCGTTGCCCTCCTCGATGATCTTATGACGCTTTTTCTCGCCTACGCCGATACGTGCGGCGATAGTGAGATAGACCTGCCAATTCCAGTTGGAAAGAAAAGCTTTGCCTTTTTCTGTCTGTGCATCAAAACGGATATTATCCACCTGCGCGCGTGCGTTGAGGTGTACCCATTTGTTGATCTCCCAGCTTACCGCCGCACGCATGTTACCCGTAAAGTGAACAGGTGTCTTGGGCTTGATGGTATAACTGGGGTAAGCCATATGGCTATGATATAGGGTATCTACGTATGACACGTAGTTAATAGAGTAAAATACCGCTTGCGCGTAAGCTGAGAAATGAATGAGCACTTTGCCGTTATTAGGCGTGTAGTTGATGCCATACCCCAAACCTACTGCCACCTGATGCGTCACCATCTTTTGTACGTTGCCTAAAAACAGGGTAGATACCAAATCTTTGAAGGTGGTGTCGTTATTAAACGACATATCTGTATTCAAATACGATAAACTCAGGAGCAACGAACCGGCTGTTTTCTTCTGAATATACGATTGTTTGATAGCGGCGTTATGCGAATAGTGCGGGCTGTTAAGCGCGTACCACGCTGTCAAATTCGTATTGGTGATATGGATGATGTTGTCCGGCAAAAATTGGTTTGTAATTCCCCAGTTCTTAATTTCTACGCCGGTTCGAATGTTCGAACTTTTTTGGCGCAGCAACTCCACTCCCCAACTCTTACCGCCCAATGAGAAATTGAGTTTCTGCGAATAGGCATGCAACGCATCCCACGTATAACCGAAATTCACGGACCTCAGACCAACTTGAAATCCCAAATCCAAACTCGGTGTTGTTAATGAATGAAGAGTCACATCGCCCATTTGGGGGAGTTCGGGGGGAATATCATCCACGGGGTTATTGGTGGAATATGTAGAGTGAATGCCTAACGTACTGTTGGTGAAGGCGATTCTCCATTCGTTATCCGGCAGACCGATATACGTGGTGTCCACCTCATTAAGACAGAAATTGTCAAGCCAGTTCATGCCGATACAATACCAATAAGCTAACTTATTGAGCTTGTCTCCCTCTTTCGCCCATGCGGAAACCGAGCCGGCAAGAATAGTGAGCAATACTATCAATACGTGTCTTTTCATAAATCCGCTGCAAAGTTACTCTTTTTTTTTGAATTGACCAAATTTAATCGCAAAAATCAAACCTTCGTTTCATAATATGTCTCATTTTGGCACGTTTGGAGCAAAAAATGCAGAAAAATAGACGATTTTAAGTGAAAAATTTGCGTATGTAAAATATTTGTAGTAACTTTGCAGTGACTATGTATTTATGCGTGCTTTGCGCATGTGTGGACGATGGTCTTCCACGCTGGAGGGAAGTGTCTCTTGTTGGGTGGAATAATGACATTTTTAAAGGCGTTTATTGAACGTTGTTTGTGACTCCCGGAAACTTCGCAACTTTCTTGTAATCAGTCCGGACAATAACCAATGAATGTCCTCGGGGTATGTAAATACCAACGCTTACAATCAGGTAAGTGTAATGTATCGCTTTTGGCGAATGCAATGTTTACATATTCAGCGTGGACTTCGGTTGTTTTTCTACTGGTTACAGGCATTGCGAAGGCCTATGGGAGCGTGAAGAACAAGTGATCTTCACGCTTTTTTTATGCCCTTGCTTTCCTCGACGCCACACTTTTCCCACAAAAAGAAAGTTTTTTTGCAGATTTGTGCTCTAAAACCCTCAGAAAACGCCGCAATATGATACAAAATTGAAAAAAAACTATGTTTTGCGGCATATTACTTGCATTATTGAAAAAAAAGTAGTAACTTTGCACAATTTTTTGATGAAGAGATCAAAACTCTTCTGTTATTCCGCAGGAAGCGTCCACGGAGACGGAAGATAAACATATACATATTTTTGACGTTTATTAACGTTATTGGCGGCTCCCGGAAACTTCGCAAATTTCTATAACCAGCCAAAGAACAGCCAATAAATGTCCTTATTGGATTTATATCGCGTGCGCGCGTTTTCTGCGTGTATGTATGTGCAAAAGGATATCTGCTGTATCTTTTCGATTAGAACCTTGCGAAATAGTTTGGGAGCATGAAGATAATCTTCGTGCTTTTTTGTTGTAACCTTGAAGCACCAAGAACCCATCACTCCAATTACCAAAAACGAAACCAATATATACCCGTGCTCACTCCGCACGTTAAATGGAGTAAAAGGATCTTTGACAGATTGAAAAACAAACAGATTAGGCTAAAAATGCAAGTAATTAGGCATTTGTTGTCCGAAAACTTGCATGTGTCAGAAAAAAGTTGTAACTTTGCGAAAATTTTTCGCAATGGAACAATCAATCCGACAAAATTACATCGCTGAAGTTCGGCAGATACGCAATGCCATTAGCATTAGCCGGTATCGTGCGGCTAAGTTGGCAAATGCCGAAATGCTACGCTTGTACTACTCTGTGGGCAAGTTCATATCACTCAATACGCGTAATGCCAAATGGGGAACAGGAGCTCTTAAAAGCATCTCTAACCAATTACAGCAAGAGATGCCCGGACTAAAAGGTTTCTCGGAGGGCAATATGCGTAAGATGCGTTTGTTCTATGAGGCATGGCAACCGGTGTTTGAACCGCAAGCAGAAAACACGTTCAGCATACTTCCTGTAGTTGATTATATTGAGTTGTTTGACTTTCGTTCGACACTGCCGAACGAATTGGAAAGCGCAGAAAATCAAGCTATTGTAAAACGTTCGCCACTGGCGAACGAATTGGGGAACGAAAAATGTTCGCCAG
>ODAI011703958.1_pt1 | contig 13367 bp, 11 predicted proteins | sample 1539321 | NCBI WGS metagenome assembly ODAI01 (sample SAMN02144231, study PRJEB22623) | gut metagenome | biome: sheep rumen | host: Ovis aries | place: New Zealand
AGCAGAGGAAAATCGGGTTCAAACGATGCAAATGCTGAATATATCGCGCATCTTCGAGGAATACTTGAAAAGGCGAACGTGTGCACACAGACTGCGGAACTAGGGAAAGTGGACATGGGAGGCGGGGGAACGATCGCCTATATCCTGGCACTTTACGGAATGAATGTGATCGACTGCGGAGTTCCGGTCCTGAGCATGCACTCCCCCTGGGAAGCGGTCAGCAAAGCTGATATCTATGAGACATACCGCGGATATAAAGCATTTCTGCGGGATGCATCTTTTACAAACTTTTAACGGACATATACGAAAGAGTTGATGGACAGTATGGAAGAGATTACCGGATTAAAGACATCGGATTACTATTTTGACCTGCCGCAGGAACTGATCGCGCAGGATCCGCTGGAGGACAGGGCATCCTCCCGGCTTCTTGTCATGGATAAGGACACGGGAAAGATCGAGCACAGGGTCTTCAGCGATATTAAAGAATATCTGAGGCCCGGTGACACGCTGGTCCTGAACGATACCAAGGTGATCCCCGCAAGACTGCTGGGCACAAAAGAAGATACGGGCGCAAACGTCGAGATCCTGCTGCTAAAAAGGCTTGGCACCGACAGATGGGAGACGCTTGTAAGGCCCGGGAAAAAGCTGAAACCGGGAGCCCGGGTAACATTCGGCGACGGGAGCCTGAAGGCTGTGATCCTCGACATTCTCGATGAGGGGAACCGGCTGGTGGAATTTGAGTACGAAGGGATCTTCGAAGAAGTACTGGACAGACTTGGCGAGATGCCCCTGCCGCCGTACATTACCCATAAACTGAGTGACAGGAACCGGTACCAGACGGTCTATGCAAAATATGAGGGAAGCGCCGCTGCACCTACAGCGGGACTTCATTTTACAAATGAACTGCTGGACGAGATCCGCGCAATGGGAGTGCGCACTGCCTTTGTAACGCTCCATGTGGGACTTGGAACATTCCGGCCGGTTAAAGTTGACGATGTCAAAAATCACCATATGCACACGGAGTGGTACCAGGTGAGCGATGAGGCGGCAGAACTCATCAACCGGACCCGCAGGGAGGGACACCGGGTGATCTGCGTGGGCACTACGGCGTGCAGGACAGTAGAGAGCGCTTCCGATGAAAACGGAACAGTGCATGCGGGATCTGACGATACGTCGATCTTTATTTATCCCGGTTACAGATTTAAGGTCATGGATGCCCTGATCACAAATTTCCATCTGCCCGAATCAACACTTGTAATGCTGGTATCCGCGTTCGCGGGAAGAGAAAAGGTTCTGAACGCTTACGAAGAGGCGATCCGGAAGAAATACAGATTCTTTTCATTCGGGGATGCGTGTTTCTTTTATTGAGTCTTATTGTTGAAAAAGAGCGTATCATTGTGATAGTATTGAAATGGTAATCTTTAAATCTCTTTGGAGCTAAAAATGTCAGAGAAACCTTTGAGCGCTACGATCGTCGTAGCTACACATAAAAAATACAGAATGCCCAATGACCCGCTTTATCTTCCCGTCCATGTCGGAGCAGAGGGAAAGAGGGACGCCAAGGGAAATCCTCTTGATTTCGGATATCAGAAGGATAATGAGGGGGATAATATCTCTCTCAAGAATCCCCGTTACTGCGAGCTCACGGGAATCTACTGGGCCTGGAAAAATCTGGATTCCGACTATATTGGCCTTGTGCATTACAGGCGGTATTTCGGCGGGAAGAGAAGAGGAAAAGATCTGTTTGATTCAATTCTCACAGGCAAGGAACTTCGTCCCATGCTGGGCAAGTATGAGATTTTTGTCCCTACGCCTCAGCATTATTTTATCGAGACTCTGTATTCCCATTACGCGCATACGCATTATGCAGAGCATTTGGACGCAACAAGAGCTGTTCTCTCGGAGAAATGTCCGGAGTACCTTGATTCCTATGACAAAGTCCTGAACCAGACTCACGGCTATATGTTCAACATGGTCATTATGGACCGCGCGCATTTTAATATTTACTGCAAATGGCTGTTTGATATCCTCGAAGAGCTTGAGGATAGGATTGATGACAGTCTTTTGGATGCGTTTGAAGGACGGCTTTACGGAAGAATCAGCGAGATCATTTTCAATGTCTGGCTGGACAGGCAGGTGGAGACAGGCGCGATAAGCACTTCTTCGATCAAGGTCTTGCCCCTTGTCTACATTGAGAAGGTGGACTGGTTTAAGAAAGGTGCCTCATTCCTTAAAGCGAAGTTCTTTCACAAGAAGTATAATGAGAGTTTCTGACGGGTTCAGAATTATAAGAGGACGGATTTGGATGGTAGTTAATAATTATCAACAGGCTAAAGTCAGGCTGGATCATGGGGGGATACGCGTCAGTTTTGGCGAGATTCTTTTCTTTACCGGGCTTGTTCTTTGGCTGATTCAGTTTTATATAAGCAGAACGATCTTCCTTGAGCTTTTCGGCGACAAAATACTGACAGTTACGCGTTACTTCTGTATGTTGATTTTTTTTGTCAAGATTGTTCTTACAGAAACAACTCTGCATAAAAGAGCTGCCGCGGTATTCATTACAGCTGCAGCTGTTTTTATAGTGGTCCAGCAGAACATCAACACCGGAATGCCTTTGATCCAGGTTCTGCTTATGGTTTACGGAGCCAGAAATATCTCGTTCCGGCGTATCTGCAAAGTATCACTTGCAACATGTGTGATATTGTGGCTCATACCGATACTGACGTATACGGTCGGATACCACGAGTTGGAAAGAAGTGAGATTAACGGCCGCGTGAGAGAATATCTCAACTTTGTATTTGTCACCTTTGGCGCAATTAATTTCATGAACATTTTGTTCTGCACGTTCTATGTTTTTACGGAACCAGACAGAGTAGGAAAGAACGGAGGAATCGAACAGAGAAGGACTGTCCCATGGCCTTTGATCATTCTGATGTCAGCGATAACGGTCTGGTTATACATGGTCACAGATACTTCCCTGCCATTTGCGATCTGTATGCTTTTCATAGGGATGTATGTGATTTTGGTAAAGTTCCGCATACCTGTTATCAGAAATAATGCCCCATGCAGGATTCTGGCAATGACTTTCTTCCCTCTGGCTGCGTATATAACCTATTATGTTTCTAAAATCTACGATCCGAATGTAGGGTGGATGTCGAAACTCAATAAATTCACTCATAAAAGAGTTGCTTATTCCAAACAGGGACTTGACACTTACGGGGTCCATCTGCTTGGCACGCAGATCAAAGAGAATACCGATTCGACGAAAGGCGCGTATTTCTACCTTGACAGCGCGTACATAAAGGATATGATCTATTTTGGCCTGATCGTTTTTATTATGATCCTTGTTTTTTATACGATCATTCTTTATGCATCTGTATTGGAAAACGACAGAACGCTGGCAATCTGGATGATCAGTATTGCTCTGTACTCGATGTTTAATAACTTATTATTACTTCCCGCGGAAAATGCCTCGATGTTCGGGATCTGGTACGCTCTCGATCTTTTGAAGTGGCATAGCAGAAAAGAACATTTGCAATGTACCGGCAATAAGAGGAAAAAGATTGAACACGCAGCCTAGTTTAAAGAAGAATATCGCAATCAGTACGCTCTATCAGATGCTGCTGATCATTCTTCCCATCATTACTGCTCCATATATAGCGAGAGTGCTGGGTCCTGACCAGAGCGGCGTGTATGATTATACGAATTCGATCATGACATATTTTGCCATGTTCGCAGCCCTCGGGACAGCTTCTTACGGCGTCAGAGAGATCGCGAGAGTACGGGATGACGCGGCGATGAGAAGCAGGCTGTTCTGGGAAATCGAGCTGATGACGGTCATGACATCATCTGTATGTATAGCGGTCTGGTTCGCTTTTATAGCGTTTACCCCGCAGTATAAGGTGATCTATCTTGTCCTTACTATGGGACTTCTCTCCACAATGTTTGATATTTCCTGGTTTTTTGCCGGAATGGAGCAGTTCAAGTACACTGTTACGAAGAACGCAGCCTGCAAATTGATCGGAGTTGTCCTTATGTTCCTATTTGTTAAAAAAGAGGACGACCTGCTTTTGTATATTATCATCATCACGGCGTCTATGATGATCGGAAATCTTTCCATGTGGCTCTATGTGCCCCGGTTTGTGGAAAGGGTGGATTTTCGAACACTTACTTTTCGAAAGCATTTTCAAGAGACCCTGATCTACTTCGTGCCTACCGTGGCGACCAGCGTCTATACGGTCCTTGACAGAACGCTGATCGGTGTGATCACCAGGAACAAGGCAGAAAACGGATGTTATCATTACACGATGCAGATCATCAATATGATGAAAGTGCTGACCTTCTCATCTCTCAACATGGTTCTGGGATCGAGGCTGTCTTTTCTCTTTGCTGAAAAAAGGTATGATGAGATCAGGGAAAGGATCGCAGACTCCACCAATTACATTCTCTTTATGGGAATTGGAATGTGCTTCGGAGTGATCGGCGTCGCCAAGAGATTTGTGCCCATATTCCTTGGACCGGGTTATGACAGAGTAGTGACCATGCTGATGCTGATGAGCCCGATCGTCATTATTATCGGAATCAGCAACTGCCTGGGGTCTCAGTACTATACACCGGCCGGTTACAGGAAACTAAGTGCCAGGTATATTATTATCGGAGCTGTCGTGAACCTGCTGCTGAATCTTGTGCTGATCCCGAGATACTGGGGATATGGTGCAATAGTGGCATCCCTGATCGCGGAGACGGTCATCACAGTTCTTTATTTAAAGAACTGCAATGGTTACCTCGTGCCGGATACGATCATAAAAGACAGCTGGAAGAAACTGATTGCCGGAGTGATCATGCTGATCACGATCAAGACTGTTGACAGGGCAGTCGAATCTGATATAATTGCGCTTCTTCTTGAGATCGCAGCAGGATTTACCGTATACTGTGCAGTGATCACGCTTATGCGTGACAGTTTTGTGACAGAACTCCTGATGGGAAAGATCCTGAAGAGAAAGAGGAAGGCTGCATGAGGCCGCATCGGACCGCCTCTTTTCTGGTTATGGCTGTTATATCAGTGATCATTCTTTCCGGCTGCTCTGCGGAGACAAAACCGGAGAGTCCGAAAGAAGCAGAGAGTACGGCCAAGGCAGAAAGCTTCGAATGGTTTTATGGTTCATTTGACGATGCAGAGGCAGCTGCATATGATGCATTCAGGATCAGCGCAGAGAGGCCGTTTGACAGCGAACCGGTCCCGATCAAGGACAAGTCGGGAAAGGAGACAGAAATACCGGCCAGCGACCTGGCAATGGTCTATCAGGGGTTTCTGTACGATCACCCGGAAGTATTCTGGCTCAGCAGTTCCTATAATTACAGAGTGTGCAGCAGTATCGGCGGAGAGGAAACAGCTGACGCTGTAGGCGTAATACCGATTCCGAAGTCCGCAGCTGAACTCGATGCTATGAGGCATGAGTTTGACAGTGCTTCCGAAGAGATCCTCGGCAGTACTTCGACAGCGGAAACAGACAGGGAAAAGGCGCAGATACTGTATAACTATCTCACTGCCATAACGGAATATGAGGAAGAGGCGCTGTATGACAGCACTCTCCGGAATGAACATACGGCATACGGAGCAATATGCGGGAAAAAGGCCGTCTGTGACGGGATCGCACTTGCTTACAAGTATTTGCTTGACAGATGCGGGATCCGGTGCATTCTGATCCCCGGTGTCGGCGACGGCATGCCCCATATATGGAACATAGTTTACTGGGGTGGAAAATGGCATGAATCCGATCCTTCCTGGGATACTGTATCTGGAGATAAAAGCGGAGGACAATATTTTGACCTGACGACCACAGAAATGAGTAAAGACCACGAGAGAGAAACGGAAGGAATCGCGCTTTTGATCCCGGTCGCGGATTAACATTTCTGAAGTCGCTGTAACAGGTTTGCTTTAAGCAGAAAGGAAAGAACTTTGACACAGAAAGATTATTATGATTTCAGGGAAGAGGGAACTACGAGACAGGTCAGTCTGGAGAAACTTCTGCGCTGTGCACTGAGGAAATGGAAGCTGATCGTGCTGGCGGGGATAATTCTGGGTGTGTTTTTCGGTTCCTACAAGATTTTTTCCATTCATTCTAAAAAGGATGAAATGATCGAGTCTTACGAAACCTATAAAAACAAACTGGAAATGTATAATACCAATATATCTGATTATAATAAATCCATTGCTGAAATACAAAACGGCATCGGTAACAGACTTGAGTATATGCAGACGGCTCCCGCAATGCAGATCGACCCCTATAACTGTCCGATTGCTACAGCTCAGTTGCGTGTTGTACCCAGCGGAGAGAACGGGGTGGAAAGCAATGATGTGTACTCGCTGCTGTATTCGATTTACGACGACATCTACTATGGAGACACGAGTATGATCGTCGCGGAAAAGCAGAATATGAACTCCGCTAACCTCAATGAGCTTCTGTACCTCAGAATTTATCCGCAAGGCGGGAATATGACTGTAGTCGTTCGAGGTGTGGACGAAGCGCATGCGGAGTCGATCAGAGATGATTTGCTTGATGTTGTTATGAGCAGGAAAAATCTCTTTTCCAATTTCGGAAACTATGATATCGAGGTATACGGAAAAGGTACGCAGACAGTGGTAGAGCCTAATCTCAAGACTCTCCAGGAAACGAGCACCGATTCACTCACAAAAATGCAGACATCGCTCCGTACGTCTCAAAACCAGTTGTCACAGCTTGTAAAGCCGGCCTCGGTTCCTCAGTATTCCAAGAAATTCATGCTGAAAAACGGAATCAAACTTGGCATAGTAGGATTTGCCGGCGGTGCATGCCTGATGGCTATCGCCCTGATCTGTCTGGTGCTTTACAGAGGCGCAATCCTTTCGACCGATGAGATCGACGGAGAGTTCGGACTCAGAACACTGGCGGATTATTCAGGTGGAAAGTCTCAGGACGAAGCCGGACTTGACTACATGCTCGCGAGGCTGGAGAGCTGTACAGCAGGAATGGATAACAAAGAGATCGGTATAGCCGGCACCATATCCGGGAAGAAACTCAGTGCGCTGGTTGAAAAGCTTAACAAACAGACGTCCGGATCTAAAACCGGGCTGAGCTTTACAGTGCTTTCAAACATCGCAAAAGATGCTGAGTCTTACAGAAAACTCAGAAAAATGAATGGAGTGATCATCGCTGAAGAAGTGGGCAGGTCATCTTATAACGAAATACGCAATGAGATCGGTCTGATCGCTGACAGCGGCGCGGACCTGCTCGGTACTGTATATTTTTAAAAAAGATGAAAAAAGACGAACTTGCTTTAGTATTCATGACTGTACTATTATGCGCAGCGGCGTTTGCCGCTGCGTCAGGTGCCTTGACAGATCCCTTCCGATCCGGAGGGGCTGTTGAGGCTTTTTTTGAAGACAAAAAGGAATGGTCTGTTGAAACATGCTTTGTGGACAGTGAGCAGTATAAGGATATGCTTTCCGGAAAGAAACAGAAAGATTTTGATGTCTCCGCAGTGGCTTTTGAAAAGATGGAAATTCCCTATGATGAGAAGGACAATACTGTCTATATTCCGCAGGATCGTATGGATGACACCTGGACCGGCTCTTTCTCCCTGAAAGCCCCCTATACGCAGATCTGCATTATAAATGACAGAGCCATTGATAAAAAACAATGCTTGGAGGAAAACAGGACCTTTAAAACAGCACTTGTGTCTGACGGATATTATATGGAATGCAATCTTGTATTTACGGGACTTCCGGCCGTCTGTATGTGCAGCGAAAAAGGTGAGGTCGGACTTAACAAAGAATACGCCGGCAGGATCTGTGTGCTGGATCCTTACAGAAAGGAGTATCAGGAGGCGGACTGTTCGTTTCATATAAGGGGAGCGACGTCGACTATGTTTGATAAGAAGAGTTATCGCGTGGAGCTTACTGAAACTGATTCAGGATCTGATAAAATGAGTTTTCTCGGTCTTCGAAAAGACGACGATTGGATTCTGAACTCCATATGCACAGACAAAAGCCTTGCCAGAGAAAAGGTCTGTTATGATCTATGGAAAAGGCTCAATGAGACGGAAGAAAGGCCTGTTGCGTCATCACAGATCGAATACTGCGAATTGATCCTCAATAATGAGTATATGGGTGTCTACGGACTCATGTATCCGATAGACAAAAAGCTTATGGGAATGAATCCCGGGGATCTTCTGTATAAAGTGGGCACATGGTATGAGGAAATCGATTTTCCCGGAAGACTTACTGATTACAACGGGAAAGAAGAGATTCATAATCGGAGCGGAGTTTCCTATCTTGAAATCAAATATCCAAAGGAACCGGAAAAAAGCCGGATCTATGATCCCTTTCAGCTCTATCAGGACATGGTGTTTGAAACCGGAGATATGTCAGAGATGAATAAAGCCGGGATCATCCTCAATCTGGACAATTTTATCGTTCACGAACTATTCTGTGAGATGACCAGAGCGGGGGATAATACCTGGAAAAATATATATATTGCAGCATATAGTGACGGCAGAGGGGGCTATACCCTGAATGAAACAATTTGGGATCTCAACTATACGTTTGGCGATCAGTTTAAATGGGACCCGGATCACGGCAACACGGTATTTCTTCCGGATTCTACGGACGCTTATAAAACCCGTTTTGACAGGGATTACGGATATATAAGGCTTTCGACGATCATAGACGATCTCAGGGAAGATACGGCTAACAAATGGAAAAAGTGGAGATCCGGCGGCATAAGCCCGGAATATGTAAACACTCTTTTCAGAGAGCAGAAGGAATATCTTGAGAAAAGCGGAGCTTTCGAGAGAAATTCGCGCAGCTGGTCCGCCGGTGGAGAAAACGACGTATATTTCGGGATCAGCAGCTGGATCAGCGGAAGATTTCTTTTTCTGGATCAGATGTACGGTTACGAATCCTGATGAAAAAGCAGAAATATATGCTCGGATAATAAGATTATTTGCTTATTGACATCAGTTGAAAAAAATTGTTCATGAATTGGAACACAAAATACCATGTAAATTGTTTATCAATTATACATTTTTTTTTTTTTCGCATTATAATAACAAAAGTGAGTGTAATTATAAATATAAACCAGAAAAGGGGGAACAGAAATGTTTGGTGCTAAGCATTTAAATAGCGTACATGTCGGCCATTACAAGAATACGGCCAAATGTGCGACTGAAGTGATGCCCATCCCGGATGTGGTAAAGATCTCGATGTCGCAGAACATCGGTGCACCGTGCAAGCCTCTGGTCAAAAAAGGAGATCATGTCCTTGTTGGACAGAAGATCGGAGACACCGAGGCTTTTCTTCATGTGCCGATTCATTCCAGCGTATCGGGAACCGTTACCGGAATTGAGACACAGAGAAACGCTATGGGCGGATACGACACACTTGTTGTGATCGAGTCGGACGGCAAGCAGGAAATTGACCCTTCCATCAAGCCTCCGGTGATCACAGATCAGCCCAGCTTCATCGCGGCAGTTAAGGAGAGCGGACTGGTAGGTCTGGGCGGCGCGAGTTTTCCGACATGGCTCAAGTTCAATCCCAAGAACCTCGGCGAGCCTATGACTCTGATCATCAACGGCGCAGAGTGCGAGCCTTTCATTACTTCTGACCACAGGACTATGCTCGAAGATACCCAGAATATCATCGACGGCGCCCTGATGATCATGAAGTATATCCAGGCTCCGATGTGCTATATCGGAATCGAGGACAACAAGCAGGATGCGATCGATCAGTTTAACAGGATGTTTGCTGAGCAGGGGATCACGAATATAAAGACATTTCCGCTGCAGGCAAGTTATCCCAAGGGAGCAGAGCGCGTTCTGATCTACGAAGTGACAGGAAAGACCTGCAATGCAGGCGTGCTTCCTGCGGATTTGGGATGTATAGTGTCCAACGTCACATCTGTAGCTTTCCTTGGACAGTACATCAAGGATGGAATGCCTCTGATCAGAAAGAGAGTGACGATCGACGGAGACGCTGTTGCAAAACCCGGCAATGTCATTATTCCCATTGGCGCGATGATCCACGACGTGATCGGTTATTGCGGCGGTTACAAGGAAGAGCCCCGCAAGATCCTCATGGGCGGCCCTATGATGGGACGCGCTGTCTTCTCCGACAGAATGCCCATCGTCAAGAACAACAATGCGATTCTTGCATTTACCAAAGAGCAGTCGCTGATCCCTGAGGAGACAGCGTGCATCAGCTGCGGCAGATGTCACAACGCATGTCCCTTCAACCTGCTTCCTACGGGATTCGCGGATGCTTATGAGGCAAGAGACGTAAAGAGGCTCAATGATCTGAAGATCATGCAGTGTATGGAATGCGGCAGCTGCTCTTATGTCTGCCCTGCACGCCGTCCGCTGGCCTTCATCAATAAGCTCGCTAAAGGATTAGTAAGGGAGGCAAGCCAGAAATGACGGATACAAAGAACGTTAAATACTATGATAATCTTGCCGTTGCGTCGTCTCCTCATCTGGTGACGGCCCTCGACACACAGAAGACCATGATGTGGGTCCTGATCGCCCTGATCCCTTCCTTCATCGCAAGTGTTTTCTATTTTGGCCTCGGAGCGGTCATACTCACCGCTGTCTGCGCCGCAAGCAGCGTGCTGTTCGAGTGGGGATATGAGAGACTTCTCGGCAAAAAAGTGACTGTAAAGGATCTGAGCGCCTGTGTTACCGGCGTGATCCTCGCAATGAACCTTCCTGCCAACCTTCCTGTCTGGATGGCAGTGATCGGCTGCTTCGCAGCGATCGTTATCGTCAAGCAGCTGTATGGCGGCCTTGGCCGCAACTTTGCAAACCCGGCGATCGTTGGACGTATTGTTCTGCTTCTGTCCTTCACATCCTACATGACTACGTGGCCTGTGACGAGACTGAACCAGACAGCGGATGCGCTTACAGGAGCAACTCCTCTGGGACTTCTTGCGGACGGCGCTCTGGCCCAGGCACCTTCCCTGAAGGATATGTTTATCGGTAATATCGGAGGCGCCATGGGTGAGACCTGCACGATCGCAGTGCTGATCGGTCTTATTATACTGATCGTGAAGAAGATCATCTCCCCGATCATTCCGGTTTGCTACATGGGTACAGTATTTGTTTTTGCTTTCATTTACTACTCAGTTGTGGGCGGAGATTACAGCGCGCTTCATATGGCCTGCTTCCATCTGCTTGCAGGCGGTGTTGTATTCGGGGCGACATTCTGCGCGACTGACTACGTAACAAGTCCTATCATGAAATATGCTAAGGTCGCTTTCGGTATCGGATGCGGACTTGTTACAATGATCATTCGTCTGTTCTGTGCATATCCTGAGGGAGCTTCTTTCGCCATCCTGTTCATGAATGTCCTGGCTCCGCTCCTCGACATGATCGCCCAGAACCAGTTCTACGGCATCGGCGCCGCAGAAAGGGCTGCCAAAAAAGCTGCCAAAGAAGCAGGAAAGGAGGCTGCCAAATAATGACTAAGAATGAGAATTTTAAAGAATACGGCATGCCGGTAGTTGTTCTCGTAGCGATCTGCTTCGTGACGACACTCCTTCTGGCACTGACCAATTCGGTCTCTGAACCCATCATCATCAGAAACCAGGCGATCACCGCCACGGCAAACAGAAAAGAGCTGCTTCCCGACGCGGATGATTTCACACAGGTTGAACTTGACAGTTACGCCTCTTCTTCAGACGGCATGGCGTCTGTCACGGAAGTATACAAAGCCAATAACGACACCGGTTACGTTATGACCTGCATGACCAAGTCTTTTGGCGGAGATCTGACCATGATGGTAGGTCTTGACGCTTCAGGCGCTGTTACCGGCGTAAAGGTCACTGACCACGCCGACACTCCCGGCGTCGGCACCAAGGATCAGGATCCCGAATACCTCGCACAGTACATCTCCAAGACTGCACTCAGCGCGGAAGATGTCAAAAAAGAGGCAGACTTCAACTTCATAACCGGCGCGTCTGTTTCCGGTACCGCGATCCACAAAGGCGTCTATGCTGCACTTGCACAGTATGCTGAGATAGGAGGTGCGAAATAATGGAAGAGAAGAAAAGAATTGACGTTCTTTTGAACGGTCTGATCAAAGAAAACCCGGTTCTGGTGCTGGTAATCGGTACCTGCCCCACACCGGCTACATCAACATCCGTTGAGACCGGCTTTGGTATGGGACTTGCAGCGACAGCTGTACTTGTCTGCTCCAATATCGTTATCTCAGCGCTGCACAACATCATTCCCGATAAAGTAAGAATTCCCTGCTTCATCACTGTTATCGCAGGATTCGTCACGATCGTGCAGATGCTGCTGCAGGCATTTGTCCCTTCCCTTTACTCGGCACTTGGACTGTATCTGCCCCTGATCGTTGTTAACTGCATCATTCTGGGCCGTGCTGAGATGTTCGCCAGCAAGAACGGCGTCCTTGATTCCGCCCTCGACGGAATTGGCATGGGACTTGGATTTACACTGACACTGGTCATCATGGGCACCATCCGTGAAGTTCTTGGAAGCGGCACATGGCTCGCGGGAGACTGGTTCGGTCTTATGAAGGGCTTCAAGGGAATTCCGCTGCTCTCCAGATTTATCCCCGGAATGAGCATCATGACAATGGTTCCCGGCGGCTTCTTCGTATATGCGATCGTAATGGCGGCTGTTCACTATTTTACCAAGGATAAGAGCAAGATCCGCAACGAGTTCGGATGCGACGGCTGCGCGAATGCAGGAAACTGCGCTGACGGCGAGTGCGCCCAGAAATAAGAAGGAGAGGAGGATAAATCATGAAATTTGTTATTATCATTATCAGCATGGTCCTGGTAAACAACTATCCTCTGGCTCAGTTCCGAGGAAGGGGCACATCCGCAGGTACTGAACCAGAGGATAGTTGTTTACCAGAACCATGCTGATAATGATGATAATAAATTTCATGATTTATCCTCCTCTCCTTCTTATTTCTGTGCGGCGCATTCGCCGTCCGCGCAGTTGCCTGCATTTGCGCATCCGTCGCATCCGAACTCGTTGCGGATCTTGCTCTTATCCTTGGTGAAATAATGAACAGCCGCCATAACGATCGCGTATACGAAGAAACCGCCGGGAACCATGGTCATGATGCTCATGCCGGGAATGAAGTTGGAGAGCAGCGGAATTCCCTTGAATCCCTTAGCAAGTCCGAACCAGTCGCCCGCAAGCCATGTGCCGCTTCCGAGAACTTCGCGGATCGTGCCCATGATAACCAGTGTCAGTGTAAAGCCGAGGCCCATGCCGATTCCGTCGAGCGCGCTGTCCAGGACACCGTTCTTGCTCGCGAACATCTCGGCGCGGCCGAGTATGATGCAGTTAACGACGAT
>ODAI011445230.1_pt1 | contig 13365 bp, 11 predicted proteins | sample 1539321 | NCBI WGS metagenome assembly ODAI01 (sample SAMN02144231, study PRJEB22623) | gut metagenome | biome: sheep rumen | host: Ovis aries | place: New Zealand
CGGACGGCTGTTCTGCTGAAGGGACATGGTAGATCAGATAATGCATCTCATCTCCCATGAACAGCAGCGTGGACATCACATAAATATTCCGGTAGACCCGTTTCATGTCTTCCGGATGAAATTCCTTTTCATCCGGCCGGATCCGCACCATAAGGCGCGGCGCAGTCTGCCTGTCCCCATGGTATTCCACGTAAAAGCGGTCACAGATTTCCCGAGGGACCCGGATCTTTTTGCGCAGGACCTTGGTGTAACGGAAGACCAGGCCGTCCGCGATCAGTTTGTCTGTCAGCAGCTGGCAGAATTCCGTCTCCTCCGCCGTCAGGGTATCCTTTTCAGACCAGTATTTTGTCAGGGCCAGAAGCATCAGCTCCGGCTGCTTTAAGGGATCGTCCACTGCCTTCAGATAGCTGAACAGAGCCTCAAACAGGATGGAACCGATCACTTCCTCTTCATCCAGGAAATAATCTGCACTGCGCCGGATCAGGTAGGCCCGCACCATCATATCCGTGTAGGTGCAGTGATCGATGTAGGTAAGAAACGCCTCATCGATATGCTCTCTGCTGTCTGTAAAGAGCAGATACGCCAGCACATTTTCCGGAAGATCATACAGCTTTCGCTTCCGGTCCAGAAGCTCGCTCATCACCCGGTACATCTCTCCGGCGGGTCCTTCGTAGGCATAGCCCAACAGCTCGCAGACGGAATCCGGTGCAGCAGAGGGCGCTTTATCAAAAACATATTTGCAGATGCCGACAAATGCAGCTTCCGGACGGTCATCAGCCATCGGGATGCTGTCCGAACGGATCAGGGCATCGAGAAGATCCGCTGTCAGAGAGCTGTCCTTCTCCCAGCAGCCAAAGCTCTTCATGATCTCCCATGCCTCCGGAGCATGTCCGTATTTTAAGAGCACGCGGCAGATATCCGCTGCGATCTCGGGGGTATAGTCCTCTTTCGAAAGAGAATTGATCCACCGGGGCTCTCCTTCCGTATGGCAGAGCGCCCGGATCAGCTTTGAGCGGAACGCAGGCGTAAGCTTAAGCACGCTGAGCGCCTTCATGCATACGGATATCTCATCCTCACCGGCAGTCCCCCGGTCAGCAATTTCCCTGACCGCGGACAAAAGAAGCATCCGGTGCTCCGGGAAAATATCAAAGCAGCGTCTCAGAAGGTCCGGCCTATCGAACAGGGCTTCATCGGAAATATCCGCGTCTCCGCTGTCCGGAACGATCGCGGCATTCTGGAAATATACGGGCACATAGGCAGCTCTGCCCTTTACTTCCGCCCGCATCGAAATGCCAAGCTCCGGATAACGTACGGTGACATACTTTACATCCGGTGATTTAACAAGGATCCGGCGGCATTTCAGTATGTCGGGAAGGCACTCTGCCGCACGGCGGTCGATCATTCCCGGATAGATCATCCTGTCATAGATCACCCTGAGGTTTTCGCTGATCCTGCGCTCAAGTACGCAGTTCATGGCAAAATGGCTGATCCGCGGCTCATAGATCCCGTACAGTTCAGAATCTCTGTCGACATAGAGCAGAACATTCTTATAGAGCTTTTCGCGGATCATGGCCTCAGGATCCCGGTCATAGGAATAGTACAGCAAAACCTCCCGCGGCATCATTTCATCCGAGTCCGCAGGATAGGCATGGATATAGCTTTCATACAGCCTTGTGACGCTCAGGTTTCTGCGGATGGCCTCCCTGTAAAAAGAAAATGCCTCCGGTGACTCATCCTTGGCACGGATCAAAGCAGCCAGGACGCCTTCGAATAACGGCATATCCTCCGGAAAAACCGTACACAAAAGCTTTTTCTGTTCTTCCTCCGGGGTGCCGTCTGAGAAGCTGCCGGTGCCTTTGGAAGGCTCCCTCCAGAAAAAGCGATCCTCCTCCGGCTGCTCTTCCATTTCCGTGTTCCCGGCAGACTCCGTGCCGCCTGTACCGGAAATCTCCTCCGGTACCGTACTGTCATACGGCCCGTAGATCAGAGGATCTTCAACATAGTTTCCGGATCCGGACAGCTCCGTTTCCTTTGCCGCGCTCAGGGCTGCGGCTCCTCCGGCTTCCGGACTTTTTTCTTCGCACAGAATATCACAGGGGATCCGGATCTCCCCCGCATTGGTCACAAGACAGACATTGGCCGTCAGATGCTCTCCGGGCCGGAGACCTGCCGCATTCAGCTGCACAGTAATATGGACCCTGCGTCCTGTGAAGGTGCGGGTCTCAGAGCTCACTCTCGGATCATCTGAAAAAACAGCACCCCGAATGCTGAACCCGTTGGTGCTGACGACCTCAAGCTCAAAGGAATCCCTGCTGCCCGCGATCATGCGGTTGCTGACAGACTCCGGCAATACTCGGATTGACGGAGTTTCAATGTCTATGATTCCTCTGGAAAGTCTGCTGATTTTATCTCTCATAGCGTCCACAATACAAACTCCGGAATATCGTATCCTGATCAGTTCCCGGAGTCCATACACAGTTATGATAGCATACGCCTTCGAGGATTTCCATACATAATCGGTAATTCTTCACTTCTGAAAGTTCAGCTCTGCAGCCGATTCCTTTCCACCTGAACAAATATATGTGATATAATCATTGGGTTCACATGATTTCGTTCCGAAAAAGAAAGGATCCAGTTATGCTTCAGGAACCGGAAACATTATACAAGCTAATGACCCTCTACATGCTTGATAAGGTCAATTTCCCGCTGACCAACAGCCAGCTTTCAGAATTTTTTCTTGATAAAGAGTACACCACTTACATGACCCTGCAGATCGTGCTGAACGATCTGATCGAGGCCGGTCTTATCACATCGCATAAAGTCGGGAACTCCACGCATTACGAGATCACCAGCGACGGAAGAGAAGCACTGAACTTCTTTCTCGGAGAGATCTCGGCTGCCGCATGCGCAGATATGGATCAGTATCTTGAAGCGAACAGATACAGCATTCGTTCTGCGGTCGATACTACTGCCGACTATTTTCGTTCTGCAGGGAGCTATACCGTACACTGCGTTGCCAGGGAAGGCAGCGGCACCCTGCTTTCCATTGATATCAGTGTGCCGGATGAGAAGATCGCGGCAGATATGTGCGCCAACTGGTCCACCCGGAGTCAGGAGCTCTACTCCCATATCATGCTCAGCCTGATGGGCGGAGAGCACGCCTGAGCTAAACGCCGGACAGCAGAGCCTTGCAAATGAAAAAGCTGCGTTTTGCAGCCCCTGTTTTCAGGGGAACAAAATGCAGCTTTTCTGTTATACCGGATCTTATTACGGGGTGCAGATCAGAAATCACAGGAGGAATATGCGGTGCTGTGCGCACTTTTCACGCATTTCCTGCGGCCAGTAGGAAGCCTGGACTTCGCCGACATGCGCCCGGCCAAGTAAAAGCATGCAGAGCCTGGACTGACCGATGCCGCCGCCGATCGTATACGGAAGCTTCTGCTCTAAGATCATCTTATGGAACGGAAGCTCCGCTCTCTCCGGGCAGCCGGCTTTCTCCAGCTGTGTCCGAAGGCTGACCTCGGAAACGCGGATGCCCATGGAGGAGATCTCAAGCGCCATCTGAAGCGGCTCAAACCAGAAGAGGATATCACCGTTCAGCTGCCAGTCATCATAGTCCGGTGCGCGTCCGTCATGCGGCAGCCCGTTTCCAAGCTTATCGCCGATGCGCATCAGAAATACGCAGCCGTGCTTTTTGCAGATCTCGTTTTCTCTTTCCTTTGAGCTGAGTGAGGGATACATCAGCCTGAGCTCTTCGGAATCAATAAAGGTAATGTCCTCGGGAAGGTGATACACCGCCTCGGGGAAACGGTACCAGACCTCATGCTCCATATGTTTGATGATCTTGAAGATCATACGGACCGTCTTCCGGAGCATCTCTTCAGTACGCTCGGACTTCAGAATAACCTTTTCCCAGTCCCACTGATCTACATAGACGCTGTGAAGATTATCCAGCTCTTCATCCCTGCGGATCGCGTTCATGTTGGTATAGAGGCCTTCGCCGGGCAGAAAGCCGTAGCGGCCAAGCGCCATTCTCTTCCACTTTGCCAGAGACTGGACGATCTCCATCTCCTCACCCGGCTCCGCCTTCAGATCAAAGCTGACCTTTCGTTCCACGCCGTTTAAGTCATCATTCAGGCCGGAGCTCTTTTCAAGGAAAAGCGGGGCGGAGATACGCTCTAAGTTCATCTCCCTTGCAAAGACCTTCTGAAATTTATCTCTGATATATTTGATCGCTTCCTGGGTCTCCCTGACAGAGAGTTTGGGGTCGTATCTCTCGGGCAAAATAAGCTGCATGATAGTTCTCCTTTCCTGTATGTTCAAGCTGTCAAAGCAGCCAAAGCATCTGTATCCGACGGGACAGTGCATCCTGCATATTCCATAAGCTCACGCTGATACCGGACAAATCAAGCCTGCGGTTCGATCCCGATCAGCTTTTCTAACTTTTTCAGTTCCTCGCCGGTGACCTCACGGTACTTTCCTTCCGGAAGATCTCCCAGTTCGATATTCATGACCCGGATCCTTTTGAGGCGCTCAACATAATTACCCAAAGCATCACACATCCTGCGGATCTGGCGGTTGAGCCCCTGGGTCAGGATGATATCAAAGCTGTAATCGTCGAGCCTCCGCACCCTGCAGGGGCGGGTAACAACGTTGACGTACTCTCTTCCGCCGGCATTACTCCGATCCTTCTCTCCTGCATCAATGACCGGGATCGTGATCTCTACGCCGTCCTGCATATTAAGAAGGAATGAATCCGTCAGCTTTTTTCGGCAGGTGACGATATATTCCTTTTCATGTCCGTATCTGCCCTTGTTGATCAGATTGACAAGCTCTCCGCGGTTGGTCAGAAGGATCACGCCCTCGGAATCCTTGTCCAGGCGTCCCACTGGAAAGATGCGGCTCGGGTAATTGATATATTCGATAATGTTGGTTGCCCTGTCATTTGATGTGGTGGAGCAGACGATGCCGCGCGGCTTATGGAAAGCCCGAAGACCGGGCCCTCCCTTCAGATCTGCCGTCCCCTGCCGCCCGTCGATCCGAATGGTGTCTTCATCCATGATGCGCTGCCCGGGGACGGCCGGCTTCCCGTTGACCCTGACACGTCCTTCCGCAAGAAGGCGGTCGGCCTCACGCCGGGAGCAGATCCCCATACCGGACAAATATTTATTAATGCGGATGCCTTCCATATGCGCACCTCTTTGCTGCCGGGACTCTTCAGAAAGCGGCTTTGCAAAAGCGCCGGGCGTCCGTCAGGCTTTGGAATCCCGGCTGCGTTCATTGCCGCCCAGCCTGTCCGCGCTCCGTTCGGTAAAAAACGAATAGTAGGACCGCCGGCCGCTCCGCCAGCTTTTTCCGAGCGCAGGTACTCTGCACCAGAGGATCGACGGAAGTCCGACCACAAACAGATAAAGCGGTCCGAGTATCAGGGACTGAATCGAATGGCCGTACTCATGACGGAGGATCCGCCGAAGAGCCGGCGTCATCGGGATCCTGCCGCGGATCGCAGCCTGCTCACCGGGCACGGCCGCATCCTCTGTCAGCATGATCTGTTTCGCATCAGCAAAAGACGGATCATCCTTCGGCAAAAAACTCCCTGAAACAAAAATGAAGGGGCCCAAAGATACACAATCGGCCCCATCGCTCCATGCCGTGATTATAGCATTCCTGTAAGGGAAATGCTTGTACTTATAAAAGAACAAAAATAAAAGCAGGCCTGCCGCGCTCTGCGGCAGACCCCAGGTAAACTGGATCAGTCTGAACAGAAATAAAGGCATGTCCTTTTTCATAGGCCTTATTGTATCTGAAAGATCCCGCTTATGCAACCGGACAGAAGCTGCACTTCTGTTTTTTTTAAAAGCAACGTAACGGTTCGGCACCTGTGTGATTGAATGGCAAAAAAGCACGCAGTGCCCAGGCAGCAGGCGATCTCCCGCAGAGAGCTTCCGTCATCAGCTGTTTTTAAGAAGCTCTTCGATGACTGCGGCCACTCCGTTCCGGTCGCAGCTGTCCGTAGTAAGATCCGCAGCTTCCTTTACAAGAGGATGCGCATTCTCCATGGCGACCCCGATCCCGGCCGTCTTCAGCATAGTAATGTCATTGAGACCGTCACCGAAGGCTATGATCTGCGAGGGAGCCATGCCGCAGTGTTCCGCAAGCTTTGCCAGTGCCAGTCCCTTGTCCGCGCCTTTGATATTGATCTCAATATTATTCGGGAGTGAGGTTGAGACCGCAAACTGCGGAAATCTTTCTGATAAGATCCCCAGCAGTTCATCCCGGTATACGGGATCATTTTTGGTAAAAAGCTGCATCTTTTGGGGACAGTGCCCGCCTTCCTTAAGCCAGGCTTTAAGCTCCGGCACCGGGGTGCGGAGCTCCTTTACCATCTTCAGTGAATGGATATTGGAAATATATTCCCCGGCAGCCTCATGCATCCATGCCGTCATGTATCCCCACTCATCGACATAACAGTCATAGATCACGGGAAGCGTATCCAGATAAGAATAGAACTCCAGGGCTTCCGCCACAGGGACAGTGGCGCTGTAAACCTCCCGGCGCGTTTTCACATCCAAAACAAGAGCCCCGTTGATCGTGACCGCATAACGGATAAACGGGAGCGAACGGACTGCCTCCGGCATGCCGGCATAAAAGCGACCGGTCGCCGGTACGATCAGGATCCCTTTTTCAGCAGCTGCCTCAAGGGCCTCGCGGCTTCGTTCTGTAAGCTCCTTGTCCGAAGTAAGGAGCGTACCGTCGAGATCGAGTGCGATCATACGTATATCATTTTTTTCCGAGTCTTTCCCGATGAATGCTTCCATCCTGCTCCACGTCTGAGACAGCTGATCTTTTTTGACCCGTCTTTTCCCCCGGGTAAAAGGCACGGGTCCGCTGCTGCCGGACGTGTTTTATCTTAGCATCCGAAAACTCCTGAAGCAAGCGTTTTCCTGTACCTCAGCCGGCCCTTTTGACCGCCTCGACCAGAAACAGCGGCGTGGAAGCGTAATTGACCTTCTCCACCTCAGACCAGACATTCTTCCACACGTCCTCATCCGTGCGAACGCTGCACCCGAATGTACTCAGAATGTTCCGATCCCATTGAGGGCGAAGGACTCTCGAAAGCGGGATCCTGCGGGCGATATCTTCCATCACATCAAAGTTTACGCCGATATTGCCGTCCTCAAGGCCCTGCTCCGCAGTATTGTCTCTGTCTTTTTCATACCCCTTCCTTGCATCCTCATCATACAGATAACGGTACCAGTTGGCATCAAAATTAAGCAGCAGTCCTTCGGGCTTAAGCACCCTGCACCATTCGCGGTATCCGGTCTCCGGATCCGGCAGATTCCAGGTCAGGTTCCGGGTGATCACTACATCAAAGCTGTCATCCTCAAAGGAGAGCGCCTGCGCGTTCATCTCAAGAAAGTCGATACTGGAAGCTAAAGGACCCGCATTCCGCTTTGCCTCCTCCAGCATGGCAGGCGTCAGATCAATCGCTGTCACCTGAAAGCCCTCCTCAGCAAGAATGATTGCAAAAAAGCCGGGCCCTGTTCCGACCTCCAGGACACGGATCCCGGAAACGGGCTTCCCGGGAAAGTTCCGGCTGATCCGCTTCAATATCTCCTCACGCCATTTGAAGCGCTGGCCGCTCTGCAGTTCGCTCTGATTGATTGCCGAGTAGCTTGATGCCCGCCCGGTCCAGTAATCCCGGTTTTCGGAAATGATCTGATGTCTCATGAAAGATCCCTTTCTGTTACTTCATGCAATATCGCAGGCTCATCCTTAATACCATGGAGCCCGGTTTCAGTACCAACCTCCATAACGGCATCCAGAAGCTGCCTGGTGTATTCGTCTTTCGGTCGGTTGATCACATCGGCACTGCTGCCCCGCTCCACACACCGCCCGTTCTTCATGACCATGATCTCATCGCAAAGCTGGCTCACGACCCCGAGATCATGAGACACAAAGATCATCGAAATGCCATGCGTTTCCTTCAGCTCCTGCAGCAGCTCGATGACCAGAGCCTGCGATGCCACATCCAGTGCACTCGTCGCCTCATCGCAGAGCAGCACCTCGGCCCCCGAGTAAACCGCCCTCACGATCGACATCCGCTGGCATTGCCCTCCGCTTAGGGAACGGGGGAAACGGCTAAGAAAGCTTTCGTCCAGCCGCACTTCCTCCAGAAGGCGTTTTAAAAGCTCCGGATCATTCTGTCCTTTCCGTGCTTCACGCAGGCTCTTGTCGAAACGCATCTTCGGATCAAAGGAGCTCTGGGAGTCCTGAAAGATCATCTGCATATGCCGTCCGGCGTATGCAGCGGTTTTGCCGGTATATTCCTCACCACGGAAAAAGAGCCTGCCTGCGTCCGGCTGCTCAAGACAGGCGATATGACGGATCAGTGTGGACTTTCCGCTGCCGCTTTCTCCCACGATGCCCAGGATCCTGCCGGGCATCAATGATACGGATACATGATCGATCGCTTTTATGACCCGGTCTTTCGCCCGGTATGTGCGTACCAGGTCTTTCGCTTCCAGGATCGGCGCAGAGTCGAAAGCCGCTTCTTTGACATATATCTCACTCATGAAGCAGCCTCCCTTCTGATCCTGGGGATCTTTTCCAGAAGCATCCTGGTATAACTGTCCGCCGGGTCATGAAGTACCTGGTCCTTGCTTCCGTATTCCACGATCTCGCCGTGATTCATTACTGCTACAGTATCCGCGATCCGGTCGGCGATCCCCAGGTGATGCGTCACCATGATGATAGCCGCATTGGAATGGGAAGCATAGCTTTCTATCTCATCGATCACATTCTGACCGCTCATCACATCCAGTGCGCTGGTGATCTCATCGCAAAGCAGGACGGACGGCTTCAGCAGAAGCGAGAAAACGATCGCGACTCTCTGGTTCATACCTCCGGACAATTCGAAGGGACGGCTTTTCAAAAGCTTTTTTCCCTGCGGCAGCCCCATGGATTCCATCAGCTGCACCATCTCATCCGGATCAAAGGGCAGCCCGTGACTGGCCATCGTTTCCTTCATCTGAACTTCAAAGGTCCTTAAAGGATTGAACGACCCCTGTGGATTCTGCGGGATCAGACCGATCCCGGTCCCCATCAGGGAGCGAAGCTCTCTTTTATTCAGTCCCTTCAGATTTTTCCCCTCAAAGCAGACGCAGCCGCCGGTCACATTGACAGCGTCCATGCCGTGGATCGCCTTCAGAAGTGTAGATTTTCCGCAGCCGCTCTCGCCGGCAATGCACAGAACTTCTCCGGGCTGGATCTGAAGATTCACATGTTTTACGATATCCTCATCACCATAGGAAAGTGAAAGGTCCTTCACTTCAAGTACATAATCGGGGCGGGCATGGCTCAGCTGCAGGTTTTTTTCAGCATTCTGATCAAAAGATGCCATCAGCTTCTCCTTTCCGCTGCCCCAAGCTCCATCACCGCGTCGCCAAGATAGTTGAACAGCATGATCGTCAGCACAGTTGCAGCCGCAGGATAAAGGACTGACCAGGGCGCAAGCTGAATATAGGCTCTTGATTCACTGATCATGGACCCCCATTCCGCCTGCGGAGGTATGACTCCCAGTCCGAGAAAGGACAGGCCCGAAATGCCGATCATCGTGGTGCCGATCTGTGTCAGCGCATTGGTAATTAAGGGGAACAGGATGTTCGGAAGTATATGCCGCAGGATGATCTGCCAGCCGCTGAGGCCTGCGAGACGTGCTGCAGCGATATAGTTTTCATTTCGGATGCTTAATGTATGGCTGCGCGCAAGCTTGGCATATCCGGTCCAGGCAGTTACGCCCAATGCAATGAGCGCAGCGCTAAGCCCGCCTCCCAGAATGCCTGCAACAGCGATCGCCACGACCATCTGGGGAAATGCCAGGAACAGCTCTGTAGTCCTCATGATCACGCTGTCCGTAATGCCGCCGTAGTATCCGCTGATAATTCCCAGGATCGTGCCGATCGCAAAGGTTACCGCCACGAGAAAGGTCGTCGCGAAGATCGTGGTTTTCGCTCCTGCGAGGACACGCGAGAACACACATCGTCCAAAGCTGTCCGTGCCGAAGGGATACATGGCGGAGGGAGGCTTCCGGATCAGCAGCGCACTTGTGGCATTGGGATCATGCGGCATCAGGAAGTCGGAAAGGACTGCCGCCAGGATGAGCAGAATGCACAGGCTGCCTATGATGACAGCTTTGATCCGGGCACGACGCTTTATCAGTTTGACAGAGACAACAGTTTTCATACCTTGAGCTCCACTCTGGGATCCAGGAATACAAAGATCAGGTCCGTCACCAGACCGATCAGAAGATACAGGGTCCCCATCAGCAGAACAAATCCCTGTACCGTCGGGTAATCACGGGCTGTTATGGAATCCATGACCAGCTTACCGATGCCGGACCAACGGAAGATCGTTTCGATCACAACACTGCCGCCCATCAGGGTTCCAAGGGACAGACCGATCACGGTGATCATATGCCCGAGACAGTTGCGGAATACATTGCTGAATAATACAGCCATTTCTTTCACGCCGCGGGCACGGATCCCGGTCACATAGTCCATTTCCAGCTGTGAGATCATTTCAGCACGAAACTGCCGGATGAATCTGCCTGCCATGGGTATGGCAAGCGAGATCACCGGCAGAAACAGCCCGGTCAGCGAATCTCCGGCGATCACCGGAAACAGCTTAAACCGGATGCAGAGAAGGTACATGAGAAGAATGGAGATCAGGAAATTCGGGATCGAATTACCCGCGAAGGAGAAAATACGGGCAATATGATCAAATACCGATCCCTGCCGCACAGCACAGAGGATGCTCACCGGCACCGAAATCATGAGCGCCAGCAGCAGGCTGAAGCCTGCCAGCCGGCAGGTCATTTTAAGACCGGTGACCAGCTTTGCCGCAACCGGCAGACTATCCTTGTAGGATATCCCCAGATCCCCGTGCAGTGCTGAGATAAGCCATGATAAATAGCGCAGTAAAAACGGACGGTCAAGACCCATCCGGATCCGCTCCGCTTCGATCACTTCCCTGCTGACCGCGATTCCCTGCGCTGCCAGCTTTTTTTCCGCGGGATCTCCCGGAGCCATATCCAGGAGGAGGAAGCTGAAGAAGCTTAAGGCAAGCAGCAGGGGGATAAGGGACACTATACGTTTGAAAACATACTTTTTCACAGTCTCAATATTTTAAGTGAGCAAATGCGGGCCGGGGCTTATAAGACCGGAGGCGTCTTTGCCAAAGCCCGCATTCGTCTGTTGATTTACGGTTTGTCGGTTTTGGCATCCACGCCGTAGAAATCGAAGGGGATGTCTTCCGCAAACCCGTGAACGCCGGGCTTTAATACCGTGGTCTGATTGAAGAGCCCGACATAGCCGAAGGCATTGTCATCGATCGCGATCTGAACCGCCTTGTTGGCAAGCTCTGCACGAACTTCAGGATCCGCCTCGGTACGAAGCTGCTCGATCGCAGCCTGGCATTCGTCATCGCTGAAGCCGCCGCAGTCATAATAGGAGCCTTCCGCAAGGGTCGAATCGAGGAAGTACAGGGGATCGCCGGCCTTGTCGGAGATCATGCAGTACAGCGCCACATCAAAGTCTCCGGTAGAAATATAGGTGGCGTCCGGATCCTCTTCCACCGTCAGTACGGAGTCGACGCCGATGGCCTTCAGCTGCTCCTGCATCAGGATCGCGATCGCATCAAGGTTGCGGGCCGCATAATAACAGATATTGAGAGAAAGCTTTTCGCCGTCCTTTTCGTAGATGCCGTCAGCTCCGAGCGTATAGCCGTCCTCTTCCAGAAGCTGCTTTGCCTTTTCCGTATCAACCGCGGGAACTGTTACCTGTCCATATGCCGCAGTAGGAAGGAAGGGGCCGACTGCCGGTGAGACGGTGCCCTCCTGGTAAGCCGCAATGCTGTCCTTGTCTACGGTCAGGTTGATGGCCTCACGCACCTTGTCGTCCAGCCGGTTTTCGTTCAGAATGTAGAACTGCAGGCGGGTGCCGGCGATCTGAACGACGTTGTAGGAGGAAGGATCAGACTGGTAGATCTGCAGGGATGCAGAATCAATGCTGTTGTAGCAGTCGAGCTCTCCCGACTGCATCGCCATGAGCTTCGGCTGATCCTCCTGCATGTAATAGAACACAGCACCATCGAGGAGCACGTCGCCGCCCCAGTAGTTTTCGTTCCTTGCGACCCTGACATCCCCGGAGGGCTGGAAATCACTGATTACAAACGGGCCGGTGCAGATGGGATCAAGGTCGAAATCTTTGGTGTTATCAAGATCGATCATGCCGCACTCGGGACTTGCAAGATCATTCTTCAGTGTCGGATAGGGCGCTTTGGTATCGATGGTGAAGGTATGCTCATCCACCACCTCATAATCAAAATCGCCAAGGAAAGCAAAACGGGAGTTCACCTCGGCAAGACGCTGAAGGTTTCGGACAGCCATATCTGCAGTCAGAGGATTTCCGTTTGAAAAGGCAGCGGCCTCATTGAGCTTTATCGTTGCTATATTGCCCTCTGTCTCCATGGACTCCGCCAGTACAGGGATCAGTCCCATGTCCGGACCGATCTTGAAAAGTGCCTCTGAAAGGCCGTAGATCGAGGTATACCACCCGTAGTACTCTGTATGCACGTCCAGACTCGGATAGGCAAAGGATGCTGCGGTATAAAGGATCTTTTCTCCGGTGCCTTCCTTCGCGGCCTCTGTTTTTGCCGCTTCAGTCGCCGCAGTATCTGCAGCCTGTGTTTTTGCAGGCTCTGCAGCTGCCGCAGTAGTCTCAGGCGCAGCCGCAGCTGTAGCTGCCGGCGCAGTGTTCTGTGTGCTGCCGCCGCATGCCGCAAGAGAAAGTGCCAACACACTTGTCAGCAAAAGACTCGTGATTTTTCTTTTCATAATATCTCCCCTTTTCGAAAAAACCGGCTATGCTCTTAAACAGAAAAAGGCATATCGCTCTTTTCTAAGAGCCATACGCCTTCATAGCTTCATGTAAATACTTATACATATAACAACAACAGATGCCGCTTATACTTTCCGAGCTGTCAGCTCAGGGCAATCATATAAAGCAGTCAGGCAGTTTTACGGCTTCTGCTTCCCCCGCCGGCTTCCTGCCGGTCTTTAAAACGGATCCTGCCCCTGTCTGCGCAATATATTAGCATCAAAAATCCCCCCTTGGAAGCCTCCCGGGGGGATTGAATCTGATCAGATTATTTTATGAGCTAAGGGACAAATGAACAAAATTTGCGAGTGCACTTGCAAATTTCTGTTCATGGGTCCCGCCAAACATGAGGAAGTAGCCATTTTTCTTTGAAAAATGAGCGGATTCCGAATGTTTGAAGCGATTTCGGAGCGATTTTTCGCGTAGA
>ODAI011306884.1_pt1 | contig 13364 bp, 12 predicted proteins | sample 1539321 | NCBI WGS metagenome assembly ODAI01 (sample SAMN02144231, study PRJEB22623) | gut metagenome | biome: sheep rumen | host: Ovis aries | place: New Zealand
CGGCTCCTCCATGTATTCGATGCGGCCCAGGTCGGGCAGGTTGGACGGATTGTCGACGTCCAGCACCGTTCCGTCCGTGCAGTGCACGCGGTAGACGACGCTGGGGGCCGTCGTGATGATGTCCAGGTCAAACTCCCGCTCCAGCCGCTGCTGGATGATCTCCATGTGGAGCAGCCCCAGGAAGCCGCAGCGGAACCCGTAGCCCAGCGCCTGGCTGGTCTCCAGCTCGTAGGTGAGCGACGCGTCATTCAGGTTCAGCTTTTCCAGGGCGTCCTTCAGATTCTCGTAATCGCCGCCGTCCAGCGGATAGATGCCGCAGAAGACCATCGGCGTCACCTGGCGGTAACCGGGCAGCGGGCTTTGCGCCGGGCAGGCTGCGTCCGTGATGGTGTCGCCCACTCTCGTGTCGTGCAGGTCCTTGATCGACGCGGCGACATAGCCCACCTCGCCGGCGGAAAGCGCTTCCTTCGGCGTGTATCCCGGGCTTCGGATACCGACCTCGACCACATCGAACGTGGCGCCGGTATTCATCATCCGGATCGTCATGCCCGGGCGGATCTCGCCTTCGACGACGCGCACGAAGCAGATGGCGCCCTTGTAGTTGTCATAATACGAGTCAAAAATCAGCGCGCGCAGATTCGTCTGAGGCTCGCCCACGGGTGCGGGGATGCGGCTTACGATGCTCTCCAGGACGTCGGTGATGCCGATCCCCTGCTTGGCGCTGATGAGCGGCGCGTCCCCGGCGTCCAGGCCGATGACCTCCTCGATCTCCTTGCGCACCGCCTCCGGCTGCGCGCTGGGCAGATCGATCTTGTTGATGACGGGGATGATCTCCAGATCGTGCTCCATCGCCATATAGACGTTGGCCAGCGTCTGCGCCTCCACGCCCTGCGTCGCATCTACCACCAGCACGGCGCCTTCGCAGGCGGCCAACGCACGGGAAACCTCGTAGGTGAAATCCACATGGCCGGGGGTGTCGATCAGGTTGAGCGTATACGTCTCCCCGTCTTTCGCCGTATAGTTCATGGAAACCGCTTTGCTCTTTATGGTGATGCCCCGCTCCCGTTCCAACTCCATGGAATCGAGAATCTGGTCCACCATCTCCCGCTTCGCGTACACGCCGGTTTCTTCCAGGATCCGGTCGGCCAGCGTCGACTTGCCGTGATCGATATGCGCGATGATGCAGAAATTGCGAATCCTGCTTTCCGAGTTTTTCATGCTTGTTTCCTCACCTGATGGGTTATTGAATCCATGCCGCAGAGAGCACCAGTACGATGCCGGCTGTATAAAACGCAGTGTACAGCAGCCCGGACATGTGCAGCGGGATTGAAGACATTTTTTTGAAGACGTCGATCCTGTCCGATACAAAAAGGGAGCCGGCGCCGGCCAGCCGGATCAGCGCGGCGACGCCGCTCACCCCGGACACGCTGAACTGTGCGACGGTCAGCGCCACGGCCGTCGCGGTCGCCAGTGCGGGGATGACGCCCAGAAAGAGCTCCGTCGCCCGCAGCAGCAGGGGCTGCTTCCGGTTGAAGGCCACGCCCGCCAGATACAGCGCAAAATAGAAGAACAGAAAGATGAGCATCATGCTCTGCAGGATGATGTTGTTGGCGATGCCCCTGGCCAGATACATCCGGAACCACACCGCGAGCAGGCAGGCAAAGCTGAAGGCTTTCAAAAAGCAGCCGACCAGATACTTCTGATGAATCCCGGCGGCAACCGGCCTGTACCCCAGGCACATGGCCGCCGACAGCCACTGGAAGGCGAAAGCCGCCGTCACCCATCTGATCTCGGTGCCGCCTTTCCAGAGCACGCCGAAGCAGGCGACCAGCGCGGCGGCGAGGCTCGTAAAGAACCTGACCCGGTCGCTGCTCTCGTTGATCAGCAGCAACAGCGAAACGCTCCGGTACGCCCTTTCTCTCAGGTAGCCGGACGTGTGGCGCAGCCTTTCCGCGGATTCCGAAAAAAACAGGTCCGCTTCCTCTTCCGTGCGTATGTTTGAATAAAAGCCCTGCACGAGGTTCCGCAGCCACGCCCAGAGCGCGCACAGGTGCCATCCCGCCCGTGTGCGGGTAAAGCGCAGCACGGCGTACCGGAAGCGGTCCGGGACGGTGACGCACAGTCTGTCGATGAAGCTGTTAAACCACTGATCCATTCATTCCCGCCCCTGGATTACTTCATTTTTGAGCCTTTTGCGCCGGAAATCACCTTGTCCAGGATGGTCGAATCGTAGGCGAAGACGCTCTTGTTCTTCTCCGCGCTGGCCTCAAAGGCATTCTTCACCATCTCGTCCACAAGCTGGGAGAACGACAGCCCGCTGGCCTTCCACAGGTAGAAAGCCATGGAGCCGGGGATCGTGTTGGGTTCGTTGACGTAGAGGATGTCGTTCTCGTCGATGATGTAGTCGATCCGGACGACGCCCTTGCAGTTCAGCAGCCGGAAGATTTCCTCCGTCATCTTCTGTATCGTCTCCGTCAGCGTCTCCCCGATCGGTGCGGGAAGGACCCGGCTGAGGTTTTTCATCCCCCGCGACTCCGGGTTCTTCGAGCCGGAATTGCGCAGATACTTCTCCCAGAACGTCAGGAACTGGTCGTCGCTGCTGGGCACCGGCATCTCGCAGACGGAGGTCCGGACGGACTCCCCGAAGCCCAGCGCGGAGCAGTTGATCTCCGTCGGGTGCTCGATGCCCGCTTCCACGAGCAGCCGGCTGTCATAGGACGCGGCGACCCGGACCGCCTCCTCCAGGGACGCGCGGTCTGTCGCCTTTGAAATCCCGATGGAAGAGCCGAGGCTGGACGGCTTGACAAACACAGGGTATTTCAGCTGGGTTTCGATGCGGTCGATCCACTTCTGGGCGTCCCGCTCCCACTGCTCCCGCGTAAACCAGATGAAATCCAGCACCGGGTATCCGGCGCCCCGCAGCAGGAGCTTCACGGCAATCTTGTCCATGCCCAGGCTGGAACCCAGCACCCCGGTGGACGTGTAAGGGATATTCAGCAGCTCCAGCAGCCCCTGCACGGTTCCGTCCTCGCCGTGCAGGCCGTGCAGGACGGGGATCGCGCAGTCCAGGTGGACCAGCGGCTTTTGCAGCTTGGAGAACAGGCCCGTCCGCTGCGGCGGCCACTCCCAAATATCCCCGGCCCCCGTGGTCAGGTCGAAGATGATCCGTTTCAGCCCGGCGGACATCGGGTTGAAATTGCGGTATGTCTCTATCTTGCGCAGCGCGTCTCCCGTGTACCACAGGCCTTCTTTCGTGATGTAGACGGGCACGATGTTGTACTGCTCCGAATCGGCTGCTTCCATCAGCTGCAGCGCAGAGACGACGGACACCTCGTGCTCACAGCTCCTGGAACCGTAAATAACGGCGACATTCAGTTTCGGCATAGTTTCCCTCTCTCGCTTTCGGTTCAAGAATAGTTGTCCGGCAGATCGTTTTCATACAGCACGACGTCTCCGGCCTGCAGCAAGCGCTGCAGGAGCTCCGTCGCATCGCTGAGCTGATTCGCGTAATGCAGGTTGCCGCGGTCGAAGCGTCCGGATTCCAGGATTCCCTCGGTGATGCTCTTTGCGTTGTAGTTCCCGACGAGAATGGCGATGTCCGCGTTTTCCGCGATCTGCCTGCCGAATTCCACGTTGTACTCGTGCTCTTTTTCGCCCAGCTCCACCATGCCCGGCGTGACGATGATCCTTCTCCCTTCAAACTGGCCCAGCACGCGGGCGGCTGCCCTGGCGCCGGCCGGGTTGGAGTTGAACGCGTCGTCGATCACGGTGATCCCGTTTCCGTAGGTCAGCAGCTGCAGCCGGTGTTCCACCGGCCGGCACAGGCTGATCCCGCGCGCGATCTCCTCAAGGGTCATCCCCAGCTTCCGCGCGACGGCCGCGGACAGCAGAATGTTGCTGATCGCGTGTTCGCCCAGCAGCCGCGTCTGGCAGGCGGCTTCCTCTCCGGTTTCCCGGTCCCTCAGCACAAAGGCGGTTCCTTTCGGCCCCACGCGGACCCGGCCCGCCTCCAGCACGCCGTCGGATAAGAATTTGTGCTCCAGCGGGCATTTCTCATACAGCTGTCTGCAGAGCCCTCCGTCGTCGGCGAAGAACGCCATGCCGTCCCGCGGCAGCCCCTCGATCAGTTCGTATTTGGCCTTCGCGACCTGTTCAACGGTACCGAACGTGTCCAGATGCTGCGGACCGACTGCCGTAATCATCCCGATCTCAGGGTGCACCAGGTCGCACAGTTCCCGGATGTCGCCGATGTGCCGGGCGCCCATCTCGGCGATGAAGATGTCGTAGCCGGGCGTCAGCATCTCGCGGATGACCCGCGTGACTCCCATCGTGGTGTTGAAGCTGCCCGGCGTGGCCAGCACCTTCCAGCGGGTCGAGAGAATCGTCTGCAGGATGAACTTCGTGCTGGTCTTGCCGTAGCTGCCCGTAATGCCGATCACGCGCAGCTCGGGGATCTCCGCCAGCCGGCGCTTTGCGTCGTTTACGAACTGACCCGCGATCTGCTTTTCAATGGGGACGGCAGCGGCGGCGGACAGCGCAAAGAGCAGGATTTCCACACCCGGCACGATAAAGACCGGGATGCCCAGGCAGCAGGCAGCCGCGGCGGCGATCAGCCCGACGCCCAGGTGCACAAGGCCGAAGCGCTTTACCCGCTCCGTGCAGTGAAAGGGCTTTTTCTCCTTTTGCCCTTCGACCGCCTTGTAATATGCAAAAGATCCGGCTGCCTGCAAAAGAACGCAGACGAGCACCGGCACGCCGGCCCAGGATAGTACCGCGGCGGCGAGCACGAGCAGCAGGTGGATCAGCAGCGTCCTCTTCAGGCTGCGCCTTACGCTCTTGAAGAATCCGGGCAGCTGATAGTTCTCCAGCTGATACAGATGAATGAGCTTCCGGCTGAGAAACAGGCAGGTGAAGGCGGTGAGCACACAGCCCGCGGTTATCGTTAAGAACTTCATTCGTTACGTCCTTTCAAAAGGAATTCCTCTGCGATTCTTGTAAACACCGCCTGCCGCTCCAGATAAGCGAAGTGGGTGGCGCCCTCTTCCGTGATGAGCGCCGCGTCCGGGATCCGCTTCTCCATCTCCCGCCCCATCCACAGCGGCGTCTCCGTGTCCTTCGTTCCCCAGAACAGGATGGTAGGCGTCTGGACCTTCTCCAGATAAGGGGTGATGTCGAAGGAGATCACCTGCTTGAAGACCTCCCGCATGTGCGGCGAGAGCGCCTTGTAATCCGCAGACCCGTACTTCTGGATCAGCGCTTCCTGCCAGGCCGATGCCTTGTCCTTAAGCCCCGGAAGGCTGCCCAGCACACGCACGCAGGACTTGAGGGCATGATACTCCCGGCCTCTCTTCTGCGAGGCGGCCGTGGGCCGGTTCGGGATGCCGGCCGCGCCTGTCAGGATCAGGCGGCCTACGGCTTCCGGCTCCGTCGCCGCCAGATACAGAGCGACGCGGCAGCCGAAGGAATGCGCGATGATGTCGCAGGGCGCCAGGTCGTAGCGCCGGATGATCTCCAGCGCCAGAGCCGCGTAGTCCGGGATTCCCCATACGCACTTCGGCGGTTCGGCCTTCCCGCCGTCACCGTGACCGGGAAAATCGACAGCGACCGTCCGCATCCGGGGCGAAAGCGCGTCCTGGATGCCGCCCATCATCGCAGCCGAGCATTTCCAGCCGTGCAGCAGCAGCAGTCCTCTCCCGCTTTCTCCCTTTGCGCAAAGGTGTACGTCAATTCCCTGATACTCCATATGTTCATTCGTTCCCATATGCACCGAACCCATCTCGTGAGTATTTCATGAAGCTGCGCACCTAAACGAGATCCTTGAACATGATCAGCGCATCTTCCCGGTTGTCTTCATAATAGCGCTTGCGGTAGCCGACGTCCGTAAAACCCAGCGAGTGGTAGAGCGCCTGCGCGATCGCGTTGGACCTGCGCACTTCCAGCGTCATCAGGCGCATGCCCTCTTCCCGGGCCCTTGCGATCAGCGCCTCCATCACCCGCTTGCCGTAACCCATCCCCCGGAATGCGGGGTGAACCGCCACGTTGCAGATATGCCCCTCGTCCACGACCAGCCACATGGAGGCATACGCCAGCACCGGCGTTTGGGGCTGCGCCTCGTCCGTCAGGACGAGCCACCGCGCCACGACGTTCTCCTTCAGGTCGTGAAGGATCGATTTCTCCGACCACGGCATCGCAAAGCAGAGTTCCTCTATCCGGTGGATATGGGGGACGTCGGATTCCCGCATATCCCGTATCGTTTCCGTTTCCAACTGCAGCCCTCCGTCGTCTCGCCGCTCAGCCAATCTGCGGGCGCTTTAGATAGCTCGGCTTCAGGTCCGCCGCGTCCATCCCCCGCCCCGCCTCCGCGTACCGGGCTGCCAGTTCGCAGGTCGTGCCCGGCGTCGGGAACGTGCGCTGCGGGGAGGCGAACAGCACCTGCGCCCCCAAACCGTCCTCAAAGCGGGCCCGGAACGGGGAGAGGTCCTCGCCGACCAGCAAAACCCGCTCCCCGCACGCCTGAAGCGAACGGATGAGGTCGTCCGTCCGCACCGAAGTGTCTTCCGTAAGGCGGACCGGCGGCATGCCGCTGCGGAAGCGGGCCGTAAACACGTGATCGGCTTTCGCGTCGATCACCGGGCAAATCAGCCCGTCAAAAGCCGGTATCTCCGCCGCCATGGCCTCCAACGCGTCGACGCATACGCAGGGTTTGTTTTCCGTCTGCCCCAGCGCCTTGACGACGGACATCCCGATCCGGATGCCGGTATACGAACCGGGCCCGCCGACCGCGGCAAACACGTCGATATCCTGCACGCTGCAGCCCGCCAGGGCGAGCGCCTGCTCCACCAGATTCATGACGTTCGTGCTGTGGACTTTTTTGCCGGCAAAACTCAGTTCGCACACAATCCTGCCGTCTGCCCAGATGGACGAGCCGCACAGCAGGCCGGACGTTTCAACAGTCAGTATTCTCATTCTCTGTTCACTCGCTATCTTTACGGCCTTGATTCCGGCCGATGACGATTTTTCTGCCCCCGTCTTCGGAGGAGATGCGGATCTCAATGGCATCCTTGGGCAGCAGCCCCTTCGCCACTTCCGGCCACTCGATGACCGATACCGCCCCCGGATCCGGGATGAACTCGTCAAACCCGATTTCGTCCAGCTCATCCGGGTCCTCGATCCTGTACAGATCAAAATGGTGGAGCTTCAGCCCGGGGCCCTCGTGTACGTTGAGGATCGTAAAGGTCGGGCTCGTAACCGGCCCGCTGATGCCCAGACCGCGCGCGATGCCGCGCGTGAAGACGCTCTTCCCCGCGCCCAGACCGCCGTGCAGGAGGACGACGTCCCCGCCCTTCAGTCCGGCTGCCATCTCTTTGCCGAGCTGCAGGGTCTCCTCTTCCGTCCGTGTTTTGTAAACCATCTGCTGACACTTCTTTATCCTGTTGTTTCTTTTCATTATACCATGCTTTTCCGTTCTTCTCAACAACTGAAAAAACGGAGCGGCCGCCGTCTGCCGGAACAATCCTCCAGTCGGTGCCGCACGTTTTATTGCAGGCGCATGAGCAGCATGTCGAAGACCGCCTCTTCGCTCTGCGCGCCGCTTTTTACATCGTATTCTGCCTGAATGCACTGCTTCAGCTGCTTCTCTAGCCTGCCGCGGTCGATCGACCGCACCCGGGCCGCGGTCTTGCGGACGACAAACGGCTTCATCCCCAGCCGGGCGGCTATCTCGCTTTGCGGCCTGCCCTCGTCCATAAGGTCCCTGACGTACAGCATCTGCCGCATCTGCCGGGCGACGAGCGAGATGATGCCCATCCGGCTTTCCCCGGACGCGAGCAGCGTCTCCATCTGCTGATACGCTTTGGCCGTCCGCTTTTCGACGATGTCGTCGATCATCTCGAAAATCTTCGCTTCCGCGCTCTTGACGCAGAGCGCTTCGATCGCCTCCGGCGTGACGCTGCCGTTTTCCCCGGCGTAGGTGATCAGTTTGTCCAGCTCGGTCGTCAGCGTTCCCAGATCATTCCCACAGAGAAAGATGAGCTTTTCGCAGGCGTCCTGCCGGATTTCCACGCCGGCGCGCTTCGCATGCCGCATCAGGAAGGCCGCCGTGTCCGCCTCCTCCATGGGATCGAAGGAGACGAATCCCTCCAGCTGGGACAGGCCGCGGCCCAGTTTGCGCCGCTTGTCCAGGGCTTCCCCGCAATCGAAAACGAGACAGCATGTCTCCGGTATCCTCAAAAGATAGTCGAGAAGCGCCTCCTCGTCCTTGCCTCCTGCGCCTGCGTCGCCTTCCCCCGATGCCCTGCCCTCTTTTTGGATCAGCGCGGCGTCGCGTACCAGTATAAAGCGCCTCGGGCTCATAAAGGGATAGGTCTCGGCGTTCTCCACGATCTGCTGCACGGTGGGATTCGTCAGGGTGACCGAGTCCAGCCCCTCTTCGGCCCCCGCCAGGGCCTGCTTCTTTAACCGCCTGACAGCCTCCTGGCGCAGGTAATCCTCTTTCCCGCAAAAGACGTAGACGGGGAGAAGTTTTCCCGCGCGCAGGCTGCCGAAAAATTCCTTTGCATTCATGGTCTGATGATCCCCGGATTTCTGTAGACGCGCCCCCGCAGCACCGTCGTGCCTCCGTCGATCTGCTTTCCGCCGAAGAAAAACACGACGCTCTTTTGCGGGCGGTTCTCGGTTATCGTGTTGACGACGGCGTAAAGAAAGGCCGTCTGCTCGCCGTCGCTCATGCTGCCCAGCGCCGTTTCGAGCCGGGCGGAAAAGTTGATGACGATATCGCTCTTCTCCACCCGCACTGCCAGGATGTCATCCGGCTCCAGCCCGCCGAGCCGCTCGTGATCCTGTGCCCACGCCGCGATGAGCGCGCTCAGCACCGTCCTGGGGTCGCCGCTGCGGCCAGCGGGGATCGTCGCCGTCTCTTTCCTCAATCCACCCCCTGCCGACGGCAGATACAGCGTCTCGGGGGTGCCGATGAGCGCCTCGAACGTGCTCCAGTCCATCCTGCCGTCCGCAAAGCTCTGGCTCGTTCCGTCGACCGTCTGCAACCGGTTCAGCGCCGTCAGGCTGCTGCCGCCGATCGAGACCCTCACCCCGTCCATGCCGGGGATGAAGCCCATGAAGGTGTTCGTCAACATCCCCAGATAGAGCTGCAGGCTGACCCCTGCGTCCTTCAGCGCGCTGCGGATCCCCTCCGAAAAGCGGAGGCTGATCACCCGGTACTCGTCTTCTTCCGAACGGACGATCTCCGGCATTTCGTCCATGTACTCCAGCGGAGCCGGATAGCTGTGGAAGCCCGGTGTTCCTGCCAGCCTTGAAAATGTTTCCAGGATGCTGTAGAGGTACTCCACGCCGCCGGCCTTTTCGTAGGTGACATCGCAGGTGTACGGGAGAATGAACGCGGCATCCGGCGAGGGCAGAAAAAACGTCGTGGGCAGCGTAAAGGACGCGAGCGTCTGCCGGAGATCGGCCGCCTGAGCATAGCGGACGGCCAGTTCATCCGGCGGGATTCTGGTAAAAGCACCGGCCGGAACCAAGCCGGCCAGATCGACGCCCTCTTCCCTGCCGTCAATCAGCACGCCCACCGTCCGGCAGCCCGCCAGACAGAGCGTCTGTGCGACGGACTGGCGGATGTCGTAGAGCAGCTCCGGTTCAAAGGCCCGAAAGCCGTTGGACAGGTTGACCACTGCGCTCTGTCCGGAGACGGTCAGCTCAAAGCCGGCATTTCGCCGGTCCGGTATCCCGTCCGCCGACTGTCCGGCCGCCTCCAGCACGAGGTCCATCTGCCTGGCCAGGAGATCCTGCAGGTCGATTCTGCCGCCGACCGTGCGCACATCGACGACGGCCGCCTTCAGGCTTCCGGCCTTTGGATCAACGCTGTACACGCTGGCTTTTTCTTCTCCCTGCACCTGTCCGTCCATCACCGGTGCGCTCGTCCCGGGCTTGATAGCGCCCGGATCCACGCTCCCCAGGGGGCGCTCTTCAATGATGCCGGAGCAGCCCGTCAGGGATACCAGCATCAGCGCCAGACAGGCCGCAACAGACAGGCGCCTGATGGAATACCCGGTCTTGTTCATGGTTTCTGCCTTTCATCGTCAATCGCGAATCATAAGAGAGAGAAGCGACTCGTATTCCAGCATCCAGTTGTCCTGGAATCTGTACACCGGCACGGCTTCACGCGCGATTTGCGCGCGTTCCCCGGCCGCATCCTGGATTTCGGCATCGATGACCACGGTGGCCGACTGCCCGTCCACCGCTATCGTCCCGTTGCTGACCGAATAAGACAGCAGAGAGACCGGCTGATCCTTCATCTCCCGTTCAAAGCTCTGCAGATTGGAAACCGGTTCCCCGGCGTGGATAAACGGATAAGCGGACGCCCAGTCCTTTTCCTTCCACGCTTTGAGGACCCTGTCCATCACGATGGACGGCGTAATCAGCAGCGCCTCGTCGCGGCCGCAGGCGGCCAGGCGCAGCGTCGTGTCCGTCTCTTCGTCGTTCAGCAGGTACAGCGGTATGCGCTGCGGCACGGAATCGTCGTCCTCCGCGGTGTACAGCTGTACGCGCTGGCACTGGCCGCCCTCCGTCAGGGAGAGAACGATGGACTGAAAAGCCAGTCTCCGCCTCAGGGCCGCTTCCGTTTGCCAGGCGTCGCTCTCTTCCCAGTCGAGCGGCGCACCGTCGGGTCTGCCCAGGAACTCCGAGCTCAGCGTGACGAAGGCGGTCGGTCCGTCCGTCTTGACGCTGATGACCCGCGTACCCATCGGAAAAAGCCCGGACAGCCGCTCGCTTTGCGCATCCGGCCCGGAGACCAGCTCGCTGATCATCAGGGTGGCGACCGTCTCCTCCCGCGTCAGATCGATGGTGGACCGTTCGACGCCGAGGTACTTCGTGTCGGCGTAGCGGAAGTACAGGGTGATATCGATGATATCCCCCCGGTCCGCAGGCTCCGCCTCGTACCGCACCCTTCTGGAAACCGGAGCGCTCCATTCGGCGGGGCGCTCCGTCTCCGGCAGCAGGCCATGGACAAAAGACTCCGGTACGAGCGACAGCGCGACGGTCACCGCAAGCAAGATCAGACGTTTCATTCTTCACCCCTCCTGCTCACAGCACCGGCAGCTGCACGGTAAAGGTCGATCCCTCGCCCGGCTTCGAGCGGACCGTGACCGTCCCCGCGTGCAGGCGGACGATCTGCCTTACGATCGACAGCCCGAGGCCCGTCCCGGTTCCCTCTTCCTCGCGCACGCGCGACCGATCGGCCCGGTAAAAGCGGTCGAACACGTGCGGCAGATCCGCCTCGGCAATCCCCACGCCGGTATCGCTGACTTCCAGCACGGCGTCGCGTCCCGTGCGCCTCAGCTTTACGTCGATGCGGCCATCCCGGGGCGTGTACTTGATCGCGTTGCTGATGATGTTGTAGCAGACCTGCATCAGCTTGGCGGAATCCGCCTCCATGACGCAGGGATCCGTGATGTCGAGATTGACGGCGATCTCCTTCTTGTCCGCCAGCGGCATCAGCCGGTCCACGCTCTGCCGCACAACGCTTTCAAAATCAATCCGCTCCCGGCGGATCGTGAGCTTCCGGCTGTCCGCCTTTGCGAGGATCAGCAGGTCGCTGACCACGGCGGAGAGCCTATCGATCTCGCTGTCGATGTCCTGCAGAAGCTCCTTGTAGAAGGCCTCGTCCGCCCCCTCCTGGTAGAGCATGGTCTCCACCAGGATCTTGATGGTGGCCAGCGGCGTCTTCAGTTCATGGGAGGCGTTGGAGACAAACTGGCTGCGCGACTCGTCGAGCCTGTGGACTTTCTCGCTCATCTCGTTGAAGGCGGCGGCCAGATTGGCCATCTCCCCGTGTCCCGGAACGTGCACCATCGTTCCGTAATCGCCCTGCGCCATGCGGTCGATTCCCGCGGACAGGGCGTTGATCGGCCTTGTGATGAGCCCGGAAAGGATCAGCGCCGACAGAAGCAGCACGACGGCCAGGGCCACGAGAAACACGAGACCGATGTTGTTGCGCAGCTGGTATACCGTGTCGATCGTATCCTGGATGCTGATGAGCGCGGCGATGACCGCAACGGTTCTGCCGCTTTCGTCCAGCACCGCCGAGGCGAAGCAACCTTCCCATTCCCCGTCCTGCCGTACGCCGTCCGCCGCCCCGTCGAGCCGGTGCGCGTGGTATCCGTAATCCGCGTCGCTTTCCCCGGAGAGGACGGTCTGCACCTCACCGTAGGGAAGCAGCGTGCCGCAGCGCTTGTCAAACGTATCGAAGATGACCTTGGCATCCCGGTCAACTAAGAAAAGACGGCCGCCCATTTGACGCGCCGCATCAATTAATCCGCCGTGGATTTTTTCAAAACTGGCATCCGTTATCTCGTTGGACAGCGACGCGGACAGGTCGGTCACCTGCTGCACGTTCTGGTTGGCCGCCTTGCGCAGCAGGACGCCGCCGACCATGTTGATCGTCAGCGTCGCAGCCAGCACAAAGGCGGCAGAGATGATGACAAATAAGGATAACGTCAGCCTCGTTCGGATCGATGAAAGAAAGTTAATCCTTATCCGTGAAATAGTATCCCACTCCCCACTTCGTCAGTATAAACTCGGGATTGGAGTTGTCCCTTTCAATTTTTTCACGAAGTCTGCGGATATGGACGTCCACCGTCCTCATATCGCCCATATAGTCGTACTTCCAGACGGTCTCCAGCAATTCTTCCCTGTTGTACACCTTGCCGCGGTGCGTAATCAGCAGCTTCAGCAGGTCAAACTCCTTGGCCGTCAGGCGGATCGCGCGATTACCGAGCTGTACGGTCCTGCTCTGGCAGTTTACCTCCAGGTCGTGCACCCGGATGATCCGGCGCTCCTCGTTGTCCTCGACGACCGGCTGGCTGCGCCTGAAGATCGACTTGATGCGCGCCTTTACCTCCAGGATGTTGAACGGCTTCGTCATGTAGTCATCCGCACCGTACTCCAGGCCGAGGATCTTGTCCATGTCCTCGCCCTTGGCGGTCAGCATAATGATCGGAACATCGCTGGTTTCGCGGATGCGCTGACAGACTTCGATACCATCCTTTTTCGGAAGCATAACATCCAGCAGAATAAGACGGTATGTCTCATTCCCGAGAGCAGCAATTCCCGATTCAGCGTCGCCGAACAGATCCACAGAAAGCTCAGCCCTGCAAAGGAAATCCCTCACAAGCGTTCCAAGTTCGGGATCATCCTCTATCATAAGTATATCTTTCACGGCATCACCTCCAATAATTTCTATTTAATTATACCATGTAAGCAGGAATTTATCAAGTGGCTGTCAGAAAGAACCGAGATTAATAAAATCAGGCATATTCTTAACGCCTTCTTCTCTGACAAGATCAGCCTGAAAC
>ODAI010338040.1_pt1 | contig 13363 bp, 10 predicted proteins | sample 1539321 | NCBI WGS metagenome assembly ODAI01 (sample SAMN02144231, study PRJEB22623) | gut metagenome | biome: sheep rumen | host: Ovis aries | place: New Zealand
ATTTTTCTTTTCACACAAAAAACAGTAGCATTATGAATAAGATAAAATTGTTCCTTTTGGCTTTTTGCCTCACTTTTTCATTTGGTGATGCTTTCGCTGATACAAGCATTTCATCTCCTTTTGTAAGAGTTAAAAGAAATGAGGTTAAGTTAGAAACACATGTACTTCAGTTGAATTCAAATGATTATGCTGTGGTATTCGGAGATTCATACGATGATGTTACAATTGAGATTTATGACAATGAAGGTTGTCTCATTGGATGTGTTGAGGCTGACTACGTAACTGTGCATGAGACTGTGGTGGTAACAACCGATGAAGATGGTGCAGTTGAACTCACAGTATTCTCAGACGATGAGGTGGTATTCTCGACAGAACTTTAGGTAAGAATATAAATGGAAAGTTCAACTAATTTTATATAGTTGCTATCTTTCAAATGACAATAAGGGGTTGTTAGGGAATGACTAACAGCCCTTTCCTTTTTTCATAAAATGTTTCATAATTGGGGGTGTTTTTCGTGAAACAAACATATTATTGGGAATAATTAAGGGATTGTATTGACGGAACGAAAGAGAAAGTGTAAATTTGTTGCACCTAATGTAAATTATCGGGGGAATGAAAAAGTTATCAGGATATATTGTAATCATAATATCTTTTTTTATTTCGTGGGGTTGTGGTAACAACTCGGACGTTCAGCAATTGAAGTCTGCATTCTACATGATGGACAACGATTCGATTGATGATGCCGAGATGATTATCACTCTTTATGCTGATACCAAGATGAATGATGAGTGTCAGGCAATATATAATCTTGCAAAAGCACGTTTATTCTATCTTCAAGATAAGGAGATAGAAGGTGATTCTATTTTAAATTTCTCCATCGATTATTATAAGAAAAAAGAAGATAAGCATCTTCTTGCAGAATCATATTACTACAAAGGTGTTCTGCTGGATGAGAAAGGTAATCTTGATGCTGCGATTGCAAATCTAAAAGAAGCAGAGATTATTGCTTCTAATTTGGATGATATAAATCTTACACATAAGATTTATGAGATGCTTTCGTCTTTGTTTGGTTCTACTAATGCTAATAATCTTACAAAGGAATACGTATATAAGAATTTAGAGTTGTCTAAAAAGGCAAAAAACTATAACTGGTATCTTTTTGCGGCTTGTCACATGGCATTTTTCTATTCAAAAGTAGGTAAGACAGACAGTATGTATTACTACTATAATAGTATGAAGCCATATATCAATGTAATCAAGAAGGATGAGGAGAAAAGTATAGCTTTGGCAGTTTTAGGTTGGGGACTTGTCAAACAAAACCAGGATTTGGCAGAAGATTATTTAAAACAATCTGTAGCAATAAAACCAAATGTAAATGCATATTTAGGTTTAGCTGACTTTTATCGCTTAAAAGATAATTTTGAAGATGCACAAAAATATGCTTTAGAAGCATACAAGTATTCTGCGAATATTCTTGATTCTTTGAATTCTGCAAATATGTTGCTTTCAGTAAAGAAAGCCATGGGTGAATACAAGGAAGCTTGCTATATATACGAACAGTTAGACAGTATTAAGGAACGCATAAATATCAGTGAGCGAGATAAGAATACTTTAAGGATTCAGGCTCAATATAATGTACTTGCTAAGGAAAAAGAGTTCCAATCATCGATACAGAATATTACGCTTGTGGTTGTGATTATTGTAGTAGTGATTATAATCATTCTGTTCTACAATCATGTCAAGATGATGAAGATGAAGGAAAACCAGTTGAAAGACCAGCTCTTGCTTGAGGTATATAATGGTAAGATTAAGGATCTTGAGACATCGGAGTCAGCAAGTTCACTTCAGGTACAGAACCTTAAGGAAAAGGTTACGCAACTTCAGCAGAAACAGGGTGAACGCCTTTCTGAGGGTAAGAAACTCTATGACCATATTCTCAATGGTGGCAATATCGTTTCGTGGGCAAAGCAGGATTACAGTAACTTCTTCGACTACTACACACTCATTGATATGCCGTTTATGGCACATATGGAGAAGGATTACGACAACCTTTCAACACGTTCGATGGTTTACCTCGTTCTTTGCCACCTTGGTAAGACAGAAGATGAGATAAAAAACGTATTTGGTATTAGTGGTTCTGCCATCCGTTCTATAAAGTCAAGAACAAAGAGCAGGCTTATCAATCAGGATCAAGAACAAGGATAGTTTGTCCTCATAAGTAGGTGTGCAAAATTATTTTTATAATGATTGTATTGATTAATGATGTAGGTTCAGCGCATAAAATAAATGAGTGTAGTGACTCCTACTCGATTGTTTTTAGGCGTTGAAGATGCACAGTAGGCGGTGCAAGGATTGTAAAAATAATTATGCACACCTACTTATCATATTTTTTATACAGTTAACCCTTTACATCTTTATAAATCTACAAAGATGTAAAGGGTTAACTGTGTATTACTCTTTCTATCATATTGACTAGTAAATTTCTGTTCATTCTGTTTGCTTTTGTTGTAAATATGTGTTATTAAACGCTTTCTATAAGTAGGTGTGCAAAATTATTTTTATAATGATTGTATTGATTAATGATGTATGTTCAGCGCATAAAATAAATGAGTGTAGTGACTCCTACTCGATTGTTTTTAGGCGTTGAAGATGCGCAGTAGGCGGGGGAGGATTGTAAAAATAATTATGCACACCTACTTATTGTATAACCTATGTATTTGTAGTTATTGGAACATATCTATGCGTTAATATTATTTAACTCTTTATCCAAATAATCGTACAGTTTGTTTTTTGCTACGATTCCATGATCCTGGTCATGAAGTGAAAAACGAAGAAGCTTATTGTCATTGCACTTTTGGATGGCAACATTCCTCATTGGAGCATCTGTTATAAAGATTCCTTTACTTCCTGTACCTCCATAGTTTTTCACGACACTTGCAAATTTGTCAATATTTGTGATTTCCGAAATCTGCGTCTTACATTCTACAAAAAGAATTTTTGTACCTGTATTGATAACTATATCTGCTTCATTTTTGTCTTGTCCTTCTTTTGATGGGAATCTACAATTCATGAGTATCTCTTTCGTCTTTTCCCATTTTTTCAAGATTGTAGCAACTTTTAGTTCAAACCAAGCAGAATTGAATACTATGTTTGTGATATGTTGTGACTCCAACATAACTTCACGATATTCTCCCCTTTTATTGAACAAGCAAATACGGACGAAGCCAACTTTTTCTGCCGTTGTGTGTTCCCACTCAACATACGATGATGTGGATTTAGTGCAGAATTTACCGTATGGTTTTGTTCGTAAAGTAATACTGTTCTCCTTTGTAAGTATTGCTGTTAATTCGTTAAAATCAGGAATGTTGAAACTTCTGATTTTTTCTATTTTCTCTATGTTTGCAATATCTTCATCTGTGAAATCATTATAATCAGTATAATGGTTGTCTATTGGATTACCATATATCCTGAACAATGCTCTCATATCGAAAGTAAAATCAGAACTTGATGTTAATGTTTTGTAATTCCACAGAATGTTGTTTTGATCCATATATACCACTTCAGCTTTGGATAGCTTATCAAAAGTGCTGCTAAAGAAGTATGCCCATGCTTTTGTTCCACCTGATATGTTTACGGTAACATCATCATTTACATATTTCTCAGCCAATTCGATTGCTTTCTTGAATATCTCCTTTGGCTCGGTTGGACTCAGTTCTACCAACTCGTATGGGATATTAATTTCGTATAATATTGGATATATCGCTTTTTTTGTGGATGACGAATGTACAAATATCACTTTATCTGGATTAGTTGCAATAATCCCATGATACACAGGTGCCACTTGGGCACCGACTAATGTTATATGTATTTTCATATATCCAATGTCTTTTGTTGTTTGCTTTGATAATTATCCAAAATTCTAAAATCCATAATATATAGGAATTTTTACACATTCATATCAGTCATTAAACTGAATAGTTGGGAGGGGAAAGCCCATCCTCAACTATTTCAGTTTTATTCACTATAATGAAATCCTGTTTTAAAAAACTACTTTAATAATTGAATAAATTTTAATGCTTTAATCTTTCCTTTTGCATTAAGAATGGACTCTGCCTCAATTTTATCTCCTATTTTAATCTTTACTTTGTTTGTTGGTGGAACTTCAAGGGTATATGGTTTTTGATTTTGACTGTCCAGTAGCCTTGCTTGTTTCATTGCTCCGCTATATACAATTACAGTAGCTTGTACTTTGGTCGGAGTGGTTGCGACAAGTTCCACCTTTTTAATCAATTCTGTGTAGTTCTGTTGATATTCTCCATATTCTCCCTTTTTAAAATTCTGTCTCTTAACCTTGACAAAATCATTGAGTTCCTCCATGTATTCAAGTGGAACAGTAAGTTTCCCAGCATTATCTTTGCGCATCATGGCGAATAGTTCACGAAGCTGAGGTGTTTTCTCGTAATTCGAAATCTGACCACTCATTAGATTTATGAAATCTTGTATTAAAGATTCCTTGTTTTTGCCTTCTGCTTGAAGAGATTCTATTTCGAATTTACAAGAACCATATCCAAGATTCTTAGCGAATCCAATAGAGTGTAAACAATTTGGCTTTAGTTCAATTGCGTATAGTAATGCGCCTAATTCAACAGGCCTGAGATTATGGAATCTAACTGTAAACTCAAATTCGCTGTTTGCGGACAATGGAATAGATGGGCTTGTATTATTTTCTTGACCTTCTGGAATATCATATTCGTCAACTTCTGGTCTTACAGGATATCGTTTCCAGCCTCTTAACTTTGCCTCTTGATCAAGCATTGTTTTGAATTTTGAATCCATTATGCCGTTTGAACCATTCTGCTGAAGATATATAGGGTAGAATGTTGGTTTTGGCCCCCCCATATATGGTTTTATTTCTTTTGCCTTATCTCCTCTTGTACAGAAAGCATGTGAGAATTGTACACGCCCTTTAAGGTTGAAATCAGAAGTGCCGAATATACATTCTGACAGATCTAAATTATTTTCCAGATGCTCTTTTCCCAAATATTTTTTTATTTTTTGGGGGAATGGTAATTTGTACAGATATGATAATCCAAAAGAAAGCAAGCCTTGCTCATTTGATGTTAGAAAAATAGGCACAGATTCTCCCTTGGAAAATTTTGCCTTCCAATAATTCCAATCTTCTGATTTCTGATAAATGAAACAGAAGTCTTTGAATAAATCATTTTCTTCATAGTCTTTGATGACAAACCTTTTATCAGTTTTATCAAAGAATACAAATTCATAGATTTTTCCTTGCCATTTACCATTATATCTTTTTTTTCTCACGCTTGGCTGACCTGTGAATACGATTCTTCCATGTTCCCCGCTTTCGCTATACTTTACCTTTATTCTTTTATCAACAGGATTTTTTGGATTTAATGGTATTCTCTTGAAATTTCCAGTCAGACACGCATTCCCTGCAATTTCATATTTGCGTTTCGCAGTTCTGTTTGAATCGGATTTAAGAAAATTCTGGTCACAAACTTTAGATACAAGATCCACATTTGTTTGTAACATAAAATCCTGCAATGATAATCTGCCAGGAATACCATTGTCTGTTATGATAATATCATTTTTATCCTCAGACTTAGACATCCACCCACAATGAACTTCATGTTCTTGGAAAAACTTCATATATTTGTTCTGGGCAGATGAGAGATCACGGATACTGTATCTATTGTTTGCAATCCTGTTCATTTTACTGAAGGACAGGATTTCAAGGACATTGCGTACAGAGCCTTTTATGCTTGTAGATGGGATAAAATACTTTCCATCAGGAGCTTTGCTAAATGATTTGAAGTCCGCAGTTTTCTCACTTGCAGGCGTCCCTCCCTCTGCTCTTGTATGACCATTTCTGACAAATATAGGTGTTTCTGAGGTAATTCTCACTTTTATGCTTCCACAGATACCATCTTCAAACGGAATGTCTATAGATATGTTTTGTGCCCAATCAGGGAAAAAGACCTTGTCATTTAATGGCACAAAGTTATATGGTGCTTTTATCATTTTCTGTCCTCCTTCTTTTCAAATCCGACAAATACCATGCTGGTAGGCTTCAACACTTCCATACCTTCGCATAAATCATCCTGTTCTGCTTTCCAATATTGGCGGAACATCAGCTTCTCGACATTATCCATACGGTTGGCATAGTATGATATAGGTATATTCATACCCAGTTCTTCATCCTCCAAGTCTGAAAATTTCTTGGCGATATACTTGCCGTCTATATATTTGATACTATATGACACGCATTTTTCCTTGTCATATAGTTGTCCTTCGATAATGAAGGGATTCTCCTCATCATTTAACTTAATATCTTGAATAGCATCGTTACAGTACACCTCTGGTTTATTCGTATCGCTTTTCCAGATGTATCCTACGTAAGTTCCAGCCTCAATTTCCTTTATATCTTCCTGTTTCATTTCAGTTCCTCTCCATTTTTAGTTACTGTACCAGTAAAGATACCATTACCCCTGTTTACACCCCCTCCAAGAGGTAACATGCCATTGCACAAATCTTTGAGTGTTGATTCAAATGCTTCTGTGTAATCTTTGTCTTCAAGAGTCTTGGTGTTCACGAGAATACTTGTCTCAAATGTTTCCCCAGCACCGTAATCGGCTTGCTCTGTAAATAGGGCGCCATCGATGGCTCCGCCAGTAAAACGGTCAATTGACACATGGTTTATCAGTTTCTGCTTTACATTGTGTTCAACTTTGATGATGTCTGAAAATAACGCATTGCCGCGTTTCAATTGCTTGTCGTCGTTACTTCCGAATATTGCCTCAACAGCAGGGTTTTCATCGGCTTCTGTTGCTTCTGTATTGCCAACAAAGAATCCCTTATTTCGGTTGTAATGGTATGCAACCCTGTGTCTGAGTGCACCTTTGAGCGATGATGCAGGGATGAGAATACAATTCGTCTTTAGTTCACCAGATGTCCCATTCTTCCATACCACTTTGGCACTTCTGACTGCGGTCATGTCTGCATCTCCGTTCTCATCACCGAATCCTGAACCGAAGAGGAAGAAACTGTCTGGCGAAAGTGTGACGTTGTATTCCGTCCATGCATCCATGTCGATATCTGTGTTTGCGACTTCTGCATCTTTTTTCCATCCGCTCCAGTTCTTACTTGAGTTGAGTTCTGATGGCTTGTTAAGATATAGCTCACGGTCACCATCGTCTGTCAGGTTCAGTATAACCTGTTTAGCTTCTATTACTCGTATCTTACCAAATCCACTGCGTGAACCGCTTCCTATACGGAAAGTCTTGTTACTAATTGTGTTGATTACTTCCTTGAGAATAGACGTTTTGTCTGGATCTGCAACAATTTCTATCTCGAAATAGAAGCGTGAACCAGCATACACAACCTGTTCGTCAAACTTACCCATGTCTGCAACGGTTCCTTTACCGTTGATTCTTGCATGCTGACGAATTGGCAACTGAGAGTAGTCCCTTTTACATTGTTCACCCACTTCGGGTGCTAATCCATCCATTACATTCCCATCATAATTTATAAGCTTTCCTTCTGTAAATATGATGTTTGAACCATGTCCTTTTTCTTGCTCTTGGAATCCGAATGTATTTTTTGCCTTTTCTGTATCAGTAAAGAAGTGGCGTACAACACCTGAAATGGAACTGCCTGGTATATATGGCAAACCATTGATATCTGTGGCAACAAGAGAGTCGGAGATGATGTCTTTTTCTCCAGAACCTATTGACAAAGGCGTCTCTGCCTCAATGACAAAGCTTGCCAATAGGCGATGTGTGTAATTTGTTACATCGATATTCATTTTTTATCCTCCTTTCTGCAGCGTTTTGCCATTTCTGCTGATAAATTAATAAGAGCGAGTCGCTTTTTTTCTTCGGAATCAAAGCTATCCACAAATTTTTTCAAAGTTTCCCTTCTGCCTCTGAGTCTCCACTTTTCTTCTGCTACTCCGTGTTGCAGATAACCGTCTTTTTCTCCGAACAGGCGTTTGTCTATTGGGCTTTCAGTCTTAAGTGTAGCCATGCTACGTATTGTGCCCCATTGACTTGCAAATGATTCGGTAGTGAACCTTGCATAATACATTGAAACGAAGTTGTTGACAGTTTTATAAATATAAGCCTCGCTTTCTTCTTTGTTTCTTAGAGATTTCAAAAATGAGATAAGCGGTGTACTTATTTCCTTTTTTCCTTTGCTTGTAACGTTTTCTTTCTCGCTGATAAATGAAATTTTTGCCTTTCCGCCTTGTTCTGCTTCAAGAAAACAAGGATTGTAGATGACCTTACCGAAGCCTTCATTCTGGTAATTTCCAATATATTTGGAGATGCTGTCACATTTAGCATTCTTAACCACGATAACGCTTCCCTTCTCTATACCGCATCGGTCTGTGTCGAAGCATTGGCGTTTGTAGTTCCATGGGGAATATTGGAATGTACGGATTTGTGATTTATCCCATTCTATTTCCCCGGCTTCAAGCCCCAATTGCTTTGACGTCATTTGGAATGTAGGCATACCTGTTTTCTCATCTATAAAAATTAAACGAGAGTCGGCATATACAATGACCATGTCACCCTTTGTCATCGATTCACATTCTTTATATTTGCATTTTTCTATCTCTACGAGTCCATATTGGGCAGAGCGAGAACGTCCCACACGTTTTTTGCCGACAAGAGCGTCAACAATTGTTGTCTCAAGACTTTCATCCTCTATTTCTACATCGAAGAGCATTTCCAAACCTTTATCTAATGACTGGTAGCCATACATCTGCTTGTCCTTAGATGTACGTCTCTCTTTGTCATGAGCTGATTTGATAGCATAGCTTATATCTGTCTTTATTTCATGAGCCGTGTTTCCCTCGAATGCGTAGAAACCGCTTCTGCATTGTTTCAGCTGAAGTTTTTTGATGTCTTCTGCCTTACCGTCTGTGAGATGCATGATATAGCATTCCTCTGTGAGATTCTTTTGCTTTGGATAGAACATATCTGCAGGTGTCCTTAATGAACGGATAAGTTCTCCGTTATTGCCCTTATATGCAGGATGGGCATCACCAAAGCGTACTTTGCCGCTATGAAACAATGTCCACGTAACCTTGCTGTCACATTCTGGATATAGTTTTCCTGCCGCAATTCCGAGAAAGTTGCTTCCTGGGATGAAGTCAAGCGTTGAGTTTGCACCTTCGGTGGCAGCTTTCTGATTTAGTATGATATCAGAAAGTAATGTACATTTGAATTGTAGTGTTTTCATTTGTCCTCCTCTCCAATAAAGGTTATAGTACAACGTCCAAGTCCTCTGTTGCGGTTGAGGCCTAAACGCTTAGTGTATTTCATTCCGTCAATGAGTGTCTGCCTCATGCCTTCTGGTACATTGTGTATTGTACCATACAAGGTGCATGGGACGACAACCTGTATTTTTCTTAGGCTATGTTCCTTGGCAGTTCCATCGTCTCCGATGGATGTCTGGCTGACAGAGTTATACATGAAATTACACAATTTGTTTGCAACAATGCAGTTAGCCTCGTTTTTATCCAATTCTGCATTGGAGAAAAAAGCTTCGCTTTTCTCCATCTCATTTGCATCATCTTTGAAGTAACCGAATGTTCTGATATATTCATCTGTCGGTTTGAATCCATTCACGTTGTTCTTAAATCCTTCAATCTCGTCCACTGCTTCCTTGAGGAGACCCTTAATTGTCTTTCCTGGGATATATGGAAGATTGTTCTTGTCTTTTATTACAAGAGCATCGACATCAGCACCGGCAGCCAATCCGCTACCACAATGCCAATAGGTATGTAAATTTATTTTATATCTGATATCCATAGCTATTCCTCCTATTTCGTTTCTTGAGTGTTGATTGTATGGATGGCAAGAATGTCATATACGGGAATGACCTTTCTGGCTATGTCACCATTCTTTGTTTCTCCTTTTGTAACGGCTTCTATATAGCTTCTCATGTTTTCTGAAGCAATTTCTTTAATTCGTTTCAGTTTCTGCTCTGCCATTTCTGGATTATCGTGAAGCAGCCCCATCCATGTCCTAAGGCTTGATTTAACTGCGTTCCCTTCCTTGCTGTCTAATTTGCAGCTTTCCTTAATTAACTTGTCAATAGTCCATCTACCCTTGCTCTTAGCAGCATCCTCATCAAGGTAATATGGTCCGAACTCAAACGATATGTTTTCACATGGAGTAAGCTCTCTCTCAACAATCTCATCGTAGCTGTTGACAAAGCTGTCTTGTATCTTATGGAACATGATACATGAAGGAGGAAGAGCTTTCCCCTCTTGAACGTTCTTGTCGGATTTTGCATCTTTCTTTGCTCTTGAACACAATGCCTCTGCCAGCTCATAGCCATAGTAGAATGGGAATGATGACTTGATATAAGCTATACCAGCACATGCTGTAAGCTTATTTGTGTCCTTACCCTCCGTAAATACACCTTTTTCTGTCAAAGTGCTTCCGAGATATTTTTCCGTGTTCTCCTCAAAGTGTCTGATGAAAGCTGCCACGTAGTCAATAGCGATGTCTGCCCTACATATAACCGTGAAGTCATCTCCGCCAAGCACTATTGGCCTTATCGGAATGACCTTGCCCCATTTGTAGCAACTCTTTATGTCATCATAAGCCATTACAGCAGCCTCTGTTGTAGCTTTGTCAAGATTCTTAGAGAACTTCTTGAATTCTGTTTCTTCCGAACCGATCTTTTGAACCACTTGACCAAGTCCGTTACCGTCAGCATGAATAACAGCAATCCAGTCATTTTTGTACGTTATCTTATTAATGTCATATGCTATCTCTGAATCATTGATGTATTCCGGATCAGCTTTTAGGTCTGTACGTCCGAAAGCCTTGCAACATAACTGTTTAGTTGTACGTTTCCTTTTCTTTCCGTCTGGTAGTTTATGGTATCTTTTAGCAAAAGTGGCAGCATCTAAAAAATCCTCTTTTCCATCCTCGACAGCAACCACAGGCAAACCAGTCTTACGACTGCGGAGTGTTCCCATGAGTCCTATTGTTGTACTTGACATCGGCTTGTTTCTCTGTGCTCTAAGACGAGATTCAAGTTCATTTATCGCTGTCTTGAAGCTATTGTCCTCCATTTGGACTACAGCTTGGCTTACGGTAATGCCAGGAGCATAGCTGACGACACACTTTGGAAATTCCCTTACGATTTTCTTACACAAGGTTTCGTCATCAAATATGTACTTTATATTTCCAGCAGCATTGATGATGGCATTAGGGTCTGTTTCCAACTGCTTTACAGACTCATTTGTATCCTTGCCATATAGAAGTTTGGCAAACAGAGTTGTACATATATTTTCCACCAGTTCGCTGGCACCGACTATGTCTTTCAGTTCGTTTGTCTGAAATATGAATTTCTGAATGCCCTGAACAGCAGCTCCATATAAATATTTCATCTTTTCTTATGTATATTAGATTGTTATTGACTCATGTCTCGCAAATTCATGTTTTATTTGTTTGGGTGTCCTCCATTAAATGGTGTAACATACAGTTTATGGCAAATTTTCACCCGCTTTTCTTTTTGCTTATCACTCCAAAGCCTATGCTGACATTCTTGCCAAGTCCTATGAAGTCTGGTAATGTTGTGTTCGCTTTGAAATCCAGGTCGAAAGCCATAAGTGAATGTGCTTTATGTTTTACAAGATAAGGCTCTGTGATGTTTGTGATCTTAATCTCTATCTCGTTCTCTATGGTTATGCCCAATCCCTTTGCAAATGAAAGAATGTTACCACATAGGATTCTTTCCAACAAGGCAAGCTTTTCAGTTAGGCTGTCGAGATGATGGTAGGTGTTGTAGTTCTCCGAGTTGAGAGGAAGCCATCTTTGCAGATGATAGTGAATGCTTTCGTCCTGTCCTTGAACAAGTATTTGCCTTGGTTGAATTTTATCAACCGACATTTCAACCTCCCTTTCGCCAAGCCTGAACTTGTTTGCACCTTCTGCTATAAATTGTGCGATGACGTCCGTTCCCTCTCCTAAGCACACGATAGCTGCTTTTCCGTCTATTCGTTTATATTGTATGAGAGGGTAGGAGTATCTGTATTTTTCGTCGTCCAGATGATTATGAAACAAAGTATTGGCATGATCTTTCATCGAAGCAATCACGGCACCACGAAATAATGCTACTTCGTGTTGTTTTATTTCTGTATCGTAATGAACAGTCAATATTTTAATGTGTTTGTTCTCCATATAGCCTTTGTATTACAAAGACAAAGATAGGATAATTGTCTGTAACAGACAAATTATTGACTATTTTTTTGTACTCCGGTATCACATATTTACAGTCATTTTAGAATCTTGACACATTTCCATCCCCATTCGTTTCTCTTCCTGTCAAAGCTTTCCGTTATGAGAGCTTCATGTTTTTCTCCCTTCCTTACGTTCTTTGCTATTTCATTCGGGATATGTATAAACAGTTTGCTTGTTTTCAGAAACAATGCCGTTCCTGCTTTGTTGGTAGTTACAATTCCCGATGCATGATCATAGATAAGAGAGTCCGTAATATTCATGTAGTCAATATGGAAAGAGGCTCTTTTACCATCTGCTTGTCTGAACCACGTTTCTTCTGTCATGTGCCGCAATTCCCATGATGGTTGCAGTTGTTCGCGTTCCTTGGTCTTAATGACTATGTCGAGTTGATTTCTTGCATCATCATACAGCTTCCTTGAGACGAACAGTGTGGCAAGTCGCATTCTTGTGTTGCACAGAAACTTCTCCTGCTTAATCCTTATTGTAATGGAATATGCTCTGCTACTGTCAGGTGTACAAACTTACTAAAATAAAGGTAGAGTCTTAATCCTTATTGTAATGGAATATGCTCTGCTACCTCAGGATTTATGGAATGGTATTCATCCATCAACTCGTTTGTCTTAATCCTTATTGTAATGGAATATGCTCTGCTACTGGTGTTCTGTATTTCTTTTGGGGCATGTATAGCAATGTCTTAATCCTTATTGTAATGGAATATGCTCTGCTACTTGCAGGTGGTTTTCTCATATTACTAGGGAAACACCAGATGTCTTAATCCTTATTGTAATGGAATATGCTCTGCTACTTTAAGGTTATGTGGTCATTTGAATTAGTAATTAAGAGTCTTAATCCTTATTGTAATGGAATATGCTCTGCTACTTGGCTTTACAATCCCCATTAGTACACTAATTAAGGGTCTTAATCCTTATTGTAATGGAATATGCTCTGCTACACGAGAAGATAAAGTCCATTAAGGGATGCTTCAAGTGTGGTCTTAATCCTTATTGTAATGGAATATGCTCTGCTACGTTGTGAATATATCAGTATGTATAATAGACTTGCAGTCTTAATCCTTA
>ODAI012831232.1_pt1 | contig 13362 bp, 12 predicted proteins | sample 1539321 | NCBI WGS metagenome assembly ODAI01 (sample SAMN02144231, study PRJEB22623) | gut metagenome | biome: sheep rumen | host: Ovis aries | place: New Zealand
CCTCGCGAAGTCGGTGCAGAACGTCGTCGCCGCGTCTAATGACGTCGCGATCGCCGGTGCGGAGCTCATGACGGCGCTTGGGGTGGACGCCTCGTCCGGCAGCTTCAGGGAGGTCCTCGGCCAGCGCCGGATGGAGCTTTCGCACATGCAGCGCTCGTTCGCGTCAACCTCGGGCGGCATTGCCGAGCTCTACGGCTTCGCGCGCACGAACGCGCCTGCCGTGACGGTCGCGCGCACGCGCCTCAGGGCCGCGTCGCACAGGGTCGATGCCGCGGTCGCGGACCTATACCCGAGCCTGAGCGCGAGCCTCGCCCTCAACTGGACCGACCCCCTCTGGTACTGGCGCTGGGGAGTGAACGGCGCGGCGTCGCTCTTCACGGGCTGGCGCAGAACGGCCGCCGTGGAGCGCGCGACCGTCGCGCTCGATTCCGCCGCGTGCGACGTTGACACGGCCGAGCTCAATCTCTCCCGCGACATCGAAATCGCAGTCGCCGAGCGCGACAACGCCGTTGAGGCGCTCGCCGCCGCGCGCACGAGCGTCAGGAGCGCAAGCGAGAACCTCGACACGGTTCGCGAGCAGTACATGCTTGGCGACGCGAGTCGCATCGATTTCGCCGACGCCGTCGCGGGATACGCCTCGTCGCTCGGCGACCGCGTGCGCGCGTTCTACCGCGGGCAGATCGCGGAGGCGATGCTTTTCAGGCTAACGGGCCGCTGGCCCGAATACACGGAGGAGACGATCAGTGAAGACGAGAAATGAGGCGGTGCGCGCCGCGCTGCTTGCGGCGTGCCTCGCCCTCGCCGCGGGATGCGGCGACAAGATGCCGATTGTCGCGGGGAAGAAGTCCCCGTCGTACCGCACCGCGCCAATCGCCCGGACGGACATCGTCCGCACGGTCTCCGCGACGGGTTCCGTCACGCCGCGCAATTCCTCGAAGGGGATCCCGGTGGGCGCGCAGGTCAACGGCAAGCTCATAAAGCTCTACGTCGACTACAACGACGTCGTGACGAACGGGCAGGTCGTCGCGGAGATCGACCCACTCGTCTACAAGGCGAACTACAAGAGTGCGATCGCGCGGCTCCACATGAGCAATGCCGGCGTCATGACGAGCGAGTGTTCCCTGCGCCAGCGCGAGGCCGAGCTCGTCCTCGCGCAGAAGACGTACGACCGCAAGAAGGCGCTGGCGGAGAAGAAGATGGCTCCGGTCGCCGATCTCGACAGCGCGGAGGAGTCGCTTGCGAAGTCGAAGGCCGCGGTTGAAAGCGCGAAGGCCGCGCTTGCGAGCGCCAAGGCCGAGGTCGAGAGCGCACAGGCGAGCGTAGACCAGGCCGAGGCGAACCTGAGCTACTGCACGATCGTCTCGCCGGTCGACGGCATAGTGATCGACCGCAAGGTGGAGGAGGGCGAGACCGTCGTATCGTCGATGAACGCCGTGCCCGTCCTCACGATCGCGGAGGACCTCGACACGATCTGGGTTGCGGCCGACATTCCCGAGGCCGACATCGGCGGCATCCAGGTTGGCCAGGACGTCACGTTCACCGTCGACGCGTACCGCACGCGCTTCAAGGGCAAGGTAAAGCAGATAAGAAAGGCGTCGACGACTACGAGCAACGTCGTTACCTTCCCCGTGATCGTCGAAGCCGAAAACCCCGGCCAGAAGCTTTTCCCGGGGATGACCGCGACGCTTTCGATCGAGACTGCGCGCGCCGAGGGCGTGCTTGCCGTCGCGGCGGCGGCGTTCAGGTTCCGCCCGAAGGACGAGGATCGCGACCGCATCGCCGGCGAAATACCGCGCGGGCGCAAGATATGGCTTGCGCCGCGGAAAGAGGGCGATCCGCTGGAGTATGTCCTTGTTGAAGAAGGCGTCACGGACGATTCGTTCACGTCCATCGTCTGCGAGGGCGTTGATGCGCTCGAGGGCCGCGAGGCGGTCGTTGGCTACCAGACGGCGAACATGGCCGCGATGGACGGTAAGGACTCGACGAATCCCTTCATGCCGAAGTTCCCGAAGCGCAACCAGAACAAGGGCACTGCGCCCGAGCCGAAGAAGTAGCGAATGGCCCATCTTATCGAGATACGCGACATGTACAAGATCTACGCCATCGGTGACGAGCCGGTGCATGCGCTTGACGGCGTGTCGCTCTCGGTAGACGACGGCGAGTTCGTTGCGATAATGGGCTCGTCCGGCTCAGGCAAGTCGACGATGCTCAACATCCTCGGCTGCCTTGACGTCCCGACAAAGGGCTCGTATCTCCTCGACGGCCTCGAAGTCGCGAAGCGCTCGCCCGCCGAGCTCGCCCGCATCCGCTGCATGAAGCTTGGCTTCGTCTTCCAGAACTTCAACCTCCTGCCGCGCACGAGCGCGCTCGAAAACGTCGAGCTTCCCGATCTCTACATGGGGCGGCTAAACCGCCGCGAGCGCAAGGCGCGCGCGATGGAACTTCTCGCGCGGGTGGGGCTAAAGGGCCGCGAGATGCACACTCCGGCGCAGCTCTCCGGCGGCCAGCAGCAGCGCGTCGCAATCGCGCGCGCCCTCATGAACAACCCGCCGGTTGTCTTCGCGGACGAGCCGACGGGAAACCTCGACACGAAGAGCTCGATAGAGATCATGAACCTCTTCACCGAGCTTTCCAACGAGGGCATCACCATCGTCATGGTCACGCACGAAGACGACATCGCCGCATACGCGAAGCGCCATGTCGTGATGCGCGACGGCAAGGTGATGCGCGACGATTTAAATGACGGTACCGGCCGCAAGAGCCAGGACGAGGTGGCGCGGCTTGTGAAGGAGGCGCTTGCATGAAATTGCTTGCGGTGCTTTTTGCGGTTGCAACCACAGGTGTTTGTGTCGCTGGTTCTTTTCGGATTCCGCAATTACCGCCGAGTCAATACGCTGATACCGAGGCTACCACAAACTCCGTTGTTTGTTCGGCGGCTGCAACCGACAATCGTTTTCGGCTGTTACTTGAGCTCGATGCGGAGACGAACAACTGCGTTCTTGTCGAGTTCGGCGTTGATACCGATTCGAGCGGAGCGCTTGAGCGCGGCGAAGTGGAGTTCTCCGTTGGCTGGGACTGCGGCAAGTGGGTCTGGCGCGACCATCGCGGCGGATGTGCCGCAGTGGTCGGGCGTAGCACGGGCAGGCGTCGACTTGGATGGACTCTGTGGCTCAGGCCGGACAAGACGGCGCGGCGGCTGTTAGCAGAGGACGATGGCGTTGTGTTTGACGGCGCGGTTCCATCTACGTTCTACAGCCCCGAGTGGAACATTGCGCGGGTTGTGAGGCGTGGCCCGGAGCCGAGCGCATGCGTGTCGTACGACATGTCGGTTTTCCCTCTGACGATAAAGCTGAGGTGACGCGATGATTGATTTCGGACTCAGCAAAGGTCAGCTGGAACTTGCCGGAATGGTATGTGCCGCTGCGCTTGTGGCTATCCCTTTCCTGAAGTGGGCTCTGGGCGGCATCAGAAGGCAAGTAGGACACCTGTCGATTTCCACGGTAGTTGTTCTTTCGTTGTGCACGGTCCACTCGATGATCGTGGGAGGAACGAAGACGAACGGCATCAACAACCTCCCTCCGCAGCAGATGATGCAGGGCGGCTCTTTTCTGACAGGATTTACAGGATTAACAGGATTGTCCGGAGAGTTGTTCCACGGCCCTTCGTCTTCTAATCTTGTAAATCTTGTCAATCCTGTCCAAAACAGCTTTGCAGAGCGCATGGCACGGAACTGGAACATTCGCGGTGTGTTCGACGATTCTCTTTGGCTCGATTTCGAGGATGGCTTTGTGTTCCCCGAAGGGACGAACCACCTTGAGGGTGTAGAGGTTCTTGCGAGTGGCGAGGTGTGGCGGACTCCGTTTGACACGAACGCCGTTGCGACAATCGGCGCGGCGGGTTCCATCGTCCCTGGCCTTTCGTCGTTTGCCTACGAGCATACTTCGTCCAACTCATATCGTTTTGTGTGGACAGATGCGGCGATCAACCGCGACACGAACAATCTCGTCTCAGCATCGCTCGAACTTTTCCGCAACGGCGATGTGTCAGTTACGACAAACGGCGTCGCGGCGCATTTGCCGCGCGAGCTGCCGTTCCCGCACAACGGCTTCGGGCAGGACGCGGAATGGGTGACGGCGAACTTCACCAACGCTACCGAGATACTTGCCATCGGCTACCCTCAGTGGGTCGATCAGCAAGTCGGCGTTGGCCTCACGAACGGGCTCTACAAGCTCTCCGTCACCGTCGCAGACGACCCGCCCGAAACGACATTCCTCTCCGTCGGCGATTTCTCCGTTGCAATCACTAACGCTGGAGAGTATGTTTTTCTGCTGTCCAAGTGCATCGACTATCCTCTTTCCGTGTTTCCTGAGGTTGCGACGAACTTTGTCTATTCCGCTGCCGACGATATTGAGCCACGTCCGACTATGCTGGGGATGGCGGGAATCAACGATGGACGGTGGACAACCGACAGGAGGGGGCTTCAGCTTGTTTCGCCAATGTATCCGCTGACATTGTTTACGCCGCGTTCCCACGTGCTGTGGATTCCTACTCTGCAAGTGTCGCCGTCGACTTGGCAACCGTCAGCCATGAGCGACACCGAGACTTTCGCGGCGATTGTCGGCGACATTCCGCAAGGCGTGGTCAACCCCCTGTACAGATGGAACACCTCGGATCCGGACGTTGTTTCCATATCCACGCCGATACTGCCGGCTACGCAGATGACATGTCATTATCCGGCGGCAGACTTGACGCAGGCGTCCCTTTCGCTCGAAGTCACGATTGGCGACTGCACGCTCCATTCATTCTATGTCCTTGGTCCTGATGGCGGCGGGGACGGGATTTGCCTGACGATATCCGCGCCTGATGTGCTGTTTGTCAACGACGACGATGACGATGCCAACGGGAATGCCGACTGCGTTATGCCGTTCTCTGGAGATGACGACATAATTGAGGGGAGAATTCTGTTCCATTCGCCGGCAGTGACGAACGGCACGGTAGTGTTCGAGGGTGTCTATGGCTACGACGAGGGCTTTGGCGGGCTGCCGCTAGTCTATTCCGACGCATCCTGCACGGAGCCGGTAGAGCCAGGAAGCGCGTACCCTGTCCTTTCATGCACCGACTGGTCCATGCCGCTGTACTTCAACCCAGCTACCGTCAGTGCATCGCATCCAGGAGTGCATATCAGGGCGAGGTGGGTGCCCGAGACTGGCGCGGAGATGACCGCGTCGAAGAGGCTTACTATAGTGTCGCCCGTGGCTGAGCCCGTGTGCAGCACCATGACGAATGTTGTGGAGGACGGCGTGGAGCACTGCTACGCCGTCAATCCCTGCGGCGTCGCGGTCGGGCGCGAGGCATACTTCAGCGTCGAGGTGTCGCCGACGGCGCTTCCCGACTCCGAAATCGTCTGGGTGAAGTCGCAGGGACTTGATTTCGTAGGTCCCAGCACGGGTCGCCGCGTCACGGTGCGCGGCACTGCGGCGGGATACGAATCGCTGGAGGTTCATGTTGGAGGGCGGGCGGACTACGCGCCGACATTTCAGGTGCGGGTCGTAGAGCCTGTTACGGTCAACCTCAGGGCGTGGATAATATCGGATATTGGGAACAACAAGGCAAGGGAGGTTGACCAAGTTCGCCAGATGGTTAAGGACGCAAACGACATCTACGCGCAAGTCGGTGTTACGCTTAACCTCGTCGAGCCGGTTGTCGTTACGAACATTCCCGATGCATACGATGCGTTCTACGCAACGCAGACGAATGATATATCTAAATGGTCATATAGTCAGATTGTGGACATCGCCACGAACACCTGCGGGCTGGAGTGCTATTTTATCAATGGCTTCGTTGATCATCAGAAAACACTTGCGGTAAATGGCCCACGCGGTGCAGTGATAACGCGGAACGCGGACTTCAAAGACTTTGCGCATGAAATTGGCCATCAATTCGGGATGTGCGATGTTTATGTGGATTCGCGTAAGGCCGAGAATCCCGACTTGCCGTTGATCGTGCTTCCTTCGGGTGAGCCAGTGAACTGCTCTCATGCGCAGAACGATTGGAATGGCGGATGTGAAGGCAGTGGTCCCGGAGGAGCTAGATACTATGCGGCCAACACCAAGATGGTGAATATACTGTCACGAATGCTCATGAAGGGAACGCGCGGCCCTTCAGATAATCCAGTTGACATAACGGCAGGAGATATCTATGGCGTCTACTATACCAACGATGTAAGCAATGCGGAAATCTGGTCCAAGGGAAACGCCCCTGTCATGTTCCCGTTTGGCTACAGAAACATATCACATAAATGAGAGGATCAATATGAAAAGCAGCATTCAAAATAGAAGCATATACGCAGCCCTGTCCATTGCCGTGGCGGTTGTTTTGTTCTGCCATGCCGATACTTGCACCGACGAAGAGCTGAGGCATGACGTGCTGGAGTTCCTGACGACTCGCTGTTGCGGGCGTGTCGAGGCTAGGCGCGTCCTGACAAACGAAATCAGGTTTGACGGCGACACGAACAGGCTCGCCTGCGTCCTGGCCGAGTTTGCGCAGACGAATGATGCCCAGATTGCTGAGTGGGCCATGTGGCAGTTGGAAAAGTATGCTACGTCCGCGCAGCTGCCGTTTTTATATTCGTGCGCCACGAATTCCGTCCTTGGGAAGACGGCAGTCGAGTCGGTCTTGCGAATCGAGGGCGTGACAAGCAACTCCGTCCAGGCAGCAAGAGATTATTTCGCGCTTACAAACATTCCTCCAAAGATGACGCAACAACGAGATGACGTGTGCATAAGCTTGGTTGATGCTGCATGGGGCAACGGAGTGCCATTGGCTGTGCGTGCGTTTGCGTTGGAAACCACATATGACTTTGCCGCCAATGTAAACCAGTGCCACAAGTGGCTTGACGATGCGATAATGCGACATGATGCTTCGTATCGCTACAGCCGGCGGCGGCTTGCTGTGCTGCGATCAGTTTATTCTCGGGGCATAAATCAATATAGTTGCTCTTACGTCACCAACGCCATCAACGAGCTTGTCGCCTATCCAGAAGCAAATTTGCCGGACTGAGTTCGTCGTGAACGCGCAGATCATTCTCTGACCCTGCTGGCTCCCCGGGAATTCTGGAGATTATGGAGTTGATATCCCATTCGGCAAAGTTAAGGCGTTGCCAGAAGGTGGACAACAGGCGATCTATATTGCAGTAGGTGCCAATGATGTTTCTACGAATGAAAGTGAGGTGTATTCACAATGAGGACTGTAGCACGGATAACTGTCGTCATTTCAACGGTTGCGGTGTCATTGACTTCTGTCGGGCATACTTGCGCTGAGACAAACAGCCTGATCAGGTCCATGCTGTCCCCGCTCCTTATTTGTACACGTCTGCAAGGTGACAGGATTGTATCACGACCACATGCAGTTGCTTTACAATCAGATTTCTTCGCTGGTGATGCTAGCTGGACCTCTGCCGAAAAGCAGGAAGTTTTTGATTGGTATTTGAACAATCTCGGCTTTACCGCATCGAAAGCGTTGTTAGGAACTCGTTATGACGATGGTCGCCGGAATGCACTTGCTGAGGCGGCCATTAGACAATGTGCGGCTATGTCGTATACTAACGCATTGCCAGCAGTCGAGGCTTATGCTGTTGGCAATGATAAGCCAGCAAGGATGGAGTCGATGGAGCTTGTTTTTATGTGGCATGGTCTGGACGAGTGGCTTTCGTCATTTGCAACTGAAGTCGTCAGCAACTCAACAAAGTATTCAGAGAGGGAGAGGAACATGGCGGGCAGGAAATTCTGTGACATATTGAAGACGTCGTATCATGCGGGTATGACAAATTCTCCCGCATGGAGTGCTGGCGTGCAGGGCATGTATGCGAATCGAACCAATATAGCATGTGCAGTTGCCGTCGATGCAATGCTTGTGGACTGCGTCTCTGGATATGCGGCAAGCACCAATAGGCTTTTGTGCGCAAATTTGATTGTCGCAAACACAAATGCCTGGGAGAACTGTCGCGAGTATTTTGAGAATGTAGTCAACACCATGCCAATACCGGACGAATGATTCTCCGGCAAGGCATGCTGATGCTGACCCCATAGTCTCCTCTGCACGAATGACGTTAATCAAACCAAGATGTGGTTCAAGGATAATGCACCTGTAGGTTTCCCGTGGGGAAATCGTAATCCTACACACCAATAAGGAGAACATACAATGAAAACAATGCCACTAACACTCTTGCTCCTCGCGGCTGTGATGGCGATGCGTATCCGTGGCGAATCGAGTTCAGACGATGCGCTCAAGGAAGAGATATTGCGCTTTATGAGACCAATCGAATGCGTTCAAATGATACGCGGGCAGACTTATTGTCCTCGGGTGCTGACGGAAAGAATCTCGTTTGACGGCGACACGAACAGGCTTGCTCGAATTCTTGCTGAGCTTGCACAGACAAATAATGTTCATATAGCTCAACGTTCGATGGCGCTGCTTGGCGAGTATGGCACTCCAACGCAGCTTCCATTCCTATGTTCCTGCGCAACGAACCCAATCGTTGGTGACAAGGCGATAAAGGCTGCGCTTAGAATAGGGGGCGTTACGAGCAATTCCGTCGAGGCTGCGCAGCGATATTTTGCACTGACAAACACGGATGCGAGCGTAGATCGGTCGCGAACGTCTATCTGCGCAGATCTGATAAAACTGTCCGGCCTGGAAGGCGTTGATGACATATGCCGCTCAAATGCGATGGAGGTGGCGCAGAACTTTGCGTTCAGCGCGGACTGCAATTACTATTGGCTGGACAAGCTGCGCTTGGAGGATGATCCTTCGTATCGATACTCCAAGCGGCGTTTGGCATTTATGCGTGGGGCGGCAAGTCATGCCGCGCAATGGGAATTTATGGCTAACTACGTCACTAACGCCATCAACGAACTTGTCGCCTATCCCGAAGCGAATTTGCCGGATTGACGGATCGGGGAGATTGACAATGGAATGGAATCATGACGAATAAAGGCATTGAAACGCGATTGAGCGCATACATCGGCGAGATCGCCGCGCAGTGGAAGACCGGCGCGGCGACCGAGCACAGCTACAGGCCCGCGCTTCAGCGGCTGCTTGCGGACGCGATTCCGTGCGCGACCGTCGTGAACGAGCCGGCGTGCATCGAATGCGGCGCACCCGACAAGTCGATAATCGCCGCACTCGTCGAGACGCGTCGTCTCATGGACGAGCTGTGGGAGACAACGAAAGAGGAGCCGACATGAACTTTGGCACCATTTTCAAAGTATCGTTGAAGTCGCTCGGCAGGAACCCCGTCCGTTCGTTCCTCTCGTGCCTCGGCATCGGGATCGGCATCGTCGCCGTCATTCTCGCGATGGCCATAGGCGAGGGCGCGAAGACGATGATGGTCAAGGAGATTTCGTCGATGGGCAACAACCTCATGATGGTGTTCCCGGAGCGGCGCAACCGCGGGCCGGTCTCCGGCGGCATGGGGCAGGGCCAGACGATGACGGCCGATGACGCCGAGGCGATCAAGCGCGAGCTCGCCCATCTCGTGCAGGGCGTGAGCCCACAGGTGAGAACGACTGTGCAGATGATGTACGGCGCCAAGAACTGGGCGGGCAACGTCCAGGGCGTTTCGCCCGACGTCCTCACCATCAGCAACTGGACGGTGACGGACGGACGCTTCTTCACGGACGACGAGACGAGGCTCGCCGCGCGCGTGTGCGTGATCGGCACTACGGTCCAGTCAAACCTCTTTGACGACGACGAGAGCCCGATAGGAAAGATAATACGGCTCAAGAACATGACGTTCCGCGTGATCGGCGTTCTCGGCTCGAAGGGCGCGAACAACTGGGGCCAGGACCAGGACGACGTCATAATGGCGCCCTATACGTCGGTGCATCGCTATCTCCAGCGCTCGAAGTTCAACACAGTCAACATGATGAACCTCTCGCTCGTATCGATGGACGATCTCGACGAGGCGAAACGCGAAGTCTCTGCGCTTCTTCGCCAGCGCCACCATCTCGCCGACTGGCAGGACAACGACTTCGAGACGCGCGACACGACAGAGATCATGAACACGATCGGCTCCGTGACGGGGATAGTCGGAATGCTGCTTCTCATTTTCTCCGTCATCACGCTCGTCGTCGGCGGCATAGGCATCATGAACATCATGCTCGTCTCGGTTACCGAGCGCATCAGGGAAATCGGCCTCAGGATGGCCATAGGCGCGACGCCGCGCAACATCCTCGTTCAGTTCATTCTCGAGGCGATGGTCCTTTCAACTGTCGGCGGTGCAGCGGGAGTGGCGATCGGCATCGGCGCGTCCTACGTCGTTGGTGCTGCGGCAGGGTGGCCTGTTCTCGTCGAGGTGACATCGGCGGTCTACGCGTTTGTCATTTCGTCCGTAGTCGGTCTTTTCTTCGGCTTCTATCCCGCTTGGCGTGCGTCGAAGCTCAACCCGATTGACTGCCTTCGCTACGAATAGAAGGGGTGTAAATTACCGTTGCCTAACTCGTGCGCAGGGTGGTATAATGATGCCGTAATTTCAAACCACCAAAAAGGAGAAAAGCAAAATGGCTCACAAGATTGCTGCCGACAAGTGCGTTGCGTGCGGTTGCTGCAAGGACGCTTGCCCCGCCGAGGCTATCAGCGAGGGTACGCCCTACGTGATCGACGCCGACAAGTGCGTTGACTGCGGCGCCTGCGCCGCGACCTGCCCGAACGAGGCGATCGCCCCGGCCTAAGGTCGAGAGACCGTTCGGACGTCGCCGAACAGCTGTCTCTGAAGACAACGCGAAAATGGCGCGCCCGTGCGGGCGCGTCCTTTTATTTGGTATAATATTGCCGACATGATCGACTTCATAAAAGAGACTCTTCTGCTTCTGCCGTTTCTCTTCGTAACCTACCTCGTGCTCGAGGCGATTGAAGCCCATGCTGGCGGTGCCTTGGAGCGAAGCCTTGAACGGGCGAAGTCCGTAGGTCCGCTTGCCGGTGCTCTCGCTGGCGCGATTCCGCAGTGCGGCGTATCTGCCGCGGCCGCGTCGCTTTACGCGGGCGGAGTCGTGACTGTCGGCACGCTCGTCGCCGTGTTCCTCTCGACTTCCGACGAGCTCATCCCCGTCCTTATCTCGAAGCAAGTGCCTGCCGCGCTTATGGTGAAAATAGTCGCCGTCAAGGTGGCGGCGGCGATTGCCGTCGGATTTTCGCTAAATGGCATCCTCGCCTTTGCGCGGCACATTCGCCGCCCTGTCGCAGTCCACGATCTCTGCGCCCACAGCCACTGCGGCTGCCGCGAGCACAGGGGAATCCTCGTTCCCGCGCTGATTCACACGGCGGAGATCTTCGTCTTCATCGTCGTCGTCTCTGGCGCAATAGAACTTGCGATGCACTATTTTGGCGAAGACTGCCTCAATTCACTGCGGCTCAACGCCCCTGTCTTCGGCGAGCTTGTGGCGGGGCTCGTCGGACTCATACCGAACTGCGCCGTGTCTGTCGCGGGCGCGGAGCTATACTGCAAGGGCGCGATGAGCGCAGGCGCCCTTATGTCCTCGTCGTTCGCCGGTTCCGGGCTCGGGCTGCTCGTTCTCTTCCGCACTAATCGCAACATCAAGGAGAACCTTGCCATTCTCGCCGTCGTCTATGTTGTAGGCGTCGTGCTCGGGTGGCTTACGGGGCATCTGATATGAAGAAGAAAATCGTCAAATGGTTCAAGACCATAATCAACGACTTCAATACGAGCCACTGCGCGATGCATGCGGCGGGACTCACGTACTTCGCGATGCTTTCGCTCGTGCCGCTTCTGTGCGTGCTCCTTTCGGTCGCGAAGCTATGCGGAGCAGACGACTTCGCACGCGATCAGATCAACGCGCATATAGACGCGATGATCACGAACGTCGAACGAGCGCAGGATGACGATCTCGCCAAGGTCGCGCCCATCAGCGAGGAGGAACGCGAGCGCAAGCGCATTGCCGCCGAGGAGTTCGCCGCGCAGGCGCGCGAGATTTCCAACAAGCTCTTTGAGAGAATCGCGCAGTTCGACGTGTGGACGTTCGGCTGGATCGGCTTCGGCTTCCTCGTGTGGACGGTCATCAGCGCGATAAGCATGGTCGAGACGAGCTTCAACGAGGTGTTCCACGTCGAGAAGGCTCGGCCCATTTGGAAGCGTGCCTACCTGAATATCTTTACGGCGGTGATTTTGCCGATCTTCGCGGCTCTCGCGCTTTCGGTGCCTATCCTCGCCCTTGCAAAGCAGATTCTAGTTGCGACGATGGGCTCGATATGGCTCACCAAGTGGGTGTCTGACGGCATCATATGGTTTCTCGATTCGACGCTGTTTCGCCTTGGAATCACGCTTACCATCGCGTCGCTCGCGTTCGCGTATGCTTTCGCGGTTCTTCCGAACTGCAAGGTGCCGTTCAAGGACGCCGTCTTCGGCGGGTTTGTGACTGCGTTCTTCTTTGGCGCATGGGTGAAGATATGCGCCGTCGCGCAGGTCGGAATTGCGAAGGCGTCTGCACTTTACGGCTCGTTTGCGTTTCTCCCGATTGTCCTTGCCTGGCTCTACATGAGTTGGCAGATAGTGCTTCTTGGTGCATGTATCACACACGCAAGTCTCGTTGCAAGTGAGAAAGAGGAGGCGAAATGAAAATTCTTATAACCGGCGGGAAGGGCATGCTTGGCCGCACACTCCAGAAAGAGCTCTGCGACAACGAGCTTGAGCCGTCAGGCGCAGGAAACTCCCGAGAGACTGAGTCCGATGCGAGCGGAACGCGAGAAAGGCGAAGGAACGAGCTCATTATCGCGGACTTGCCGGAGTGGGACATACTCGACGCAGACGCATTCACGGCGAGGACAATCGCCGAAGCGCCGGACGTCGTGATCCACTGCGCGGCGATGACGAAGGTCGACGACTGCGAGACGAAGCGCGACCTCGCGTTCAAGCTCAACGAAGAGGGCTCGCGCAATGTCGCGCTTGCGTGCAAGGCGGCGGGCGCTCGGCTTATTGCAATCTCAACCGACTACGTGTTCTCCGGCGAGCCGCCGCGCGAGCCGTGGGCATGGAGCGAGACCGACATTCCTCGTCCGCGCACCGTCTACGGCGCGTCGAAGTTCGCGGGCGAGCAGATGATGCAGATGATCCTCCCCGATGCCGTGATTCTCCGCATCGCTTGGCTCTATGGCGCGGGAGGTCCTAGTTTCGTCCACACGATGGCGAAGCTCGGCGCACAGGAGGGCCCTGCGCTCAAGGTCGTTAACGACCAGCGCGGCAACCCGACGTCTACGAAGGTCGTCGCGGACGTGATACGCTTTCTCCTTTCCCGTCCCGACGTCAGCGGCATAGTCCACGGCACGTGCGAGGACCAGTGCACTTGGTAC
>ODAI013335099.1_pt1 | contig 13362 bp, 13 predicted proteins | sample 1539321 | NCBI WGS metagenome assembly ODAI01 (sample SAMN02144231, study PRJEB22623) | gut metagenome | biome: sheep rumen | host: Ovis aries | place: New Zealand
GACTATATTACTGCAATCAAGGGGGAAGACCAGCTTGAGATCGTCACCCACAAGAATGACGGCATGGCCTATATGCCGCTCATCGAATTGGCCAAGGAAGAGGCCAACAAGGGCGAACTGCCGCCTTACGAAGGCACTGCTCCCGACCTCTCGCAATACGACACCGTCTTCATCGGCGGTCCTGTGTGGTGGGGCACCTACCCACAGGTGATGTTCACCCTCTTCAAGGACATCAACCTCGACGGCAAGACCGTCATTCCCTTCACCACCCACGAAGGCAGCGGCTTGGCCTCGTGCGTTAGCGACGTGAAGAAGGCTTTCCCGAAAGCCAATGTCACCAAGGGCTTTAGCATCTACGGCCACGAAGTGCGCACGGGCAAGGCGAAGGTTGAGAAATGGTTGAAGGGGCTGAAATAAGGCTCGTATCAATTTTCAGGAAGAATCCGCAATTCAGGCAAAAGGCTTGGGTTGCGGATTTTTGAAAAACCATAAAGTACTGTCTGCAATAACAAAGCAAAGCCTCTTGCGAGGCTTGTTTAAATAATTTTTATATAGTTGTTTTATATCAATCATTCTTTTTGTGACTATGCGATAACCTTCTCGCATTGTTTTAGTACGGCAGAAAAAATCCAAATTTTTGTCAATTTTTGCGAATTACTGACGAAAATTTGCTTATCTTTGCAGCGTGAAACAATAATACAATGTCCAATAATCTGCACATAGAAGAACTCCGAAAAGAATTTGGCCATCAAAGGGAAATCGTATTTGAGGATATCGATGACTTTTATCGTAGCTTTACTCCCGATATTCCGATTGCCACTGTGAGATGGCGTATCCATGCCTTGTTAGAGAAAAGAGTTGTGTACAGTATTGGACGAGGCGTTTATCGTTTGGGAACAAAAGAGGCGTTTTCCCCAGTCATTCATCAGAAAACAAAGAAAATTGGTCGCATGATGCGTGACAGATTCCCGTTTGTCAATTATTGTCAATGGGATTTGGCTGCAGTGAACGCCTTTGCCCAACACATGATGAACACTCAGATTTACTTTGTGGATGTTGAACGTGATGCCACCGAATCGATCTATTATGCAATTCGCGACATGTATCCACGCTCCACCGTGCTTTACCGTAATCTTGACGATGATTTGTCCTATTACGATGGTTATGTCGTGGTGAGGAATCTCGTTTCTGGGGCACCTGTCCGAGAAGATGTCGATTGGGGTTTCCCAATGGCCACGCTTGAGAAGATGCTGGTTGACTGGACGTTAGATCGCATGTTCCCGTTCCAGAACACAGAGATACTTCGCATTTATGAGAATGCAATTGCTTCTTGTGCTGTAAGCACCAGCAAGATGCTTCGATATGCCGGACGACGTGGACGCCATAAAGTTATTGAAGATTTACTTGACGAAATAGATTATTAAGCCATGATTACACCACAATCGTTTTCTTTGGAGTGGATAAATGCTGTATCTCGGCAATACAAAGCCGATCGAATTCTTGTTGAGAAGACCATCCATGCACTGTCTCTGTTGGAGGGCCTTGCCGAATCTTCAGTTCCATTTGTCTTTAAGGGAGGCACGGCAATGATGCTGATGATACAGGCTTCGAATCGATTATCGATAGATATTGATATCACCGTCGCCCCACAAAATAGCGATCTGCAAGGCGTTCTGCAAAACATAGCCCAAAACAAAGGCTTTCTCAGATATGAGGTGCAACAGCGGACTCCGATATCAAACATCCCTAAAAAGCATTTTAAGTTTTTCTATTTCTCCACAGTAGAAAACAAAGAATCCCATATTCTTTTGGATGTGTTGTTTGAGACAACACCATACAGCAATCTTGTGGCAATTCCCATTGCGAATCGTTTTCTTCAGAGGGAAGGACCTGATTGCCAAGTGTATGTGCCAGATGTCAACAACTTGCTTGCCGACAAACTCACAGCCTTTGCTCCAAAAACCATAGGTATTCCCTACCGAAAGAACGGCGCCGAATGTGGCATGGAAATTATCAAACAGTTGTATGACATTGGACATCTGTTTGACCGTGCGGATGACATCACTTCCATAGCAGCCACCTATCGTAGAATTGCCAGACAGGAATTGACCTATCGTGCTGGTGACTTCACTTTGGATGATGTTTTCCACGACACCATTGACAATGCGCTATCAATTTGTTTCCGTCGTGATTACAATGGCGCCGAGTTCAGCATACTTCAGAAAGGCATTAAGGATGTCACCAGCCACATCTTTTCAGAATCATTTCATATTGAAAAAGCCATTTTATCAGCAGCAAAAATAGCCTATCTTGCTTCACTGATACAAAACCAATTTCAGACGTTTGAGAAGTTCAATTCCAAGAATTTAACAGTTATCAAAGATTGGGTATTTTTAGAATATGAATTCACAAAACTCAACAAGCTGAAGAAAACCAACCCCGATGCTTTCTTTTATTTATACAAGGCGTTAAACAATTTGTAGCATCGCAAAAAATGCGAAAAAAAGGTCTAAATCTGATGGGATTGCGCCCCTATATCGATGGCAAGGGCAAGGAATGGGGTGAAGCAATAGCCGGAGTAGTGCTTCAATTCTTCCATATTGTCATTTATGTCGATATAACGTAATAACAACGTAAATTCGTTAAACCGAAAAAGGGTCACCTCTCCCCTAAGCTTCTTGTCCCATCACAATTTGGATAGGAAGAGCAGCTCCAGAAAGCATTTCCGGCGTTTTTGCCTTTTTTGGCCATGCGCTTAATCATCGGTTTGCCACACTTGGGGCAAAGTGGCGCATCATTTTGAGCGCTTTGCTCTGCTCGACGGGCAAGTCTCTCTGCTGACAATGCCTCAGAAAAACCACCCTCTTCCTTGAACGTCTCCATCTGATTCTCTAATTGCTTGCCAAGCATCATGATGAGGCGATTGCAAAGGATAAGCAAACAATTGGCCTCTACCAATGAATCCTTCGAGGCAAGCCATGTATCAAACTTGTGCTTCTGCTTTAGTATGTGGATGCTGCTTTGGTGTTGCACATCATCTTTGTAGGTTGGACGGTCTAATGGGATGTTGCTGACACTTTTGTGCTCTTCCGATTTCACTGACCAAGGAGCGCACTCGTGCCGCATAAGCCAGTTGAGGTAATCATTGGCCAACTCCGAAAGGCTTGCCCGAGCCACATCCGTGAGGCGCATTTCGGTCTCCTTTGAGGTGGAATGCCGCGAGTTGCCTTCCGCGATGTTGGCAGGGACGGAGCGCGCTGCCTGTGTCATTTGGTCGTATTGCCGCCCGCAGGGATCGTTGGTGCGGTTGAGGTTGCGGGCGCAAAAGTCTTGCGTGGCCAATTGTATCACATTGGCCAGCACCCATGTATCCAACCAATAATAACTGAATCTGTTTGCTTGCATATCTAGTGGCTCTTTTTCCGAGGCAAAGATAATACTTTTTCATCGTTCTAACCCTATGAATGGGGTGAAGAGTTTGCCAATAAAGGGATGCACCAGTTTGTCCCACAGCAGCCTCTTGGCTGGTCAAAAACAACGCTGCTGACACAGTTCAGTTGACTTACCCAGAAAATTAAGTCATGACAATGTTCGGATTACACTACTCAGATTATAACACATCGTAATTGTCGTTTATTTCATTAATCAACAACGGCTCTACAAGCACTGAAAGCTCATCAAATGTATTGCATTCTTTTAATTCAATAGTTGAGCCATTCCACCAGTTTTCAAAATATCTTTTCACGTAACCCTCTACACTTCTTCTTGGAAATTCTGCGGCAAGAGATTCCATAAACGACTTATGGATTTTGATATGATAATTTGTTTCTTTAATAAATGGTCGCCATGTATCATAGATGACATTCTCATCTGCAATGTCAATCACTTCAATTTGATCAAGTTTACGGAAATTAGCCGAAAACGCTTTCAGCATCATCTGTTTTGCATCAACATCGCTATCAGGAGCACTATATCCCCAAATAGTCAAAACACTGGCACTCTCTAAATAACGTTCAAATTCACTCCAACTATTTTTGATAAATAAATTTTGCGAATAGTTTTTGTTTGCAACTGGAAACAATAACCTTGGCATTTTCAGTTTTCTACCACATTGGGGGCAAATTTGCCTAGTCAGGGGAACATGATAATTGCACCATTCACAAAAACCTGCCTCAACACAACTATGAAGAAAGAGCATCTGTGGAAGATTTCTAGTTATTTTATTAATCCTATTATATGCTTGTATCAACAATGGATCCCAATTAAATGTTGCAATACAATCTTTATCACGAAGTGACAAGATAAGGTAATCATAAAGAGTTGGCGTTTCTGGCAATTGCAATCGCTTATAATGCTCAACAATTCCTTTTTCAATCGCCTCAACCACGTTTGCGTATTTTGATTTTGTATATAATTCCGAATAAATAGCTTCTATATTATGGCTACTTGTATCTAATTCTATTCCATTTAGCAGTTTATCCAATCCTATTTCTTCCAAAAAATTCTCCATTACTGGACTTTTTCGCCCAAACTTATCTCCATTTGGAATTGTTGCCTTCGTAGCACCGGCCCCTAAAATGAAAAGATGAGGCCTATTTCGCATTTGTTTTAAAAAACGCTTTTCCTCTATAACATTCATCTTTTGATAAAAATAGTGTTTATAGAAAAAAATCAATTTATGTGCCAAACATTCACGACTGCCAAAATGGCAGCAAATTCATTACCTTCAAGCAGTTATCCTTCTATAGCCCTTATCTCCTCATCCGTCAAACCATACAACTCATATACTTTTTGGTCTATTTCTTGCTCTAAAGAAGAAGTGTCGGCATAATGGCTATTCTTCTTTAATTGTATGATTTTCTTTGCATTTGATGAAATTAACTCCTGAGTAGCAACATCTGCTTTAACAAATGGAAGCTGCTCGATGGTTGATTTGTTTATCGCCAAATACCCACCAGCAAGGTGTTTGTCTTTAAACTTACTACGCAGATAGTATGATGTATATTTTGAATTCAGCAATCCCGTTATATAATAAGGGCTATAATTATTGAATGCAGTAATTGCATATGCACCAACTCCAAGAGCAAGAGGAGTGTCAACGTATGTTGCTTCTATTACTTTTGTCATTCCTGCAATTACTATCTTAGGAGACATCCACATTCTTAGCTTACTATTTGCGACATTACAATCCTTTCTGATATATGCTTTATGGTATTTTGATTTCATATATCGAACATCAGTATTATTATATTGATACCTATCAATATTACCACTTACTGTAAATGGAATAACATTCTCCCTTTCTCCATCTACAACATACTCCTTAATTATTTGGGCCTCAAATCCTGTAGCCCCAGAGCACACTTCTATTCCACATTCTTTTAATATAGAAGAAGCTGTCATTTCATTAATTGGCTTAGCCTTATTGAGTAACAAATCATCGTATTTATCCAACGCATATTTACAAAAATCTTTATCTAATAGTTTTGAACCGCTCAAAATAATAGGATAAACGCTTGCATTTTTAAAAACCTTAAACACAGAAACATCAACACTTGAATAAAGTCCTTTTTGCTCCAATAAATCCTTTGTCTTTTTTGCATAATCTGCAATCAAAAACTTGTTGGGGATAATCCAAAAGAAAACATTCTTAGTTATCATCAACCCTCTGAGCAAAAACAATACATATATATCATAAGCGCCTGTTGCTTGTGGATAATTCTTCTTGTAAATCAACTTCTCATATTCTGTTCTTGCCATTTCCACGGCACTGACATACGGCGGATTCCCAATGACAATATCAAACCCGCCCTTGTCGAAGATGTCCTTAAACCAGGTGTGCCAAAGGAAGAAGTCTTGGTTGGCGGAGGGGTCGAGTTGGTCCAACTTGGCGAGGAAGGTCGGGGTGCCGCCAATGCTTTCGCGGATGAGGGTCTTCACCTCGGCGTTGATGGCATGGCGCATGGTGGCTTTCTTTTGGTGGTCGGTGACGGAGAAGTATTCGCGCAACAGGCGTTGCAGGTTCTTCTGGCTCAGGTCGCTGTCGAGGCCAATCACATATTGCGTGGAGGTGGACGGACGGCCCACGGTCTTGCCCGCGATGCGGCTGAGGTCGAAACCGCCATAACTCTCAATCAGGCTGTTGCCTTGCATGAACTTGTAGTCGAAGTTGGGTAGAGGCTCTGCCTTTTCGCTGTCCACCACGATGCTCAACCAGAAACGCAGACGGGCGATGTCGATGGCACCGCGCTCGATGTCAACGCCATAGATGTTGTTCTCGATAATCTCTTTTTTCAACTGTAGGCGCGACAGCGTTGTCCCCAAGGTCTCGCGGCAACGCCACAATTCGTTGAGCAGACCCATCGGGAAGGCACCTGAGCCAATGGCGGGGTCACAAATCTTCACCTCGCGCAAGGCGGTTTCGAGGGTGTCGCGATAAGGCTCCAACTCGGGCTGCATCTCGTGGTGTTCCACAAAGGTGCGGATGTCGCTGTCATCTTGTAGAGACGTGCAATGGCGCGTCTCTACAGCTGAGACCAGATAGGCTATCAGCGACTCCTTGCACATATAGCGCACAATCTCCTTGGGTGTGTAGAAGGCGCCTTTGGCCTTGTTGTCCTCCAAAAGGCTCTCGAAGATCTTGCCCAACATTTCGGGGTAAACGCCAATCTCGGCATCATCGGGGTCGTTTTCGTCGACAGTGAAGTTGTAGGAGGCCAAGAAACTGAAAAGGTCGGAGAAAAGATAGCGGGGCAACACAATCCTCAGGTTGTCAACGTCATCACGTTCAAAAAGGCCACCGTTGAGATAGGGAATGTCGGCCCATTGCGCCACCCACTGTTGCGGCCAGCTGTTCCTGCCGAACACTTGTTCGCGCTTGGCAGGTTCTGTGTTGAGGATGCCGAAGAAAAGCGGCTCAAGCACGCTTTCCAGATAGTCGTCCTGGCGTTTGCTTTTGTCGAAGGTGTTGAGCATGAAGTTGGTGTCGCCACAGAGCCAGCCTTTCTTTTGCAGGAAATGCAGGAAGACGATGCGCCCCATCAGCTTCTTCACATAATCGTGATACACAGCCCCCGACTTGCCTTGTCGCGTCAACTCGGCCACGATATGGTCGTAATGGACATGGTACTCGTCGAAGAACTCGTCGCTGAGCGCATCGACAGAGAAGGCTTCGCGCAAGTCGTTCAAGACGAACTTCCCTCGTTTGGCGTAGATGGTGTCGAGTCGTTCCAAGGGCGTCTTATACTGGCCTTGCTTGTCGCCCAAAATGTACGAGAACCGTTTTGCGCTGGTGACACCTTCTTTCATGTCGCAGATGTACGACAAACGCCAATGGTTTTCGTCGGCAAAAACGGCAATGGCGGCATCAACATCGTATTTCAGGTAAGGGGCTATCATCTTGCGCAACCCCACGCGCTTGCGGCGCACGTCGCTGCCTTGGGCGACCTGGGTGTAGAAGAAGCCGAGTTCCCGACCGTCGGCATCGGTTTGGCGACCAATATAATAGCAGTTGTCGCCTTCGGCGGTGCCATCAAGCCATTCGGGGCGGGTGGCGATGTCGTTCAACAAAATTATTTCATCACTTCAATAAAAAGACTTATTTTTGCATTTAGAATTGGACTAATATTGGACTAATAATAATTCAACAAAATGAAAAAAGGCATTTTATATATTGCTTTAGCAATTAGTGTGATAACAAACATAGTTATACTATGCATATTTTTGTCGGGAAGCAAGAATAATAACAAGACAAAAGAAACCGAAAGCCCAAATAATAGACAAGAAATTGCCGAAGCACTTATGAGGAAATATGTTTGTGAAAACCTTTATTACCCCGACAGCTATGACCCAGTGAGTACAACGGTAGATAGTGTCTTCTATGGATACATAACCGATGCGAATTGCATAAATGCAGCAATTAAACTTATCGATTTGCGTGCATCTTATGATGCGGCTAAATCGAGATACGATGAGAATGATTGGCGCATCCGTTTCCACGGGAATCCAGGAGGCGCATTTCTTGAACATGAAAGGAATGCTAGAGCAGAGGCAAAAAAAGAAATGACAGAAATACTTCCCAAAATAGAAAAGCAACAGAGCATCATCAAAAACCGAGACACTTCAAAGGATGGAGAGTTTTTTGGTTGGCAAGTGGTTCATCGATATAGAGCAAACACACGCGGTGGTTCTGTTTCATTTGGAGATGTTCTTTATGTCATGAATCCTGAAATGACCCAGTTTTATTATCGTTTTTCTTTGGAGGACACTGATGAAAAGAACCTAAAGACTATTCGAGAGACTATTGAGAAAGAATTAGGGTTTTATTCTGATGAATGATGTCAAAAGAAATATGGCATAAACTCACTTCTGTTACCTAAATTCTCTTCATGCTTATTTGTGATAAATTGTCTACTATAAGCATCATACATATATTCGCATTCTTTCGCCATTTTCCAAACTGTGCCATCGCTTGCGTTGCAGGCGATTATAGCATATATTGATTGTTTGTTTTTATACTGCCATTTTCTAGGATATTCACAAACACCAAAGTATGCTTTTTCTTTTGGGAAGGAGGCTATCTCGGTAAGAGCATCCTTGTATGATTCAAAGAATTCTGTGGTAAGCAGATAGTAATGATATGGTTTCGTCGTAAGAAGACTTTCATTTATATTCCTTGAAATAATATACGAAAAACAATGAGTAAAGCCCTCTGATAATATTATGGGAGGCTCATGCTCTTTTGATGAATCAACAAAAAAAACTTCGGTTAATTCTAATAGTTTATTTAAATCCCAAATTATTATATTGTTTACTTGCGCTAATTCAAGCAAATCTTGCGGAATTTCAGATAGTAAGTAATTAGTCACAAATGTCATCTTTTTTCCATTTCGTTTTGCAGTCTCTTCTATGAATATCTCAAAAATTTCTTTATTTAATTCTTTGGAATCTTTTCTAAAACACCTAAAGCATTCCAAGTTTCCATCTTTTTCAGCACTAATATCTACTGCCCAACTAAAACCTGCAGTTACTGGATCCGATAGTTTCCCTGTATGCTGAATATTTATATAGTTCATTTTCCGCAATATTTTATCCACACATATTTTGAAGTTAAGGATTTGATTATTCCACCAACGCATATTTTCTCTCCGAAATGACTCATTTAATAATTTCGCCAAATCTTCGCCTACATATTTATGATATTCTTTTGCATTGAAGTCTACTTTTTCAATATCTGGATACCTACGTGTTAATGCTTTAATTGTATCATTGTATTTTTTCAAATCATTATCGTATAATTCAGCAGAGGATTGATTACTTGTATGAATCATCATGGGCTCATCCGATACAAAATCAACGACTTTTTCAGATGCAGAGAAAATGATTCCACCGATAAATGGTCCAATTATCAATGCTATTACAGTAGTAATCAATATTATTGATGCCACATTGAATTCTTTATTAGTTATGACAGATAAAAGAATAAATGATAAAATCCATACGATTACAACGGTAATTATCGTCGATGACTTTTCGTTCTTTTTTTGTTGTTCATATTTCTCATGTTCATATCGCTTCTTGACCCTTTTATATTGGTCTATTTCAAATTCAGACACGCGATAATCATTGCGCTCAGGTTTTTTTATATAGTTTGGAATATTCAACATACGATTATCTTTTTTGCAAAAGTAAGAATAATTATTAAAATAAAACCAATCAAAATAACAACTTATGAATGATTTAATATAAGGCAAGAAGATGTTCTAAACAGCGCGCGGTGTCCTGGAACAGCAACAACTGGTTCTTGATGTCCTCAGGGGTATTGTTGAGCGGCGTGGCCGAAAGCAGCAACACTTTCTTTCCACCCGCGATGTGGCCTTTGTTGGCCCGAGGCGACTTGGTGATGCTTTGCAGCAGGTCGTAGTTGCCCGTGGAGTCGTGACGGAAGTTGTGCGCCTCATCGACGATGATGAGGTCGTAATATGGCGGCGTGTCGTAGTTGTTGCCTTCGATGACCTTATCCAAACTGCCGTTGCTCACAAATCGGGTATAGACGTTCTTTATTTGGAAGTCGTTGAAGGTCTCTTCCCAGTTGCTACGCACGGCGGGCGGGAAGATGACGAGGATGCGCGTGTTGTTGCCATTGGCGGCAATGAACCGTTGGGCAATCATGGCGGCAATCACGGTCTTGCCCAAGCCCACCACGTCGGCGATGAAACAGCCACCGTGACGCAACATGATTTCATAGCCTTGCACCACGGCGTCACGCTGGTAGGTGAGGTCGTCGTAGCCGGGAGGCAACACAGGGATGAAATCGTCCTCCACTTGGGCACCGAAGTGGTCGATGAGCATCCGCATGTAAAGCTCGTAAGGCGATGGCTGTTGCTCTAGCGGTGCAAGGTGGGTGCGGCCCATCATGCGTTCCACATCGTTTATCGTGATGGGGATGGCCACCTTCCATAATTCCTGGAACTGTTGCTCGCAATAGGCCACGTCGTCGTAGTCCTTCATGGCCACGTTGAGTTCGTAGCGGGGCGGCTCGCTGATGCCGAGTCCCTGCGCGCTGATGTTGCTGCTGCCCATGATGACCCAGCCGTCGCTATGTTCGGAGTGCTTCTTGGGAAGGCAGAGATAGAACTTGGCGTGGAGGTCTTTGGTGGAATGGATGCGCATCTGCAGCAGGCCCGAGGCGATGTCTTCGCAGAACTGGCGAATGCTTTCATCGACGTCGCTGCTGTAGTCCGATTGGCGCACATCGCGCAGGAAGCTCTCGCAGTACTGTTCTATCGACGCGTCGCGGTCGCCGAAAAACATCTTCCCGGCGGTTTTGGCCTGACGGAAGAGGTTGTCGATGTTGATGCCGACAAGGATCTTGATTTCCTGTGTTGAGGAGAGTTCCTGCCTAAGCTTGAAATACCCCGAAGAACGGAAAAAGCCAACCACGGCATGGAAGATGTCGAAGTTGGCCATGGCTGAGGCGATGCCGTGGAACTTGTCCATCAGCGTCGATTCGATATTGTTGAAGAACTTGGTGCTCATGATGTGTCTCGTTCGGGCGCTTCGCCTTTCCGAGACATCACAAAAAGAATCCGTGAACTTCTGTCTGGATGGAGGCTCTGGACTGCCTATGCTGCAAACAAGAAAGCCCACGGATATTCCGTGAGCATTTCCGCTTTCTTGTGCAGCATATGGGAATTGTCCAGATTTCCATCCGCTTGAAAAGCAAAAACGCTTTATATCAATATGTTATTTAATCAGTTGTCTGTTCTGTCTTTTGTTCTTTTAGGGTCGCCAAGACGTTTCCGCGAGGGCGACGGGTTAGTGAGTGCAAATATAGGGAAACTTTGTGGAATGGCGAATAAAAAAGTTCAAATCCATGTGGATTGTTGGCTTAGGAAGTTCGGGATGGTATTTTTTTTGTAGGAAATATGGAAAAAAGTATCAAAAAGAGTTGCGAGGAACGAAATTTGTTGTACTTTTGCAGTGTCAGAAATGACTAATCCGGTATTTTCCGCGTGGGAGTAAGACTACACCGCCCCTGCTCCAAACTTAAAAGATGGAGACTGACAACAGCCTCCATTTTTTATTTCCCGTATTCCTTTCGGAATTTCCTTACAAAGTCTTTTCGGAAAGCATAGTTTCGCTTAATGGATAGCGAGATTTTTCCCTTGAAGATAAGCACTTCCAACGCATGGGCGTTTTGTTCGAAATAATTCCTGATTTGAACCGCTAGCAAACCGCCATTATATCGGGTGGTCATGTTCAATAAGACGTGGTTTGACTGGCTCGTTGAATCCGTTAACCGATTTGAGGCCGATGAACTTCCTTGAATAGTCTTTAACTCGTATATTCTGTAAACGCCCTTACGTTCAAAAATAAAATCAGGAGATTGCGTCTTACTTGGATTAGGAAGAATGTACACTTTGTATCCATGCGTGACGGCCTTACGTGCGGCGTTGAGCAGATTGCCGTAATCGCCTTCGCCCTCACTACCTGTAGAAAAGATACCAGCTTCTCCTTCAATAGGATGGAAATTACCCAAACGGGCAATCAGCTCTACCTGTCGGGAATAGTCAGCACCTTTCAACGTGTGTAGTTTGGCCAATTCTGCTGCAATGTCGCTCATCGCTGTATTTTGTAGGGTACAAAAATAGGAAAAATATCGACAAGAATGAAAAACAGGTCTTTTTCTGATGGCGAGGAGAATTTATAAAACTGGTCATCGGATAGATTATTAGGTGTGAAATCGGTTATAGCAAGTATTAGGTATTAGGAAAAACCTTAACTTTGCGCCATAATTGAAAAAAAAGGTATTGTAAATCAAATATGTTTAGTGAAAGAAATCAAAAACTGTTGTTTAACATTAATCCTACTGATATACTTATGGACATCAAAGCAATAAAATTCAGAAAAGACGGGTTCTATTCCCAGCCTTTTGCCTTTGGTGGTGAGGAAGGCCCACGTTGCAAGCAAAGCAAGGAGAAGTTCAACAAGGCATAATCGGGCTACGGGCTGCAACAACCAGAACAGGCACACTCATTGGGCCGACTTACCTTGAATTCCTGCGCACCCATCTCAACATGGTTCCATCATCAGCATAGAAGGCAACGACACGGCCACCGATGAACGACGCGGACATGGCGTGTTCCAACGCGCCATGCAGGCGATGGAGAGATTGAAGCAGGAACAGCTGTTTTTCGGCACCAGCATCACCGTCACCACCGAGAATTATCACAAGTCACTTCCGTGGAGTTCATGGACCAAATGGCTTCCTGCGGATGCAAGATTGTCTTTTTTGTGGAATATGTGCCCACGGAAGTCGGAACTGAGCATCTGGCCCTTGACGAGGCTCAGGTGATGGAACTGGAACAGCTCATGGAGCAACTTCGCAAGACATACGAGAACATCATTTTCTTCTCATTTCCCGGCGACGAGAAGGAAACAGGCGGATGCATGGCTTCGGGGCGCGGTTTTTTCCATATCGGGCCTGACGGCAGTGCCGAGTCATGTCCTTTTTCCCCTTTCAGCGACAGTAATGTGGTGACGATGGGACTGCGTGGAGCCTTGCAATCGCCGTTGTTCCGCAAGATTAGGGACGCTCTTGCCTTGGGCTGGGAACATACTGGCGGCTGTACCCTTTATGAGCATAGGGAGGAGATTAGTAAATTGTTATAAACCATAAAATTACATATATGACTGAAAATGAAGCTATTGTCGCGCGTCATGCTGTGCGGCAGTACAATGAGAAGCCCATTGAGGCTGAAAAGATCGAAGAACTGAAAGCCCTCATCGATGAGTGCAACCAAGAGGGCGGCACACACATCCAATTGGTGACCAATGAGCCGAAAGCCTTTGCGGGTGGCA
>ODAI012849297.1_pt1 | contig 13361 bp, 13 predicted proteins | sample 1539321 | NCBI WGS metagenome assembly ODAI01 (sample SAMN02144231, study PRJEB22623) | gut metagenome | biome: sheep rumen | host: Ovis aries | place: New Zealand
ATAATCTCACGCGTGGTGTAGCCAGCCACCCAGCGCGGCATCCACGGACTCTCGATGTTCACCTTCATCTGAATGCAGATGACGGCACCGATGAAGAACGAGATGAGCAGCACGATGCCTATCGAGTTCACGCCCAGCTGCGACATCTCCTTCAGATACTGTTTGCCGAACATACGCCAGCGCTCCGGCCGCGAAAACGTGCGGCCCATCAGTATCAGGTAGCGTCCCAGCGTGGTCAAGTATTTTTGTATCAGCATGCCTACTTTCTTCTTTTCGTGTGCAAAGGTACAAAAAATTATGAATTATGAATGATGAATTACAAATTATTTGCGTCTTGGCGCAGAAACTCACCTGACACAATAAGCGGGAGGACAGCCATCAGCATTTACGCACGAACAGTCTTGTTCTTTTAAAAACATGCCCCATCATGTCAAGCATATATACATACAAACGATATTTCGGAAAGTATTATACACATCTGTCACTCAACGTGTAACCACCTGACAATCAGTCGAAAGGACCAGTGACAGATGTGTGTAGGAGTGTAGGATTTAACTTTTTTTTGCCAAAATATCGCTCGTTTTTCTGCGTATTAGCGAACGAAAACGTTGTAGCCTCCAAAGGAAACCGACGAGACCTGACAAAGAAAACGATGAGACCTGACAAAGAAAACGATGGATTGTGCTAACTAAACCGCTGGCTTCAGCAAAAGGGACCACTGTATTCAGCAAAAGGGACCGCTGTCTCCAGCGAAGGAAACCAGTGTCTCCAACGAAGGAAACCAGCGGTTTCCGCTACTGAAACCAAAGGTTTCTAAGCTGCAAATCACTTAGAAACCTTTTATGCGCATACACCGTTAACGGAAGTTAAAACCTACACTCTTACACACATCTGTCACTAACTTTTCACGCTAACTATCAGACAGTTACAAAGAAAATGACAGATATGTATAATATTTTACGAAAAATCGCTGGTAGGGCTGACATGACTGAGGAAGGCGCTATACGATTGTTATCGTCATTAAAAAGAAGCAAACGCACATTTGCAAAAAAACAGTAAAAAAAGATTCAAGATGCGTTAATCTCGCCAATTCTTCTTATATTTGCAGTCAAATTTGAGAATTCATGAACCGGCTCATCCTTCTTTTGGTCCTTGTTGTTGCAATACCTTTCGTAGGCAATGCCCAGCGAAAGCGTGCTTTTTTGGTAGGAATATCAGACTACCGAACAAATGGGTATAAGGTTTGGAACAACATTCATGGTGCAGAAGATATTGCACTTCTGAAACCAGAATTGGAAAAAAAAGGTTTTCAGATACAAGCATTGACTAATGAACAAGCGACCTACCAAGGAATCGTTCATTTCCTTGACCGATTTATTTCTGCCTCGAAAAAGGGCGATATTATTTATCTTCATTTCTCATGTCATGGCCAGCCTGTAGAAGAAGGTCTAAAAGAAGACACACTTGACGAGAAAGACCATTGGGACGAGGCCTTAGTCCCTATTGACGCAGGTAAGGAGTATTGTTCTACATACAAGGGAGAGAGGCACCTTACTGATGACGAGCTGAATGACTACCTTTGCAAACTTCGCAAGAATGTAGGCCCTCTGGGTATGGTTTATGTGGCTATCGATGCTTGTCATGCAGGCACAATGTCACGTAAAGGACTGGAAACTGTCAGAGGCACAAATGAAGGTCTAACAAAAAGCGACACCAAATACAATCCGCCCAAAGAAGCTGTTGGGCATTACGCTGTTACTAAATCTGAAGGCCTGGCACCAATTTTATTTTTTGAGGCGTGCCTGTCGCGTGAACGAAACACAGAAATCAGAATTAGAGGCAAAGAATACGGTGCATTGTCGTATAATATATGTCAAGCACTTAAAGGAATGTCTGTTTTCGATAAGACGACAAAGATGCTGTTCAAAGCCAGCATCGAAGCTTCTACAAAAGTTAAAGGCCAATGGCCAAGAACCCAAACTCTTGTAATGGAAGAATAACGACGGTTGTTTATGGATAGAATTTTTGAACAATTCATGGAGAAGTACGAGAAGAGGACAATGAACTATCTCTCCTCCAAGTATCCTGTTCTGTCTCAAGAGATTATCAAGGACATACTTCAAGATTCATACTTCACTCTATATAATAAGATTGTTGAGCGTAAAGTGACTGAGCCACAATACCCTTACTTCCTCAAGATTTGTACCAACCTATCTCTAAAAGCCATCAGCAAACAAGGAAAGCACATCACTGTTGGCATCAATGACTCTGACATCCAGCAAAAGGATATGATTTCCATGCAGAAAGTCGATACTATTCTTCAAGTCTGCAATGAACAGGAGTCCGTTGTCAATGAGAAGAAAAGCCTTGTCCGCAAAGCGCTTGACGAGATGGCAACACGGTGTAAGGAACTGCTCTGGAGCTTCTATGCAGACGAATTAAGCTGGGCTACAATAGCAGGACAGTTTGGGCTAAAGAATGCCGATACCGCAAAATCACAAGCATCAAGATGCCGCCAAACCTTTAAAGAGAAGTACAACCATTTAAGTAGGCAGTATTATGGATAAAAAAGATAATAGCGAAAGAATCGAGAGATACCTCCGAGAGCAAATGACGCCAGAGGAAAACGAGGCATTTCTGAATGATCTCAGAAACGACAAGGAGCTTCGTGAGGAAGCACAAATGATGGCTCTGCTCATCAAGGCCATGAAGGAAGAACAAGAAAACTTTACAACAGACCTTATTGCATTTGAAGAAGAGACAACAGAGCCAATGTTATATGGGACTCACTCTGAAATTGGAATTATCCTCACTCTCTTTGACCAGTATTATACCCCTTACGAAATGAGTTCATCTCAAAACTCAGATGACGAAGTCACTTTACAAGAGCTTTCATTATTATTTAATAAGGTGGGGACAGAATTGAATGTCACGACTGTTACCGATCGCCTACAAGCAATATACGATGATATCCGAGAAAACAGTGAGGATTACTCGAAGTTTAGCAATTACGAGAATAGCATTACCTGGTATCTGGCATTGGCATATACCAAAGCAAACAAATATCAAAAAGCGATAGAACTGCTGAAGCCATTGGTAGACGATGAAGATTCTAAAGCAAAACGCTTATTAGAGGAATTGACCGCCAGATATCATCCAGACAGGAATTCAGACCCTGAATGGTAATTCTGTTAAAGGTCGATGACGAAGCCCCCAGCGAGTTTATGTCAGCTTTGTCAAAGGAAGAACAGCGCCACGTTCGTCAATATTATCAGCTGCATGAAAACCAAAACATCCCCACCCAGCCCTAGTTCTGGGCCATGCTCAAAATTGTGAACTGCTGGTAGATTTAAGTATATGTTCCTTAGTGAAGCAAAGGTTATTGTTATCCATTTTCAATCATCGCTTCCTTCCATATTACATAATCCTTAAGAAGCATCTCACTAATTTCGTCATCTGTTTTACTTCGATAGTTGGATAGCGATATGACAGATATGTTATTAATACTCTTAATAGCCTCCTTAATATTATTCACCTCCTGCTCGTAAGCAATAATCTGCCAAAAAACATTCTTTCTTTGCTTCATACCCTCAACTGCAGCTGAAATAGAGTCAGAGTCATCGTCAGTAAAAATAACACATAAAGCACCATCAACTATGGAACTATTTGCTTTTTCAACAAATTTCTGCAAATAAGTTCCTTCATTTTCGCATGATATATCTTGAATTTTGCCAATTTGGTTGATACCATATCTGCCTTTATATTTTGCATCATCACCAAATGTCCAAATATTCACTTCTTTCTCGTCTGTCAAAGTAAGTGAAGCAGCCAATGCTTTTTTGGCAATTTCATGAACGTGACCTTTTGCATAAGTATCACTCATAGAGCCAGATACGTCTAAGCATAGTAATAATCCAGACGCCTTAACATTTTCAATAACACTCTCTTGTTGCCTAGTGAGAACCATTCCCGTCTTTACTTTTTCTATTGGAATTGTTGCTATATGATTTTTGCCAATCGCTTTACCGTCAGACGATTTCGATAGATGAGCCTTTTTCGGTTGGGCTATATTTATAATTACGCTTTGAATACTTAGTTTATTATCAACTACTTTAAATTCTTCGAGATAATGTTTTTGAACTCCGGGATGAATCTTCTCTAAATACTGGGAGTTCAATTCAGTTGCTTTCTTCAATGCTATAATCTTATCACGCTCATCTGAACTCTCTCTTGCCAGAGCATCCAACTCCTCGGTGATATATTGTTTGAACGCACTACGATCATATTCCGGACGTTCCATTACATAGTCGGGCATTTTACCAATACGTTTATATTCGGCTTTCTCTACTAATCTGTCAAATTCATTGTTGAATTGTCCGATGAGCTCTTCGTCGTTTATAACCACCATGTTTTCGTAGTTCTTACCTGAGAATCGCGTCCAGTTATATGAGCCAGTTATTAGCAAATCATCATCTATAATGACATATTTGTGATGAAGGAGATGAGGGTATTCCACTAAACTCAGTTCTACATTTTTGTTTCCTATCAACTCATCAAAATTTAGGCAGTAGCCTCCGTTGTTGATAAGATCATTATTGATTATCATCCGTATCTTGATGCCATCATTAGCCATTTGCTTTAATTGTTTGAATAGACTATAGTTGGTAAACCAAGAAACAGCAATTTTTAAAGATTTTTTTGCTAACGCCAAATGATTTTGTAGCTGTATCAAAATCTCCTCATCGAAATAGGCAACTACAGAACTTGATTTAACGTTCTCTTTTGATAGTGACATTTCTATCGATTCAGGCATTGGTAAGGTGACCTCCACAGGCAAAGGTAAAGTTTGGACGACGCCTGGCTCTACAAACAACGAAAGTGAAGAATTACTTTCAAAAAGAGAATTTTCAATTATCCTCAGTTTATACTTGTTGGTCCATTCTTTGCACAGACGCTTTTCCAAATCTGGTATTATGGCAGGTGAGAAACTTCTATTGTATGCTATCAAGGACATTGCTTCATCATACTCTTCACCAGAATCGACATAAAGAAATGTCTGTGCTAAGTCTTCTAAAATCTCTTTCAGAAGAAACCTGTCAACTTTTCTTTTGCTTTCAACAATGCTTTGAAGCCTCTTACAATATATTTCATCAGAGACTTTGACAAACTTTCCTTTGTCGTTTATGTCTTCGTCGATTTCCCATTCTTCAATAATTGGGAATGTTGACCAAGGAGTGATGTTTTCAAAAATGACTTTAGTCCCCTTAGGAACTACTAATTTCGCATTCTCGCCAAGTTTACCGATTGCATTTTCTTTTGCAGTTAAAGGTGCAAAGGCAAAATATCTCACGACCAAATCATTATTACAATCATCGAAAATACAATCCCCAAATTTGGCAAGTGAGGAAAAGAGCTCAACATTTGTAATATTCTTTACCGATTGAAAGGCGCAATCTTCAATTTCTCTAGCTTTATAAAGGGATATCGTTGAGGGGAATGGTATGGCTCGACAGCTATGAAATGCATTCAATCCAATTACATTTAGTCGGCTAATAAAGTCTAATCCTGAATTATATACAAATGATTCAAATGCGCTTTTAGACAAAGATAGGACCTGATTGCTAAAGCTAAACTTTTCAACGACAATCGCTTCTGCAAAACAGCCAACACCTATAGACCTAACACTATTGCGAATGTTCAATTTTGCGATTTTTGTTCCTTGGAAAGCATAATCGCCAATTGATATAACGGATGTTGGTACGACTATTGAATCTAAGCTCTTACATTGGGCGAAACAATAATCTCCAATACGAGTAACAGTGTTAGGTATGACCACATTTCCAGACCTTGCATTTGGACAGAATAGTATTTCTGTCATATCGAAATTGTACAATATCCCATCTTTTGCCTTATAGTATTGATTGTTCTCATCAACGCAAATTTCCCTCAAGTCACGACACCCCCTAACATTATCAACGCAAAACTCCTTAATATTCTTTGGAATTGTTAGTGAAGTAAGTGTAGCAGGGAAATTATCATGACCTATTATCTGTAATCCGTCTGGGAGTACGATACTCCCTATTATTGAATTCTTAAAGCATTTACTTCCTATGGCTATTAGAGTTTTGGGGAGCGAAACATAAGAAACTAATGATGAATTAAAACAAGCGTCGTTCAGTTCTGTAATTCCATCCTCAATATAGTACTCATCAAAATAATTTGAATAATATGAAAAGTGGTTAAGACTGCCCATACAACTATTTACTGCTCCTTTTCCTTCTATGATATGTTTACGCCAAAACTTTCCATCACTGAATCGAGTGTACTCATCGTAATTGTCTGTCGTATTAGGACCACATTTAGAATTATATTTCATACTCTTTCTATTTGTTAGTTATTAAAAGCATATGGCTGAAAGATAATAAAACATTTACAATTACGTCCAAATCGCTTTATTCTTGCTATGCCGATGCAAATATAAATATTTTTTTCTAAATGAGCAAGAGTCAAGTGGGAAAAAGTAGGAAAACATGCACTGGCTGTACCAAAGTTAACATTTAGGGGCATTCGAAGGCCCTACAACACAAAATAATTACATCATTGATGTTTACCTTTTCTTCAAAATGGGTATAATAAGGCGTAAACAACAACAAAATAGTAACAATTAAAAACAAAAGTAAAATGAAAAAGTTAGTTCTTACAATCGTCGCCCTCGTGGCAGTAGCAACGTCAAGTCTTGCACAGTATTTTATGATTTACCAACCTAGTTCATCGGTATCGTACAAGGCAGCCAGAGAAACTTACAACGTTCCAACGGTGTCATCATACAGCATTCCTACCATTAGGCCGTACAATATGCCTTCTACATCATCGTACAGCGTGCCTGCCATTACGTCGTACAGCATGCCGAGTACCACCAACTTCAACACGACTAACGTCAGCGGATATACCCGTAGCAACGGCACTTATGTCATGCCACATGTCCGTACGATGCCCAACACAACGAACTGGGACAACTTTTCAACACAAGGCAACATTAACATCTACACTGGTTCAACAGGGCATCGTGCCAAAGACTATTCAAGTGACGCCTACAACTACGGTGCTGGTCGCATCATCCATACGGGCTCACGTGGAGGACATTATTATTATAACAGCAACGGTCGTAAGACATACGTCCCTAAGCGCAATCTGTGGTAGAAAGGGGAAAAGGGCAAATCAATTAAAACATAAAGATTATGTGGCTAACGATTCTTATTATTGCAATAGTTGTAGGAGGAATGCTGGGGTTTGCATTTTCAGATGAAGGCGATCGCAGTTCAGGAGCAATCAATGGTGCTTTGGCTGGAGGTATGGGATGCGGATACATCCTTCTTAGAATCTTCATAGCGGGCATTGCCATATTCCTTCTCATCAAGTTGTTTAAAGCTTTGTTCTGAATCTTTCTGCTAAGCAAAGCCCTGACTCCTTTTGAGCCAGGGCTTAATAGTGCACATTCCACTTTAGTTATCCATTAGCCATTGGCGGACTCTATCTTGAAATGCTTGTTTTTTTAGTCCTTCTGCCTTAAACTGCTCTAAGACATCCAATGGAAGGTAGTTCTTCAGTAGTCCTTTCGTTAATGCATCTTCATGGTTCAGCGCATAAACATTTGCATCGGGAATATTCCATGCATTAAGCACATGACGAAGATAACTTCTTAGTGCTTCTTGTATAGGTATCATCCATTCTGTCTCATTGCCATGAACTATTAAGTACAATGCATACTGCAACTTTCCTATATCTTGTTTCTGAATGGTGTCGGGCAGCTCACGTTTGTAGTTTGGTCCATGTCTTTCTAACATGATTGCATTAAACATTAGCAAGGTATCTAAGAACTTCTGCCCTATCGTAGCAATGTATTCATCGAATTCCTGCTTATTCCCTGGCCGTGGAGACGAGCTCTTTGCTTCAATCATCGACAGACGACCATTTATCATAGCAAAGAATTCACAAGCTTTGACGCTGTCATTATCTCTCATGATGGACGACTTCTCTATTTGGAAAGACTCGCCGTCGGGACATGAGAACTTCATATTAGACTCTACAACTTCCATTCTAATCCAAGTTTATTTCACGTTTGTAAATATCGATAGACTCTTGAATTATTGGATTCTCAGGCATGCCTTGCAGTAAATCGTTTTGCAAGACCCTATTCTCCTCAAAAGAGAATGTAGGGATATGCATTTTCTCTTGATGAGCCATAATATAGAGATTCTTTATGACGAAATAAGAGTGTGTGGACAGGAAGAATTGTATACCTGACTGGGCCAGTATGACAATGATTTCAAGGAACCGCCGTATCATATTTGGGTGTAAGTTTGCTTCCACCTCATCAATGATGATGACTGACTTGTTTGTAAGATAATGATTACCCAACAGCAAATCCAATATGGAAAGTTTCTTTATGCCCTCCGATGTCAACGAAAGGTCATACTTGTATTTCCCGTTTTTAAACTTCCATTCACTTCGTTCTACATCGTACTCAAGTCTGCCACCGATGATATTCTCTAACGACTGACGTGCTTCTGCGAACGCTGCATAGTCACGTCCTTTCGTGGTTGGAGCAAGTGCTTTTGACAAATCAACATAGGTATCATCAAAACCGAATTCTGCATATCTATCTCGCGACTCCATAATTATCTCGCGCAAAGAAAGCAATTCTTTAGCTGGGATGAAGATGGAGTTGTCTGTAATGCGAGGTGAGAAAGTGTTGACAAGGTTCTGTATCTGCTTGGTTGTAGACGAACCAAAAGAGAACTCAAATTTCTCATTCTGATCAGACATCAACTGGAAAGAGAAGGCATTTCTACCCTTCTTAACGATGTCACCTAAAGATGATGGTTGAAATGTCCAATAAAGCTTGTCTGAGAGAATTTCTTTGTCACTTCGTATATTTTGTCCCCTCTTAAACGCCTCTATAGTTTTAACAGATGCGTACATAGCCTTTAGCAAGAAGGTCTTTCCCATTCCATTCTTGCCTATAAGCAGATTGATATTCTTCAATCCCTTTGCCTCTAACTTGTCAATCGGGCCTAAAGACGACAAACTTAAATTTGTAATCATATAGTTCTACTCTTTGGATTTTGCGATGCAAATATACTGTTTTTTTTTGAATTGGCAGTAGATTCTTTATGTTTTTTCCGACTTTTCCTATTTTTTCATTAAATACCTCATTTAAGTTGTTTACCTTTTCATTGTTTGTGGTATTATTAACTGTAATCACAAACAAAAAATATGAAAAGGAACGAACATGTAAATTTGATTATCAAGAACAAGAGTGAAATACTCTACTTGAGGCAGGACAACATCCTGTACATTCAAGCTGATGGGAACTACTGCGACATCTACCTTGCCGATGGGGGCGTCATCAACACGCTCACCTACCAACGGGCAGAGATAGCAAGAATGATGGACGAGCAAATGCCGAAAGACATCAGAGAACGGTTTGTGCTGTTGGGAAAGTCTTACTTGGTGAACACCAACTATGTGCTTAGGATACAGCCGAGCAAGCAACGACTTACGTTCAGTGTGAACAACATTGGCACTACCAAGAAGGTGGCTATCAAGGCTACAGCCAAGGCTCTTGACTTGCTGGCAACAGAAATGGACAGGCTGGCAGACGAGCAGGACCAATCGTAGGTTTCGTACACGCTGGCATATATTTCGTACATTCGAGAATGGTATAGGAAGCGTATTACAACGATTTTATGTATATTTGAAAACGCAAAGGAAGAACGATTGACCTATACGCAAAGTAGAGTCAACAGTCCCTCGTTCTGGAACAATAACCGCCGACACCAGGGGATTGGTCGGCACAAAAAAAAGATAGACAACATGAAAAAAGCGTTTTTGTTTTTATTAGTAATGATTGGTGCTGTTTCTGCTTCCGCACAGGGTAATTTTATGATCTATAGACCAGCACACACTTCAACGTATTCAAGTCCTCAAGTATCTACTCCTGACCCTTTCGACGAGTTCATGTACGAGACGATGCGCTATAATGAGGCACAAGCACAAGCAATGCAGGTAGTGTCGAGCGATATCATAACTGCCAGCGGCCTAAACTTGGTTGATGCGACTAAGTCACAATTCAAAGTGAATGTGGTATGCAGAAGAAATGGTCTGGTTGAATTAAACTGCATGGGTATCAAGAAGAAGGGTACATGGACAGCATGCAACAAAGAATTACTTTCTCTGGAAAACTTGTTTAAAACGGCAAAGCTTGATTCTGAAAAAGAGGCTGTCTTGGAACTAATGGAATATGGGAACTACCTGCTCATCGTCGACCCTGATTTAGAGGTTTATGTAATAAAGTAGAAGGATGAACTTGATGAAGTGAAGTAGAGAAAAAATATGAAGAGGATTTATTTAGTGGGTGCGGCGTTGGGGCTTTTCGCTGCACTGATGGTGATGTGCCAGAAGCCAAAGGACTTGAAAGACAGCGAAAACTACAAGAAAGCAGCGGAGCTAATCTACTACAATAAGGATAATGCAGAAAAGGCATACAATCTTTTGGAGAAAGAGTTACAGGAACACCCGAACAACGGATATGCCTACTATTATATGGGGCTGCTGAACATGGGCTGTGAAGCGTATGAAGAGGCACTTGAGAGCCTAAATTCTGCAATAGACATGTTGAGGGAAGACAAAGATGGGATATTATACGCCTATCGGCTACGGGCTATCGTATACTTGCAGTTGGGCAATGAACATTCGGCTTTGAAAGACTGGCAACAAGCACTGAGAGTGAACCCAAAGGATGTGCAGACTCTGGGTGATCGAGCAAAGTACTATTGCGAAAAGAAAATGTACGACAAGGCCGATGAAGACTATAAGTTGATTTGCACATACGAGCCAAGCAATACACAGGGCTATATAGGCAGGGGCTGTATTGCCAAATTGCGAGGGGAGAACGAGGAGGCCGAAAAGTTGTTCACGTACTGCATCAAGTTGGATTCGGTGTTTGCCGATGCTTACGCGTTCAGAGCCGAGGCTCGTTATGCTTTGGGAAATGTTGGTGACTGTATCGATGACTTGATTACTGCTATCGAGATAGATGGCGATGCAAGAGCACTGTACACAATAGAAGTTGTCAGCCAATCAAACGGGAATATACTGATAGATAAGTTGAAAGCTAAGCAGGCTAAAGAACCGAACAGAATGGAATGGCCCTATCTGTTAGGAATCACACATTATTTTCATGAGCAGTATGCAGAGGCTATAGATTACTTCAAGAGCACGCTTAAGATAAAAACTCACAGCAAGACTTACTCAATGATAGCCTCATGCTATAACGAAATGGCCGAGTTCCAACAGGCTTTGAAGTATGTCAGTCAAGCATTAGAGATGGATCCTAAGGATACCGACTATCTGTCGGAAAAAGCTGAAGTTCTATACAATATGGGAAGAGGGCAAGATGCTATAGAACTGTATGACCAATATATAGAAGCAGACCCAAACTTTTTCTACGGCTACTACAGAAGGGGATTCATGAAGGATAATCTGGACGATGTAGTGGGGGCAATAGAAGACTATTCAAAAGCTATCGACTTGAACCCAGAATATGCCTACGCCTACTTAGGACGTGGCGACAAGTATCTGCTGCGAGGGCAAAGAGAAGCGGCTATGAGCGACTATAACATGGTTATTTCACTAGACACCATCTTAGGAGAAAACAACTGCGCTCAGTTTGCTTATTTCGAATTAGGAGATGTGGAGATGGCAAAAGTGGTGGAAACGGCTATCTTGAAAACAGCTCCCTGCGCAGACAACTATTATGATGCAGCCTGCCTTTATGCCAGAATGGGTGAGAATGAAATGGCTATCGGCTACCTGCGACAATCATTGGAATTAGGGTTCAAACGCTATGCACATATTAAGAACGATGATGACTTTGATACCATCCGCAATACCAAAGCCTTTCAACAACTCATCAAAGCGTATGGGGTGAAATAACTAACTCCATAATCATCTATTTGCCACACTTCCTCGAAAAAAAACTTTTGAGAAAGTGTGGCAAATATAACAAAAATGTAGGAATCTGACCTATACGGGCACCCTACTCCTGTCTGATGGCATCGGCCACGGCGCGGGCGATGGCTCCGGCACCGGTGACTATAGGCGCCGTACCGACGTTGCCAGAATGGACGACAGCAGCTTGCGCAAGCAATATCAGTGCGCAACACCACTTATAGAGTTTGTTTTTTATTGTCAATAGGAGCATAGTATTATTTGTAATCTGGAGACAAGATTACAAAATATATGCGTAGGAGGACGCTTTTGCCTGAATATTTAACGTTTATTCATAAGCAGCAGGCTCTAAAGGAAGGTCAAAGCAACGTGCCAATTAAGCTTTTCTTGCAAAGAATCTTACGCAATCGCTTTGCCACTTCAGCTTTATTTAGTACCTTTGCACCCAAACAAAAAAAGGACATGGAACAGGAAAGTATTGTACTGCGCAGCGAAGGACTGGTGAAGCGATACGGCAAGCGCACCGTGGTCAACGACGTGAGCTTCAACGTGCGGCAAGGCGAGATTGTCGGTCTGCTGGGCCCTAACGGTGCCGGCAAGACCACCTCTTTCTATATGACCACCGGACTGGTGCTGCCCAACGGCGGACACATCTACTTAGGCGACAAGGAGGTGACCGACTACCCCGTGTACAAGCGTGCACGCGCCGGCATCGGCTATCTGGCCCAGGAGGCATCGGTATTCCGCAAGATGACCGTTGAGGACAACATCCTGAGCGTGCTCGAGATGACGGGCAAGCCCAAGGCCTACCGCCATGAGAAGCTGGAGAGCCTCATCGCCGAGTTCCGATTAGAGAAGGTGCGCCACAACAAGGGCGACCAGCTCAGCGGTGGCGAGCGGCGCCGCACGGAGATTGCCCGCTGCTTGGCCATAGAGCCGAAGTTCATCATGCTCGACGAGCCTTTCGCTGGCGTCGACCCCATTGCCGTGGAGGACATTCAGCAGATAGTGTGGAAGCTGAAGGACCGCAACATCGGCATACTCATCACCGACCACAACGTCGACGAGACGCTGGCCATTACCGACCGCGCCTACCTGCTCTTCGAGGGACGCATCCTCTTCCAGGGCACGCCCGAGGAGCTGGCCTCGAACAAGATTGTACGCGAGAAATACCTCACCGACAGCTTCGAGCTGCGCAAGAAGCAGTTCCAGAAGACGGATAGTCAGGACTAAAGCTATACAACAAGTTATAAAACCACAGATTACGCAGATTAAGCAGATTTAGGAGTGAAAGGAGTGAAAATACAAGGGTAAAGACTATCGTGTCTACACTCCTTTCACTCCTTTCA
>ODAI010650880.1_pt1 | contig 13360 bp, 14 predicted proteins | sample 1539321 | NCBI WGS metagenome assembly ODAI01 (sample SAMN02144231, study PRJEB22623) | gut metagenome | biome: sheep rumen | host: Ovis aries | place: New Zealand
GAGTAACAGACTGGCTGTAGCCCAAAGGAGCACCAAAGGCCATACAGATATCGCCTGGCATTACATCGCTTGAGTCTCCAAGCTTTGCAACTGGAATAGAAGAATCTTTAGATTCAAAGGAAACAAGGGCAATATCTATTCTGCCGTCTGCACCAACTAGCTTTCCTTCAAATTCTCTTTCATCATTCAGTTTAATACTGATTTTTGAAGCATTACCTGCAACATGATTGTTTGTAAGAACATAGAAGGTATTTCCAGATTTTCTTACAATCACACCAGAACCAAGTCCCTTTGACTCATATTCACGAGTTCCATCATTTTTCTTATCACCGTTTTCATCAGGACGACCAAAGAAGAAATCAAAAGGACTAGAAAAACCACCAAAAGGATCTTTTACAGTCTTTGTTTCTGTAACATCAACTTCTACTACAGAAGGAAGGAGCTCTTCACTTACAGAACGGAAGGTTGTCTGAAGAGCCTCTACAACAGTCAGAGCCTGAGCTGCAGTCTGATTAGAAACTCTTTTTTCTCTGGGGGCAGGCTCCTCTTCGTTGTGCTGGGGAGCTTTTGAAGCTGCCGCAAAGCAGGCTGTTGTAAGCAGGGCTGCTGCGGCAATAATTGAAAGTAATTTAGTAATTGTTTTCATATTCATATTCCACCTGTTATTATTAATTTTATCTGTTTTAAAATATAATAATAAAAATGGAAAATGGTTACACTTTTTTTTAAGATGCCCGGGTCTAGCCCGAGCATGACACAAGGCAGCGTGCCCGAGCATGACACGAGGGCGTGGCACGCCCCCACTGTCATTGTCCGGCTTGACCGGACAATCTTTTTATGCAGTTAAATCAGGTGGCAAAACAGATTTTCCATTGTAGTTCAAAGCTGTTAGAACTTCTGTATGATCCTTAAAAATTGCAACAGTATGCTCTTCATGGCAACTTACAGCACCATCTGCAGTAACTACAGTCCAACCGTCATCAAGAACGTCTACGTCTGCTGTTCCAAGATTAATCATTGGCTCAATTGCAAGGACCATACCCTCTTTAATTCGAGGATTAGCACCGCGGAAAGGACAGTTTGGAACGCTTGGGTCTTCGTGAACTTCAAGCCCTACTCCATGACCGCAGTAATCGTATACAACGCCATAACCGTGTTTATCAGCAATTTCGTAAACTGCATTTGCAATATCACTAATGCGGTTACCAACCTTGCAAGCTGCAATTCCAGCCTTAAGACATTCAACAGTGACCTTCTGAAGCTCGCGCACCTTTTTTGGAACATTTCCAATCAAAACAGAATGTGTTGTATCGCTTATATAGCCGTCTAAATCAATGCCGACATCAAGACTTACAAGGTCGCCATCTTTTATTATACGTTTTTTTGAAGGAAGACCATGAATTACTTCATCATTAATACTAATGCAAACTGATCCCGGGTAATCTTCATGCCACCAGGCTGGAGTTCCTCCGTGAGATGTAATGTATTTTTCAAAAAGCTTGTCTACTTCGTAGGTTGTCATGCCTGCGTGAATCTTAGGAATCAATTCGTTAAACATATCGGCTGTCAAATGACAAGCCTTTCTGATTCCAGCAATCTGTTCTTCTGTTTTAAGATGAATCATAATAAACCTCGCATGGCTAGAGTATCACTAAATAAAAAAAATGGCTATAGTTTTATGTTAGTTTTGACAAACTAATATAAATCTTAAGAGCTTCCGTTTCGGTGCCTCAAAAACTGCGGTTGAGCGTAATAGGTATCCGACTCACTTCGTTCGCGAACGCTCAAATGCAGTTTTTGACTCACCTACACTCACGCACTTAAGATTTATATGTTTCTCTCAAATAACATAATTAACCAGATAATCTTTCACTTTCGGCATAACAAACTTTTGCGGTGGCTGCATCGCCAAGGCGTTTGTATTCATCACCCATTTTTCGCAAAAAGAAAGAATCTTCTTTTGAACCAAAGTTTAGTTCCAGGGCACGCTCGTAAACATCAATAGCAAGCTCGTCCGGAATGACAGTGTCTATATTTTTATGTAAAATATTCAATGTAAATGAAACAACTTCCGGAAAGAAAATGTAAAAATACTGATAGGAATACTCCATCTGAATAATCTGTTCCAAAAGAATCATTGCATCATAATATTCTGCGCGAATACAAAGCTCTTCTGCCAGAATATAGCCATAATCCATAAAATCTTCGCGGGTAAACCATTTTTTAAGTGAAAAATCTATGTGATTAGTCTGCATTTTTTTGAATTCAGCAACAGCTTCATCTTCTTTATTATGCATGAGAGTATAGAAAATAAGCTTGGCTCGACTTTCTTCATCACTTCGCTCAGAAAGCCAGTCATAATAATTAAAGGATTTTAAGTCTGCCCTGTTTTTTTTCATCCTTACAAAAAAGGATTCATCAAAAATATTTCTTTGCCGGGAATCTGAAAGTACACGATAAGCCTGATTTAATTCGTTAAAAAGCTCATAATTGGCTGAAGCAGCAGAGTTTGGAGCAGTATCAGGATGGAGAATTTTTGCCTTTTCGCGGTAGGCCCTCTTTATTTCTGCAAGAGTAGCATTGGGACGCACGCCTAAAACTTTATAATAGTCGCGCATATCAGAAAATCTTAAATTCTGCTTCGATGTTTGGCTTTTGAACAATCAAAACAGGACATGGTGCATTTGCAAGAATTTCATTTTGATCTCTCGAAAGCATGGATTTTTTAAGTCCCTTTTTATTATCAGCAGATTCATTACCACCTAGAAGAATTAAATCTGAGTTAAAGCTTTCGGCAGCCTTTATAATTTCTGTAAAAACACCACCACTTAAAAGTTCAGATTCAATTTTTACACCTTTAGAACGAGCAAGACCTTCCACATAAGAAAGAATATTTACACCATCCTGTGTAAGCTGATTCATAAAGGTTGTTTTTTCTTCCGAAAGCAGAAGATTATTCATTTCCAGGTATTTGATTGTAGCAGAGTCTACAACATAAACAATTTTCAAGGAAAGATTATAGATCCTAGCCATCATAATCGCATACATTGCGGTATGAATGGAGCTTTTGTGACCATTAACTGCGACCAAAACCTTTTTGAAAAATGTTCTTGCCATAATTTTATTCTAACACGCTTTCCTATAATTTGCTAATTCTTTTTATTTTTCTTCTTCAAGGCCTTAAGCACGAATACATTTTCGCGCTCTCGTTCTTCAAGAACCCCTTCGATATATGACTTTGTTTCCTTAGCCTGAGGAATTATCATTTTATCCAGAGCATTAACACGACGCTGAGTCTTTTTTACTTCTCCAGCAAGACGCCAGACAATAGTTCTAATAGACGCCATCTGAGTAAGAAGAGACAAAAGCTCAAAAAATTTATTGATAGTTTCATCTGTATTGGCATAAGTACCCAGGAAGGAATAAAAAAGCTCTTTTTCCGGCATTACAACATCCATAGAAGAAAAGCTCATTCCACCTATTACAACTTTTTTTTCCTGAATACCAAACTCGTAGTGCACCGCATGAGAAATTCTTTCTATCTGATCCGAGCCTTCCTGCATGAGCATACGCTTAAAAGCAGGATAAGCCTCTGCAATCACCTTATCAATATCGCGCTCAAGAAGCTTTACCTTTTCTACCAGGTGCATAAGCTCGCGGACAAGAATCTCCCGCTTTTCCTCTAGTAATTCGTAGCCGTTCGTAGAAACAGCAAGCTGCTCTTTTACCGCGAGAAGATTCGATTTTGTAGGTGCAACATTCTGAACTGCCACTACTGTCCTCCGCCATTTTCTGTTTCAGGCAGGTATTTTTCAATAAACTCAGGTTTAATTCGGGTAAGCTCTTCTCTAGGAAGTTCAGCCAGAATTTTCCATGCCAAATCCAGAGTCTGTTCAATTGTACGGTCCTCAAATTCTCCCTGACCAAAGAATTCAGCTTCCAGACGGTCTCCAAAATGCAGATAAGCGCGGTCAAGTTCCGAAAGCTCTTCTTCACCAATAATAGCCGCAAGATTTCGAATAGATTTTACCTTCGAATAAGCCGCAAAAAGCTGGCTCGAAACATTTGCATGATCTTCGCGGGTCATATCAGGACCAATACCATCCTTCATCAAACGAGAAAGACTAGAAAGTCCATTTACAGGAGGATAAATTTCTTTTTGTGCAAGCTCACGACCTAGAACAATCTGACCTTCCGTAATGTATCCGGTCAAATCCGGAATAGGATGAGAAATATCATCATTAGGCATTGTAAGAATTGGAATCTGAGTAATAGAGCCCTGACTTCCCTTTACGCGGCCTGCACGTTCATAAAGCTCTGCAAGGTCGGAATACAGGTATCCAGGATAACCTTTTCGACCAGGAACCTCTCCTCGGGTTGTGGAAATTTCTCGCAGAGCTTCGCAGTAGTTAGTCATATCTGTCATTACAACAAGAACATGCATACCCTTTTCAAAAGCGAGGTACTCTGCAGCAGTAAGGGCACAGCGAGGTGTAATAATTCGTTCAATTGAAGGAGCATCTGCCAGTGACTGGAACATTACAACATTTGCAAGTACACCAGACTGCTCAAAGGTATCAACGAAGAACTTTGCAACGTCATATTTAATACCCATTCCGGCAAAAACCATTACAAACTGTTCATCACTGTTTCGAAGCTTGGCCTGGCGGATAATCTGTGCAGCAAGCTTATTATGAGGAAGACCGTTTCCGGAGAAAATAGGAAGCTTCTGACCACGAACCAGAGAGTTCATTCCGTCAATAGAAGAAATTCCAGTCTGAATAAAGTCTCGAGGATAGACTCGCGCATAAGGATTCATTGGATTTCCGTTTACATTACGTTTTTCACTGCTTATAATATCCGGATAACCATCAATCGGCTGACCAAGACCATTGAAAACGCGGCCCAGTAAGCCCTCTCCTACACGAAGCTCCAGCGGCTCGTCAAGAAATTCAAAGGAAGTTGCATCAAGATCGAGACCGGTTGTGCTTCCAAAAATCTGAACAACTACGGCTTCTTCTGAAATATCAACTATCTTACCAATACGTTTTTGACCGCTGCGGTCACGAACACATACGGTTTCATTATAAAATACATTTTCAGTACGTTTGAGTACAACGATTGGTCCGTCTACCGATGTTACGCCTCTATATTCAGTTCCTTTCATAAAAACCTCAGTTTCAAAGTCTAGTTCTTAAAAGCACGCTCAATTTCACCAAGCTGAGAATCCATTCGGGTTCGTACTTCTTCAATCTTGTCTAACTCTTCATTTTTATAAACCATCTTGATTCGGACAATCTCATCGCATACAGGCAGAGCAACCAGCTGAGACAAAGGAGCACCCGCTTTAATACAGCCAAGAGCTCTTTCGTAATAAGCAATAATTAACTCCAGAATCAAAATTTCCTTCTCTGTAGAACAATACTTATCTATGTCATCAAAAGCATTCTGCTGAAGGAAGCCATTTTTAATCATGTCTGCTACGCGAAGAAGAAGGCGGTCAGCATTTGGAAGGGCATCTGGTCCAACCAGACGAACAATCTGCTGAAGACGATTTTCTGTCTTCAAAATATCAAGAGCTTTCTGTCTTAATTCTGACCACTGAGGAGAATGAGATTCCCACCAGGCACGAACTTCATCAGCATATTCAGAATAAGAATCAATCCAGCCAATAGCAGGATAGTGACGGGCATTTGCCAGCTCGCGGTCCAAAGCCCAGAAGCAGCGGATAAAGCGTTTTGTATGCTGGGTAACCGGTTCCGAAAAGTCTCCACCAGGAGGAGAAACTGCACCAATTACAGAAACACTTCCTTCCTGACCTTCAAGACTGATTACACGACCTGCGCGTTCATAGAAAGATGCAAGACGAGTTGGTAAGTAAGCAGGGAAACCTTCTTCTGCAGGCATTTCTTCCATACGACCGGAAAGCTCGCGAAGAGCTTCGGCCCAGCGCGAAGTAGAGTCAGCCATAATTGCAACGTGCATTCCCATATCACGGAAATATTCAGCAATTGTAATTCCTGAATAAAGGGAAACCTCTCGGGCTGCAACAGGCATGTTAGAAGTGTTTGCAATGAGGATTGTTCGCTCCATAATTGAACGACCTGTTCGCGGGTCAATCAATTCCGGAAATTCTGTAAGAACCTCCGTCATTTCGTTTCCGCGCTCACCACAACCAATATATACAATTAAGTCAGCATCGCACCATTTTGCAACGGCGTGCTGAGTCATAGTTTTTCCGGTTCCAAATCCGCCAGGAATAGCGGCAGTTCCACCCTTACTCAATGGGAAGAAAACATCAATTACTCTCTGACCTGTAATAAGTGGCTCTGTTACTCCAAGCTTCTGACTAAATGGACGAGGGGAACGTACCGGCCAGTACTGGGCAAGACAAATTTCCTCATCCAGCTCTGTAACTGCAATAACCTCATCTACTGTATAGTCTCCAGAGCCCTTAAAACTTTTTAGAACACGACCTCGAACCGTAGGCGGTACCATAATTTTTTCTGTAATCGATTCAGTTTCCTTTACGGTTCCAAGAGTCATACCAGGCTTTATAGCTGTACCCTGAGCAATCACCTTTCCTTCAAAATCAAGAGCAGCTTCAAAATGCCAGACTTTTTTTGTATCAAGAGGTTCAGCACGCTCTCCTGGAAGCAGGAATGCACCCGAAGCCTCGTACATAGCAGCCAAAGGTCGCTGAATACCATCATAAATATTTCCAACAATTCCAGGACCAAGTCTTAAAGACAAAGGTCTTTGGGTACACACAACCTTTTCGCCAATGTGCATACCGGTATCTTCCTCATAAACCTGAATTGTAGCATTTCCCTTATTCTGGCGGATAATTTCACCAATCAGCTTCTGTTCGCCTACATCAACTACATCGTAAAGTCCGCAGCCATCGAGTCCTTCTGCATAAATAATAGGTCCTGAAATTCTAGTTATTTTTCCTTCAATCATCTTAGACTCCTAACAAGGCAGCGGCAAGCTCTTTTCTGCTTGTATCAAAAAGCTTTCCTACAACACGGCTAGTTGTAAGACAAGAACGTAAAGATTTATCATCTGCTTCAATAATCACACCCTCAGGATTAGTTAGTCCATAGGTTTCTTCAATTACAATCTTTCCAAAAATTGTTTCTTCGCAGCTGGTAAGATCTGAGCCCAGAAACTTTTCAACATATTTTTTTGCAGTATTAAAGTCAAAACCATAAATATAGGCATGAACCTTTAAGCCCTTCTGATGCTCATAAGACTTAAAAAGAAGGTCCAGACGCTTTTGAACATCCAGCTTAGAAAGCCATTCGTTTACAGCCTCAGAAAGCTTTTCCTGAACAAAAGAAACCTCAAAGCGGGCTTTTTCCAGAGGAACCGCTGCTTTCTGATTTCTTTCAAAGGCTTCAATTTTTCTGGCGTTTTGAGCTTCTTTTTCAGAGCGCAGCTTTGCAATATTTGAATCTACACTTGCAACAATCTGGGCACTGTCTTCTTTTGCCTTTTTGAGTATTTTGTCAGCCTTTTTACGGGCTTCTGTCTGAATCTCTTTATCAAGAACATCAGTTGAACGTAATTCCTGCATAAAATCCCCTTTCTATATCTATACCTGCACACCGATAGCTTCGCGAATTGAATCTGAGAGAGACTTCTTTCCTTCAAGATGCCCGTTTAAGCCCGGAATCTCTACAATCAGAGGAAAGTTTCCTGTTTTTTGCCATGCAATTTCTTCATCCTCTATTTGACTGGCTGCCTGCTCGGTCAAAATTAGAACACGAGGAATTTCTCCGGAAGGAACATTTGCAACACCACCTTTTCCTGTTACACGGTTAAATGCATCCAGTACTTCCTGTCGGTTTTCTGCGACAGCTCCGTTAATTCCGGTTAATCTGAAGGCAAGAACTAATTCTCGTTCGCCGATAATAAAAAACTTCATTTACCGTATAAACTATCTGAAAAGAATAAGAACTGCTACGAGCATACCCCAAAGACAGATACCTTCGGCAAGACCTACGAAAGGAAGAGCCTTTCCTGAAAGCTCCGGATTTTCGCTCATAGCACCCATGGCAGCTGCACCAATTTTTCCTACAGCCATACCAGAAGCAATACAAGCAAGTCCTACAGCGATAGCAGCAGCCAGATATTTCAGAGAATCACCAGCGCCGGCTGCACCAGCAGTAGCAGCAGCATCCTGTGCAAACATAGCTGCACCTGCACCCAAGAAAGCTAAGAAAGATAAAATTCTCTTTTTCATAAAAAACCTCTGTTTTATTTATATTTTAAGTGACCTTATTTATCACTAATTTGTTCAAAAGTAAACGGCTTAAATTCTCTTCCGTTTTCATGGAAGAATTTACTAAAAAATTCATAATATTGCAAACGGATAACCTGAATTGCAACAATCATTCCTTCCAAAACAATAATAAGTGCATTGCCTAAAATAAGAACTATTATACCGCCTGGAGAAAGCACTCCTCCACACATATTTGTCAAAGTTAAAATTGTAAAGTTCAACACGGCATGAGACAGGGCAAATGCACCTACACGCACAAAGCTGATTGTATTTGAAAGATAACCGGAGAAAACTTCAATAAGTTCAACAACACTGGAAATAATGTAGGTTCCAAAACCGTTTTCAAAAAGAGGCTTTTCTCCTTCCATAGTCCTTTCGAAAGGAGATGCAAAAGCTGCAAAGAAAAGAGCAACACAAATAATAACAATGTCGTAAACCGCAACTGTATGATGAGCAAGCACAATGCGCAAAACAAGTGCAATTACATACCAGAAGAAAACAGCGCCGGCAAGACCATTCTTACCAAAAAGTGCTTCAGCATATTTTTTTCGAATCAGATTATTAATCATATTGATGATAAGACCACAGGTATTAATAACAAAACCGATAGCGACAGCAACGCCAAATACACCAAACATAACGTAAATAGATTTTGGATCATCAGAAGGCATAAGATGAAGGATTGGAGTATGAGGATGACCAAAAAGACCTGTTACCCAAAGAGCAAAAGGTTCTAATAGCTTTTCTGTTCCAAAAAATTCGCCGGTTAAAACGCCCATAATAGAGCTCGAAATACCAATAGCCATAAAAATTGGGGCAAACTTATTCCAGTTTCCAACTTTTATTACATTTTTAGCCATCAAAATACCAAGAAGGACGAAGAAAAGCCCCTGTCCACAATCGCCGAACATAATTCCAAAGAGGATTGTAAAGAAAACGGCAACAAAAGGTGTCGGGTCTATTGTTCCATAAACCGGAGCTCCGTAAGAAAAAACCATTCTTTCAAAGCTTTTTACAAACTTTCCATGACGAAGCTTTACAGGAACCTGCTCTTTTCCGTTTACAACGTCCAAAACCTCGTGAACATCGTATTCCCGAATAACAATTCTTCCTTCTGTAATTTCGTCTAAATCTTTCATATAAGACTGAACATCGTTTACAAAAATCCAACCGGTAAGACGATAAACAAGCTCTGTTGATTCCAGAGAATGGGTAATATTGTCAATCTGAACAGCCAGAGAGAAATCTCCCAAAAGCTTCAAAAGCTTATCTTTGTGAGTTTCCACAAAGTTCATACGCTCTACAACAAGCTCATCAACAGCCTCACGCGCTTCTGCCAGCTTCTTATTCATTCCTTCAAGAACATCTTCCGGCACACCATTAAAGTCCTGAGGAACTTCTACCGGCGTAAATCCAAAATTTTTAAGCTCAGTATCAATTGCAAAACGACCTTTCTTTGAAGATGCAACAAGAATATGAGATTTATCATCACCGAGGGCAATAACTTCAGCAGTGCCTTCAAGGGCAGCTTTAATTTTATCAAAATCAGAAGGAACAATACGTCCAATTTTCATAGAAAGAAAAGAAAGATGTTCAAGCTCTGAATAAGGCACCTTAAGATTTGCAAAAGCAAGAACTTCCTTACGGGCATCAGTAATTTTTACAAAATTTTCACTGGCAGTCTCATTTCTCTGCTTTAAAGACTGATAAGCCTCTATAAGTCTGGCAGCTTCATTTCTTTCCATATCAGAAGGTGAAGAACATTCGCGAATGTTTACCTCTGAAGCATCTAACTGTAATTCAATACAGGCACTTCTTAACTGATCAAAAGTTTCTGCATCCTGTGAAAAAGAATTTAATGCAGTGCTGCTTGTAGCTTTATTTATTTTTGTGGAAGGCTTTCCGGCATGATTTTTAGTCACAAACTGAAAATTTTCTCTTTTTCCTATATATTCAATAACCGGAGAAATATCTTCTTTTAATACCATGAGCTCCAGAAGCTTCATTTCTGCAGTTCTAGCCATTATTAACACCTCCCGCTGTAGAAGAAAGTCCTACAGCATTCATTGCTTCTTCAGAACTTATATTTAATCTTAAACTTTCTACTGCTGTTCTTATGCAGTTTAACTCAAAATGCTTAATTTTATACCAGGCAATTAAAGAACATACACTCATAGGATACTGATGAAAAACACTTAATGCCAGATTATCCACTTCAACACGGCTCTTTTTTTCAATCCAGTTAGGATTTATCTTCCAATATACACCTTCTGTATGAGGATTAATAATATTTTTGTATTTGGAATTTGCCCAGGCGTTATAATCATCCAAAGGAAGCTCAAGAGCCTTAAGAGCAGGACCTGCAAGAGGATCACTTTTTCCGGGCTTTTTAGTAACAAAAATTAATTTTTGAGCAACCTCGTCGACAGGCATTTCATAAAAGATTCGAAGACGCAAAGCCCATATAAGATTTTTTATTTCATATTCAGTTTTATAAATCTTCATAAGAGCGGCATAATCTTCGCCTTTTTCATTTTCAATTGAAGCCCAAAGATGCTGCAAAACCTGCATATCTACTTTAAACTCCATTTCCTGCTGTTCATGAATTGCAGGCACGTGATTATACCAGGAAAAAATTGAACCTTTAGTTATTTCTTTTATATCAGGCCAGGCTGAATAATTAAGCTCTGCAAAATCACCCAAATCTGCAAGAGGAGGACACTCTTTTTCGCCATTACACAAGGCAGCACCCATTTCCTTTAGATTTTCCGCTTCATAAATGTAAAGCTGATCAATAAGAATCTGAGAAGGCTTGTCATAAGCTTTTACCAGCTGACTATACTGACTGATAAAACGTTTCTTTGCTTCAGACTCAATCTGTCTGGCAAGTAAAACCTCTGGAACCATAGGTGGATGAGTTTTAAAAACTAAAGACCATAAATCCTGAAGATTTTTTTGATTAAAGAGAACTGTTGCACTGTTACCAACAAAGGATTTTCCAAGAATTCCACTTGCCTTTGCAAATACGTAAGAACCGGCTCCGTCTTTATCCATTTAAAAGATCCTCTCTTATTATGCAAAAAGCAGTTTGTTTAATAAATCAAAGAAAGCCTCTTTATTTTGAGGTTTAGAAGCATAGGATGATTTATAAGCTTCAACTTCATCCTTGTATTTTTGAAGAATTTCGTCGTGTTTTTTTTGAAAATCTGCATCAAGCTCTTTACTTAAAAGCTCAACCTTTTCTTTATAGGCCGCATTATATTCTGCATGAGCTTTTGAAATATATTGATCTGCATCTATTTTTGCAGAATCAATCAAAGAAGCGGCCTGTTTTTCTATTTCTAAAAGATGCTGAATTGCAGCAAGTTCCTGATTCATTTCGCTCATTGTTATCCCTCAAAAAATTTAATGATATCATAGACTTCCTGAGAATTTTGTGCATTAATCACTTCATTCAGAAAATCCTGATTACTTACCAATTGAAGAATATCACGAAGCACCTGCAGATGCTTCATGGCATCATCCTCTTCAAAAAAAATTTCAAAAATTAATTTTACAGTTGGATTTTTTTCATTAAGACCGGAATCAGGGGAATCGAATTCAATTCCCTTCTTACTGATTCCAAGTGCAATAGCAGGAGAACCAAGCTTTCGTCCTGTTACTGCATGAGGAATTGCAACGCTAGGAAGGATTGCTGTACTTTTTAATTCCTCCCTGGCAACCAGGGCTGCCATAGCCTCTGCGCGATTTAACTGACTAAATTTTGCTACAAGGGGCTCAAGGAGCTCCGCAAAGCACTCTTCTTTTTCAGTGCTTTCCAGGTCTGTAATAATTTCCTTGCAGGTCAGCAAATCGCTAATCATATTTTACTCTTTTATTCAGCTTCACTCTCTGAAATGCTTTTTGTAGTTTCAGCAGAATCATTCCACCAGTCGCCTGCAGCAGCTGCTTCATTTTCAGCACTTGCTTCAACAGCACCTTCTGGAAGAAGATCTTTTTCAATCTTTGGCTTTTTGTTTACAAGAGCAAGAAGAATTGCAAATACGAAAAAGAGAATAACTAATACAAAAGTTGTCTTTGTAAGAACGTTTGCTGAATGTGAACCGAATGCAGCAGTTCCGCGACCACCAAGCAATCCACCCATACCATTTTCACCATCATCCTGAATAAGAACAAGCAGAACAAGAAGAACGCAAACGATAATAAATGCAACTAAAAGAACAATACCAATTGTACCCATTTTTTTATAACTCCAAAAATTTATTCTTTAATAAGGTAATATATGATAGTAAAAATATGACTTTTCGTCAATGCAAGAAAGAAAGCAGAAAATAAAAAACCTTCGGGGGCTTCCGAAGGTTTCATTTGCAGTAAAGGTGGTTTCGACAGGCTCAACCACCTTAGAAAAATTTATTTTGTAGCAAGGATAGGTCGGTCGCTGACGCGACCTTACCGAGTTTTCGCAATGCGAAAACTCGCATGCAATATCAGCTACTTTGTAGCCAAAATTGCAATACCAGGCAAAGTCTTTCCTTCGAGGAATTCCAAAGAAGCTCCACCACCAGTTGAAACGTGGCTCATCTTGTCTGCAAGATTGAACTTGTTTACAGCGGCAACAGAGTCACCACCGCCAACTACAGTCATAGCACCCTTAGAAGTTGCTTCTGCAACAAGGCGGGCTACAGCTTCAGTTCCCTTTGCAAAGTTTTCGAACTCGAATACTCCAACAGGTCCGTTCCATACGATAGACTTAGAAGCAAGAATAGCATTCTTGTAAAGTTCAACAGTCTTAGGACCAACATCCATACCCATAAGGTTATCTGGAAGATCAACTGCATCAACTGCAACAGGGTCCTTATCAGCGAACTCAGCACCACCAACATGGTCAACTGGAAGAAGAATCTTAACTCCAGCCTTTTCAGCCTTTGCAAGAAGGTCTTTTGCTGTATCGAGGAAGTCATCTTCAACAAGTGACTTACCGATTGAGTGGCCCTGTGCCTTGAGGAATGTGTAAGCCATACCGCCACCAATGATGAGTGTAGAAGCGTTCTTCATAAGGCTTTCGAGAACAGC